>Ga0208900_1001490_pt1 | contig 12345 bp, 10 predicted proteins | sample AntAceMetag02UKK_FD_184763 | JGI IMG/M metagenome (GOLD analysis project Ga0208900, IMG submission 184763) | Saline lake microbial communities from Ace Lake, Antarctica - Antarctic Ace Lake Metagenome 02UKK (SPAdes) (version 2) | ecosystem: Environmental > Aquatic > Non-marine Saline and... | reverse complement strand
AATACCTTAACATATCAGCTAAATTGCCACAAATCTCACAGATACTTTCATCGTTAACCATAAGACCTTTATTCGAGATTACATTAAGAACGTTAAATAAAAAATGAGGGTTCACTTGAGCTTGTAAAAGATCATATTGGGCATCCTTTTGCAACATCATGATCTGTTTTTCTTCTTCTAATGTGTGCTTCAATCGCTCAAGTACATTCTGATAAGCAATACTAAGGGCTTCGATTTCGTCATTTGGCACATCTACGACAACATTAAAATCATCAGTGCTAAGTTCAGCTTTTTCCATCACTTCTCGAAGCCGCCTGATGGGTCGTGTTAAGAATTGTGATAATAGAACGATAAACCCAAGACTGATCATGTAAAATAGCATAACCATCAGCACAACCATGGTTAATAAGTATCGATTTTCTTCTTCTATGATAGATTCTGGTTTCATGACCATAACACGAATGCCATACATGTCAGGTTCAAATTTTGAAATCAACTTATCTTCTTGATTACTAATAGGACGAACCCCTGAGTTAAATGCCTGATCATTCATTATATCCATATATAATTCAGGAGCAAATGGTTCTATATTGGTGTATAGAGGTTCATTTTTATTCACAAAAATAATGACTTCTAGTGTTTCATCTGATAATTTAATCAGTTTTTTTAGTTCAGCAATGGTTTGTTCAATCTCAATATAGCCCATTCCCGTCCCTTGCACTTCACGTATAAGTGAAAAAACAGGTTCACCTTCGGCCACACCCCAAACATCGTTATGTGCTGTTACAAGTATGGGTTGTCCCTTTTTAGCATCAGCATCAGCCAACCAAGGCATTAACGCCCAATCAATGCTACTCTTTTTACTAGGCGAAGCCACTTGCTTAGTCGCAATAAATTCATTACTTTCGTTAAAAATAATAACACGATAAAATTTCAACATAACAGAATCTGTTATTAGGCTTTTCTGCAACTCATTTCGAGCTTCACGAATGTACTCATCTTTATAGTCATTTTGGCGACTTAGTACCCTTAGGCTATTCAATGTTATTGGGTCTGAAAGCAACGTATCCGTACGATATTTCATTAAGTCGACGATTTCTAACATTTGATTGGTGGCTTGCTCAGATATTGAGTTTAACCGATCAAGTTCTTTTTCAATGAGTTGTTGAACGCTATAATTATAGAGTAAAACACCAATAATAATTGCTGCAACCAACATAAATGCCGCATAAATTGTAATCAATTTAAGCTGAAACCTCATAGAAACCTCCAAGGATACGTAGTTCTTATCCTTTAACCGAACCTGATGCCATGCCTTCAACAATTCTTTTATTGAAGATCAAAAACAGAATCAGCATTGGCACTGTTATAACAATCGCATTGGCGAACAGTAGATTATGTGAACTTGAAAACCTGCCCATATAGTTATATAGCGTTAACTGAACCGTTACGTTGTCTTTACCTGGAAAGAAATACAAAGGGTTCATGAAGTCATTAAATATGGTCACCGCATTCAAAATGACAATGGTTGCTGTTACTGGCTTCAGTAAAGGAAAGACGATTTTTGTAAATACTTTCCACTTAGTACAACCATCAATATACCCTGCCGCTTCAAGTTCCCGGGGAATCGTATTCATGTACCCACGGTATAACATAATGGTAAAGGGCAATTGTAATGCCACTTCAATCATGACAATTGAGAACAATGATTTATAAATATGTAAGCTTTGTAGCACCCATATTGTAGGTAAAATAGCCGGTGGCAACATAAGTCCAAGTAAGAAAATCATACTAAAAGTATCTTTCGCCTTACCTTGATACCTTTGTAATATATAACCAGCCATAGAAGCCGTAATAACTAAAATTATAACAGAGAGCACCATGATGGACAAACTATTCTTAAACGCCGTTATAATCTGAAAATCATTGGCCTGTATAATTTCATAATAGTTACCCCATACAGGCTCTGTAGGGATAGACATCTTTAATAAGTTTGCTTCTTTTCTATTCTTCAATGAGTTAAAAAGCATAAACACAAAAGGTACAGCAAATAGTGCAAGGGCCACAATAACACCAATCACATCATATAGTAACGTCCGTTTTCTATATTTATTCATCTAGTCCATCTCCTTTTGTAGAAGTAATTTCCTTAGAGGAAATGCAATAACACCAATTAAGACAAGCATAATAACGTTACCTGCCGTTGATAACCCATAAAAACCAGCCGCATATTGCTTATAAATCGTTGACGCAAGGACATCTGAAGCAAATCCAGGTCCGCCGCCAGTCATGGCCCAGATCAAATCAAAACTTCTAAGCCCGCCAATTAAGGATAAGAGAATGACGGTGTTCATTGCAGGTCTCACCAGCGGTATGGTAATATTCTTTAGCTTTGACCACTCATTTGCACCATCAATAGCAGCGGCTTCATAGAAAGTTTGATCAATGGAGACGATACCAGCAATATATATAACCGTGGCTATACTAACACCTTTCCAGACATCTGTAAGTATAACACTGTATAAGGCTAGATCAGGATTGCCCAACCAACTGATGCCTTCTATGCCTACGGTGCCAAGCACTGTGTTAACAAATCCTTTTGTAGGGTGTAGCAATGACTTAAACACCATACCAATGGCAATGGTACTCACCAAGTTAGGGAAAAAGACAAGGGACCTTATAAAGTTCTTTGATTTTATTCTACTTGTCAAAAATATAGCGATGAAAAATGCCAACACCACTTTAAGGCCACTAGATAAAAAGGCATATATCACCGTATTTTTCATACTAATTGCTAAAGATCTTTCGGAAAAAAATAAGACAAAATTATCGAACCCAACAAATCTAAAACTATCAAAATTCCAAATAGTCATACTAAAAAACAGTGATATAAGTACTGGCACTAAGAAAAAAACACTGAAAATAGTTGCTGCTGGGACAATAAACCACATAGAGTATATCTTACTAGCTTTCACATCGTTCTCCCTTCTTTTTAAAAAAAGCAATAGCTACTTATGTGTGAGATAAGCAGCTATTGCATCAACTAGTTAAATAATCCAACTTACCAATCTAAACCTAACTGAATGGCTTGTTTCAAACAATCCGCATCATATGCTGCTGCTGCTTCAAGTGCTGTTGTTTGACCTGAACCAACTTCTTGAGTGATTGCTGGACAGTTTGGTCCTTTGACTGCTGTCATGTACTCAAGTGCTGGTGCTGTTTTCCCGCTATCTATGTAGGCTTGCATGTCATCTTTTACGATAGACATTGTGTCACCTGGAAGTGCATAGCCTTCAACAACGTAAGCACCTGTTGGTGGCACAGCTGCTGTATAAGCATCTAGACCTTCTGTTGATAAGTATAGTTCAAAGAAAGCTTTGACTGCATCGATGTTTTCAGAGTCTTTATTGACATATAGTGCGTTTGGCATCCAAATAGTTAACCCTTGATCGTCTGGGTTATCGCCAGGAATACCAAATACGCCGATGTCTTCCACTGCTTCTGGGTATAAATCACTGACATTGGCCATAACAAATGATAACATAGGCCAATGTGCACCTTCTCCAGTTGCAAGCATATCAACACCTTCATCAAATGTTGCCACTGCATAATCAAGGTTCAAAAATGGCTCAATATCAATTAATTTTTGGAAACTCTTCACACCAGCAGGGCTTGTTGCAAATTTAGCTGTACCTGCTTCGAATTCTGTTGCAAAGTTTGGATTTTCCGCTAAGACGTTATAGTTATCACCAAGGAAGGTCACTTGTGATGTCCATGCATCACCATAAGTGCCAATAACCGCTGACGTTCCTGATGCTTTAATTACTTCACAGTTCGCCAAGAATTCATCCCAAGTTGTTGGTACTTCAAGGCCTAAGTCTCTATAAACAGCTTTGTTGTACATGATACCACCAGCCATGATCGTATTGAGTGGTATACCATATTCCGCGCCATCAATGGCAACGGTGCCTTTAAAACTATCGGCAATCTTAGCCATAAATGGTTCCCCTGAGATATCTAATAGGTATTCTGATGGGTTAAGCGCTCCAAGCAATGAGCCTGAGTTGTAGACGAACAGATCTGTCATATCACCTGAAGCAAGTCTTGTTTTAGTTAGGTTGTCACCTTCAGAACCACCAACAGAACGATCCATCGAAACGTCAAGTCCCAGTTGTTCTTTTGCAATGGCTGCAACCGCTTCAACGCCTTCAGCTACTGTGTTTTGATCCATCATTATCGTGAGTTCAACACCTTCAAAAGGAAGGCCCGCCATTTCTTCTTTGGCTTCTGTTTTTTCAGTCTCACCTTTTGTTGCTTCTTCTTTTGCCGCTTCTGTTTTTGCTGGCTTTGCTGCCGTTGGCTCTTCAGTCTTTGAGCCACACCCAACAAATAGACTAGTAACCATAACAATCGTTAGTATCATAACAAGTAATTTTTTCATTTCTTTTATTCCTCCATCGTCTTTATTATTCATAAATAGTAACATCTGGGCAATGCTTTCCGAATGGACAATGCATCGTTTATCCATGGAAAATGTAATCATTATTGAAAAGATTCAATATTTATACAGCAAAAGTGATGTTATACATACCTGATCCTACACATACTGAAAGACCATTGTTGTTTCTAACCATCGCCCCTGTGATATCACTGTCAACTACTTCCTTTGCTTGTTTTAACACAATCGTACAATTAGTATTGACTGGCACACTTATGGACAGCTTAACATTGCCATCTTCGAGTGTCCAATTGCTTTTAATTTCACCAAATTGGGTCATCAAGCTCCCTTTAACATAAGAGAATCGACTGTCCACTAAAGGTTGTATATAGAAGTGACGATACCCAGGGTTCTGCTCGTCAACTTCAATCCCCACCATGCTACGTTGAACCCACTCACCTATTGCCCCATAAGCGTAGTGGTTAAAGGAATTCATGTCTGGGCTCCACATGCTACCATCTGGTTTGATCCCGTCCCAATGTTCCCATATTGTTGTGGCACCCATCTTAACTTGATAAAGCCATGAGGGGAAATCATCTTTAAGAAATAAATCATAGGCTTCTTTGACTTTACCATTTTGTGATAAAGCAGAACAGAAATATGGTGTGCCTAAGAAGCCTGTAACAAGATGTCCATCTTCTTTATCCAAGAGATGAACCAAATCATCGGCAACCATCTCTTTGTTTTCTTCTGGTACTAAATCAAAATACAATGAAACAATATGAGCCGTTTGTGTTTGAACCGTCATATGACCTTTTGCATCAAAAAACTTACTTTGATACTTATTGACTATTTTTTCATGATAGTCACTGTAGAACACTACATCCTCATAGTTACCAAGTGCTTTGGCTGCGTTAATAAATAGCTGTGTTGAATAGGCACTATAAGATGCACACATAAGCTCATTGGGTGTCGCACCAAAATAACTGCCCTCTTCAGCATCTAAAGCTACCCAGTCACCAAACTGCAATTTATATGACCATATATAGTCTTCTGAATGATGTCTCATAAAGTCTATCCAAGCCTTCATGCTGTCATATTGAGCCAAAAGTATCTCTTCATCACCATAGACTTGATAAAGTGTCCATGGCATAATAACCGCGGCATCTGCCCATCCTGCGGCTGAATCTGTCCCTTGTGATAGGAAATCATCATGATCATAATTACCCGTCAATATATCTGGTACCACATGAGGTACCCCACCTTCATCTGTCTGATCAAAGGCTAGATCTGTCAAATATTTTTTATAGAAGTTATAACAATTTTTTAAATAACTCGCTGTTCGACAGAAAACTTGAGCGTCCCCTGTCCATCCTAGTCTTTCATCTCTTTGAGGACAATCCGTTGGGATATCCACAAAGTTACCATTAAGTCCCCATAGAATATTATGCATTAATTGATTAACATCTGCATTGGATGTTTCAATGGTGCCCGTACTTTCCATGCCTGAACTTATGGCCATTGCTACGAAATCATCGGCTTTTGGTGTGCCAGGATAAGTCTTAATTCTTGCATACCTAAAGCCTTGAAATGTGAATGAAGGCAGATAAACAATTGATTCATCATCACCAAAGATGTATTGAATGGTCTGTTTGGCCCCTCTCAAGTTATCAAGGTACACATTCCCATCCTTATCCAACGCCTCGAAGTAGTTAAGCTCTATAACATCGCCTTTTTTTCCTTCTGCTGACATTTGAACCAGTCCCGACATGTTCTGGCCGAAATCGAGTACTACGTCTCCTTCAGGTGTTTTGAATAGCTCTTTTGGCTTAAACTGTTCAATCACTTCAACTGGTTCGCAGATCTGTGGTCTTAGAATATTTTTATCAAAGGCTATGGTTGAAACCTTGGCCCAACTTTGTGAATTCAAGCCCCATCTATGCCAATCAGCAATTTCCATTCTAGCATCATAGATTTCTCCATCATAAATATTAGAAAATAGTATGGGTGATAAATGCCCAACCCAAGTCTCATCAGAGCCTATAACGTCATGGCTACCATCTGCATAATTAATATGCACTTCACATAAAAATCCGGCTTGATCACCGTACATATTGGCATTTCTGCTAAAGCCTAAAGAACCTTTATACCATCCAGTGCCTATAATTGCACCAATTGTGTTGTTCCCTTTCTCAACCATTTCAGAAACATCGTAAACCTGATACATCAGATTATTTTTGTAAGATGTCCATCCAGGTGTTAACTTATAATCTCCAACTTGTTCTCCGTTAAAATACAAATTATATAAACCAAAGGCCGTTGCAACACAGTAAACCGATTCGATTTCTTTATTTGCCCTGAATTCTTTTCGAGTATAAAAAGTTTCTTCGTTATTAAGTTGTGAGGAATCTTCAATGGTGATCATACTTGCATTGCATTGATTGTTCACATAACCTGTCACAAAATAGGTGGTTTGCCACGCTGTTTCCTCATTTTTGTTATTCTTCACCCTTACTCTAACAAAATACTTCGTAAAAGCTTCACATGAAATACCAGGTAACTCAACATGAATCGATTGGCTCGACTTCACATATAGACTGTCGTATAAGACTTCCTCAAAATCCAAGCCTTTTGACAGCTGGATTTGATAGTCGGTTTGAGCAACCGCTCTCTTATCACTTTTCAAAACCCATGTCAGCTTCGGTAAAGAACCAAGCCCTATGGGAGTTTGTTGATGGTCTAATTGTATCGTTTCAATTGTAAACATTTTATGCCTCCATCGTCTGACTCATTAATGATTGATTTGGGTGTAACTGTCAATTTCTCTAACCCATCCATAAACTGATGTTGTTTTACATGGTATGCCTTAATTGTAGTTGAAAAAGTTGTCTTGAATTCATCCTATCATCCCATTACCGTCTAACGAATATTTTATGTTATTTCTAATCCGTGCGCCATGGAAAAATCAATCTTATAGCATAAATATACAATCTTATACCTTCTCAAGATACAAATTTAGTTCAAGGGTAATCGAGTAGCTACAACTAAAAGTGACAGACCCTCCGATTCATACTCTGAGAATCATGAGGGTCTGTCACTTTTAATTTATAGGGCGGATGTTGTTGCTATACTTGCAATAACATCAACTCAGTCAGATTAGATATTGCATCGGTGCAATCACTATAAGGCACACCTTTGGCAAAGCAATAGTTCACTGAATACGATTGCCAAACCTCTTGTAGAAATAGTCTTTATATGTCCGCTCCAGCCTGCATCATTACTTCCTTCAATTTCTCAATATAGTATTTATAATTCTCTAAGGAAGTTGATGGTGCAACCTGATGATCGGCACCTGGTACATAACCACCTTGTCTGATGACTGGCAAAAGACGTTCAAACTCTGCATCAATGGCCTCTTTGCCTTTGGCAATCTCTAGCTTATTATAACCACCAATGAACTTAAGTGTCGGAAACTGCTCGCGTACGGCAACGATGTCCAAATGATAGGAAAAGTTATATTTCTTGTCAATCGAATTTTCAGAGAAAAGGCCAAATGATAGAAATTTTTGTTATATACTATCTTAATTGTCGAAATACTATTTTATTTCCAGACAAATCGTATGGTTTCTCACATTCTCAACATTAAACAGCATATTTTGACTCAAAATACCTTCTATAGCATAGACCTTTCCCTAAAGTGCGCACAGGAGATAATTAAACTGCAATATTTGAATAATCCACACCTGGGGGAGGACGGCCTATCTTTCTCAGATGCTTCAATATCTTCCTGATTTCAGGAGGATTCCGGATAATTGCAATAACCCTCATCTCTGATCCGCATTTCGGACAAACCATTGGGTCTATTTCATATACTTTTGTTAGTAACCGTGCCCATGCTTTTCTTGAAGTTCTGTCTGTAACTTCACTCTCTTCTTCATCAAATGTCTTCTCATTCCCAAGGCTTTCCTGTTGTGCTGCTTTCCATCCAGAAGGAACATGTTTTATAATTTCCAGATGTTCTGTCCATTTTCCTCTGGTTCTGGATGCATATAATCCATATCGTCTAATATATTGAACACCCTTGGGAGGAATATGCTGTGTTAGCTCAGCTAAAAAGTCCAGGCCATCAAACATATGAACATTCTCCCCAAAATACTGATTGTAGCGTGTATGAAACAGTACCCTACCCTTAAATGGTTCGTAATGCAGTTTTTTAAGGCTCACAGGAGCACGGGTAATATATTCAGCCAGACTGATCCTTGCTTTGTCTGTCAAAATCCTGACGGAGTTATCAATACTAAAACCAGAATGCTTCCAGCTAAGTAGATTCCGCGAAAAGTTCTTAGTAATGAGATTTTTTTCTAAAAAAAGGTTTATTACTTTTCGTCTGAAATATTCAGTCATCTTCTCCAGACCGGAAAATGGAATAAATACAAAGTTCCCGTCTTTATCAAAACCACCTTCCAGTACAATAGCATGAAAATGGGGGTTAAAACGTAGCATATCTCCAAAGGTTTGATATGCTATTACCATTCCGGTGGTAATTTCTATTCCGGCAGCTTCTTTGTAGAATTCCTTTATCATTGCGAAAATAAGACGGGAGAAATCAGCAAAAAGTTTCCGGTCATTGCGGAAGTAAATTCTTAGTGCTTTGGGAAAGGTAAAAACAAACTGCCGGTGAGGGAGTTTTAGAAGCACCTCTTCTGTAAAATGTTCTGTAAGAAGTATTGTTCTTTTCTGACTGCAGGATGGACACAGATAAAAACCTTTACATGAAAACGGCCGAAAATAATCATGCCCGCATTCCGAATTAGTACAGCGAATTCTGGCAACTCCATTTAAATAATCGCCACAGGCAAGAAAATGTTCTGTAACATCCATAATACGTGCAAGATGGAACTTACCATAGCGATCGGCATATTGTTCTTCATAGAGATCACAAAAATCCTTAAAATGTTTCTCAAAAATGGTATGCAGCACATTTCTACCTCGAGGTACATAATTTTGGTGTTTTTCCAGATATGCTGTTGCTGCTGAAACAGAACTTGACATATAAGTATATATTGTTAAAAAGGATCTGTTGCTTCAAAAAACCAGAAAAAGCACATAACCAATCACTGCACTGGATTTTTACTACGCTACGCTCCGTAAAAACCAGTGAGTTCTACGTTAAATTTACGGTAGGTAATTTGAAAAATATTCCCTACCTGGAAGAATTAAAGACTGATGAGCGACAATTAAAAACACCTACCAACGACAATTAAAACTCCCGGTTTTTTAGAATCAGATAAACCATTAAAATACCCTTCATGTAGGAGGGTAAATGGTAACTGATAATCAAGCCAGGAGGTTAAAGAAAATGCTATCTGAAGGAAACAAATTAAATACAAGTGCATTAAAAACTGGGATGGATGAGAAAACAGCCAGAAAGTACAGGGATACAGGAAAACTTCCATCCGAACTAAAAAAAGAACATACATGGCGTACCAGAGTAGATCCATTCGAAAAAGACTGGGAAAAAATAAGAGAAATGATTTACACCGAACCCGGATTGGAAGCATTAACAATATTTCAGTATCTGCAAAGAGAAAGTCCTGTGGAATATCAGGATGGGCAACTGCGAACGCTGCAGAGAAGAATAAAAAGATGGAGGGCTACAGAGGGCCGTCCAAAAGAAGTTATGTTTCCACAAGAGCATTATCCAGGACGATTAAGCCAATCCGATTTTACTCATATGAATGAATTAGGAATCACCATAGGGAAACAACCCTTTGATCATTTACTTTATCATTTTATCATGACTAAATCCAACTGGGAGACAGTGAGTATCTGTTTTTCAGAGTCCTTTGAAAGTCTAAGTGACGGTTTCCAATGTGCTGTATGGGAGCTGGGAGGGGTACCGGAAAAACATCAGACTGATAGTTTAAGCACTGCTGTAAACAAGGAAGGTAATCCTGAAGAGTTTACAAAGCGATATTCAGCTCTGATGGACCATTACAGAGTAGAGCCCATGAGAATAAATGTAGGGAAAGCAAACGAGAATGGAGATGTAGAGCAATCTCATTTCAGATTCAAGAAATCAGTTGATCAGGAACTGATGCTGCGGGGTTCCAGAAATTTTGAGAGTAGAGATGACTATGAACAATTCCTAAGAAAGATGCTCCGTAGACGCAATAGCGGTCGAAAAGTTCAGATAGAAATTGAGAAAAAGGTAATTGGGGTACTTCCTGATAGAAAAATAGATAGTTTCAAAGTGATAGAAAAGTCTGTAACTAAAAACTCAACAATCCTTATTGATCACAACGTTTACTCAGTGAACAGCCGTCTGATAGGTGAAAAGGTAAAGGTAAAAGTTTAATTTCTTTCCATGCCGCATTCGTTCCGGTACCGGGTTTTAAATTTTCCTGAAAATCTATTCCCTGGGCTGCTGCAAGCATTTCTAAAGAATCGATTATCGCTTCATGTTCCGGTTTATGGCTCAATACCTCCAATTGTTGATCTATGACCTTCCGTTCGTGCTGATGAAATTGAAGATTTCTTATATGACTTTCTATTACAATCTTAGCTTCTTCAGGGAGTAGTGTCGAATGTAGCTCTTCAATACTCTTTTTACTCCAACGTTTAAGAGATTCGGGTTCTTTCAGGCCATTGTAGAGCAATTGAGATTTTATTCTTTGCATACTGCGTCTTATGCTATTGGTGACCTGGTGTCGGCGGCGAATTAAGGCTCTCTCTGACTCTTCCTTAACAGTGGGGATCGCAATCGGCCGAATAAGTTGTTTGTTGCATACTGAAATAGGACAAAGTTGCAAAGTAAATTCCCCAAAGTTGCAACCAGAAATTCCCCACAATTGCAGAAGTAAAATGTGCGGAGTTTCAGCAATAAATATATCCATGTAATATGAATCATTCATAGTTGCAGGGAGTATAAGGAGAATGCTTAAAATGACAGAAATTAGCAACATCAGAAATCTTTATTTTGAAGAGGGGAAAAGTATCACTGAGATTAATCGGATAACCGGTAAGGATAGGAAAACGATTAAATACTATATTGAGAAGGAAGACTGGAACAAACCAAAAACATCGAAAAAACCCCCGAATACCTTCCAAAAACTCGATCCCTATAAAGAAGAAATAGATAAATAGCTTACAGATGATAAAAAGGCGAAGAGAAAACAACGGCATACTGCAAAAAGGGTTTTTGACAGATTAGTAGAAAAGTACAGTGCTGAATTTAACTGCTCATATCGTACTGTTGCGGGCTATTATGCAGTAAGGAAAAAAGAGATTTTCAACGGAGAAAAGGGATATATTCCATTGGAACATATTGCCGGTGAAGCACAGTGTGATTTCGGTGACGCAGAATATTATGAAAATGGAAAACATTATAACGGCAAATATTTGAATATCTCTTTTCCGAATAGCAACAAGGGGTATTTCCAGTTATTCAAGGGGGAAAATCAGGAATGTTTGTTTGAAGGACTAATAAGCATCTTCGAGCACACCGGAGGAGTCCCACCAAAAATATGGTTTGATAACACCAGTACAATAGTTACAAAGGTCTTGAAAAATGGAGGCCGTGAGCTAACTGATGCTTTTCTGAAGTTTAAAGCTCATTATCGTTTTGAGGCAGTTTTCTGCAATCCTAATTCGGGACATGAAAAAGGTAATGTCGAGGGTAAAGTCGGTTATCATCGGAGAAATATGCTTGTACCGGTACCTCAGTTTAATAGTCTGGAATCATTCAATAAAGAACTGCTTGAAAAGTGTGAAAAAGATGCCGGGAGAGAGCACTATCGTAAGAATTCCACCATCGAAAAGCTTTTTACAGCAGACAAATCAGAATTGTTAGAAATACCTAAAACAGGACTTGATGTCAGTAAAAGTATTACTGTAAAAACTAATAA
>Ga0208900_1001487_pt1 | contig 12348 bp, 6 predicted proteins | sample AntAceMetag02UKK_FD_184763 | JGI IMG/M metagenome (GOLD analysis project Ga0208900, IMG submission 184763) | Saline lake microbial communities from Ace Lake, Antarctica - Antarctic Ace Lake Metagenome 02UKK (SPAdes) (version 2) | ecosystem: Environmental > Aquatic > Non-marine Saline and Alkaline... | reverse complement strand
TGGCATCAATTTTCTGATCCTCATTAAAAGTAAATACCACCTGCTCGATAAAATCCCGGGAATTATTCTGAAAAGAAAAACGCATGGGAACCGAGCGTATCATGGTGGAATTTTCGATTTGGATCAAGCTAAGGGTATCGACAAAGGGTAATATTTTAACCTTGCCATTGGCGATCAATTTATTGTAAACCTCCCAACCCGCAACAGTAAATTTGCCCTCAACCTCACCATAGTTTTTATCCTCAATGGCTTCGACAACCTGCATCACTGTTTTCCTTAACTTTCGTGATTGCCCTACCTGGTTTATTTTTTCAAAGTCGATCAATTTGGTTTCAAGCTTAATGATTTTAGGCTCATCATTAAAGCTTTGACTGATAAGTGGAATATTAAATTCACACCGGTCGAAATAAGGCAGGTTCATATTTTGGAACACTGCATGTACCTCCAGGTCATAGTTCGATTTATTCTCGTAGGCATACTCAACCATCAACTTGATTTTTTCGGGTTGCGCTGGCGAAACATCAAAAAATTCAACCATAGCCAAACCACTCCTCACGTTTACCGGGTTTGAATATCCCATTCCGGTCCAACAAATAAAATCGAGGTTATCAACTGGTTTGCCATTGTAATTAACTTTCAGGTAAAAGGCCTTGTACTTTTGCTCAGGAATTGATTCGGTATTTTGAATGGTAAAATCAATATCTGTAAACACATTATTAATAAGCTCGGGCAGGGCTGACATAAGCAAACGCCGGCCGGTTTCAGGAAAATCATAAGCTATTGCATCCCTGTCTTTATGACTTTGCAAAAGCATGAGTCCCCAGTAGTAGTTCTTCAGGGCATCGCCAATGCGCAAGTCATTTTCGGCATTGACTCCGGCTTTAACATATTCGATGATTTTATTCTTGCGGTTTTCAAAAACCTGATCCATATCGGCCAAAGAGATGTATCGCATTACTTTGAAATTCCCCCTGCGCTCCTCAATCAGCACGCTCCTGGCCGACACCAGCGAAACGTTGGAATAGGTTTTAACAACTGATTGGGCAAACTCTTTAACATTGCCCTCTTTCTCGGTGGTCTTCCCCTCAAAAAAGCTTTCAACGCGCACCGATATTTGTGTTATCAAATGATCCAGTGCATTGTTGTCGGCATCCCTAAAACCCGATCCCATGCCGATCCCATACAAATAATTGCCTGAGCTTTGGATTTCATCGATCGAGGGATTCTGCGCATTTATGGCAAGGGCAATTAACATTAAAAAAAGGGAGAGTAAGTATTTCATTTTTTTCATCCGTAACGTTTTTGATTACGCTTCAAAAGTAAGGAATAATTTTTCCTTTTAAATATCTTTGCGTTTCTTTTTCAGGAAATTTAAATTAGAGCATCATGAAAAAACTAACATTAATTGCCGCACTGTTCCTATTCGTTTTCTGCGCTTTTGCCCAGGATTTCAACCGCCTAAAAATGGACAGCCTGTTTTTGCTTATCGATGAAAATAATCAGGGCATGGGCAGTCTCTCAATATTTCATGGCGCAATAGAGGTTTATCAAAAAAGCATCGGCTTTGCTAACATCGAAAATGGCATCATTGCTAACAATGAAACCATTTATCGTATTGGTTCAATTTCAAAATCATTCACCACCACCATAATTATGCAGCTTGTGGATGAAAAAAAACTGACCCTTGACACCAAACTCAGTATGTTTTTCGAACAAATACCCAATGCCAAAAATATCACTATCCAACAATTGTTGCGGCATCAGAGCGGCTTATTCAATTTTACCAGCAGCCCCGATTATACCTCCTGGATGGAACAGCCTAAAACCAGGGAAGAAATGATCGATATTATAATCGAAAACGGGACTGTGTTCGAGCCTGGCGAAAGGTCGGAATACTCGAATACAAATTTTGTGTTGCTATCCTACATTGCCGAAGAAATCGAAAATAAACCGCTTGCCGAAATCCTTGACGTGATGATTGTAAAACCCTGCGGCCTCCAGCATACTTACTACGGTGGAAAAATTGATGCGAAGAAAAACGAAGCCCTTTCCTACACCAAATCATCTGACTGGCAAGCGGCCACCGAAACAGATATGAGTATTCCCTCCGGTGCCGGAGCTGTAGTTTCTACGCCAGGCGATCTCAATACATTTTACAACTGCCTTTTTACCGGGAAACTTGTCTCGGAGCAATCACTTAAAGCGATGATGACAATCACCGATAATTATGGCATGGGTTTGTTTACTTTCCCGTTCCACGATAAAACAGCTTACGGACGCACGGGAGGGATTGACGGTTTCCAATCGAATGTTGCGTATTTTCCTGATGAGAAAGTTATCGTTGCCTACTGTGCAAATGGTGTGCTTATGCCAAGAAACGACATTTTAATTGGCGTTCTAAGTATTTATTTTGGGATGGATTATGAGCTGCCTGTTTTCAAACTGGCCGTGGAAGTATCCACCGAAGTCCTCGACAAATACCTCGGTGTTTACAGCACTCCCGACCTTCCCATTAAAATTACCATTTCGCGAGATGATAAAACTCTGATGGCCCAGGGAACAGGCCAGCCGGCATTTCCACTTGAGGCTTTTGAACCCGACAAATTTAAGTTCGATCAGGCCGGGGTGGTAATAGAATTTATTACAGCAGGAAAAAAGCTTATTCTGAAGCAAGGCGGGCAAAATTTTGAAATGATTAAAGAGGAATAGGCAACCAATTCGTTAAATCTTAGTCTGAAAAAAAAATCCGAATCATTATTATGAAGCAGAAACTCTTAATTGGTGGTTAGTGAAAAGTATTGCTATGATTTTGTCTTAAAATTTCACTATTGTTCGCGAAAATTATAAATCTAAGGATCTAAAATTTAAAGTCGCACAATTGTCCTAAAATTAATATTATTGCAGGCATGTATGTTTAATTAAGAAAAATGACTTTAAATAAATCAAACCTTCTTGCAATGCTATTCGTCATTACCATAACGATGGGCTGCACGGGAAACAAAGAAAAAAAACAAACAGATAAAAAAATGAATCTTAAAAAAGAAATTTTTGGCGAAGTTGACGGCAAACAGGTATTTCAATATACCCTGACCAACGAAAATGGAATGATGGTTAAAATTCTCAATTATGGAGGCATTGTTACCCACCTTTTTGTACCCGATAAAAAAGGACGGCTTGCCGATGTTGTGCTGGGATACGACAGCTTAAAAGGATATCTCGAAGATACGCCATACTTTGGGGCTATTGTTGGCAGGTATGGAAACCGTATTGCCGGGGGTAAATTTAAAATTGATGACCAGGAATATCAGTTGCCGCTAAATGATGGAGCAAACTGCCTGCACGGTGGAATTAAGGGATTTGACAAGGTAGTTTGGGATGCCGATGATTTTATTTATCCTGACAGCGCCGGGGTTTTACTTAGCTACACGAGCAAAGATGGCGAAGAAGGTTTTCCGGGAAACCTGGAAACGAAAGTCAGCTACACACTGACCAATGAAAACGAACTGAAAATTGAATACTTTGCCACGACTGATAAAACCACCATTGCAAACCTTACCCACCACAGCTATTTTAATTTAAAAGGCCAGGGCGAAGGAAATGTTTTAGAACACCAAATGCAAATCATAGCCGATCAATTTGTTCCAGTTGACCAAACCCTGATTCCAACGGGAGAACTCGAAGAAGTGAAAAATTCGGCCATGGATTTTACCAGCCCATACACTATTGGCGAGCGGATTGCCCAGGTTGCCGGGGGCTACGACCACACCTGGGTGCTCAATAATTATGACAAGAAAAACATACACCTTGCTGCCAGGGTTTCCGAACCGCAAAGCGGAAGAGTGATGGAAGTTTATACCGACCAGCCCGGCATTCAGTTTTACTCAGGAAACTTTTTGGATGGCAGCATTACCGGGAAGCAGGGCAAAGTTTACAACAAACAATATGGATTTTGCCTGGAGACCCAGCATTTTCCCGATTCGCCAAACCAACCAAATTTTCATTCGGTTTTGTTAAAGCCCGGCGAACAGTACAAAACCACTACTATTTACAAATTTGATTAGACTGCTGATAAAGTGGCTTTTTTGATTACAAAGTTTTATCTCAATAAATGTAAAATACGCTATATTTGCACCTTTAAGTTTATCAATCAAACAATTACAATTTTCACTTCATAAAATATGCGCATGGAATTTAACAGCATTCCTGAAATGATCAGGGATCGCGCTGCCAAATACCAGGACAGAGTGGTATTAAAGTATCGCGACAGACAAGCCAAAAACACCATCCTTACCAAAACCTGGAATCAACTCCTGGCAGAGTTCACAAAGCTTTCCCGGGTTTTACTTTCTGAATCGTACAGCAAAAATGACAACATCGGGATTTTTAGTTCCAATTGTCCTGAATGGGCAGTTACCGATTTGGCCATTTTGAATATTCGCGCTGTTTCGGTGCCTTTTTTCTCCACTGCAAGCCGCGAACAATGCAAATACATTGTGGATGAAACCGAAATGAAACTCATTTTTGTCGGCGACCAGGTTCAATTGGATATTGCCCTGTGGCTGCTCGACAACACAAAATCGTTGCAACGTATCGTGGTATTTAATGATGCCATCGAGATTAAAAACCCCAATTGTACCTCATTTAACGATTACCTTAACGAGCCCATCGACAAGAGCGAACAACTTGTAAAAATTCAGCAATCTGCAAATGTTGACGATCTGGCCACCATTATCTATACCTCAGGAACTACAGGCGAACCAAAGGGAGTGATGTTGAAGCACGAGAATTTTGTTTACACTTTTCCGCTGCACAAACAAAGATTAGACCTGAACGAAGATGATATTTCGATGGCATTTTTACCGTTAAGCCACATTTTTGAACGCACCTGGTCGTATTATGTTTACTATGTTGGCGGCACAAATTTCATCCTCGATAATCCCAAAGAGGTCATCGAAGTAATGCCCATAGCCAATCCCACCATTTTGTGTGTCGTCCCACGCTTTTACGAAAAAACCTACGAAGGCATCCAAACTGAAAAAAATCGCTGGCCGGGATACAAACAAAAAATATTCGATTGGTCTATCAATGTAGGTTACAAAGTGAGCGAGTTCAGGAAAAAAGGCCAATCACCAAAAGGACTATTAAAAGTTAAACACAGTATTGCCGAAAAGCTCGTACTGAAAAAGCTGAGAAGTATTTTTGGAACAAACCTACGCGCTACTCCATGTGCCGGAGCCAAACTCCCCATGTACCTGCTCAGGTTTTTTCATGCCACCGGAATTTTTGTAAATTATGGCTATGGTGCCACTGAAACTACCGCCACTGTTTCCTGCTTTAAAACCGGGAGTTACGAATTTGAATCTGTGGGATCCATCATGCCCGGAGTTGAGGTAAAGATTAGTAAAAACAACGAAATTATGGTGAAGGGGAAAACTGTTTTTTCAGGATATTATAAAAAGCCAAAAGAAACTGCTGAATCGCTGGTAGATGGTTGGTACATGTCGGGCGATGAAGGCCATATTTCAGAACTTGGAAATCTTGTAATGACCGACAGGATCAAGGATTTGATGAAGACCTCCGTAGGCAAATATGTGTCGCCCCAAAAAATTGAAACACTGCTTGGGCAATATAGCCTTATCGAACAATTGGTGGTAGTGGGTGATGACAGGAAATATGTTACTGCCCTAATCGTTCCCGAAAAAACAAAACTATTGGATTTGGCAACGATGTATAGTATTAAATATAGTGATGAAAAAGAACTGCTTAGTAATCCTGAAATTATAAACCATATCAGGGAAAGAATGGAGAAGCTTCAATCTTCACTGCCCAATTACGAAAAAGTAACACATTTTACCTTGTTGAGCGAACCTTTTACTATCGAAAATAATATGCTAACCAGCACGCTAAAAACAAAGCGCAGGGTGATAGAAAAGCAATACGCCGACCTTATCGAGAAAATGTATTAACCCACATTCTTCATCTGAAAGCGTAGAAAATTTAATAACTTTCTGGGTTAATCTATATTGAGCTTCCAGCGTTTGTGCGACCAGAGCCAGTTGCCCGGATTATTCAGGATTACTTCCTCAAGTTTTTTTGCATAAAGTTTTGTTATTTCCCCGGGTTCGGTGTGTGCTGGATTTTCTGTAATAAATGATAATTCCAGGGTATAATACCCGCGTTTGACACGCTGAATATCCACAAAAACTACCGGCAAATTCCTTTTTCTAGCGTGTTTTTCGATACCATGCAAAAAAGCAGTTCGCTGTCCGAGAAAATCAATCCAAATAGCATGATTAGGTTTAGATGGGCTTTGATCGGCGGCCATGATAAATATTGCCCTGGAATCGTTTAACTCTTCAAAAGTTCTTGTGGTTTGGCGGGTTGAAGCCAGAATTGTTCCGGTGCGGGAACGGTTTTTCCTGATACGTTTATCCATGTATGGATTGCTCAAAGGCGTGTAAAATGCTGCAATTTGATAATCGAGTTGCAAGGCCGGCGACAATGCGCCCCACTCCCAGTTACCGTAATGACAAGGTGCAGCAATAATATTCCTGTTTGAATTTTTATAGGCTTTTAATATTTCCGGATTTAGAACTTTGTGGCGCTTTTTAATCTCCTCATTACTCATTGTAAAAGCTTTGAATCCTTCCACCAAAACATCCATCAAATTTTTATACGCATCCGATGTCAGTTTCTTAATTTCATCTTTGCCGGCATCCGGGAAGCAGCGTTTAAGGTTCGACACGATTACTTTTTTGCGGTAGCCAAAAACATCCTTTAATAAAAACCTCAAAAAATCAGAAAATGCATAAAGCAACCAAAAAGGAAGGATACCTATCAAAAGGATAAAAAACCAGGCTATGGCAGTCAAAACTATGTTCATGGGGCAAAAGTAATCTATTTATAAATTTGAGATAGTAAAGAAATTGAATTGTAATTTGCAAGTTGGCTGCTTTAGAACAATAGCTTCGCGTAGTTTACTTCGTGGTAAAAAAATGAAAAACACTCAGACACGCTGGACACAAAGAAACACTTAGTGAACCTTAGTGGTCTTAGTGCCTCAGTGGTATTTAAAAATAATACTCAAAATCTTTTTATACTTTTGAATCCATTTTTTAAACCCAAAATTCAATTTTTATGAAACACTTATCATTAGTTACATTAATCCTTTGCATAGTATTTGCAAACGTATTTTCGCAGGAAGCCGATCCCTTCGTGCGCTTTCCGGCACTCAATCCCGATGGCACCGAACTGGCCTTTGAATACCAGGGCGACATCTGGAAAGTACCCGTTGATGGCGGCCTGGCATGGCGGCTCACCGTTCACGAAGGCTACGATGCCTTCCCCAAATGGAGCAACGATGGCAGCCAAATTGCCTTTTCGGGCATACGTTACGGTAATTACGATGTTTTCCTTACTTCGGCAAATGGTGGCCTGCCCAAACAACTCACATTTCATTCCGGCATCGATGTAGTTTCAGGATGGACACCCGAAGGAAATATCCTTTTCAATACCCGCAGGGTTTTTGCCCAGGTTGAAAGGGAATATGAAGTTTATGAAGTATCCCCCAATGGCGGAACACCTTATCGCATTATGGATGCATTAGCCCAGCAGCCCCAAGTATCGCCCAACGACAAATTTATTGCCTTCGTTAAAGGCACTTGCAAAACTGAACGCGAAGACTACCGTGGCCCTGCACAACGCGACTTATGGATTTATGATATTGAAAACGATAAATACACCCAATTGACCAATTTTGATGGAAATGATTTTATGCCGCTTTTCGCGGGAAACAATACCATTTTTTATATCAGCCCAAAAAGTGGGAAATATAACATCTGGAAAATGGAGATCGATGATAAGGGGAAATTTGTAAGCGAATCGCAAATCACCAACTACTCCGATGATGGCATCCGATATTTTTCAATTGATAAAACCGGGAGTAAACTTGCCTTCGAAAAACAAACCCACATCTACCTTAAAAACTTAAATGGTGGCAAGGCCAAAAAAATAAATATCCAAATCAGCCCCGACTACCATTTCGATCCTTTTGAATACAAAACATACAGCGATAACATTTCCGAATATAAAGTTTCGCCCAACGGCAAATATGCAGCGTTGGTCATTCGGGGTGAAATCTATATTACTGCAAGCAACGACAAAAGCAAAACAGTAGCCATAAGTGAAAGCCCGTGGAGGGACAGGAATCCTGAATGGCTCAACGACAGCATACTAATTTTCACCTCCGATCGTGCCGGGCAATACGACATATACCTGGCGAAATCGAGTGATGAAAACGAAAACGATTTGTTTAAAACCCTGAAGCGGGAAATTATCCGGGTTACTGATACCCCCGAAGATGAAATGGATTTAAACGTTTCGCCGGATGGCAAAAAAATTGCCTATCAAAGGGGATTTGGAAAGTTTTATACTACAGAAATTTCAGATAAAAACAAACTCACCAATGAAGTTGAGCTGCTTGATGGCTGGGCATCGCCATCGGGTACATCATGGAGTGCCGACAGTAAATGGCTGGCCTATTCGCTGGTTGATCTTAAAGGTAACAACGAAATTTTTGTACAAGCCGCCGATGGTAGTACGGAATCTGCAAATATAAGTATGCACCCGCGCGGCGATTACAGCCCTTTCTGGAGCAAAGACGGCAGCAAACTGGGCTTTATTTCGGACCGAAATAATGGCGATGCCGACGTTTGGTTTGTATGGCTCAAAAAATCAGACTGGGAAAAAACGCGTCAGGACTGGGATGAAGTAGATGGGGATGCTGATAAGGCTAAAGAAAAATCGAAAGATAAAAAGGACCAAAAAGTAAAGCCTGTCGAAATTGACTTTTACAGAATATACGACAGGCTGGAGCAGGTAACCGGGCTTCCGGGCAACGAATCTGATTTGGCTATTTCCGATGATGGCGAAACATTTTTCTTTGTTACCAACCGAAACTCAAGACAAAATTATAAAGCCGAAAATGATTTGTACTCCATAAAATGGAATGGCAAAGACCAAAAGCAACTGACCAAAGGCAACCAAAAACCTTATGGTGTATCACTTTCGCCTGATGGCAATGATTTGTACATGCTAAAAAGCGGTGGTAAACTATTTAAAATGGCCATAAAAGCTGATAAACAGGAGCCGGTTGTTTTTGCCGCCCAAATAAAAATTGATTATGAGTCCGAAAAGGAACAGATTTTTGAGGAAGCCTGGCGATCGCTCAACCAGCGCTTTTACGATCCCAATTTCCATGGCAAGGATTGGGATGCCCTAAAGAAAAAATATAAGCCCTGGGCTATGAAGGCTTCCAATTATTTCGATTTTAGGGATATTACCAATTTTATGCTGGGCGAGCTTAACGCCAGCCACATGGATGTTCGCGGCGGACAGGGCCGTTATGAAACACAAAAAATAAACACAGGATTATTAGGAATCGAAGTAAAGCCGGCAAAAAATGGGGTCGAAGTTACGAGGGTAGTTTTGGATGCTCCGGCAGATAAATCCACAAGCAAAATCAACGTGGGTGATATAATAGTTTCGGTGAATGGAAAAGCCGTTTCGGAGGATGTAAACTTTTGGTCGCTGATGAATAACGAAGCAGGAAACCAGGTTTTACTTTCAGTGCAAAATGCAGCAGGGCAAAACAGGGAAATAATTATCCGTCCGGTGGGCAGCCTGGGCGACGAACTTTACGATGATTGGGTGGAAGGACGGCGAAAACTAACTGAAAAATACTCCAATGGCCGCCTCGGATATTTGCACATCCGCGGCATGAACTGGGAAAGTTTTGAACGCTTTGAGCGTGAGCTGGCTGCTGCCGGCGAAGGAAAAGAAGGCATTGTGATTGACGTGCGCTTTAACGGCGGCGGCTGGACCACCGACTATGTGATGACCGTACTCAACACCCCGCAACACGCATATTGCGTGCCCAGAGGAGCCGTAAAAAGCCTTGAAAAAGAACACCTGAATTTTAGGGAAGATTACCCCTTTGGCGAACGCCTGCCTTACTATGCCTGGAACAAACCATCGATTGCGCTGTGCAACGAAAGCAGCTACTCCAACGCCGAAATTTTTTCGCACGCTTATAAAAATCTTGGCGTGGGAACACTTGTAGGCACTCCAACTTTTGGAGCCGTAATTTCTACAGGGGCCAATGGCCTGCTCGATGGCTCTTATGTGCGCCTGCCGTTTAGGGCATGGTATGTAAAATCCACCAACCAAAACATGGAACATGGCCCGGCAGTACCCGATATCATTATCGACAACACCCCCGACAGCAAAGCCAAAGATATGGATGAGCAACTACAGAAAGCCGTGGAGGAGTTGCTAAAGGAAATTGGTGGATAAGGATGGTTATTCGTTATTCGTTATTCGTAAATCGTTATTCGTAAATCGTTATTCGTAAATCGCCTGCCTCGCCGGCAAGGCGGGTTATTGGTTTATGGATGGGTTTTCATTGTTTCACCATGTCATAATTATAACAGGCCGTGTCAGGGGGGTGTTTGGACGAGGCTATGCCTCGTCCGGTTTATTATTGCAGGTTCTACCTGCTGTAACCAAAAGAAACTTGACTTTAAAAAGCAGGCTGAGCCTACAGAAATATATACAGCTTAGGCAGCGGTGGTTGAGTTTGTCGAAACCAGCCTAAGCTGAACATAACGGAATTTTATTGACAGCGTTGAAAAATGCTGTCGGACATAAAATGGTCAACTGCTTTTAAATTTGGGTTGGAAAACTAAACCAAAACCATCCAATTTGGGTTGGAAAACTAAATCAAAACTAACTAATTTGGGTTGGAAAACTAAATAGTTTTGCTTAGTTTTGCATTGGAAAACTTAGAAGCCTGCACAATTACAAAACCAGCTACCAGCCCGCACAATCAATTGTTTTTCATGCCGGGCTATCAGGGTCTATCAAAACAGAAAACATTTTTTTCCTCCCTTTATATTTCGCAAAATCGTTTGCAACTTGGGGCCTAAATCAAGACTAAAATCAAATGAGGGAAAAACCAATTTCAGCTTTTGTTAAGAAATTCAAAATCCCGACAGGCTGATGGCTATGTGGATTATTATTCCGAAATTTGCAGGTATTAAAATAAAAGTTTATGGAAACGTTGGTAATAACTTCAAAAACAAAAGGTGATCTTAATCTTATTGTCGGTTTGGCAAAAAAACTTGGACTAAAATCCAAATTCATGACAAGAGAAGAAAAAGAAGATCAAGGTCTGTTAGAAGCCATGCTGGAAGTCGATAGAAATGATAAGGTAAGTAGGGAATCGGTAATGAATATTCTCAACGAAAAATGCAAATAACATTTTTAAGTCGATTTGAAAAGGATGTTGGAAACATTTCTAATAAAGCGGTAGCATCAAAACTTATTACAACTATTATGCAGCTTGAAAATGCATTTTCCCTGACTGAGATATCATCAATAAAAAAACTAAAAGGTCATCCACATGCATTTCGACTAAAGCTTTTCAATTACAGACTTGGCTTTTATTATGAAAATGGAGTGATAGAACTCGCCAGAATCCTTCCCCGAAAGGATATATATAAATATTTCCCATAATAAAACCATGAAAATACAGCTAGTGTAAAAATCAAAAAAAGTGATAAAAAAACAAAGGGTTTTTTAGGAAATTAAAAAAATAGAAAACAAAATTTTAACAATAAATATCTAAGAGTATGCTAAACAAACAAGATATTGATCAAATAAAACAAAAAGGAATCGGCGAAGCGCTGATCGAAAAGCAAATTGAAAACTTCAAGCGTGGGTTCCCCTACGCGAAACTTACAGCCGCAGCCACCAAAGGCCACGGTGTGCAGGTTTTTGATGAAAATGAAATCAACGAGCTGGCAGCATTTTACAATGCCCAAATGCCAAAGTACAAACTGCTGAAATTTGTGCCTGCATCGGGGGCCGCATCACGCATGTTCAAGCACTTGTTTGAGTTTATGGAAAGCTATAAGGGCACAGCCGAAGACCTCGAAAAATTCAACACCGATCAAAGTTTCAATTCCGTTTGGTATTTCATAAACCACATCCATAAATTTGCTTTTATTGATGATTTAAAAGCTGCTTTAGTAAAAGATGGCCTTAACCTGGAAAACCTTTTGGATGAGAAAAAATATGGAATCATCGTTGAATATTTACTCACCGACAAGGGCCTCGGATACGCCAACCTCCCCAAGGGACTTCTAAAGTTCCACCAATACGATGATTTTGCGCGGATGGCACTGGGCGAGCATTTGGTTGAGGGCGCACATTATGCCAAGGATGCAAACAATGAAGTGCATATTCATTTCACGGTTTCGCCCGAGCACCAGGAAAAGTTTAACGAAG
>Ga0208900_1001485_pt1 | contig 12357 bp, 10 predicted proteins | sample AntAceMetag02UKK_FD_184763 | JGI IMG/M metagenome (GOLD analysis project Ga0208900, IMG submission 184763) | Saline lake microbial communities from Ace Lake, Antarctica - Antarctic Ace Lake Metagenome 02UKK (SPAdes) (version 2) | ecosystem: Environmental > Aquatic > Non-marine Saline and... | reverse complement strand
GAAAAAGCAAAGGAGTAAAAATTATGACCTATTTGATATTTATAGAGGTAGGGTGGGGAGATATAATGCAGAATGGCGATTGATCCTCAATATTGATGAAAACGATATATTGGATATTGCGAACAGCATTTATTAAATATGATAAAACAGGCTGAAATACTAGAGTATGCAGAGCTTTACAAGCTTACCAAAAACCAAATAGACAAAGATTGGGTGTTGAGTTATTTACTTTACGCGATTATTTCTATTCCTGAATTGCAAGAAAGGATGATTTTTAAAGGTGGGACCTGCCTGAAAAAATGCTACTTCCCCGATTATCGTTTTTCCGAGGATTTGGATTTTACCCTGCTTGACAATCAATTTGTAATTACTCCGCGAATTGTAAATAAAATCATAAAGGCCGCTTCAGAGCTTTCCTTTCATGAAGATTTTAACAGGGGTATTTTAGTTAAATTGAAACAAATTGTAGCAACACAATCAAATGATGTAGAACAAGGGTTTAAAGTTTACATTCATTATTGGGGGGCAGATCACAGAAAAAATGATTTCCCCTCGGATAAACAAGCTAATTGGCATCATACCATAAAACTTGATATCAACCATACAGAAGAAATTATTTTCCCGATTCAGGAAAAACCCATATTGCATAATCTTTCTGATTGGGAAAAATTCAATGCTGCAATAGTCAGGTGCTATTCAATTGAAGAAGTTTTGTCAGAAAAACTCCGTTCGCTGATACAACGAAAATACACAAGCCCAAGAGATTGCTATGATATTTGGTTTTTAAAAAACAATTGTTCGGATTTAAATTGGCAAAAAATAAAAGAAGCGTTTCTCAAAAAGTCGGGTGCTAAAAATATTAGATTTAGAAATGCTGAGCAATTATTGGATTCCCGAAAAGAAAAAATCCTAAAACAACATTGGGATACACAATTAGTTAATCAATTTCCATCAGGAAAATTACCTGAATGCAATATAGTTATGACTGATTTAAAACACTTTTTTACGGATTTATTCAAAGAATAAAGCCATGATTATCCAAATAGTTTAAAATATGTTATCCAATTGTTTCTAAGGATACAAAAGAAAACTGAACACTAATTTTTTACCACCATGAAACCACAACACTTTCTCAACGAAATCCTTCCCATACTTCATTCGGTGAAGGAAGATAAAGCGAAGCTCGAAAAAATCCTGAGGTTTTTGGAAGATGAAATTTATGAAGAACCTGCACCGGAAGAAGTCCCAAAAAAATACAAGACCCTGGTATCGCAAATGGCCGATAGTATTGATTGTGGATTGGTGTGCTATTTTAACCCTGATACCCTGGAAGTGGAGGATGTGCCGCAATCGCTTGTTGAAGACCCTGATGAATTTGAAATGATGACTGACGAAAATGGTAAAGGTTGGGGCCTGAACTTGAAGCACGGGGAATGGGAAAAATACATCACCATCGAGCCGCTGCAGTCAGGCGAATCGTTTGGGATTATGGAAGGCTTTGCCCACCAGGTTTCCGATAGACAACTTCAGCAAAAACTATTGAATGCACTAAGCCGAAAAAGGCCATTTGCAAATTTTAAGCACATTATCGATAATTCAGAATCCAGGCAAGATTGGTTTGATTATAAGCAGGCCTGGCTTGAGGAATACGTGTGGCGGGAAATTGAAATGGTGATGGGTGGCGGCGAAACGGGATAGACCGATTTTTAGTATTTAGACATTGGTGTCCTGTAAGTAGAATCATTTCGAAAACAGATTCTTCGCTCCGCTGCGCTATGCTCAGAATGACAGGTTGTTAGCGTTTTGAGAGGGCTTGTGTGGCGGCTTCGCTGCCACACAAGCCCTCCTTACCACAAATTCATGTAAAGCATTTGTCATTCTGAGCGTAGCGAAGAATCTATTAGTTTTAACCGGATACCAATGATAATTCGTAAAGAAATTCAACAAAAGAAATTGTAAATAAAGCAACATAATCACACATTAAAAACATACTAAAATGACACAACCCATCAGCAGCAAAAACACTAAAAACCAAATCCTGGAAGCTTACGAAGAGCTTATGGACAGGGTAAAAGAACAGAAAAGTGAAGAACCCAAAAAGATGCAGGAGGAGGTGAAAAAAACAGAGGTTATTAAAAGGGCTTCCGAAAACACGACCGAAGGCATAGTAAAACAAATAGGTTCGTTAAAGTTGGGCGTGGCCAAAGAACTGGATAAATTGGGTGAGCAGCTTACAGCCGAATACCGGAGCCTGGAAGAAATACAGCAGGCGATAAAACTCGAAAAGCAAAACCTCGAGGATTTGTACCAGCTTACTGCCAATACCGATTCGTTGGCTGCCATGCTGCTGGCGCAAAAAGAAAAGCGGGCGCAGTTTGAAATTGAAATGGCAGTTACAAAAACGGCTTTTGAAGAAAAGATAAAGAATGAGGAAAATGCTATTGGCGAAAAGATGGCCGGTGAGAAAGAAGCCTTTGAAACCACCATGAAACTACAGAAAGAGCAGTGGAAAGGCGAAACCCAAAAATGGGCCGAACAGCAAAAAGAGTTGAAGGAAACCACCGACAAACAACGCAAGCGCGAAGAGGAGGAGTACCTGTATAACCTTAAAACAGTCCGCAAAAAAGAAAGCGACATCTACGAAGAGAAAAAAGCCAAACTCGAAAAAGACCTCGTGGAGAAGAAAACTGCGTTTGAAAAGGAGATTGCCGAGCGTGAAGCAAAAGTACTGGCTGCTGAAACCGAACTGAAAGAACTGCGTACCCTGGCGGCAAACTTCCCAAAGGAACTGGAAAAAGCCAAAATGGACTCCGAAAAATCAATCACCGAGAAGCTTACTGTTCAATTCAATTTCGAGAAAGAATTAACTACCAGTCAAAACCAGGGTGAATTGAAGTTGAAAGATCAGACTATCGCCACGCTTCAGTCGAAGATTAAAGACCTGGAAGCATCACTCAAGGAACTGTCAGCTAAAGCAAGTGTAGCTGAAGCAACTTCAAAAGATATTGCTATTAAAGCCATCGAAAGCGCACGCAAAGTACACGTGATAGAAAAACGCAAAGACAAGCAAGAGAATGACTAAATAGTGTCCGTCTTTTAACTAATTTTTTTATTTCAACGTGAGGACAAAATCCAAAACTTAAAACCCAAAGCTCTAAACTCAAAATAATATCAAATATTCAAAAGTTAAATAATCAAAACATTAACACTTGATAAACAACTATATCGTAGCTATTCAAGAGATGCAATGGATATGCATTTTGAAATTTCGATTTTATTATTTGAATTTGTTTTGGATTTTGATTTTAGAAATTTGAGCTTCAATCACGCAAGATATCGACTTTATGGACAGACACTAATTAAACAAATATTATGGCAAAATTTTCATGCGAAAAATATATCCGGCAAAAAGGAAGAAAACTTCCAATTCAGCAATGCCTTATTTCTGATGGATACGAACAAGATTTACTAAGCATGTGTCTTATCATCCGCAAGCAGCCCAGCAATTACCTGAGTTTTGCTTTTTTCATGATCGACCGGCATTGTCTGGGAATTAAAAACGTCATTGTAAATTGCAACGTTACACCTGATGTTATTGAAGAATTAATTGATAAAGCAACTCATAACCTGGGGCCAATGAAAGAAGTCAGCCCCGAATACTTTCATAATTTGGTATATGGCGCACACGACTATGCTGAGTCTATTGGCTTCAGGCCAAACAAAGATTTCAGTCTTGCGGAATTTTTGCTCAATCCCGAATTGGTTGACGATGGTATAGATGATTTTGAATTTGGGATGGATGGAAAGCCATACTTTATTTCGGGCCCTGATGATAATGTGCAAAAAATCCTAAATATACTGAATAGAACAGTTGGAGAAGGTAACTATAATTACACTTACGGTAGTTAGAATTATTAAAACTAGCTTTATGCGAAAAATAAAGTGATACATGAATTAAAAAAATCCAGGAAATTGGATGACGCATGCCGTTGGCAATTGAAATATGGAATGGCTCCAACTCGATGAAGTAGAGGGTTGCTTTTAATCGCACCATACTGGAATTGAAATTGCCAAACGAATTTTGCGAACGCCTTTCTGGTTTCTTTTAATCGTACCATACTGGAATTGAAATGTCTCAGTCAAAAATGATCCTACGGATGCACAAAAATTTTTAATCGCACCATACTGGAATTGAAATTTTCGGAAAGCACACCTTCTAAACGTGCATACCTGCTTTTAATCGCACCATACTGGAATTGAAATCTTGCTGTTTGCCCGGTAGCGATAATCAATAACCGCTTTTAATCGCACCATACTGGAATTGAAATATGTCAATTCAATTGGGCTAAAAAGATTAATCATTACTTTTAATGGCACCATACTGGAATTGAAATGCTAAAAGGCGGGTGTTGCAACTACTCCCATCCTTACTTTTAATCGCACCATACTGGAATTGAAATGACAGTATTTCCCCTTGCTTCCGGTGATTGAGTTTGCTTTTAATCGCACCATACTGGAATTGAAATTATGAGAACTTCCTCTCCTTGTGATTGTGAGATATAGCTTTTAATCGCACCATACTGGAATTGAAATTTGGTACATTTATTGGGATAGTGGCAACGGTAGCGGCTTTTAATCGCACCATACTGGAATTGAAATTCAGGACTTTAACAAAAAGTACAGTGTGTTTGCAGACTTTTAATCGCACCATACTGGAATTGAAATTTAAAAAATCCATTATATCTAAATCATTACATTTTACTTTTAATCGCACCATACTGGAATTGAAATCTCGAATTTAATAGTATCGCCTTCATACAGTAGTTTACTTTTAATCGCACCATACTGGAATTGAAATTCTTTTAGCCGTTCCAATTCCAAAGCCGTTTTCAATCTTTTAATCGCACCATACTGGAATTGAAATAAGAAAATTAGGATCAAAACCACCTTCCAAGCTGGCCTTTTAATCGCACCATACTGGAATTGAAATAACCATTCAAATTGATTACAAAAGTGGCTGGAAAGCTTTTAATCGCACCATACTGGAATTGAAATGAATTAGCTTATACTATTGATCTTATCACAATAAGACGTTCTTAATCCAACTGAGCTTCGTAAAGTAATATTTGATACCCTATTTAAACCAAAAATAAAACAGAGAGACAAATATTTATTTAACTCTCTGTTTATCAGTGAGCGATAAATGGGGCTCTGCCAGAGGCATCCCTGTGGGGGAACCCACGGCCCTCAGCTTGGGAAGCTGATGCTCTACCAATCCCGAAAATACCAAAATCTTTGATTTTGATAAATTTTCGAGGATGCCCGTCCGAATGGACGGCACTGAGCTACTTTATGCATTTTTGGTAGTTCTCGTTCCATTGTTGCACAAACGAAAAAAGCCCGTGAATAATCCACTGGCTAATTTCTGGAGCGGTAAATGGGACTCGAACCCACGGCCCTCAGCTTGGGAAGCTGATGCTCTACCAACTGAGCTACTACCGCTTGTAAATTTGGTTAAGTGTTTACTAAGAACTTTTGTTGATATCTGATATCAGATGTGCGATCTTTGATTTTAGATGTGCAAAAATATCAAATGTTTGATTTTTGACACCAAGTTTTACTAAAAATATTTTTTGTTTTATTCAATTCAATCTCCAAATCATCAAATTCGTTCATTATCAAATTTCCAAATTGCTTTACTATTTTTTCAAAAATTCCAGTTCCGTAAAATCAAAATCAGGGTTAGGAACATCAATTTTCATTTCTGCAACCTTGCCATCAGCACCAAGAATAAAAGTGCAGGTACCGGATGGGAGGGAAGGGAACTCTTTAAATATGATTTCAAAAGTATCGAAATGCCAGTGCTTTAGTGTTCCTTTAAATTTTTTGGCCGGGGCCAACTGAACTATAAGTTCATTATTTTTTAATTCAACTGTAGCATTACCATAAAGTTCTCCCCCATAAATTCCAGTGTAGTTTTCGAGATCCAGCGAGGGAGAAGTCTTTTTCAGCATTCTTTCTTCCTTTGCTTCTTCGGCATCCTCCTGCCGTTCTTTTCCATCTTCAATCAATTTCAGGATTAACCCACTCCAGTCCTTTTCCTCTCCGCCTAAGAACACATCCAGGGTTTTGTAGCTAAGCGGATTATACAGGCTTGAATTTTTATTAGTGAGTATCACGAATCCAAGATTTTCTTCAGGAACCATGCAGGTGTAGGATATCATCCCGTCGTACCCACCACTGTGGGAAACAATCATCCGGCCTTTGTAATTGCTCAGTCCCCAGCCCAGGCCATAGGACCTGAAAAACATTCCAGGGTAATTTTCTTCAGCAAAAGAACTCACGCCAAGAACGGTATTTTGCGACCACATTTCTTTGCTGCGTTGTTGCGTAAAGATGGTATCGCCCTGGTAAATTCCATGGTTTAGCTGCAACTCCAGCCATTTGAGTACATCGTCCACGCAGGAAATGATGGCACCGGCAGGGGCAATATTATCCCAATTCAGGTATTCGATGGCGATCACTTCATCTTCAAAGTCGGTGTGTGGTGTGGCAACATTACTGAATTTTTCGAGGTCAGTAGTTGTCGTTGTGGTTCTTTCCATGTCAAGCTTATCGAAAAAATTCTTTTGAAGATAATCGTCCCAGCTATTACCAGTTACTGCTGGAATTATTTCGCCAGCGGTGAGGTACATAATGTTAGAGTAGCCAAATTGTTCGCGAAAGCCATAAACAGGCTCCAGGTACCTTGCCCGGCGGATAATTTCTTCCCTGTCGTAATCGGTGCCGTACCAAAGCAAGTCGCCGCTAAAAGTTGCAAGTCCGCTTCGGTGGCACAGCAGGTCACGGATAGTCATATTTTCACTTACGTAAGGGTCATAGAGCCTGAACCAGGGAATGTGATTGGTGACTTTATCCTGCCACGATATTTTTCCTTCATCTACCAAAATGGCCAGCGCTGCTGATGTAAATGCTTTTGTGTTAGACGCGATGGGGAACATGGTCTTGCTGTTCACCGGGCTGTCTTTTCGAACATCCAGATGGCCATAACCTTCAGCTAAAATCACCTGGCCGTCTTTAATAATCCCGATTGCCAAGCCAGGAACTTCCCAGTCCTCCCTCGCTTCTTCGTAGTATTTGTTGAGTTCTTTGATTTGCTTTTTGTAAGGGTTCTTTTGTGCATTCAGGTTGAAGGCGAAAAGGAGGGTCATCAGGATAATCAGTGTTCCGGGTGCTTTTTTTAAAGTGATACTTCTCATTGTTATTCGTATATTTTTTAATTGTCTATAAATTCGTATTCGGGAAATCCGTTTCTATCTTTCCTCCATTCAACTCTGACAGGATCTCCTACGTCGAACTCTGTCAGGTTATCGTCGGGGCTTAAAACCCATGCAATTTCCTTTTATTTCAATATTCGATGTTCATTATTTGATATTCAATATTCCTTAATCCATTCCTGACATCTCATATCAAAAATCTGACTTTGAATCATCGAATCATTGAATCCTTGAATCCTTGAATCCTTGAATCTTCGAATCTTTGAATCATCGAATCCTTGAATCTTTACTTCGTCTCTTCGTCTCTCCGTCTCCCCATCTACTTATCCCTCCAATTCTTCAATCTTTTCTAAAAGCTCCGTCATCACTTCCCCGGCTTTTCCTTTCAAATGAATATCAGTAACAAAATCGGTGTAGCGCGATGATTCGGGGTTTACTTCAATCACTTTGGCACCGGTTTGTTTTGCAAGGATTGGAACCTGGTTGGCCGGCACTACTTCTCCAGTTGAACCAATAATGAGTAATACATCGGCCTCTTCAGCAGCTTTTAGGGATGCGTTATGCGCGCCTGGTGGAATGCCTTCGCCAAAGAAGATAAAGTCGGGTTTGATAAGGCCCTTACAATCCACACAAAGTGGTGGTAAAATATCAAAGTTTAAATCAGCCACTACATAATGTTTTGCACAGGAGGTACAAATGAGTTTTTGTGAATTGCCATGAAATTCGTGCACCAACGTGTTTCCGGCTACCTGATGTAGGTTGTCGATGTTCTGGGTGATAACAGATTTCAATAAACCCATCTGTTCCAACTTAGCCAGGGTAAGATGGGCAGCATTGGGTTTGGCCTTCCCAAAAAAGTCGTAGAAAATCTCCTTGATGACTTCCCATGACTCCTTTGGGTTTTGATGAAAATAACTTAGTTCAAGTACTTGCGGATTGTATTTACTCCAAAGCCCTTCACTGCCCCTGAATGGTGGAATTCCACTTTCGACAGAGACGCCTGCCCCGGTAAATGCTACAAGGTGACTGGAATTCCCGATGATCTCAGCAGCTAAATTTAGTTGATCCTTTTGTAAAAGCATGCAGTGCGAATTTGATGTGCCTACAAAACTAAGCATTAATATAAAAACCTTTGTTAAGGTTTTTATTTCGATTTCATCTTATTGTAGGTAGGAAAGAGCTTATTGGATTGATGATTTCTCCTTAATAGCGTAAATAGGGTTGTCAATTCCATTTTTAGACTTCAGGCTAATAATAATTCAGCTATTTTTGCCAGCCAAATAGTTTAAATAATGAGACTTCTCAAATTCTTACTTATCAATTTATTGCTACTTTGTTTAATTACGATGTCGGCAGCAGGCCAAACGGCAAACCTGAAGCAAGCGAAATTAATAATCGGGGTTCATGATTCACCACCTTTTATTATGCAGGAGGGTGGGCAATACACCGGGTTGAGCGTTGATATTTGGGAGCAGATTGCCATTGAAAATGGCTATAGTTTTGAATACAAGAACTATCAAAATTTGAGCGGTTTAATTGAGGCCATTTCTAAAGCTGAAGTGGACCTATCGATAAATCCCCTTACCGTGACCAGTGAACGGTTAAAGAAGTTTAATTTCACTCAACCTTTTTTTATCTCAAATGTGGGTATTGCCGTGGTTGTAAGCGATTCATCACCGATATTTAGCTTTTTAAAGAAATTCTTTTCGAGACAATTCTTTGAGGTCGTGTTTTTGTTATTCATTATCATTTTTATTTTTGGTTTTATTTTATGGCTTGTCGAACGCAAAAAAAACCCACAGCATTTTGAGAAAGGATGGCGTGGCATTGGCGATGGCATTTGGTGGTCGGCAGTAACAATGACCACCGTGGGCTATGGTGATAAAGCTCCCAAGACAGGGTTGGGAAGGGTAATATCGATAATATGGATGTTTACGGCGGTAATTATTATTTCGGGATTTACTGCAAGTATTTCAGCTGCTTTGACCTACAATAAGCTGCAAACTTCAATATCAACGGTAGAAGACTTACATAGTGTAAAAGTTGGTACAGTCAAAAATTCGAGTACAGCTGAATTTTTGGATGATCGCAGGATTGGATATTATGCTTACGAAACACTTGAGATGGCCATTAATGAGCTAAATGAAAAGAAAATTGAGGCAGTTATCTACGATAGTCCATTGTTGTCATATTTGATCAATTCGAAAAAGCTTCACCAGGACGCTGACATTATCCCCAGTGGGATCAATTCGATTTATTTTAGTTTTTCTTCCAAAAATGATTCACTCCTGGAAGCTATCGATCCAACTCTAATCAGTATTATCGAATCTCCTGAATGGAATAAAATGTTGGGTAAATACAATCTGCACAACCATTAAATTTATTAAGATTGAAACTGAAGCCGGTTTATACCTACATCCTTGTCATTCTTTCGATGTTATTTTGGGGGATGAGTTTTGTGTGGTCGAAAATAGTGCTGAATTATTATGATCCTATAACCACCGTGCTCTTAAGGTTGATCATCTCATCGGCCATCATGTTTCTCGGGTTGTGGTTGTTCAAGCGTTTGCAAAAGATTAAGCCTGAAGATTACAAGCTGTTTTTGCTGTCGGCCCTGTTCAATCCTTTTCTTTATTTCCTTGGCGAAAACTATGGTCTAAAGAATTCGTCTCCCACAGTTACAGCGGTTATTATTGCTACTATTCCTGTTTTTACCCCTATTGTAGCCTATTTTATCCTGAAGGAGCGATTGACGAAACTTAATATCTTTGGTTTGGTTATTTCGTTTTTCGGGGTATTGTTTATGCTGGTAAACCGCGATTATTCCTTGAGTGCTTCACCCGAAGGTATTGCCTGGCTATCCATGGCAGTTTTTTCGGCAGTTATTTATTCTATTTTTCTTAAAAAATTGGCAGTCAAATACGATGCATTTATAATTATCGCTACCCAAAATCTCATTGGGGCCATTTTTTTTCTGCCGCTATTTTTTATTTTCGATTACCAGAATTTTATACAAGTGGTCCCAACTTTCGAATTGATTTCTTCACTTTTATTGTTGGCCATTTTTGCTTCATCACTGGCCTTTGTATTTTTTGCCATTTCAGCCCGCGAAATCGGCATCAGCAAAACAAACTTGTTTACAAACCTTATCCCGGTATTTACGGCCATCTTTTCCTATTTTATCCTTGATGAAATATTTGGAATGAGGAAGGTTGCCGGAATGGCCATTGTGATTTTTGGTGTGCTACTGACACAGCTTAACCGCGATAGCAAAGTGGTGAATATCTATCGGTTTTTTATGGTTAGAAGGAAAAGTAAAGCTAAAAAAACAAATTGAGTAGCACAAACAATGCTATCGCTAAAGCAGTAGTATAATTACTAACAGGATATTTATGAAAGAAATATTGGAAATTGAGTATATACAAAACCGCATTTTTTCAATTCGAGGCGAACAGGTTATGATTGATAAAGATTTAGCGGAATTATATGAGGTGGCTGTTAAAAGACTTAATGAACAGGTAAGAAGAAATATCAATAGATTCCCGATTGAGCTTAGGTTTCAATTGAACGATATTGAGAAAAGTAAACTGGTCGCAAATTGCGACCGGTTCGAAAATTTGAAACATTCATCTATACAAGGAAAATCTCAAATGTATTAAAGCAAGATATTTCAAAATACAATCTACAATATCCGAAAATTGAAATTGAAGAATTTGATAAATCGCATGACCGTTTTTTAATTATCGATAACAATACAATTTACCATTTTGGGGCATCACTTAAAGACCTAGGTAAAAAGTGGTTTGCTTTTTCAAAAATGGATATTGAAGCCCTTGAGGTATTAAGCAACTTGAGAAGGAAATAAGCGTTGGCATGGTTTCGCAACTAAACTCCAATAAAAGTCTATTTTTCAATCCAACAAAAATTATCTGGATGATGATGTTGGTTGTGCTGTCCATCAGCCTGTACGAAAATTTTATTTGCTCCGAAGGCAAAGGTTGGAAAGAAGTAGTTGCCAGTGATGGAAGAGGTTATTACGCATATTTACCATCGGTTTTTGTTTACAACAAAATTGGTTTTGAAGAGGTTATCAAGCGCGAAAAGCAAGTGTACCCTTCGGTGCAGGCAGCCAATTTTATAGTTGAGGCTGATGGCAAGGCGGTGAATAAATATTTTTTAGGGGTCGCCTTGATGATGGCTCCTTTTTTCTTGATGGGAACAATTATCAGCCTTGTTGCTGGTGTGCCCCCCGATGGGTTCAGTAGTATTTATCAATTCATGGCCAGTTTATCGGCTTTATTTTACCTCTTTATGGGCTTGATGTTTCTGCAGAAACTCCTTAAACTTTATCGATTTAAAAATTGGATCATCTCATTGGTCCTGATTTTGGTTTTGTTTGCTACCAATCTATTGATTTATACTGTTGCAGCACCTGCCATGTCGCATGTTTATTCGTTTGCTGCTGTTGCCGGGTTTATGTTTTTTTCGGCCAGATATTTCAAAAGCGAGGGCAAGGGTAATGCCTTATTGAGCGTGTTGTTCCTGACATTGGTGGTACTCATCAGGCCGGTTAATGCCATTGTTGTATTGCTATTGCCGATGCTTGCCCCCGACTTTAGCGGTTTTATCCACACCTTGAAGTCATTCTTCCGGTCGAGGTGGTCGTATTTAATTCTTGTGGCTGGTATTGTTTTGTTCTCGATACAGCCTATATGGTGGTATGTTCAAACCGGGAATTGGTTGTTGTGGAGTTATGGTGGCGAGGGCTTCTATTTTTCAAACCCACAAATTTTCAAGGTACTTTTTAGCTTTAAAAAGGGATTATTTATTTACACACCTTTATGCCTTATGGCCGTTTTTGGGCTGGTTCAGCTTTGGCGTATCAATTGGCTCAGAGGTGCTTCTGCGATTGTGTTTTTGTTGCTGTATATTTGGGTAGTCTCGTCGTGGTGGAACTGGTATTATGGTGATAGTTTTGGCCAACGAGTGTTCATTGATGTTTATCCTTTGTTTGCCTTGTTGCTTGCTTTTCTATTTCAATGGATATCCGGGAAAAGATGGCTGACAAAGGCGATGATAG
>Ga0208900_1001483_pt1 | contig 12381 bp, 12 predicted proteins | sample AntAceMetag02UKK_FD_184763 | JGI IMG/M metagenome (GOLD analysis project Ga0208900, IMG submission 184763) | Saline lake microbial communities from Ace Lake, Antarctica - Antarctic Ace Lake Metagenome 02UKK (SPAdes) (version 2) | ecosystem: Environmental > Aquatic > Non-marine Saline and... | reverse complement strand
TGAAGCCAGTTTTACAATTGGTGATTTAAGCAACTATGCCGAAAACAATGCATTCGTCATTTACAACGCCCCCGAAAAAATTAATTACAAGTTCGAAACCGCATTCATTTACAGTTTAAACGAATACCTTGAATTCTCTATCCGCTACAGGTTGATGCAAAGGGAGAATAAATATTTATATTTTTACACCCTGGATAGTTTTGAACAAACAACAAGCAAGTATCTCTATCAAACTGTAATTGGTGCAATTAAATATCGATTTTAATGAAACTTAAAAATAAATCATTACTCGCTTTTTTCCTGATTCTGATGGTAGTGCCGGCACTGGGCCAGGATTTTGATAAAATGCAACAGGCATTTTCGAACAGCTATACATTCGAAAGCCAAAAGGAATTCTCCAAAGCTATTCAGGAGTTAATGGATGTTTACCAGGAAGATTCCTACGAAACCAATCTGCGTCTGGGCTGGCTATATTACAATGCAGGTACGCATATTGAATCGGCTTCCTATTACAAAAAATGTGTTGAACTTAAGCCCTATTCTGTTGAGGCAAGATTTGGATACACCTACCCCCTTGCAACACTGGGGAACTGGAGCCTGGTGAAAACACAGTATTATAAAATCCTCGAAATCGACCCAATGAACACGCACGCCAACTACCAGCTTGGGTTGATGTTTTACAATGCCGAAGATTATGGAGCCGCTTTAAAACATTTTGAAAAGGTTGTTAATCAATATCCTTTTGATTACGATGGTACCATCATGTTTGCCTGGACACACTACCAGCTTGGCAAACTTCGTGAGGCTGAGGTCTTGTTCAAAAAAGCTTTGCTTATAAGGCCTGATGATGACGCTGCTTTAGAGGGGTTGGGGCTGGTGAAGTAAAAGGGGAAAAGGTATTTGGTATAAGGTATAAGTGCTTTTTAGTAATCCTGAACAAGGGTTTCAATGGGGATGTTCGGTTCAGGATATGATTATAATCCTCTTCTGTTCTTATCGGTTTAATTTTGATGATTAAATTAAGTTCAGCGATAAAAAAGCAAGGGAAATAATCAAGCAACAATCTTACTTGGATAATACCTATAGCTTTCTGCTTCAGCGTATTCCTTTGGCGATAAATTGATAATATCCATTGGCACCTGAAACTTCTTCATAGTTTTTATTTCAGCCAACATTGTGATTTCTGACCTTTCAAATAAATCCTTGCCGTCAAAATCAGGCGAAACAATAATAATGTCAAGGTCGCTATGAATGGTCATTTTGTTAGCTGCAGCGGAGCCAAACAACACTATCGAGTCCACATTAACACTACATTTAAGCAATGAAGATTTAAGAAACAAAATGATTTCATTTATTGTTGTTTTATCCATAGCTGTATCTTTTTTGTTTGACTCAAAATTAACATTGTCCGTTCGTTAGAATATGCAACAAATAACTTCTTTAAATCTTCGGGATATCTGGTGGGAATTGAGACTTTATTCAGCGTAAAAAGAAACTTATAATCCTTTTCACTCAAATCTAAACCTAGTTTCTCGATGAAATAAATCAGACTATGTGATTTGATTGGGAAATTACCTGTAGTCTTTACATACAAACCTTTCAGGGCTTTTTCTAAAGAAAGATGGCACATGAAAATACAATACACATTCCTATCTGACTTTAGCATATCTTCAGCAGTTTCCAAGTCATAATCCGATTGAAAATACCACTCATCATATTTTTCCTTAAAACCCACATTACAAAGTTACCATAAATTTCGAATTGCATTCTAAAATAATCTCCACGAAATTATAGAAAAATAGTTGCCACAGATTTCACTGATTTGCACAGATTGTTTTTTAGTGTTAATCTGCGCAATCTTTGGCTATTCCCTTTTTCTGTGATAATCTGTGCAATCTGTGGCCACTACCTAATCAATCTTTTATGCTCCAACGAATCCCACCCAAAGTTTACAATCAGTCCAACCTTACATTTTGAAGCAGTTAAGTAATTTATCACATATTTTCTGTGTTCATCAACAACTCCCTCCTGCGATTTAACTTCGAGGATAACATTGTCATAAACAATAAAGTCAGCAAAATAGTGGTGCCTGAGAATAATGTCTTTATATTCAACTTCATATTTCTTTTCCCGCTCGTATGGAATATTTCGTTTTTGAAACTCATATTCAATTGCATCTTTATATACAATTTCCAGAAATCCTTTTCCTAAAATTTTGTGTACTTCCATGCAGATGCCAATAATTTCGTAAGTTTCTTTTTGCAAAGGATACTCTATTTCATCATATTTTTTCATAGTAATAAGAATTTGATTTAGTGTATATGAATTACGAATTTACAATAAAAACAAAGTTGCCACAGATTGCACTGATTTTCTCAGATTAATTTTTCTGTGCTAATCAGTGCAATCTGTGGCTAATCCCTTTTTTAAATGCAATCTGTGGCTATCTCCCCCGATTTTCTTTCCTTTGTATCGAAAATTTACAAATATGATTAAGCGGTTCAAAACAAGCGTAGTCAATGTTGGTAGCGTTGCTATTGGTGGAGATAATCCTATCAGGATTCAATCCATGACAAACACTAATACAATGGATACCGAAGCAACGATGAGCCAGGCTATCGCACTTTACAAGTCGGGGTGCGAGATGGTGAGGATTACTGCACCAGGCACAAAGGAAGCCCAACATCTTGCCATCATTAAAAAAGAAATTATCAACAAAGGCTTCGATATCCCACTGATTGCCGACATCCATTACAATCCGAAAGCTGCCGAAATTGCTGCTGGAATTGTAGAAAAAGTTAGGATTAACCCTGGCAACTATACCGATAGAAACACCGGAAAAACCAACTTCACCGAAGACGAATACCAGAAAAGTATCACCGGGATAAGGAAACGGATTGCCCCTCTGATTGAAATCTGCAAGCAAAACAATACCGCCCTTCGAATTGGCTCCAACCATGGTTCGCTCTCCGAAAGAATTATGGACAGATATGGTGACACCCCACTCGGAATGGTTGAATCGGCCATGGAATTTTTGAGGATTTGCAGGGATATGGATTTTCACAATCTCATCCTTTCGATGAAAGCCAGCAATGTGCGCATTATGGTTTATGCCACCCGCATCCTGGTTAAAAAGATGGCTGATGAAGGAGTGGATTATCCCATTCACCTTGGAGTTACCGAAGCGGGTGATGGCACGGATGGAAGGATAAAATCGGCAGTTGGTATCGGAACTTTACTTGCCGACGGCATTGGCGACACTATTCGCGTTTCACTCACCGAAGACCCGGTGAATGAAATTCCGGTGGCCAAAAAAATCATTTACTATTTTGGACAGGTTCCTGTTGAGCCCACTTCGCAGCTTTTTAGGGATTCCTTCCGTAATCCTTTTGAGTATGATCCAAGAGCTTCTAATAAAACTGCTATTAGAGGTTGTAATCAATTTCCCTTGATTGTGGGGCATAAGGACAACAAGGCACACAGTGCTGATTTTTCTGAACTGCAGATTCTAGAGAATAATTCGCCTTGGGATATTATTTCTGATAATAGAAATACAGAAGCCTTTTCGGAGGAAAAAGAGCTTTCAGGGCTTGTGTTTGACGGCAAGTTAAAGACTTCGGTTTTCGAATTCCGCGAACTGTTTAACCTGCTTCATCAGTTAAATATCAATTCACCGGTCATTCTGAAAAAGGATTATTCGGGTATTGGCGAATCTGACATGGTTATCCAAATTGCCATCGATTTCGGGCCACTGTTTGTGGATGGTTTGGGGGATGGAACCTGGATTACCCATCCTGAAGTTTCTTCAGAAAAAACCACTGAACTTTCTTTTCAAGTTTTACAAGCTTCCGGTGCACGCATTTCAAAAACTGAATTTATTGCCTGCCCATCCTGTGGGCGTACACGCTATAATATCCAAAAATCCTTGCAGGAGATCAAAGCTAAAACATCTCACCTGAAAGGCTTAAAGATAGCCGTGATGGGCTGCATTGTAAATGGCCCCGGCGAAATGGCTGATGCCGATTATGGTTATGTTGGCATGGGCGATGGAAAAGTAGCCTTGTATAAAGGAAAGGTTCAGGTAAAAAAAGGAGTAGATGAAGCTCAGGCTGTCGATGCCTTGATAGATTTAATTAAGGAAAATGGGGAGTGGGTTGACGCGTAGAAGTGTCTGTCTTTAAAGTAAATTTCATTGAGATATCCATAGCCCCGGCATTTATGCCGGGGATTGATTTGAAAAGATGAATAACCCCTGCCTTTTCGCTGACACTGCCTTTGGCAGTGTCAGCGAAAAGGCAGGGGAGGGGGTATCAAATTTATTATTCTCCGGCATAAATGCCGGAGATACGGAAAAGTACCGACTCTATGGACAGACACTAATTAGGCTCTTTCGAGAAATATCTTACTGCAATTCTCCACCACTCCAATTCTCCACGACTCCTTCTCTCCATTTTCCCTCTATCTCTTCTGCCCGAATTCCATCAAAAAGGCCTTCATGAAATCATTGATTTCGCCGTTCATTACAGCTTGTACATTTCCAGTTTCATGGCCTGTCCTTACATCCTTTACCAATTTGTAGGGGTGCATGGTGTAGCTTCTGATTTGCGAGCCCCATTCAATTTTTCTTTTGCTGCCTTCAATTTCATCGATGGTTGCCTGCTTTTTTCTCATCTCAATTTCATAGAGTTGAGATTTAAGCATGCGAATGGCTTTGTCGCGATTCTGAAGCTGTGAGCGCGTTTCCTGACACTCAACAATAATCCCTGTTGGCCCGTGCTTGAGCCTTACCGCTGTTTCAACTTTGTTTACATTTTGTCCGCCGGGCCCGCTTGCCCTGAATGTATCCCAGGTAATCTCAGCCGGGTTTATAATAATTTCGATGGTATCGTCAATCATTGGGTAGGCATAAACCGAGGCAAAAGAAGTGTGCCGCTTATTTTGTGAATCGAAAGGCGAAAGGCGCACCAGCCGGTGGACACCATTTTCACTTTTCAGGTAGCCGTAAGCATAATCGCCAATAAATTCGAGTGATACCGATTTAATCCCGGCAACTTCGCCATCCTGTAAATCAATTTCCTTCACCTTAAATCCATTCAGTTCGCCCCAGCGGATATACATACGCATGAGCATTTCGGCCCAATCCTGGCTTTCGGTACCGCCGGCACCTGGATTAATGTGCAGGATGGCTCCGAGTTTATCCTCTTCACCACTCAGCATGTTTTTAAATTCAATATCCTCCACATGCGTTAACGCTTCATTGTAATGCTGGTCCAATTCCTCTTCAGTAGCCTCGCTCCTGACAAAAAAGTGGTGATAGATTTTTAGTTCCTCCAGGGCGTTGGTAACTTTGTCGTAGGCTTTAGTCCAGTATTTTTTGTCGTTTATGGATTTAAAAATTAGTTCAGCCTTTTTTGGGTCGTTCCAAAATTCAGGTTGTTGGGTTAGTTCTTCTTCTTCGCTTATCTTTTGCATCTTTGTATCGATGTCAAAGATACCTCCTCAGCGCGGTAACTCTTTTTTCGAGCGCCTTAATGTTTTCGGGTTGTGTCATTTTTATTAATGCTTAAATGATATAATGCTTAAATGATATAATGCTTAAATGATATAATGATTGAATGCTTAAATGATTGAATGCGTGAATGCTTGAATGCTTGAATGCTTGAATGATAGAATGATAGAATTATTATTGTTTGTTATTGATTAATAAAACATTTGTTTTATAGTTCTGATTATGATGTCTGGTTCGTAACCTTTCGATTGTAAATAAATATTGAGCTTTTGTATTTTTATAATAGGTTCAAACCTTTCGAGTTCTTTAGTTTTACTGTCGATGAGTGCGTTGATATTTTCATTGTAATTATCAACATCAATGTTTGCAATTTGTTCTTGGATAATTCCAAATTCAATATTTCTGGCAATTAGTTCTGCTTCAATTTTTAGTTTGCCCCACTTTTTCTGGTTTACTTTACTTCTAACAAAAAGTGCTGCAAATCTTTCATCCGATAAAAAGTTTTTCTTTTCAAGCTCACTAATTACTTCATCAATTTGTTCATTTGCCAGCCCCCAGCCATACATTTTCCTCCTGACCTCAAAGGAGCACCGTTCCTGGTAAGCGCAATATTTTTGTGCTTTACCCAACGCTTCATCTGGAGTTATATTTTTGAGCTTCATTTATAACAGTTTTACAAAGCAAGTAATTGATCTACAAGTATCGGGACTTCTTTGGCGGCCTTTCCGGGAATAGCTGTCAGGTTCGAAATACTATGTATTGGTCCTGCATTCGGATCGATGTAATACTTTGGGATATTATCAGGCACATCATAAATAAGCCCTGCTGCCGGGTAAACGGCGAGTGATGTTCCAATAACGATGACCATATCGGCAGACCTGGTAATCTCAGCAGCTGACACAATCATATCCACCGGTTCACCAAACCAAACCACGTGTGGCCTGAGCTGGCTTCCTTTTTCACATGTGTCGCCCAACTTCAATTCCCAACCATCTATATCCGATACCAAAGAAGGGTCGGCTGTACTCCTTGCTTTGCGCAATTCGCCATGGATATGAAGGATTTTGGCTGATCCGGCCCGTTCGTGCAAGTCATCAACATTTTGAGTAACTATCCTCACATCGTATTTCTGTTCAAGTTTTACCAGGGCAAGGTGTGCTGCATTTGGCCCTACTTCGAGCAACTGCTTACGCCGGATGTTGTAAAATTCGAGAACTAACCCGGGGTTGGAATGCCAGGCATTGGGGCTTGCCACTTCTTCGAAACGATAAGTGCGCCATAGGCCATTACTGTCCCTGAAAGTTTTCAGGCCACTTTCGGCACTGATGCCTGCCCCGGTCAATACCACAATTTTTTTCATAGACGTATCAAACTATATGTGAGTAATAAAACACAGTTAATATTTTTGCATTAGTGGTTTTCTAATCGCCTAATTTAAACAGAAAAAGGCATTCCCTGACAAAAATCACGAAATGCCTGTGAAAAAATATTTTAGGAAATTCAATCCCCAAAGAGGTTCATGTCATCCAAAACAGAGGTAATGCCACGAACTTGTTCAGCCGAATCCATCAATAATTTATGCTCTCTTTGGTTCAGGTTGAGTTCAATAATTTCTTCGATACCATCTTTGCCAAGCTTAACAGGAACGCCAATGTAGAGGTCTTTGATTCCATATTCGCCATCAAGGCGTGCGCAAACAGGGAAAATTCTTTTTTGGTCATCAACAATACTTTCAACCATTTGTGCAGCTGCCGCACCCGGTGCATACCATGCTGAAGTCCCCATAAGGTTTACCAATTCGCCACCACCTTTGCGTGTCCTTTCAACAATTTGATCAATTTCATCCTTGCCCAAAAGTTCGGTAATAGGTATCCCTTTCACGGAAGTATATCTTCTTAAGGGAACCATTGAGTCGCCGTGGCCACCAAGTAACAGTGCCTGGATGTCTTTGGGGGACACATCTAATGCAGTGGAGAGAAACGCAATGTACCTTCCGGTATCGAGTATGCCCGCCATACCAAAAACTTTGCGTGATGGTTTATTTGCTGCTTTCCATGCAGCGTAGGTCATAACGTCGAGCGGATTGGAGACGACAATGATTATTGCCTCAGGTGAATATTTCACAACTTTTTCGGTTACCTCTACTATGATATTTGCGTTGGTCCTTATCAGGTCATCGCGGCTCATACCAGGCTTACGTGGGATGCCAGATGTTATAACGACAATTCCAGAACCCTTGGTCCGCAGGTAATCGTTTGTCACACCAACTACGCGTGTATCGAAATTGTTGATGGCAGAAGTTTGCCATATGTCAAGTGCCTTCCCTTCAGCAACACCCTCTTTAATATCCACTAATACAACCTCTTTGGCGAGGTTTTTATGCGCAATTACATTCGCACATGTTGCACCAACATTACCGGCACCAATTACTGTAATTCTATTCATATCTTAAATATTTATGCTAAATTATTGGTAAACAAATATGAAACAAAAGTAGTCAAATTAAAAATGCTGCAATTCCAGGCAAAAAGTTCTGTAATCTGAATTTATGAAAATTTAACAGTTTTAAAATAAACACTCAAACCTATTATTTTCTCGCTGGCTCATCCGCAGAAACAAAATCAATAAAATACTTCAATCAGGATAATGAATATTGCAATTGCATCAGCTAAAGGTTAAGGCCAGCTATATTGTTTGGTGAGCATTGGAATTTAAAGACCTTAACGAAAGCAACACTGCAATGATTAGTGTAACTGTACCCACCAGGGCAATCAATAAATAATCAGCGGCAAGAAGCCCAAAAATATAAAATCCCTGGAAGAATATTGCCACTCCAAGACCGGTCCAAAAATCAACACGATTTTTTCGGAATTTTCCAATGCCGGCAAAAAAACCAAGCATTATCCCAACAATTAAATTTGTTACGGGCAAGCTATAATAAACCACCGGAAGGTTAAACGGAGCTGGCAATGCAGTGAAAAAATAAACATTGGCTACTGTGGCAAACCCCATCGAAATCATTACAGAAAATAAAATCCCATCGAAAGGTTTATGTATCCCATCTTTTGGAACGAAATAGTGCTTTAAGAGCAAATATTTTGTGAATTCTGCCAAAAAGCCCACAACTATAAACGAGAATAATAATATGTCTGTAAAGCTATGGGGGAATTTTAATAAGTTGTTTTCCAAGGCAAGGTATAGTCCGGCTATCATTGGAATTACCGTAAGTATCCCAAAAAAATATGAACTTGCAAATAGGGCCAGGTGTTTTTTATCAAGTATCCTCGAGGCCATTAAAATCAGGATTAATGCAATAAAAGGCGGAATTAGAAATGCAATTATAGTTGATAAGTTCATGTTGGGCGGGTATTTGATATGCTTGAAAAGTATAAATTTACCACAAATTTATTGAAATAATTCAATTGAGCAAATAATAAAATAATTGGCATTGGAAGGAATAGTAGTTAAATCGACAGGTAGCTGGTTCAGGGTGCGTACTGCTTCTGGCGAAGAGATTGAGTGTAAGCTCAAAGGCAAGTTCAGGATGAAGGGGATTAAGACCACCAACCCTGTGGCCGTTGGCGATAAAGTTGTTTTTGAAATGCAAGCCAATGAAAATATTGGGATGATCCGGGAAATAGGCCGAAGGCACAATCATATCATCCGTAAATCGACCAATTTATCTAAGGTATCCCACATCATCGCTGCCAATATCGACATGGCAATTTTGGTTGTAACACTAAAAAATCCACTTACTTCACTTGGCTTTATCGACCGTTTTCTGGTTACTGCCGAGGCATATCATATTAATGCAGCAATTGTTTTTAATAAGGTTGACCTTTACGGACAAAAGGAATTAGCCCGCCTTGAGGAATTGATCGCAATTTACGAGGCTGCCGAATATCCATGCCTTGCTGTGTCTGCGCTTTCCGGAGAAAACATTGATCAGGTAATTGAATTGATAAAGGACAAAGTTATATTGTTTTCAGGTATTTCAGGGGTTGGAAAATCGGCACTTGTCAATGCCATCCAACCGGGGTTAAAAATAAAAACCGGGAAAATCTCGGATTATCATAATAAGGGGAAACATACTACCACCTATCCCGAAATGCACCACTTATCTTTTGGAGGTTTTGTTATCGACACACCGGGAATCAGGGAATTTGGCCTTGTGGATTTCAGAAAAGAGGAAATTGCCGAGCGCTTTCCTGAAATGAGGAGGTATATGCATGATTGTCAGTTTAATAACTGCACACATATTCACGAGCCAAAATGCGCCGTTAAAGATGCAGTTGACAATGGTGACATTCCCTTATCGCGATACAATAGCTACCTCAGGATTTACAACGACGACTATCTGGAAAAAGATGAGTGGGAGTGGGAATAGGGAATCAATGTAATTTCTTAATTTTACCAGCGTTTACTATCACTGAATGTGTTTATTTTGGTGGATTAGGAATGAAGCAAAATTTTCATGTAAATAAGTTCAATTGTGTCATTTAGCTTTGTTGTCATTAATCGTCATTTGCGCTTCGCGCGTCATTTATTTTTGCAATTATTGACTATAAATGACCATCACTGACAATAAATGACCTTTAATTGGAAAAAGATTTGAGTATTTACAAATCTCTCAATCACCTAAACAATTATCACTGAATAACCTAATTATGACAGTCCAACAACTAATATGTACTTCTATTTTACCCCTTCGCAAGACTGACACAGTGGAGGCGGCACTTACATGGATGGATGAATTTAGGGTAAGCCAGCTTCCAATAACTGATGGCGAGGAGTATTTGGGGCTGATTGGAGATGCTGAACTTATGGATGCTGATGATCAGGCCACCATGATATCTAATTTCATTAACACGGCCAACAGACCTTTTATTCTGGGTACTGAACATTATTACAATGCTTTGCAGGTGTTGTTTGAACAAAACCTTTCGCTTCTGCCGGTTATGGCCGAAAACCATTCGTACTTGGGAGTTATTACCCGCGAAAAAATCCTTAACGAATTGGCTGAATCACTTTCAGTGCAAAACCCGGGTGGGGTTATAATTTTGGAGATGAACCAAAATGACTATTCATTGAGTGAGATTTCGAGGATAGTTGAATCGAATGATGCTAAAATATTGAGCTTATTTATAAAACCCGCATCTATTTCAAGCAAATTGCAAATTACCCTAAAAGTTAACCGTATTAATATTGAAGCAATCATTCAGTCGTTTGAGCGCTTCAATTACGAGATAGTCGGCTATTTTGGTGATAATAAAAAGGACGATGATTTGTTGATTGAAAGGTATGAATCGTTGTTGACCTATCTCAAGTATTAGGCCAGCCTGAAAGATTATCAAATACTTCATCTTTCTCAACCTATTCTTTGCTTGGCCTTGAGTAATTATGGGTAGGGTTGGAAATACCAAACCAGGGCAAATTTTATTCTTAACAAGTTCATGTCAAACATATAAAAGCTTGTATATTTGGGGCTGCAAGATCAATCACTAACTAATGAAACTCTTTTCGCTAACAATACTATTTGTTGTTTGTTGCTATTTTACTGGCCTGGGGCAAATTTTTAACCGCCAGGTGCTTGAGAAAGACAGCATTTACACCCATTCTGATGTAAAAGATAGCCGAAATAAATTTGTGATTGATGCCATCATTCTTTCGGGCAACAAAGTAACCAAAGACAAAATCATTTTCAGGGAACTCACTTTTGCTGTAGGCGACACCATTCAGGCATTTGAGCTGATGGGTGTTTTTAGTCAATCAAGGGAAAACCTATTAAACACATCACTTTTTAATTTTGTAACCGTGGGCGATTCCATTCTATCCCCGGGAGGGGTTTCTCATATTTCGGTTAAGATCGACCTGGTGGAAAGATGGTATTTGTGGCCATTCCCGATCTTCGAAATTTCAGGCAGGAATTTTAACAGTTGGTGGGCCGATAAAGATTATAGCAGGGTTAATTACGGGCTCTTTTTAACCCTGGAAAATAGCCGTGGCCGGATGGAGAGCCTGAAATTATTGTTGCGTTTTGGCTACGATGAAAAATATGAAGTAAGCTATAATATCCCCTACATCAATAAAAAACAAACTTTTGGTGTTGGATTTGGTGCCGGCTGGGCCCAGAACCATGAAATTGCTTATCGCACTTTCGACAATAAGCTGGAGTTTGTAAAAGATGAAGATGATTATATGGTTAGAAATTATTATTCCTTCCTGAACCTGACCCATCGCCCCAATTTTTATCAATATCACCTGTTTCAACTGTCCTATAACTACTACTCATTTGCTGATACCGTGCTGAAACTTAACCCGGATTATTCGTTCAGCATGCAAACCACCAACGCGTATTTAACATTGACATATAAATTCTCAGTCGATAGAAGGGATGCGAAAGTATATCCACTAAGAGGTACATATTATGATTTCATTATCTCGAAAAGTGGGCTTGGAATTTCAAAAAATGGTGACATTAGTATGATGGATGTTGCCGGATCGTACAGAAAATATTGGGAGCTCCCCAAAAGATTTTTTATTTCCACTGACCTGTCAGGAAAAATATCAACAAACCCACAGCAGCCATACTTTTATCAGCAAGGACTTGGTTTTGGGAGAAGCTTTGTAAGGGGTTACGAGTTGTTTGTGGTAGATGGGCAAAGCTACTTTCTGTCGAAAAATACCCTAAAATATAACCTCATTCCAACCAGGGTGAAAAAAATTGGGTTCATTGGCTCCGAAAAATTCAGTAAAATACATTATGCCCTTTACTTTAATGTATTTTTTGATGTGGGCTATGTCAGAAATCAGGTCAATTACGAATACAATAACCTGAGCAATAAAATATTGTTCGGCACCGGTGTTGGGGT
>Ga0208900_1001482_pt1 | contig 12384 bp, 8 predicted proteins | sample AntAceMetag02UKK_FD_184763 | JGI IMG/M metagenome (GOLD analysis project Ga0208900, IMG submission 184763) | Saline lake microbial communities from Ace Lake, Antarctica - Antarctic Ace Lake Metagenome 02UKK (SPAdes) (version 2) | ecosystem: Environmental > Aquatic > Non-marine Saline and Alkaline... | reverse complement strand
TAACGGTAACTCCGTCGTATTGTTTTGCGATGTCCCACAATGTGTCGCCCTTTTTTACAGTGTGATAAACATATTTAACATTGCCGGTTTTGGTTTGAACAGTTTCAATTGACGGCTCCGAACTTATTTCTGGTTTGTAAACAAGGAGTTTTTGCTTAGGATAAATGGTAGATGATTTCAGGTTGTTCCATTGCTTCAGGTCAGTGGTAGTACAGCGGTATTTCTTTGCAATCAGACCCAGGTTTTCTCCATTTTTTACAGTGTGGTAGGATTGTTCTCCCGATCGCTTAATGTTTGAACTTGATGACTGGTTGCTCTTTTTGCGATTCGGGTCAGCATAAACAATCAACTTTTGCCCCGGATAAATTGTTGAACCCCGCATGTTGTTCCACGATTTTAGGTTTGAAACCGAAGTATGATACTTACGTGCAATAAGACCCAGGTTTTCTCCTGATCTTACGAAATGGATGTCCCTTTGTTTTGCTTTCTCAATTTGGGCAAGCAGCTTTTGTCTTTCAAGCCCATTTTTTGTGACGAAGTTATGTATATCTTCCTGGTTGGAAACGAATTCGCCGATATCTTCCCGTGGCAATCTCAAAACATAAACATCATTGGGGTTTGCCGGGATAATCCCCATTTTGAAGGATGGGTTCAAGAATTTAACGTCTTCAATGGGGATGTCGAGGTATTCCGAAATCTGATCAAAAGACAACACATCATTTACATGTACTGTATCTATACCATTGTACAAAATTCCCGGATCAAGTGGGTAAATGTTGTGTTCTGCCGAAAAGTTCATAACATAATTTACAGCAATAAATGCCGGCACATAACCGCGTGTTTCGCGAGGGAGATATGGCCAGATGGCCCAATAACTTTTTACTCCTCCGGCCCTCCTGATGGCTTTGTTTACATTTCCGGCACCCGAGTTATAGGCTGCCAGGGCAAGCGACCAATCGTTGTAAATATCATGCAGGTCTTTCAGGTGCTGGGCGGCAGCAATCGTTGATTTGTAGGGATCGTAGCGGTCGTCGATATAAGAAGTGACCTGAAGGTCATAAACTTTGCCAGTACGGTACATGAACTGCCAAAGGCCTTTGGCACCAGCCCTTGATCCTGCTATTGGGTTTAGTGCTGATTCAACTACTGCGAGATATTTTAGCTCTAAGGGAAGATCGTATTCATCCAAAACTTCTTCAAACATAGGGAAATAAATTTCAGCAAGGCCAAGTATTCTGGCCGTTAGCGACCTCTTTTTTACAGCATATATTTTAATGTAATTATTTACAGTAGTGTTGTAAGCCAGCTCAAAAGGGGTTTGTCCATTAAGGTATGCAACCCTGGCCTCATAAATTGAATCGGAAAATTGAGGGACTGTTTTCGCATCATAGTTGTACACATTTAATTGGGCAGTATCGGTGATGAAATATTCATCACTGAAAAACTTAATATTAACCAGGCTATCGAGTTGGGCGATGGTAGGTGAGTGTTTAATAATATTATCAGCAATTGCCTGATCGTTTGATTTAGCTTTACCCGAAAAACCGGTGGACTCGTCAAAAGTTAATGATTCGAGGGTGTCGGCTGATTGGGTAAGTTGTCTCAATATGGTGTCATTCTTGTAATCAAGTGAATCAATATTGGAATAAGTTTGTAGTGCAAACAATGCAAATATGATGATGGAAAATGGTTTTTTTAACATAGTAAATATAGCTGGTTATCAGTAATAAACGCTTTGATTTGCAAGGCTAATGAGCGATTTTTAGGCCACCAATTTTTAATGTGGCAAAGTTATTGGTTTTACAATCAGATCAAAATTTTAAAATAAGAACATGACGCTAAAAACGCTTTCAGAAATCGAATCGATGGTTTATAGGTCGAAATTTCATAACGAGTTTCTGGAAGAAAAATTACAGGAGTCCCTCGATCCAATATTTTGTTTTCCCGGCAAGGGTCCAAACGAATTCTATTTAGACGTAAAACACCTGCTTTTTCAGGTTTCAGGCATCGATAAGTCAGCAAACTTTGGCTATTTCTTTTACGAGAAAATGCAGGATAATCCCTATCCCTTTTGCGAAGAAGTGTTGGAAACAGCAGCTTATACAGAGCAATACTACAATTTGCATGATAAGGTTTTGAAATCATATGTGCGGTCATTTTTGATTAACAACCAGATTGACCCTAAAAGTATCCTTGAATACGACAGGGTGGTTCCTGAAGGCCATGGCATGCACTTTTTTGAAGAGCTGAACATCATTGAGCCTTTAAAGTTAAAAGAACCTTTCCCTATATCTGCTGATCTTTTCAAAACACTGTTCCATATTATCGATAACGATGTTTTTCCGATGACCCAAAAAAAGGTATCTTGTGTGGTTGCGTATTTAAACATCGACAGGTTGTTGCCCGTTTTTGCTGGAAAAATATGTTCACTTTTACGCCAACCGAAATTTGATCTTGAAAAGGGAATGGTGTTGCTACATTTTTTAAAATCAATACAAATTATAAGGCCTGAGAGTTTTAATATTGAGTTGAATGAAGCCCTTGATTTGCTTATTGGATCATTACCCAACAACCAGTTTTTTGAGGACTTCACCATCTTTATTAATGATCAGAATAAAACCATCCAACTATTGCTTGCTTCTTTTTAAGTAATCCCAAAAAATCTCCCTATTTAATATTTATCCATTGTCAGTTTCTGCTGGCAAAATCGCTGCCTCCCTTTTCCTGCCAAAAAAAATGTGGTGGTTTTCTGCCATAGTTATCCAGCCTGTCGATATTAGTTTTGCCCCATAACAATAACAAAACAAATATTTACAATAACCCAAACACCTATTATCATGAAAACATTTTCAATTTTGTTTCTTTTAATCGGGCTCACTTTCGGGCTAAGTGCACAAAACCAGCCAATCCCAAACGAAGCGTTGGTAGATCTTGATGGGATAACAAAGATGTCAACTACCATCCTTGATAGTACTTCGCCAACCATTGTTCTGTTTTGGAAGTCTGGTAGTAATAAATGCTGCGACAATCTGGAGACTTTACAAATAGCCTGGATGGAAAACCTGCAAGAGCATGGTGTAAAGTTTGTCGCTATCTGCACAGACTGCAATGGCTCGGGGGCTCATATAAAACCATTGGCAAACGGGAAAAACTGGGAATTTGATATTTACATCGATCCCAATGGGAATTTTAAACGGGCAATGAATGTAAATGATGTTCCTGTTACGTTGTTGTTCGATCAAGATCAAAACCTTCTGTGTCGCCATGCTGGTTTTTGCGCAGGCAACGAAGAGCTAATTTGCGATAAGATTATCCATAGCATCGAGAATTCAGTTCAATATACTACTGCAATTGACCAATAAAAGTTGATGGATGATCCAAGAAGCTTTTTGGATTAATTCACAAACTACCCCCCATATAAGAATCATTCATTTGATTCCAGGCAGGCTGGAAACAGCCTGCCTTTTTTTTCTCCGTCCGCTGAAGCCTTGGCGAAGGCGGATGTTTAGTTTTTACTAAAGCTTTAGCAAAGCCGGATTTCATCATTTCAGAATTCTTTGACACCAAAACTTTGGTGGTAAAAAACGATTTTTCGGAGTAGTTCAATCCTTGATGTTTGAAGTGAGAACCACAGACCTTTGTATTATTTTTAAAATAAAACCTTCAAATGAAATAATTTGGACATGGTAATTGATACCAAAAAATATATACCCTGAAATCAGCTAATATTTTTTCTAGTGGTTTTCTGCTATGGATAGGAATAACTACTGTTTTACTTTTGATGCCATAAAACAAGGAATAAAGAATCGCCCTGAAACATATGGTGTAATTCACCAACTACCCCCATTCACACCTCTTCAATTACTTAAGGCAAGCTGGAAACGGCTTGCTTTTTCTTTTTTATTTAAGCTCGGTTAGGCCTTAAACCCTTCTATCTCTCATCGGTCATGCAACATCGGTCATCCGTCATCGGACACCCGTCAGCCAGCTTCGGTCACCAGACAATCTTTCCCCCCTAAAACTCCTTCTCCACTTCCTGCCTCAACTCAGTCATATTGATATTTCCAACTGCCGTTGGCCGCAGTTCACCCATGATCCAGTTTATGGCATGGTCCTTTTGCTTCGACCTGCCCGTTTTTTCATAAATCTCTTTCAGGAACTTTATCTTGGATAAAATTTCCTCTTTTGGTATTTTTTTAAATTTCAAGGTATTCAAGACTGACTCAAATTCGAGCTTCGGATGCTCGTACAATAAGGGGATCATCTTTTTTACGAGCTCATAATCCAAACCCTGGTCCTTTAAAAAGTTAAACAAAGGGAAAATCATTTTGTAGTTAAAAGTATCTGCCGGAGTGTAATGTCCTTCAACAAATTTTAGGTTGTGCCCAAAAAATGTGCCGATAAATTTCGGTTCAATTTCTAATTCTTTCACGATGCGTTCGATCAGCGGGAAGTGATTTTTTTTAAAAATATAGGTGTAGGTATCCTCGGGGATGCCCCACTTTTGCAGTGTGTGATACCTGTCGGTTATATCGCTTGGAAGGTTCTCCCCAGTTTTGGTTATGTGATCGGTTTCAAGTGGGATTGGGGCCGAATCGGTGTCAGGATACATTCGGTTGGCGCCGGGCAATACGCGTTCAAAAATAGTTGTTCCATCTTTAAACGATTTCCTGGTTTCGGCGGGAATGCCCTCAAATGCCATGCGACAGCGTTCTTCAACGGTTTCCAATGCTGTTTCCAAATCTTCTTCTGGACCCCAAATAATCAATTGTGCATCGTCATTCCCTGCCTTTAAAAGTTCAGCAATTTTAGTAAAATCCTCGTGACAAACTTCATGTTGTAACTCCTCAGAGTTTGTCATATTGGGCTTTTCAAGGCAAGCAATTACTTTTAGCCTGCCAGATAATTCATCGGCAAAAGTATGTCCTTCCTGGGTGAAGTGGGACAATATCCCTTTAAAATGTGGAAGGTTAATGGCCAGTAATTGATGCGATTCTGCGGCCTGCTTCAAAAGCTCACATGAAAAGTTCACATGATGATTTTTGAGATATTCATGCTTCGGCGTCCAGTTTGACGGATGGTCAACTTTCTTGCCTAGTTTATCCCTGATGGCCAGCAAAGCCCATTGCCTGAATGCCTCCTTATGTGTGAGCTCAGGTATCCAGCGTGTGTGTGCCACGCCTTTTATCTCAACGCGGGAACCACCCCGGCAACTTACATTTACATCCTGGCGGCCGGCGCCAATCCCGGTCCTTACATGCCCAGTGCTCCTGTTCAGGAAACGGATATAGTCGCATGCTTCTTTTACTTCTTCGGGGTTTACACATTCAGGGTAGGTTACAGTTTCGATCAGTGGCATTCCCAGGCGGTCGGTTTTAAATACCCGTACATGCCCTATGTCAGAAATCTCCCTGCACGAATCTTCCTCAAGGCTTAACTGGATCAGCCTGATTTTTTTATGCTTTAATTGGATTTCGCCTTCTACTCCAATAATCGCAGTGCGCTGGAAGCCTGTGGGAATACTGCCATCCAGGTATTGTTTACGTGTGATGTGTACTTCACCAACGATATTTTGCTTCGAAAGTAAGGAAATCTCGATGGCAATATCAAGTGCCTGCCGGTTCAATGGGAAGGGAGGTGTGTCATCCACCTCGTAGGTGCAGGTGGTGTCATTTTTAACACGGTAAATAATCTCTTTTTTTGTTTTAAACTCCATAAGGGCAGTGCCATCATATTCACCCAATTCGCTGAGTGTTGGCCGCATATGCCTTATCAGTTCTGCATTATAATCGTCGCTTTTATTGAACAAGCCTGCCGGGCAGTTACAGAAGAGCTTCTTCTTCGTATCCAGTTGCTGATGCACCTCCAGCCCCGACATGAAACCAATCCTGTCGTAGTCTTTTTGTGTGGCCTCCTTGCGAGAAACATACTTGATTTTCTTTCTGGTTGATTCGTAATTTTTATGTGCATCAAATTTCTTCTTCATCGTATTAGTCTTACTTTTTTAGGGCATCAAATGTAGATAATCTTAGCAAATCCTGATACAGAAATTTTTTATTTGGTTTAATGTAGAATTGATAAAAATTATTCTACTTAAGGATCTTATTAAAGTTATTGGGTAATAATGAGTCCAATCTAAAAAGCCTAACCAGTAAAAAAATGCCACAAAAACACTAAAACTCAATCCCGCACGTGCGGGACACGAAATTGAATATCAAGGCATTAGTTTTAGTGAAATTTAGTGACTTTGTGCTTTAGTGGCAAAAATCCAGTTTTTAGACCGGACTCAATAATAATTGCAGCAACGGAATCTCGGATTAATGTATTACCTTTGCTTAACTTGATAATAGCATAAACCTAACTTGAATTCATTATGAGCAAATCGTCCAAATCATCGACAATAGTAATAAGTGTAGTGGCCATTTTGGTTTTAATTGCTGCATTGGTTTACTTCTTGGTTTTCAGCAAAAATGCACAGTACGATAAGGCCTTATCGAAAGCTGACGAAAATTTTACCACACAAAATTACACCGAAGCAAAAGGGCATTATGAAGAAGCCTTAAAAATAAAGCCAGAAGAAGAGTATCCTTTGCAAAGGATACAAGAAATTAACGAGCAATTGGTATTGCAGGAAATGCAGGAAAAATACGAAACTGCCATACAAACTGCCGACGGCTTATTAGATCAAAAGGATTATAATCGTGCGAAGGAGTTTTACCTTATGGCGATGAACTACAATGATGTTGAGACTTATCCGGTAGATCAGATCAGAAAAATTGATGAGTTATTGCTGGAAATGGAAGCTGAAGCAGCCAGGAATAATAAAAAAGATTTCCATTTTCATATCGTGATCGGTAGCTTTGTCAATGGTGAAAATGCCCTGTCGATGCAAAAAAAATGGCATGCCGAAGGGCGTAAAACAATGATCATCCCTCGTGAGGAGTTTGATATGGAAGCGGTAACTTACGACGCTTATCCTGATATTCATGCTGCCTACAATGCCCTGGAAAAAGTGCAGGAAGAAATTACAGAAGATTCGTGGGTGATTAATTACAAGGGGAAGTAGGGGGGGTATAGAGGATGGAAGATAGATGGTAGATGATAGAAGTTATAATTGGTAGATTCAGATAAAGCTTGTCGATGTTTATTCTTTCACAAGTTTTCTTACCTCAACACGCGGACCACTGATAAATTTAATTAAATAAATCCCGGGTTTTAAATCACTGACATCAATCCTGGTTTTTGATCCAATCATGGGAGTATCCATCAATTGCCTACCATTCATATCGAAAAGAATGATTTTTTCTCCTTCGGGCAAATTAGTTTGTACAATGATGTAATTGTCAACCGGATTTGGGTAAACTTTTAAAATCTCGGTTTGCTGAACATTGTCTTTAATTCCTACAATTGTTTCCTCCCCGCATTCTATTCCATCTTTTTTGAAGTAAATAATTTTAATAAATTTCCGGTACCCGTAAGGCGGTGCAGACAGGACGATGCTACTGTCAATCGCCACTCCTAAACCACATGCATATTTTTTTATTTCATCGGGTGGTGGCCCGTTGCTATCATAACCACCCCAACAATTATCAGCCTCGCAATATACAGCAGTCTCAGGCACAATTTCGTAGGTCCATAGTTTAAAGTCACAATAATCAGCCTGGTATATTCTTGTTGCTTCAAGAATCTTTGATTGGTCGATAACATCAAAAGGAATGGAGGCTACTACATGGTTCTTCAAATATTTTAATTGTATAGTGTCTTTAGTTTCAAAAGATGAATCCACGTCAAATGTCGTCCTGGCTACGAGGTAAATAATCGAATCATTTGTATTAACCCGCTGGAGGAAGTGATGTTTAATGTAGGTTTTATGGTTCATGCCCGGCCATCCACTGGATCTATAGTAGTAATCGTAATACTGAATGATATCCCCGGGCTGATGATCGTAAAGCATTTCGTTGGTAACTCCGGTCAGTCCGGCATTAGGTGAAACATTTCCTATCAGGTGCACCGGTTCAAGAATTTGCGGAAAAGAATCAATCCTGAAAAAATCTATTAATCCCATTGACTTACCAATGGTGATCTTTTCATCGTTCAGGTTCGAGTAAATGGTATTTCCGGAAATATCCGTGTGTATTATCCTGTACTTGAGGGCTGAGTCAGCCATTCCTAAAATTGTAAGCGTATCTGCACCTTCAGTTTGCAAATAGAAGTTTTGTATGTTATCGCTGTAAAAGAGGACTGAATCGCCAAGTGGATGGTTAAGCCCGATATTCAAGGTGTCGACGGCATTAGTGATGAAATGGTAAGTTTCTTCATTATCAAAAATTACTTCAGTGCCAATCCATGAAGGCTGGTTTTGTTGCAGGCATGCCTCGCCACCCCAAAAAAGGCATGTATCTGATATAATCATGTTACCAACTCCCGTGTAGTTAAAATATACCGAATCGTTGCCAACCATTGCCGCCGAATCGCAGGCAATACCAAAGCCCCTGTCTTCGCCCTGCCCATGAAAAAAGAGTTTTTTTGAACCTGCATGAAAGGCTTTATAATTTTGCCCACTGGTAATGAGCGATAAGGCTACAAGTGTAAGTGTGAGTAGATTTTTCATAATTTGTTTTTTGTGCTGATGGTGAATGTAATTTGCTTTTATAGTCCTCACGTATGCAAAGTATTTCGATAGTCCTACAAATGTACAAAAACCATTGAATTATCCCTCGAAAACAACAAAGTACCCATCATTCAGTTTTTAAAATAAATTTGCACAACAAATTCAAGTCAGATCGTGGACTATCTAAAGAGCAAATACAATTTTTTTATCCCGTTTTTCCTTGTCTTATTTTTGGTGAGCTTTCAATCATTTGCCCAAAACAAAACAAAGATCAATCTGATAGATGCCAATGAATTGATTGGTCGGACAGTGAATGGGGTTGAACTGAATATTTTTGTTGGTAATGTAGCTTTCGAGCACGACAGTGCTTACATGTATTGCGATAGTGCAGTAATCATATCCGGGCAAAATAAGATGTTGGCCTATCACAGTGTGCACATCTGGTTTAGCGATACACTTAGCCTTTATAGCGACGTTCTTGAGTACGATGGAAATACACGCATCGCCATCATGACAGGCAATGTGAAATTGGAAGATAATGATGCCACCCTTACCACCGATCGCCTGATTTACGAAAGAAATACCGAACTTGCGTATTACACCACAGGTGGCAAAATTGTAAATGAAGACAATGTACTCACCAGTCAAAAGGGATATTATTATACCGAAACAAAAGACCTCTTCTTTAAAGAAAACGTCGTTTTCGACAACCCGGAATATCACTTGGTATCGGACACTTTAAAATACAATACCGATACTGAGTTGGCCGACATTCTCGGCCCTACAACCATTACCGGTGAAGATGAATTGCTTTATGCCGAAGGTGGCTGGTACGATGCAAAGTCAGACAAAGCCAAACTTCGCAACAATCCTTACCTGTTTTACAAGGAGCAATATATGTCGGGCGACAGTATTTTTTACGATAAAGAAGCCGGCATTGGCCAGGCTTTTAGCAATGTGTTTATCAAAGACACTGTGCAGGATATGATCATTACCGGCAATTTTGCCGATTATCGCCGGCAGGATGGTTACGCCATTACTACCGATAGTGCCCAGGCCATCCTCATCGATGACAAAGATAGCCTGTACATGCACTCCGACACGCTCAGGCTTATTTTTGATAGTGTTCAAAGTCCCTACGCTTTAAAGGCGTTTTATAAAACCAAATACTACAAAACCGATATCCAGGGCATGTGCGATTCCTTGGTTTATATGTTTTCCGATTCAACCATATCCATGTACGGCAAACCGGCCCTGTGGACCCAGGATAACCAGTTGACTGCCGAAATGATAAAAATTTTCAGTTCAAATCAACGAGTTGATTCGATGCAGATGACCAGTTCATCTTTTATTATTTCTATCGATAAGTATGGTGAAGAAAGATACAATCAGATCAAAGGGAAGGACATGGTGGGCTACTTCAGGAACAATGAATTGTTTAAAATTGATGTTGAAGGAAACAGCGAGACCATCTATTTTGTGAGCGAAGAAACCGGTGCCCTCATTGGCATTAACAAAGCATTGGCCAGCAGTATGTCCATTTTTATCGAAGACCGCCAGGTAGCCGATATCTACTATTATGAAAAGCCGGTTGCCCAACTAACGCCCGAAGAAAGTTTTCCTGTTCAGGAGCTAAAGCTTAAAAACTTTGAATGGCTTGAAAATCATCGACCAAAAAGCAGATATGATATTTTTAAGTGGGAGAGGACGGTACCGGTTTTGGGAAGGTAAGTTCTGTGTTTCTGATTTAGTGCGATGCATGACGTTTTTGATGGGTACACGACAGGTTTTCACCAATCAAGATATTAATCATCGAATTACGCTGATGAATCGAATTATCCTTCTTTGTAGGAAATGCTTAACTTTGTAACAAACAATTCAAATGGAAACTTTAAGTTTTACATCAGATTTTAATCCGGATAGTTTACGGGGCTTACCTAAAGATATTCAGGAAAAAGTGTTAATCTATATTAGATCATTAATGATGGAAAAGGAGTCCCCGAAATGGGATCGTAAGTTTTCTTTTGATTGGGAAGGTGGATTGTCAGAAATTAGACAAGATTTTAGCTCTGTTGAATTGCAACATCTTGCAAATGATTTGAGATGAGAAACTTGTTAATTGACACAAATATTTTCCTGGAAATTTTACTCGATCAGGAAAAGAAAGAGCAATGCAAAATATTTCTGCAGGAAAATAATGGGCTTCTTTATATTTCAGACTTCTCATTACATTCAATAGGTGTAATTTTATTGAGAAATAATAAAGAAGATATTTTTTCAAAATTCACGAATGACGTTCTCCCAGGGATATCCATTGCATCTCTATCCAGAGAAAAATATAATGGGGTCGCCAAAATTGCCAGCAAGTACAATTTAGACTTTGATGACTCATACCAAACCTGTATCTCAATGAATGAGGGTTTTGAGATTATTACATTGGATAAAGATTTCAAAAGGGTTGAAGGATTAACAGGGGTCAGATTTCTTGATAAAAAGAAATAAAATTTCAGAATACCATCAAAACATTGTGTCCCTCAAAGTACATTGCAAAAACCCGATTTAGATGAGAATCCTCCTATCCATCCTGATGCTTTTATCCTTTTGTCCAAGCAGTTTAGCCCAAATCAACATCGTCAATAATGGCGCATCACCCACCGAAATCCTAATCCCAAAAAATGCTGATACCTTAACGCTGACTGCCGCTGAAAAACTACAGGATTATCTGTTTAAAATAAGTGGAACTAAATTAACTATTGAATCAGCGAAGAAGCCCGGCAAGAATTCGATTTCAATTGGGAGGCAATTTCTAAAAGGTGAAGATAAGTCGCTGTTAACTGAAGATTTGAAGGAAGATGCTTTTGTCATCATTTCAAAAAATGAAAGGCTTTACCTTGCCGGGAAAAATCCAATCGGCGACTTGTATGCAGTAACTAATTTTCTGGAGGAGTTTTTAGATTGCATAAAATTTACCGTAGATGAGGAATTCATTCCCCAAACTGAAAACATTTCAATTCCTGAAATAACTAAAGTGTATGAGCCGGCTTTCGATTTTCGTGTACCACATTTTATCGGTAGGTGGAACCAGGATTTCTGCGATTGGCATAAAATAAGTTCCTTCGATACCTGGGGGATGTTTGTCCACACCTTTGATGATTTAATTCCACCGGATGAGTATTTTGAAGATCATCCTGAATACTATGCCCTTGTCAATGGCCGCCGTTTGAGTGATGGACAACTCTGCCTGAGCAACCCGGACTTGATAGAAGAACTCATCAAAAACTTAGGTGATAGGATGGAGGCTGAACCAGAAAAGATTTATTGGTCGGTATCGCAAAACGATTGCTATAATTATTGTGAATGTGATGCTTGCCAAAAATTGTATGATCAGTACGAAAGCATTTCGGGGGCTTACGTTCAAATGGCCAATGATATTGCTGAAGTTTTTCACGATAAACAAATCTCAACCCTGGCCTATCAGTTCACGCGTTCAGCGCCCAAAAATGTTGTGCCACACGATAATGTAAATATCATGTTTTGTTCCATCGAATGTAACCGGTCGATGCCACTGGCCAATGATCCACGGAGTGCCGGGTTTGTAAATGAGATGAAAGATTGGGATCAGTTAACCAACAATATTTTTGCCTGGGATTACATCGTTCAGTTCAATAATTACCTGACACCTTTTCCTAACTTCCATGTGCTTCAACCCAACATCCAGTTTTTTCATCAGAATGGTGTGAACATGATGTTCCAACAGGGGAGCGGCCATTCGT
>Ga0208900_1001481_pt1 | contig 12385 bp, 14 predicted proteins | sample AntAceMetag02UKK_FD_184763 | JGI IMG/M metagenome (GOLD analysis project Ga0208900, IMG submission 184763) | Saline lake microbial communities from Ace Lake, Antarctica - Antarctic Ace Lake Metagenome 02UKK (SPAdes) (version 2) | ecosystem: Environmental > Aquatic > Non-marine Saline and... | reverse complement strand
CTTTGGATGGACATGTTTCCTAACTTAATCATGAGTTGGCCCAAATCAAGCCTTCCATTTTTTAAGGGCACTTCCAATACCCCCACCCCCATTTTTTCCAGGCGCTGCCGTTTTTCAAACGGTGCGGTAGGCCCCACCACAAGAATCGTATCGGCAGTGGATTTTTGGGTGATCACCCGGGCGGTTTCGTCAATGCTTAAGTGTGAATCAAGAATAATTCGAAGAGGATCTTTGGTCTGAAAATTTTCAATACGGGCGGTTAAAGAGGGATTATCCGCATGGAGGGTGCCCGACCCGATGAGAATGGCATCCACTTCATGGCGAAGCCTGTGGACCTCCCGCCTAGATGTTTCATTGGTAATCCATTTAGAATCGCCTGTGGCAGTGGCGATTCGCCCGTCAAGGGTACTGGCACATTTTAAGATAACAAAAGGGAATTTCTTGTTTTGCGTATACCAGATAAATGCTTCGATAAGGGTTTGGGCCTCAGGTTCTAACAGGCCGCATTCAACCTGGATGCCATTTTCCCTCAAGTATCGGATACCGCCGCCGCTGACATAGGGGTTGGGATCTTTACAGCCCACGACCACCCGGCTAATACCGGCATTGATTATTTTATGGGTACAAGGAGGGGTTTTTCCAAAATGATTGCAGGGTTCAAGGGTAACATAGATGGTGGCACCCTGGGTAATCGGCGGGGTATTCGATGGATAATTTTTTAGGGCATCTTCAATGGCTTCCACTTCTGCGTGGGCCATGCCAGCTGCCCTGTGCCAGCCCTGGCCAACCACCACACCGGCGTTCACCACCACCGCCCCCACACAAGGGTTGGGAGAGGTAACCCCTTTTCCCTTTAGGGCAAGGGACAGGGCCCGTCGCATATGGTCATGATCGGTCATCAGCCTTGTCCGTCACTTTTTCCACCAATTGGTCAAATTCAACCGGCTGGCACTCTTTGGGCAGAAGCCCTTTAAGTTCCTGGATAAAGTCTGCTACATCTTTAAATTCCCGATATACCGATGCAAACCTTACATAGGCGACATCATCCACCCCTTTCAGGGCCAGAATAATTTTCTCGCCCACCACCTTTGAAGGGATCTCCCGGTCATTGTTTTCCCGCAACTCCTGTTCAATGACTTCCACCATCTCTTCAATGAGATTGATACTAATGGCTCTTTTTTCGCAAGCCTTGGAAATTCCCCGGATCACTTTGTCCCGGTCAAACTCTTCCCTGCGGCCGTCTTTCTTGATAATTATAACAGGGGCCTGCTCCACCCGCTCATAGGTGGTAAACCGCCGGGAACAGATTTGACATTCCCTGCGGCGGCGGACTTCATATTCAATTTTACCCGGCCGGGAATCAACTACCCGTGTATTTAAATTGGTGCAATAGGGACACTTCATGGCCGCCTCTTCTTCTTCTATTTCTATTTAAAACTGACATTTAAAGCTGGTATTTAAAGCTGGACAAGGTCCACCTTGGCCTGGTCAAACATTTCCAATGACAAAGGATCATCATACTCCTCCTTAAAATATACAATTTTAATCCCGGCATTAATGATCATTTTGGCACAAATGGAACAGGGCTGATTGGTACAGTATAATACAGAACCGTTTACGGATACCCCATGGAAGGCGGCCTGGATAATCGCATTTTGCTCTGCATGGACCCCCCGGCACAATTCATGTTTTTCCCCCGAAGGAACATTGAGCTGTTCCCTCAGACAACCGGTTTCCCTGCAATGGGGAACATTTGCAGGGGCCCCGTTATACCCGGAAGATAAAATTCTCTTCTCCTTGACAAGGACAGCCCCGACCTTGCGCCTTAGACAGGTGGAACGACTGGCCACAAGGTTGGTAATCCCCATGAAATATTCATGCCAGGAAGGCCTGCCGGAAACCTGTGGGATCTGCTCTTTTTTTGGGATTTTTTTCATAGGGGGGTCTTTGCATACAGGGGATATTGACCACAAAGTGCCTTTACCTTGACAGCCACAGCTTCCACATTATTCTCGTCAGCATTCTTATCATCCAAGATATCACAGATGTAGCCGGCAATTTTTGTGGTGGCCTCTTCCTTCATTCCCCGGGAGGTCACCAGGGGCACACCGATACGGATACCGGATGTGACAAAGGGAGAACGACTTTCATTGGGGACTGTATTTTTATTCACCGTAATATTGGCCCGGCCCAGTCTCTCTTCGGCTTCTTTTCCAGAAATATCTTGCTGGCTGAAATCCACCAACACCATATGATTATCCGTCCCATTGGAAACAAGGTTATATCCACGGTCCATGAGCACAGATGCCAGTGTGGATCCATTTTTAATCACTTGCTTCTGATAGTCTGCAAAGGCCGGCTCAAGGGCTTCTTTAAATGCCACCGCTTTGGCGGCAATCACATGCATCAAGGGGCCGCCCTGGATACCCGGAAAAATCTGACTACCGATCTTTTTGCTATAACGTTCGCTGGAAAGGATCAATCCCCCCCGGGGACCCCTCAGGGTCTTGTGGGTGGTTGAGGTAATGACATCGGCAAACCCGACAGGTGAAGGATGGACCCCACCCGCCACAAGGCCAGCAATATGGGCCATGTCCACCATAAAAACAGCGCCCACAGATGCGGCAATCTGGGCAAACCCTTTAAAATCGATAATCCGGGGATAGGCACTGGCCCCGGCCACAATCATCTTGGGTTTATTTTTTTTGGCAAGCGTCTCCACCTGGTTCAGATCAATCATCTGCGTATCCGGGGAAAGTCCGTAGTGGATAAAATCATATAATTTGCCGGAAAAACTCACAGGGGCCCCATGGGTGAGGTGACCGCCATGGGCGAGGTCCATTGCCAGGACCCGGTCTCCGGGGTTTAAAAATGCAAAATAAACCGCCATGTTGGCCCCCGACCCCGAATGGGGCTGTACATTGGCATATTCAACGCCAAAGAGCCGCTTCACCCTTTCAATGGCCAATTCTTCTGCCTGGTCAACAAACTCGCACCCCCCGTAATACCGCCGAGAAGGGTACCCTTCTGCATACTTATTGGTCAGTATGGACCCTTGAGCCGCCATCACAGCAGGACTTACCGTATTTTCAGAAGCAATGAGGTTCAACCCATACTCCTGGCGAATTGACTCTTTTTCGATGATCTCTGCTATTTCCAGATCACTTGTCTCAATACTTCCCATTCTTATAGACCCTCGGATTAAAGATCAATACACTGAATTCTATCTTGATGCCGGCCGCCTTCAAATTCAGTTTCAAGCCATGTTTTGACCAGCTCAAAGGCCAGGATATCACCGATAATCCGACCGCCCATCACCAAAATATTGGCATCATTGTGAAGCCGGCTCATGCGCGCTGAAAAGAGATCCGAACATAGGGCCGCCCGAACTTTTGGGAACCGATTGGCCACCATGGACATGCCAAGACCTGTTCCGCAAAGCAGAATCCCACGGGGAAACTGACCCCTGGAAACCGCATTGGCCACTTTTTTCCCATAATCCACGTAGCTGACAGATTCCGTACCGTTTGGACCGGCATCTTCAACCATAAAGCCCTTGCTCAAAAGAAGCGCTTTTATTTTTTCCTTTAACTCAAAGCCACCATGGTCACTGCCAATAATAATAGAATTGCCAATAAAATTATTGGCAGCCGGTTCTTTATCCATTGCTTGCTTCCTTTGCTTTAGAGCCTTTGCTGTGGCGCCCTTTGCTTTAGCGCCCTTTGCTGTTGCGCGCTTGTGTCAGGATTTTGTCTTGATATAATCAATAGCATCCTGAACCGTCACAAGTTTTTCTGCTGCGTCATCATCTATTTCAATATCAAAAATTTCTTCCATGGACATGACAAGCTCGACAATTGTCAAAGAGTCTGCTCCAAGATCTTCAATCAGAGACGCCTCGGGCACCACATCTTCTATGTCAATATCAGAAATCTTTTCTGCAATCACTTTCCGCACCTTGGTTTCAATCGTCATGACACAGGCTCCTTTTTACCTTTTTTTATGCTTCGTCTGCTTTGACTTTAACGTTCCTGTCCTTGTAGGCACCGCACTCGGGGCAAGCCGTATGAGGAAGCTTGGGTTCCTGGCATTCCGGACAGGTTGCGATTGTCGGGGCGCTCAGTTTGTAGTGTGTCCTTCTTTTCCTGCCTCTTGCCTTGGAACTCTTTTGTTTTGGTACTGCCATTGGTCTCTCCTAACTATACTATTTTACTTGTTATTTTACTTTAATTACCAGTATTATCCGCCAAACACATAAAACAAACATATTTACCCCAATTTCCAAAAACTGTCAAGGCAATAAAATCCTGGCCTTATCCCTATTGCCCAACGATGGGTTTTGTGATACTTAAGGGCTCGAATTTACAGATGAATTTTTTATTAATTTTGGAGCATATATATGGAACCAATAACCACACGTTTTCCCCCTTCCCCCAGCGGATACCTTCACATTGGCGGCGCCAGAACCGCTTTGTTCAATTGGCTTTATGCCAGAAAAACCAAAGGGAAATTTGTTTTAAGAATCGAAGATACAGACGAAGCAAGGTCCACAGAAGAATCGGTTACAGCCATACTGCAATCCCTTGAATGGCTCGGGATCGATTGGGATGAAGGCCCCTATTTCCAGACCCAGCGATATGATATTTACAACGAGTACATTGAGAAACTAGTGGCCTCGGGCCATGCCTATAATTGTTCTTGCACTCAAGAGCAGGTCAATGCCATGCGCGAAGAAGCCCGGGCAAATGGGAAAAACCCCCAGTACAACGGCCGTTGCCGAAACCTTAACCTTCCCATGTCCGACAATACCGTGGTAAGGCTGAAAACTCCCGCCACGGGGGTCACCCTTGTGGAGGATGTGGTCAAGGGAAACACCGCCTTTCAGAATGCCGAAATCGACGATTTCATCATCCAGAGAAGCAATGGAGTGGCCATGTACAACCTGGCCGTGGTGGTGGATGATTTGACCATGAATATCAACACCATTATCCGGGGGGATGATCATCTGGTCAACACCCCCAAACAAATATTAATCTACCAGGCCCTGGGGGCTGATTTGCCCCTGTTCGGCCATGTCCCCATGGTACTCGGGGCGGACAAAGCCCGGCTGAGCAAACGCCACGGCGCCATGTCCGTGGGGGAATACCGGACCATGGGATTTCTGGCCGATGCCATGATTAATTATCTGGTGCGCCTGGGGTGGTCCCATGGAGACCAGGAATTTTTTGAACGCAATGACCTTATTGAAAAATTTGACCTGGAGCACCTGGGCCGATCTGCTTCCATGTTTGATCTTGACAAACTCATGGCCTTGAATGCCAAACATATCCAGAAAAAATCCCCCAAAGAATTGGGAGAGCATCTCTTGTTCCACCTAGAGGCCCTGGGCATTGAGGCCCAAAATGATGCCTTTACCCAAGGCGTGATTGAAACCCTTCAACCCCGAAGTAAAACCCTGGTGGAAATGGCAAAATCAGCTGTTTTTTATTATCAAGATGGTGTTGAGTTTGATGAAAAAGCAGCCAATAAATTTTTAAAACCCGAAGCAGCTGCGCTGTTGACAAAGGCGGCAGACGCCATTGAATCTCTTGATGATTACAGCCAGGAACCGCTTGAAACTATTTTTAAAACCCTGATGGAAGATACAGGTCTTGGGTTCGGCAAGATTGCCCAACCCCTGAGGGTGGCCATCACCGGCACCACCGTAAGCCCGGGCATATTTGAAATGCTTTTGGCCCTGGGAAAAGACAAAACAATCTTGCGCATCAAAACGGCCGTCGCCTTTATTCAGGCACGCCCATAAACAAGGCCTGCGTATCCCACGAAACTGTCTGAACGGGAACGCTCAAAACTAGTGGCGTAGTCAAGCTTAATTGCCTTGACTGCGCCCTTTTTTTTGCAGGCGGCAACAGCTGCGGCGGCAGCCCCGGGGCAACACATGTTTTTATGAATCAGCCCCTGGGCAATAATCTTGTCTGTATCCATTTGTTTCATTACGGCAATGGCATTTTTATCATTTACCGTTGCCACCCATTCAACGGCCTTTTCTCCTAATCCTGCCGGGGAAAACCCGAAATCAGGGCCATAATGGGTCATGTCCGTGGAACCGATTATCCGGATACAACGGCCCAGCCTGTTGGATTCTTCCACGGCTCTGCAGCCGATGATGGCGGCAATGTTCGAAGGGGCCACCCCCACCACCACAATTTTGGCTCTGGGAAAAAAATACTTAATAAAGGGATATTGGAGTTCCAGGGTATTGTCATCGGGAAATTTTTCAGGCGCTCGCTTTTGGATACCGACGCCGGCGGCAATTTTTTCAACCAGTTCGCCATCCACCTCCATTTCGCCTAAAGGAGTTTCTATCAACCCCCGGGTCATGATGAAGGAATCTGATTGTGGATGCATATGGGCACCAAATAAAAGAATGGTGTCAATCGCACCTGCTGTAGCCGGTTCATCTGTATCCGGTTCATCTGTATCCACACCGGTGAGGTTGGCCTCCGGGGGCTGAAGGGAAGCTATCACTCTGGCGGCAATACTGCCGGAAAAATGCCAGCCGGCATGGGGAACAATGCCGCCAATAAAATCGCCTTGAAGTTTTCCCTGGCCTTCCCTTAAAAATTGCCGGATGGCTCTTTCACACTCCCGGGCAGTTCCGGGATACCAGGTACCGGCAAAAACGGCCTGTTTTTTTTCCATGGGTCCCTCCCTAAATTTATCTGACCCTAGGTTTATCTGGTCCTAGGTTTATCTGGCCCTATATTTATCGGGCTGTTTTTTCTTTTACCCTTTCCCTGAGCCATTCAAGCCAGGGTTCAAACCCGACTTCTGTTTTAGCAGAAATCTCGAACACAGGCATGCCCGGATGAACCTTTTTCATATTATCCACGGCCAGGGGCGCATCAAAGTCAAGGTAAGGCAGCAGATCCACCTTGTTCAAAATAGCGATATCTGCCACCTGGAACATGAGGGGGTATTTCAAGGGTTTATCTTCCCCTTCGGTGACACTCAGGACAACCGCCTTTGCATCCTCTCCAATATCAAATTCCGCAGGGCATACTAGGTTGCCGATATTTTCCACGATGAGCAAATCCAGGTCATCACACCCCAACTTTCTTGCCGAAGCGTCTATGAGATGGGCGGCCAAATGACAGTCTCCGCCGAATTGATCCGTATTGATCTGGGTGACCTTGGCGTTGGTGACGGCAAGCCTGTCTGCATCATTGGTGGTGCAGACATCCCCCACAATCACCCCCACCCGAATTTCCGGCATCAGATGTCCCAGGGTTTTACACAGGGTTTCGGTTTTGCCTGATCCCGGAGAGGACATCATGTTCAGGACAAATACATTTTTTTCCTTAAAAAAGGCCCTGTTCTGATCGGCATCTGTTTCATTTTGCGCAAGTACCCGTTTTTGAATATTTATTTCCATGGTTCTTTCCTTATGTTGTCTGTTCCAAATTTACACCTTGCCACTCTTAACTCCCAATCCCCAAACCCGGCCTTATGAATCAGGCATAGGGGGTCAGGCCTTCTCATCGGCCAATTCAATGGAAGTGATCTCGATCTCCCTTCCGGCGATCATCTCCACTTCCCCTTGCTCGCAGTCCGGGCATTTAAACATGGGACTGTCCACTTCCCACTCCTGGTGGCAGACCTTGCAATGTATTTTAACCGGCACCGATTCAATCACCAACATGGCATTCTCCAAAGGGGTATCCTTGGTAATAATTTCAAAACAAAAGGTCAGGCTGTGTTCGACCACAGAGGCCAGCTTACCAATTCTCAAATTAAGAATCTCTACCTTGGGGTCTGTCATATCCTCGGGGATTGCATCCATTGCGATTTTTACCAATTCTTCGGCAATGCCCATTTCATGCATATTTACGTTCTCCTTTTTGCGAAAAAATCTTGTTTAAATTCAAAAAACCGATCCTCTTGTATGGCATCTCGCATTTTGGCCATGAGGTCAAGGTAATAATAAAGATTATGGATGGTATTCAAACGATAGGCCAAAAGCTCACGGGATTTGTAAAGATGTCGAAGATAAGCCCTTGAATAATTTTGACAGGTGTAGCATTGACAGGTCTCATCTATGGGCGCCTTGTCCATCTTAAATTTTGCGTTGTAAATATTAAGGGTCCCCCTTGATGTAAACAACTGGCCGTTTCTGGCGTTGCGGGAGGGCATGACGCAATCAAACATGTCACAGCCCATATCCACAAGCGTCACCAGATTTTCAGGGGTGCCCACCCCCATGATATACCGGGGTTTATTTTCAGGCAAAAGCGGCAGGGTATGGTTTGCCATATCATACATCAGCTCGGTGGGTTCTCCCACTGAAAGGCCACCAATGGCAAATCCAGGAAAATTGATCCCGGTAATCTGCTCGGCGGACAGGGACCGCAAGTTCTTGAACATCCCTCCCTGGACAATGCCGAAAAGATTGTTCTTTCCCCCCTTTGACTGCCAGAAATCATAGCCTCTTTGGGCCCAGTGGGTGGTTTTGACCAACGCATCCATGGTCTGTCTTTGGGTGGCCGGATGTCCCATGCACCAATCCAGGGACATCATGATATCAGATCCCAGGATCATCTGGATCTCTACAGCTTTCTCCGGAGAAAAAAAATGGCGGGACCCGTCAATATGGGACTGAAATTTTACCCCTTCATCGGTAAATTTGGCAAGCTTGGCCAGGGAAAAAAATTGAAACCCCCCGGAATCGGTGAGCATGGGTTTTTTCCAGCCGGTAAATTTGTGAAGCCCCCCCATATGTTCGATAACATCCGGCCCCGGCCTTAAATACAAATGATAATTATTACCCAAAATAATCTGGGCTCCGCAATGGTCAAGGTCTTCCTTGGAAATACCCTTGACAGACCCCTGGGTGCCCACGGGCATGAATATCGGGGTCTGTATGGACCCATGGTCTGTGGTCAATTCTCCCAGACGAGCCCGGCTGCTGTCAGACCCACTGGTTTCCCTTGATGTTTTTATTAAGCTAAAGTCTAGCATAAACTCCTTATTTTATTCAATGAACATGGCATCGCCATAACTGAAAAATCGATAATCCGCTCGAATAGCGGTTTCATAGGCCTGTATCATTTTTTCCCTCGTGTAAAAGGCCGATACCAGCATGAGCAAAGTGGACTTTGGCAGATGGAAATTGGTGACCATGGCATCCACGCATTTAAAAGTATACCCCGGATAAATAAACAGATCACAGCTTCCCATGCCAGGGCTCACCCGCCCCTTGTCATCGGCGAGATATTCCAGGGTCCTAACCGAAGTGGTGCCCACGGCAATCACTCGCCTGCCCTCTTGTTTGGCCCGGTTAATTTTTTGGGCAGTTTCAGAGGAAAGCGCATAATATTCAGAATGAATTTGGTGTTCCCGGATATCATCCACCCGGACCGGAACAAAGGTACCATACCCTACATGGAGGGTGACATTGGCAATTTCAACCCCACGGGTTTCAAGGTCCGCCATAAGCGATCGGGTAAAATGCAGCCCTGCTGTAGGGGCTGCCACCGCTCCTTCCTTTGCGGCATAGACCGTCTGGTAGGTTTTTGAATCCATTTGGGCCACCTCCCCCCCCGTCCTTTTTATATAGGGAGGCAGGGGAATCTGCCCGGACCTTTTCAGGTCATTGATAAAATCCTTACCCCCCAAGAACCGGATTTGGGAAATATATTGCCGAACGCTTATCACCTCGGCTATAATTTTATCCCCCAAATGGAGAATCGTGCCGGGCTTTGGATTTTTTGAGGCCTTTACCAGGCAATCACATTGGAAAAAACCAGTTTCCGCCAAAGCTTTCACACCGCCTGCATAGTCAATGATCAGCACTTCCACACGCCCCCCGGTCTCTTTTTTCCCAACAAGCCTTGCCGGAATCACCCGGGTATCGTTCACCACCAGCAGATCCCCGGAGCAAAGCATACGGGCAAGGTCAAAAAATTGATGGTGGCAAACCGCTTCCTTTTCCCGGTGAACATGCAATAATCTGGAATTGCTTCTTTCCTGGCAGGGGACCTGGGCAATCTGCTCTTGGGGCAGGTCATAATCATAGTCGGACAATCGATACATTAATTGGCCCCCATGGCAAGGTAAACAAGGCCCAGACCTGCCAGCATCAGGAAAAATCCAAACCGCCGAAGATGCGCATCATCAAGGGTGAGGATCATTTGAACCGTTGCCTTCATTTTACCAGGGAAAGCAAAATAAGGCAGGCCTTCAACAATCATGACCATGCCGATAACACTCAAAAAAAATTTCATACAGACTATCCCCTGTTATTTCCTGTGGTTATAAAATCAATAAACCCTTCTTTTATAATTTTAGATCTGGTATTGCAATAAAAATTATATTGATTATTCAAAATATCAAGGTTATAAAGAAAGGCTGTTGTTGGAAAACCATATATAATACCAAAGGAACCTATATATTTATGGCATTTGAACCTGTCATCGGCCTTGAAGTCCATGCCCAATTAAAAACAAAGACAAAAATTTTTTGCAATTGCTCTACCCAATTTGGAAAATCCCCTAATGCCAACACCTGTCCTGTGTGCACCGGTATGCCCGGGGTCTTGCCAGTGCTCAACCGGCAGGCCGTCACCTTTGCCATCAAAGCCGCCCTTGCAACCGACTGCAAAGTTGCCAGGGAAAGCCGGTTTGACCGGAAAAATTATTTTTATCCGGACCTGCCCAAGGGATACCAGATAACCCAGTTTGCCGCCCCCATTGCCGAGCACGGCCACCTGGACATAGAAACTGAAGAAAGCGGCAAAAAAAACATCGGCATCACCCGGATTCACATGGAAGAGGACGCTGGCAAACTCATCCATGACCCGGTTCGCGCCAGAAGCATGGTAGATCTGAACCGCACCGGTGTTCCCCTCATTGAGATTGTCAGTGAGCCGGATATCCGCACGGCCAGGGAAGCTGGGGCCTACTTGAGAAAACTCCACGCCATCTTAAAATACATTGATGTCTGTGACGGCAACATGGAAGAGGGAAGTTTTCGGTGCGATGCCAATATCTCCCTGCGGCCCGTGGGCCAGAAAAAATTTGGCATCCGGGCGGAACTGAAAAATCTCAATTCCTTTAAAAATGTCGAAAAAGCCATCAACTATGAAATCCAGCGCCAAACCTATGTGCTGGAAGAAGGAAACAGCGTTGTCCAGGAAACCCGTCTCTGGGACCCCAGCAAGAACAAAACCACTTCCATGCGGGGCAAGGAAGAAGCCCATGATTACCGATATTTTCCAGATCCGGATCTGGTTCCCCTAATCGTGGATGAGAAATGGATCAAATCTGTGGCCGATCAGATGCCCGAACTGCCCGAACAAAAGCAGGCCCGGTTTGTTGACCAGTTCCACCTGTCCCCCTATGACGCAAAGGTGCTGACCGCCACCATCGATCTGGCCAATTATTTTGAAGAGACCATACAGGGCCTGAGCGATATCAAACAGGCGGCCAACTGGACCATGACCACCCTTTTGGCCATGCTCAATGCAAAAGGACTGGATATTACCCAGTCACAGGTGTCAGCCAAGGATTTTTCCCGCCTTTTGAAACTCCTTGAAGGGGGAAGTATCAATGCCACTGCTGCCAAAGCCGTGTTTGAAGAAATGGTGGAATCCGGAAAAGTCCCCGAAAAAATTGTCGAGGAAAAGGGTCTGGAACAGGTGTCTGACCAGCCAAAACTTGAAAAAATAGTGGGGGCCATTATCCTTGACAACCCAAAAGAAGCCGCAGCCTATCGCGACGGGAAAACCAAACTCTTCAGTTTCTTCATGGGACAGGTAATGAAACAAACCCGGGGCAAAGCAGATCCTAAAATTGTCACCCCCCTTATTAAGTCCAAATTGGACAAAGCCCAATTGGCTAAATCCTAATTGATTAATTCCTAACCCTAAGGAAACCCTATTGTGAAAACAACCACCCACAAGCGCTTTTTCTGGACAGCTCTCGTTTTTGTCCTGTCATTGACCGCCACACTGCAAACGGCAGGGGCCACGCAAATAAAGACCATGGCCATACTTCCCTTTACTGTAAATTCAGCCGAGGATCTCTCCCACGTTCAAAAGGGTATTTTCAACATGCTTTACTCCCGGCTCTCCTGGCAGGACCATATGACGGTCATCCCGAAAACTCAAATCCAGACCGATCTGTCAAGCCTTAAAACTATTACAGGCAATCAACTAGTGACTAAAATAGCTGCAATGACCAACAGTGATTATGTCCTGACGGGAAGTATCACAAAGCTTGCCGGATCCTTCAGCATTGACACCCAGGTTTACGACATCCAAAACAAACGGTTCATGACCTTTTTTGAACAATCCAAGGTCCCGGATGACCTCATTGACAAGGTGGAC
>Ga0208900_1001479_pt1 | contig 12390 bp, 13 predicted proteins | sample AntAceMetag02UKK_FD_184763 | JGI IMG/M metagenome (GOLD analysis project Ga0208900, IMG submission 184763) | Saline lake microbial communities from Ace Lake, Antarctica - Antarctic Ace Lake Metagenome 02UKK (SPAdes) (version 2) | ecosystem: Environmental > Aquatic > Non-marine Saline and... | reverse complement strand
GGGCTGGATAAGATCCCCGGCTTCGGCGCAGCACCCGGCTTTTTGATCCACAAAAACCCGGGCCCGTTTCACCGTTTCTGAAGGCACTTCACACATGTCTGGCCGATAGGAACCCACGCCATTGATGTGGGTACCCGGTGTGATCATGGCATCTTCAAACACCGGAGTTAATGAGGTGGTGGCCGTACAGATCACCTGGGATGCGGCCAGGGCCGTGGCAGGGTCAGTCACTGAGACCTCAATGGACAATTTTTTCGCCATCTCTTTTGCAAATCTTTGGGCATTCTGGCTGGATCGACTGATGACATGGGCCGTTTTAATGGGCCTTACCGCGCATACCGCCTCTAACTGGGTTCGTCCCTGGATGCCGGCCCCGAGAATGGTGACGGTGTGGGCATCTTCATGGGCCAGGAGATCCGTTGCCAGACCACTGGTGGCCCCGGTGCGTATGGCTGTCAAGATTTCTCCGTCCATGATGGCCAGGGGTTTTCCGGTTTCGGCATCCAGTATCTGCATCATGGCATGGATCAGCGGCAGGTTGTTCTGGGGGTTGTTCTCAAAAACAGTCACGGTTTTAAGACCGATGTGGCGATTTTTGGGAAGATACACCGGCATGAACAGCGCGGTTCCCCGGGCTTCCGGGATGGGCATTTGCGTTCTTAACGGCACCTGGGCTTCATGGGAGGATAATTGGGTAAACGCCCCTTTCATGGCCTCAATGGCCGAAGCCATATCAAGACAGATTGCTACTTCTTTTGCCGATAGAATTAGAATTTTGTTCGGGATCACATCGAACTCCTTTTGTAAATCATATAAATGGACCAATGTGTTTGCTTTGATGAAAGCGGAATCGATCGTGCTTTTATTTTTCTTTTCTTTTTCTTCTGTTGAAACCTCAAAACCCCATAGTTCCAGTTCTGATTTTACCGCACCAAGATATTTTTTAATATCAAACGTCTTTTCCGGCTGAATTAATGAAAAATCGAGATCCTCAGAGAAACGGTCCAACTTATGCAGAATTCGCAATGCGCTCCCACCGTAAAAAGCAGCCTTTTCATAAAATTTTGACCGCCATAAACCAAGCAAAACGATTTCCTGTAGGATCTCTTTAAGCGCATTCTCATGATCATGAATTGTATGTAATTCATACCTGCTTAGCATTTGTTCAATTTTTTCGTCAAACATAATTTTCCTTTAAACAAGTAAGCAGCAGTTTTATACTTTGCCTTCGATATCTGGTCTTGATTTCTTCTAATAAAGATAAATCAAGATCTTTGTTAACACTATAATCCAATCGCATTAACTCAAGAAATTCCTTCATTTCCCTTTTCGTTGAAATATGAGTTTGCATTGCTGTCATGTCACACAGCGCTTTCTCAGGAGAAGCAATTAGAAAATTCTTTTGATCTCCGGAATCTTGAAGCTGAACCCCAATGCTGAATACTTTTTTGGGGCAATACAAATAAGAAAATCTGCCAACCGGAGTTTCAAACTGCTTCTTTCTTTTCATTGTCATGCTGATAAATAGTTCAACACGTTCCGGTATCATGTTTCAAAATGCCAATGCGGTTTGAGCGGTGATGTAAGAAGGCCCATAGATTAGATTAGACAGGACAAACTTGTTGTAGGGCTTATTATACTCCTTGCCCAGCACATAAAGTCCCTTTTTAACTCTAATGATCTCCTTATCTTTGAGGAGACCCCTGATCTTATCCCTTGGTTTTTTGTAATCTCTTAACGCGTGCAACAGCAAATTGTAATCAAACTCTGCGGGAAATCGAATTAAATTTTTCATAATATATCAACCAATATGTCTAATAAATTGGACTTACTGGTTGATATGTAGTCTTTTAGCTGGAAATTGTCAAGAAAATTTTAATCTTTAGGATCTGTAGCTAACGCTGCTAAATGCTCACCCGACGCTGCCCCAAAAATGCGGTTACCCCCAGGAAAATAAAATCGGTCAAAGCGGTCATAAAAGCACAAACCACCTAAAGGTGGTCAAAACAATTAAAAATGTGCTAAGTATCTAAGCAAAATTAATCCGGTATTTTCGTCAGACGAGTTTCCATATTTCATCTTACCCATAGGGATCATATGGTGAATGGAATCTGTCAGCGATTTATTATGGTTATTTCTTGTCGGGTACCTAATAACCTTTCATAGTAAACTAATGACAAGGCTTGTAAAAAACATGGATAGAAAAGATTATATACTGATTTTGGGCATAGTTCTTTGGTCGTTTATCGCTCCCAGCATTACCTTTTATATCGCCTTGATGGTTTATCCGCCCCTGGCTCTTCCCATTCTGCTGCTGGCTGTTGCAAACAATTGTGCCGATTTTTCAGTCAAAAAAAAGCACCTTGTATGAAATTTCAGATCAAAAAAATATCACTTAAATGGCAGATTATTTTCTTTTTTGTTTTTCTTGGGTTTATTCCAATGCTGATCATTTCTTACTTTGCGGTGTTCTCCTACAGCGTGTCCATCAATTCACTGACGGACAAGTATGTATCCAAACTGATCCAACGCATTGCCGAACAGACCGCCTCAAGGGGGGAGAGCTATTTTAAATATTTGGAGATACTGTCAAAAACTCCTTTTGTTCAATTGTCTTTCCATAAATATCCCAATAAAGGGGGGGTGGTCATCACACGGGAAAAACTGGAACTTTTCCGCATTAAAACTGGATGCTTTGAGGATATAACCCTCTTTGCCAATGACGGTCATATTGTGACATCCACATCAGACAATCCTGCCGGGATGGCCTATCGCCCTAATACCGAATATAGCATTGCCCTTGCAGATCAGGGGCAGTATCAGCATCAGGTTGAGATAAACACAAAAATTTCAACCATCATATTGTATCAGCATGTATATGATTTCAGGCATCCCGATCGACTGGTGGGTTTGGCCGCAACAAAGGTGAATCTTGACAAGTTTTTAAGTTTCACAAGGCAGCTTAATCTGGGAGCCGGTGTCCAAATAACCATAGTGGACAATAAGGGGCTTCTCGTTTATAGCGAGCCCCCCCCCCAAGAGGGGTATATCGATGCTAAAAAGGAGTTTTTAGCGGATGTGCCCATTCTGGATTGGACGATCAGAGTGTTTATCCCTGAAAGGCAGCTGCTAAAGGATGTCAACCAGCTTACCAAGCAGATGGTGAGTTTTACAATCTTAGTGGCATTGCTGGCCCTGACAGCATCTTTCATCATCAGCCGTTTGGCCGTGAAACCTTTGATCAGGGTCATAAACGGTACCAGGGAATTTGCATCGGGCAACCTTGATCATCGGATACAAGGTGGTTTTGGACTTGAAGCCCAGCAGGTTGCCATGGCATTTAACACAATGGCCGATGAAATCAAAAAGCGCCAGGCCGAGATGATCCAGGCGGATAAATTGGCCTCATTGGGATTGTTGTCAGCCGGGTTTGCCCATGAGGTTCGCAACCCTTTGGCAGGGATTAAAACATGCGCACAGGTTATCGGCCGACAAAGTTCAACAAAGGAAGTCACAAAACTGGCCAAGGGAATATCAACCGAGGTGGACCGGCTGAATAAGATTGTTACGGATCTGCTTCATTTCTCAAAGCCGAAACCCTCAAAAAAAATGCCCTGTGATTTATACGATCTTGTTAATCAGTCCTTGAAAATTTTAAAATTCGAGACGGGCAAAAAAAAGGTTACCATCGTCAACAGGGTTGAAAGACAAAAGGTTGTCATATCCCCCGGACAGATGATCCAGATATTGATCAACCTACTGTTGAACGCATTGGCCGCCGTGGCGCCTGAAAAAGGAGTCATCACTATATCAACCATGGTTGCAACGGATCACACCGTGGTTTTGAGCGTACAAGACAATGGATATGGAATTCCCCAGGAAAAAATCCCTCGGATTTTTGATCCTTTTTTTTCTTTATCCAAACAGGGAAACGGATTGGGACTCAGTGTTGCCTATCTGTTGTTAACCAGTAACAATATTGATATTGATGTGAAAAGCATTGAAGGTGAAGGGACAACGTTTTTGTTGTATTTTAACACTCCCCCCCCTTCTTCACAAGAGGTATGAGATGGCAGAAATTGCAATTCTTGACGATGAAAAAGTTTTGGTCGATTCCCTTGAAATAGAGATGACCTCCATGGGCCATAAGGTGAAAACCTTCTATGAAGCATACCCTTTTTTGGATTATATTCAATCTTCCGAACCTGAACTGGTTTTGTTGGATCTGCAACTGCCAGACATTCACGGCCTGGAAGTGTTGCACAAAATCCGCCAAACCCTTAAGCATACCCAGACCATTATTATCACGGCCCACGGCAATATGGAGTCTGCTATTCAGGCCCTTAAAGGCGGGGCATTTGATTATATTAACAAGCCATTTGATCTGGATGAATTAAATGTGATTGTGAACAATGCACTGGATAAAACAAAGCTTGTGAGGGAGGTTACCCATTATCGGGAAAGCATATCGAACAATACAAGCATCGATGATTTTATCGGAACCAGTGAGCCGGTCAAAAAACTCAAACAGATGGTGAAGATGCTCACCAACGTGGATAACACCACGATCCTTCTGCGGGGTGCCAGCGGAACCGGGAAGAATATATTGGCAAAGTCAATCCACAATTCAAGTACACGATCCGGCCGGCAGTTTATTGAGGTGAATTGTGGGGCAATACCTGAAAATCTGTTGGAGAGTGAGTTGTTCGGCCATGAAAAAGGGGCGTTCACAGATGCCCGGAAACAAAAAATAGGGCTGGCTGAAATTGCCAGTGGCGGTACCCTGTTCCTTGATGAGGTGGGGGATCTGCCCCTGCCCCTGCAGGTCAAGCTCCTACAGTTTTTAGAATCAAAATCATTTCGAAGACTTGGCAGCACCACAGAAGTTAAAGTGGATGTGTTGATTATCGCAGCCACAAACCGGAATTTGGAAAATGCGGTTGAACAAAAAAGATTCCGTGCAGATCTGTATTATCGGCTTAATGTTGTACCCGTTATCATCCCTTCGCTGAAGGTGCGGGGACAAGATATTATCAGCCTGGCCAATTATTATCTGGAACGGTTTTCCCAAAAATTTCAAAGGCATGTTGTGATACTTGGAGAGGATGCCCGGAAAATTTTCCTTCAATACCCATGGCCCGGAAATGTTCGGGAGCTGAAAAACCTCATCGAAAGGTTGGTCATCCTATCCACCCATAGCACCATTTCCTGTGAGGACCTGCCGGAGCAGATGAAAGAACATCCAAACGAGTTTCACCCGGATATGGCCTATGATGAGACCATAAAAACAATGGAACGACGTCTGATTGACGATGCCTTAAAAAAAACAGGCGGCGTTAAATCTAAAGCGGCCCAACTTTTGGGGATGAGTCGGTATTCACTTCTGCGTAAGCTAAAGCGCCTCTAACCTCTTCGACAGGCTGTTACGGAACTAAAAACGTCCTCACATAACCACTATATGTAGCAATGACAAAATCAACAATCTACTATATATTGTGGTGTGATTTGTGAAATCATGCATTCCGTAACAGCCTGTCGAGGTTTTTCCGATCTTTTCTGTGGCCCTGGTGCACCTGAACGGCCGGGCCCGGTCTTGCCTTTTACCAGCGTCTTTGGGTGTGTGCGGTAAAGGAACGTTATCGTGCGGAATCCGCACAATCACACAGATCCTGCCATCAGGTTAAATTCAGTTATTATATTTTTTTGGGGCTTGAAACAGCTGTTACTGGGGCATTTGCCTGTTCTTTTTATGAATTTGTCTTGGATGGCTGGTTTTTTGCTATCTTACCATCACAAGGATGTTTGATGGTCATTTTAATCGTTACTCAATAAGGAGAAAGAATCATGAAAAAAGTTTCCCTGTGGATGACAGTCTTACTTGTCAGTGTATTTATGGTTAGTGGTACGACCCTGGCAGGTCCCACAATGGACAGAATTGAAAAAAACGGCGTGATTAAGGTGGGATTCAGGGAAGGCTCCATCCCCTTTGCATTTATTGATGCAAAGGTCGGTAAACATGTTGGATTCTCCGTGGATATGGCCAATTTGCTGGCAGAGAACCTTGGAAAACGGTTTGGGAAAAAAATCACAATCAAACCCTTTACGGTAACCCCTAAAACCCGGATTCCAATGGTTGTAAACGGTACCATTGATGCAGAACTTGGCTCAACCACCTATACACAGAAACGGGAAAAAGTGGCAGATTTCAGCCATATTTTCTTTTTCTCTGAAACCACCTTTCTTGTGGCCAAGGATGCCAATATTAAAACCCTTGCCGATTTGAGCGGAAAACGTGTGGGGGCGGCCAGGGCAACAACAAATCTCAAGGCCGTTGAAAACCTTGCCAAAGCAGGCAAATTCAAACCGTCAGCCATTGTGGTAACCGAGACCCATCCCCAGGGAATGTTGTCTTTGAAAAGCGGAAAAATTGATGCCTATTCAACCGATAGAAGCCTTCTGGAAGGGTTGAAAATGAAGTCTCCAAATCCGGAAAATTGGGAAACCGTTGATTTTGCCATTGCCTATGAACCCTATGCATATATTGTTCGGTCCAACGAATCTGATTTCCGGGATTTTGTCAACGATACCATTTTGTGGTCCATTAAAACAGGAAAGTTCTTTGAGATTTATGAGAAATGGATGGGACCTGAAGGACTTGTTCCATTAAAAATGTCTCCTGCTTATAAAGAGTATCTGCAGATGATGGTTTACCCCATCAATGACGGCTGGTGGAAAAAATAATCCATTCTATCGTATAAAGGCCGCTGGATGGCTCTTATTTCTTTCCAGCGGCCTTTTCATCTCTTAAAAATATTTACACACATTCAAGGATAAACAGGTTATGAATCTTGCCTATGAATTTGATTGGTCAGTGCTTTGGCGAGATCCCTACGGGCTCATGTTGATCAAGGGCCTTGGAATGACCATTTTTTTGGGATCCTGTGCGTGGATTATTGCCATGGTCGTGGGAATCCTGGTGGGTACGCTTCGTATCACAAAATACAGAACCCTTCGCTTTGCAGGTACGTTTTATGTTGAATTTTTCAGGAATATCCCCCTGCTGGTACAGATGTTTTTTTGGTTTTATGCGGCCCCCATGCTGTTCGGTGAAACCCTGTCCCGTCAGATAAACCGGCTGGATTACCTGGCCATTTATGTTTCAATTTTGGGGCTGGGTCTGTATACAGCATCCAGAATCGCCGAGCACCTTCGTGCAGGGTTTGCTTCCATTGGCCAAGATCAGTATCAGGCGGTACTCTCAACCGGTTTATCACAATTACAGATGTACCGTTACGTGATTATCCCCTATGCCTTAAGGCTTGCCATCCCCCCCATTACTGCCGAGTTTTTAACGGTGTTTAAAAATACCTCCATTGTTATGACCATTGGTGTTGCCGAGCTTACCTTCCAGAGTTATCAGATTGATGCAGATACCTTTCATGGTCTGGAAGCGACCACAGGTGCCATGCTCATTTATCTGGCACTGGGAATGACAATTGTTAAATTTATGGATGTTATTGAAAAGAAATATAAAATCCAGGGGTTGGTTGGGAGGTAGCTATTATGATGTTCGATGTAATTGTAAGAAATTTTTCCTATCTGATGGGTGGGTTATGGATCACCTTTCAGCTCTCCTTTTTTGCGCTATTGGGGGGGATCGGATTGGGGATGTTGGTGGGACTTGGCAGGCTGTCAAAAAATCCATGGATATATTATCCCACAACCATTTATGTGAACCTTTTACGAAATATTCCTTTGATTCTGGTTATTTTCTGGTTTTACTTTGTGATGCCGGTTATATCCGGAAAATCCATGGATCCTTTTATCGCAGCCGTGATTGCCTTTGTGGTTTTTGAGGCCACCTACTTTGGGGAAATTTTCAGGGCAGGGTACCAGACCATTAGCAAGGATTTGATTGCTGCCTCATATTCAACCGGAATGAGTTATTGGCAGACCTCCCGATATATTCTTATCCCCATTGCATTCAAGCGGATGATGCCAAGTCTGATCACCCAGGCAATTGTCACCTTTCAGGATACAAGCTTGGCCTTTGTCATCGGACTGCCGGAACTTGTGAGGCGCTCTTCCATTGTTGACAACATGGAAGTCCGTTCAATTGAACTCTACGGTTTTGCCGCATTGGTATATTTTATTGTCTGCTATATTGGTTCTCAAATCAGTCTTTATTATGAAAATCAAGCCAGGAAGGTAAATCTCATATGATAGAAATTAAGAATATAAGTAAATGGTTCGGAGACTTTCAGGTGCTGGCAGACGTAGACGAAACCATCAATAAGGGAAAAGCCGTTGTCATCTGCGGCCCCAGCGGTTCCGGGAAAAGTACCCTGCTTCGGTGTGTGAACGGGTTGGAACCCTTTCAAAAAGGAGAGGTTCTGGTGGACGGCATCTCTGTGGGAGACCCCAAGACCAATTTGTATAAACTTCGTGAGAAGATAGGCATGGTTTTCCAGCGGTTTGAGCTGTATCCCCACATGACAGCTGTGGAAAATATCATGCTTGCCCCCATGAAAGTTCGTGGATGGTCAAAGGATCAGGCCCGGGCCAAGGCGGATGAACTTCTTAAAAGGGTTGATATGACTGAACGAACAGAGTCATATCCTGCCAACCTTTCAGGGGGGCAGCAGCAAAGAATTGCCATTGCAAGATCCCTGGCAATGGAACCCAGTTATATGATGTTTGATGAGCCCACCTCAGCCCTTGATCCTGAAATGATAAAAGAGGTTCTGGAAGTCATGATTGAGTTGGCCAAGGCCGGAATGACCATGTTGTGTGTGACCCACGAGATGGGGTTTGCAAAGGAAGTTGCAGATGAAATTATCTTCATGGATGAGGGGCGGATTGTTGAGAGAGGCACCTATGATAATTTCTTTAACAATCCCCAAACAGACCGGGCCAAGACTTTTTTAAGTCAAATTCTTGATTAGCAACCGGAGAAGAGAAAAATGACAAAAGAACTCGTTGTCGGAATTCTTGGCGGTATGGGGCCGGAGGCGACATTAACTTGCTTTGGAAATCTCATACAAAACAGCAGGGCAAAAAAAGACCAGGACCATCTGAAGATTGTCATTGTTAATGATCCCAAGATACCGGACAGAACAAATGCAATCACAGGGAATGGGGTGTCGCCGCTGCCCGCTTTAAAACAGGGGATAAGTGCTTTGAAAAAGGCGGGTGCGGATTTTGCGATCATTCCCTGTGTGACAGCCCATTTTTTTTTAAATGATCTTTTAAAGCAAAGTGAACTGCCCATCCTCTCCATACTGGATGCAGCAGCAGAAGATATCAGTAAACATCATCCTGAAATAAAAAAAATAGGCCTTATTGGAACAAGCGGCACCATCGAAAGCAGGATTTTTCAAGATCGTTTGGAAAAAGAAGGTGTTGAAACCATTGTTTGCTCTAAAGAAGAGCAGCACCAGGTAATGGCTGCGATTTATGACATAAAGAGCAGGCAACCTGGACGGAGTCGGTCACAAATCACCTTAAGCCTTCAGCATGCCTGTGATAGTCTCGTTGCTAAGGGTGCCCAGGGAATTATTGCCGGGTGTACTGAAATCCCGCTTGCCCTGTGCCAGGAGGACCTGTCGCTTCCCTATTTTGATACCCTTTTAATCCTTGCAAGAAAAGCAATTGGCCGGGCAGGTCTTTTGCCCAATGAATCACAAAAATGAATTAGAGGACAAAAATGAAATTATTAGAATTTCCACGGATGCGGTATCTTGTAAGGGAATTCATGGAAAATAATATACTCAATTCTATTGCCAATTCTGTTATTCATTTCAAGAGTAAATTTAACAATGGAATGATTCCTCTTTGAAATGGAGCTTGAGTTAATTACACCAATTACATTTTAAATACCCCGTCCGCATGGGGCGGTGGGGGGGTATATTTCCCAGAAGGGTTGCAGTATGTTAAAAAAGAATAATATTGCTGATATCAGCTAAACTTTTGGACCTGTGCGGAGAATATTGTATTTAGAAGCAATATGTTATGAGGAGTATTTTGACAGTTCCTTGTGCTCAAATTTTTCAGGTAAATCGGTCCTTTCCATTTACCAAGATTTTCATGCAAAGGTATTTTTAAAAAATTTTACGTCAGCATAGGTTTTCCAAACTCAAAGCGAAATTGAACGGAATAAGGAGCTGGACGCAGTCAGCACCGCGATTAACGCCAAACATCACCCGCCGCCAACCAGCCAAGGAAAGACTTAGGCGTGGTAAACAACTTTACACCACCACCAAAAATCGGCAGGGTTAAGCGGTCGGTGTGTAGGTAATTGTTATGTGATAATTTCCAGTATGTCACAATTTAACTTTATGCCACACAGTTCACTGTGGTTTCAGCCATACATTTTTTAGGATTTAAAGCAATTTCGGATGGTTTCTTTATCTTTTTACTTACTCTACTTGCTGGTTACATAAAGTTGCTTTAATGTGAAGACAAAAATCCAAGTATAACTGATTTGGTAAGCTTGTCCAGGTATGTAATATCGTTTCGCTCTGGGCATAAAATCCTGTTTTCTTAAACCTCTGATTTCGCCCCTCAAACTGCAATCCTAAGCCACTTCTGAAGGTAAGATATTGTGGTATTAGATTAATAAATCAGTTGGTTACGGCGGCCGACCCGCTACTATCCCCTATTCTCTTATATAACGACTTTTTTACCCCGTTCGCAACACCAGTCAAGTTGATTTAACTTGGTCCGACAGGAAATTTCACATACAATTTTGTGTCGATGTCAAACAAAAAATCATTTACGACCTCAATAACATTCTCCAAATCAGTTTCTGATATTTCAACAGGATTGCCGTCAAAATCCATCCCATTTCGATGGACTATATGATGCCTTGTTTTTATAGAATCAATGATTCGTCTATTTTGTCGAAATTCAATCCCGAAGACATCCCTGTACAAAATGAATACATCATTAAGATTGTGAAAAATAGTATGATTGATTTGACTTAAAATATATTGTTCAATGTCGTTTGTAAAAGCAGTTCTTAGGGCTATCTTGTGATTGTTGAAACTCTTGGACTCTGTAACTTTGATAATTAAACCCCTATCGCCCTTAACGATCGAAATCAAAGCCTCTGATAAGTATACTTCCATTAAAGTGATGACGTTTGCAAAGAACAGTTTTAATGTGTAAGCAGTCTTTTCAGTACCTCTTATCAGCATGATCTTTTGATTGTATTTTTCAAGATATATAGTATTGTTCATGTTTTCACCTAATATGGATTGGATTCATATTCTATTCTTATTTTTTTGACTAAGGCTGAATAATTTTTGCCGTTTTTGGGATAGATTTCTAAATTCCAATCCACGCCAGCATTCGAAGACGATATGTTTATTACATATTCATTCTCATCTTTGTCAATGAATTCTTCCGTATTTTCAACAATACTATCGCGATGCTTTTCCGCCATCAAATTGAAGGATGGAACACTCGCAATATAAAGTTCAACATCTTCTATATAAACTGTAGTATATCCTCCGTTGACAGCGGGCAGGCTGTCGCCACCCCGCAGATTGTCTTTGTTGTATAGTAAAGGATGCTTGCTCATAGACATATTCTCCTCCTGAAGATATCAGTTGTCAGTTTAGAAAATTGAATCACTTTGTTATGGAACGGCCCAGTCCGCTGCCCGTCCAAAATGTTTCTCGATAACCGTAAAAAGCGTCTCGGAATCAACCGGTTTTGTCATATAATCATTCATACCAGCTTCAAAGCAATCATTTGAAGGTGATTCGGGGTCGGGCTATAGTTATATCCCCAATATTACGTGAATTGTGTCAGTATTTCACCTTTAAACGGGCTAAAAAGAGCACTATAGCCCCTTGAAAAATTGTTTCTTTGTTCCTGATATCCGCCTTTTCTCACGATACCCGAAGTGCGCGTTAACACTATGATAAGCAGTTCCAAAAGCCGACGAAACCTTTCAATTTGCAGTAAATCGGCCCGGTTTTTGGAATCTGCTTAATCAAATAGTTAGCCCGTTTGAGTGATCAGTTGTAAAAAGGCCTTTTTTCAATGCTTTCAGGCAAAAATTATTTAAGCTTTCATCTGATTGTAGAGCTTTTATCGCAAGAGTTTTGTGTAATTCCTTTCCGGGACGAAGAAGAAATTTGCCGGAGTATTCTTTTCCAGCGGTTGGAGAGGGTAGGGGTTTATCATCTTCTTTATATAGGGTAATGTTTTCTTCTACAATTTTGCAAAGTTTTTTGTAAACGATAGTTTCGTTCTCACCATGGCAACCTCCGTAGAAAAGGCCAGGACAAGTTCCTATATAACATTGATCCTCTTCAGACCACTCAACAATTTTTAAATATTGGTCAGAATCTTTCATTTTTTTGACTCCTCTATCGCTTT
>Ga0208900_1001478_pt1 | contig 12397 bp, 10 predicted proteins | sample AntAceMetag02UKK_FD_184763 | JGI IMG/M metagenome (GOLD analysis project Ga0208900, IMG submission 184763) | Saline lake microbial communities from Ace Lake, Antarctica - Antarctic Ace Lake Metagenome 02UKK (SPAdes) (version 2) | ecosystem: Environmental > Aquatic > Non-marine Saline and... | reverse complement strand
TAGTAGAAATCTTCAAGTTTGAAATCACAAGCATCGAAATGCCCGAGGTACGTTTCAGGGTAAAATGCAGCAAGGGAACCTACATCCGATCGCTGGCCAACGATTTTGGTAAAGCCCTAAAAAGCGGTGCTTACCTCTCCTCGCTATGCCGCACGGCTATTGGAAATTACCAAAACAACGATGCCTTGACGGTTGACGAATTTAAAGCGGCTTACAAGCAAAACCCTGTTTCTGAGAATTTCTAACCCATTCAAATCAGTTTTTAGTTTGCTTGAATTTGTTTTATCCTGCCAGCTTGAAATGTTAAATTATCTTTTCGTTAAACATTTTTAAAGTTTTTGGGTGCGTAAATATTTAAAGTAATTTTCGCCCATCCAAATCATTTATTATTTAATAGCGGAAAATGAAATTATTTATCATACACCACCACCTCAACCCCGGCGGAGTAACCCGAATCATTCAATCACAAATCCAGAGCTTGAAAGGAAAGTATCCTGACATTGATATTACTGTTTTGACGGGCAATGCCGGGGATCAATCATTTTTTGACGAACAAAATGTGGAGCTGGACCTGAATCCTGATCTGGATTACCTGCTTGGTAAAAATATTTCAGGTAATGATATTTTGCAGTTGAAAACGAAACTCAGTAAATACCTGCTCGAAAAAATTCCTTATGATGCTGTAATTCACGTCCATAATTTGAACCTCGGCAAAAACCCCGTACTTACACTTGCGCTCTCTGAAATGGCAGGCAAAGGCTACATGCTTTTTAACCACTGCCACGATTTTGCAGAAGACCGCCCGCAAAACATGAATTTCATGAATAGGATCATTGGCGAGGTTTTTAACAAGGATCCTCAAAAAGTGATGTACCCGGCACTGCCAAATTATCTTTTCGGTACCATCAACGCATTCGATCGGGAGCGGGTTATTAACAAAGGAATTAATCGGGAAAACGTATTTCATTTGCCAAATCCGGTATATTTTGAAACCAGTCAGGCTATTTCAAAATCAGGGGCCAGGGCTTCCGTTTGCAACACCCTTGGCATCGACCCCAAATTGCCCCTTATCACTTATCCTGTGCGGGTAATTCGCCGAAAAAATATCGGTGAGCTGATTTTATTCAGCACCATTTTCGAAGGAAGGGCCAACTGGCTGGTAACACAGCCACCCCAAAACCCTGAAGAGCTGGTGCCTTACAAAGCCTGGAAAGCACTTTGCGATGATGAAAAAATCAGTGTCAATTTTGAAGTGGGCAATCGGGTAAATTTCGAAGAATTGCTGCTTGCTTCAGATGTATGCATCACCACAAGTACACGAGAAGGCTTCGGGATGGTTTTTTTGGAACCCTGGTTATTGGGAGTGCCTGTTGTTGGGCGAAATATCGATTACGTTACCACGGATTTAATCGCGAGTGGTGTAGAATTTCCATTGTTATGGGATGAGGTGAATGTGGAGCTTGATGGGGCTGTTAAGGATTTTGGCAAAATGGATGCCGATCAACAGCAGGAGTTTATTAGAAAAATAGCAAACGACCGTTCGGAGAAGAAAAAAATCAGGGATATGAACCCACGATTACAACAAATTTTTGAACCTTTTCCGGATGGGTTAATTCAAAAAAATAAGAGAGTCATTAAAAATCAATATTCACTTGAACAATACGCAACACAACTTCATGACATTTACCAAAAGCTGGCTGGATAATTTGCAGGAGATCAACCCACAGCCCACAAATGTAAAACCTAATATTAAAAAGTTAGAACACGTTAAGGCGATAATTTTTGATATTTATGGTACACTTTTAATTTCTGCATCGGGCGATATACATCAGGCTGAGATTTCCGATAGCATTTTAAAAACGGCCCTCCGGGTTGCTGATTACAAATTTGTTGAACCCGGAATGGAAAAAGACGATAAACTTATATCAGATCTCCTGGCTAGTTTTGTGAAACTTATTCAAACACACCAGGGGCGCTTGCATGAGCAGGGCATTCCCTTTCCTGAGGTTGATATTAGAGAGGTTTGGGGTGATTTTTTAGCTTATGCTATTGAGGAAAACATTCTCCGAAAAACCCCAAACAGCGATCCGTTAAAACTAACTATCATTTTCGAACTATTGAGTAACCGGGTTTGGCCAATGCCCAACATGAAAGAAACAATCAATTATTTATCGGCAAAAGGCTACCCGCTTGGCATTGTTTCAAACGCCCAGTTTTACACACCAATCATGATGAATTATTTCCTTAGTGGAAATATTGTCGAGGGGGACATCATTGAAAATTTTATTGATAATCTATCGGTGTTTTCATTTAAATTACGGAAAGCAAAACCTGATACCGCCATTTTTAAGCCCATGCTGCAATCGTTGAAAGAAAATTACAATATCCTGCCCGGGGAATCAGTTTTTATCGGGAATGATATGTACAAGGATATTTATCCTGCCAAAGCATTGGGAATGAAAACTGTACTTTTTGCCGGTGATAAAAGGTCGCTGAGGTTAAGGGAAGATATCCCTGAGGCAGCAGGCCTTAATCCTGACGCAGTAATAACAGATTTAGAACAGATAAAACAAATTTTTTAAATATGAACATTAAGCACCTGAATGTTGGAATTTTGCACTCACTCATTGGGAAAAATGATGGTGTTTCCATTGTAATCGATCAAACAGTAAATGCCATGGTGAAAAATATGGGCATTAGCCTGGGGAATATTTATTTTTTGGCTGCCCACACCTCACCGCGATTCAATGCTGAAACCGATGATATTTTCTGGCATAAAAATTCAAGCCATAAGAAAATTGTAAGCCATTTTTCGTCAAACCCTCCAAAGGGATTGGATAAATTAATCCATGAAAAAGCACTGTATGCTAAGGATGTGATAGCGAAATTTGTGGAAAAATATGAAATCGACCTATTGATTGCCCACAATACTTCGCATCCCTATAACTTTATTACCGCAGTAGGATTGGGCTATTACATGGAAGAGTTGCGTTCGAAAAACATCATTTGGCCCAAGGTTTTGGTTTGGTGGCACGATTCATATTTTGAACGTGAAATATTCAAAAATCCCAACCCGGTTATCGAAAAATACCTGAAGTATTTACCTGGGGTTCACGTGGATGGAATTGCTTTTATCAACCACTCGCAGATTGAGTTGGGAAAACGTTGGTTCGGTAATTACAATGGCCAGAAACTGAATTCATTTTTCAGGGAACGGGCAGTTGTAATCCCCAATACCAGCAACATTAGCTGGGACTGGAAGAACCAGGACTGGACTTCGGATGAGCTGATACATCCTACACAGGACAACTATAATGATTCTTTTTTCAAGGATGTGGGGCTGGATGCCGAACTCAAAAAGCGTAACATGAACATGAAAGATGCTGTTATTCTGCTGCAACATACACGGGTTGTGCCGCGCAAACGCATCGAAGTGGCCATTGACCTGGCCTTTGAACTGGAAGATAAATACCTCGAAAAAGGGGAAGAAAAATGTGTAACGGTGCTGGTTAGCGGCCACTCGGGTGATGAGCAGTTTCAATACAAGAAGCATTTAAAAGATTACTATAATGAAAAGCTCGATAAAAACCCGGGCAGTAAGGCCTTGCTAATCTTTGGCGAGCATGTAATCTTGTCGCACCGCGATATTATTGTTGACAAAAAATATTATAAGTTTGGTGAAATACCCGCTATTTGTGCCGCTGCAGGTGCCATAGGGACATTTTTTAGCGAAGTGGAAGGCTTTGGAAATAACTTGCTCGAGATGATGTCGTTTGGCCTGCCTGTGGTGATTAACAGGTATGATGTGTATAAAGAGGAAATTCAGAAATTGGATTTTAACCTACCTTACATCGATAACTGTAAGCTAACATCTGAATTGGTTGATGAAGCCTGCAACCTGCTCACCGATGATAAATATCGGAATCAGGTGGTGTACCACAACCTGGAAGTACTCAACGAAAAACTTAGCCACGACATCATTGCTGAAAAACTCAGCCCCTTGATTGTGAATATGTTTACCAAAACATTAAACTAAAAAACTTTTATAAAATATCATAGCTAAATACTATTTAAAATTTACGAATGCCTAAAAAGTAGGAATTATTATTTTTCTACTTTTCAGGATAACCAATAACAACTAAGCAAAATGGGAGATTTTTATCAAAATGGTTTGGTAACAACACTTACCGACCTGAATAACCGAACAGTTGAAGACCTTGAATCCGAATTGTTGAAATTTTCTGAGGTCAGATCTATGGGGCTTATCATTCCGAGTTTGTATTCGGAATTACAGGGCGAGGCCCTACCAAGAATTCTGGATGAATTGGAAAAGGTTCCCTATTTGGCTGAGATCGTTATTGGCCTCGACAGGGCAAATAAAAAGGAGTTTCTGCACGCCAAAGAATATTTTTCACGTTTACCCCAGCACCACCGCATTTTGTGGAACGATGGCCCGCGCCTGAAAAAACTCGATAAACAACTCAAAGATTTAAAAGTAGCCCCGGAACAAATGGGTAAAGGCCGTAATGCCTGGTACTGTTTTGGGTATATGATTGCATCAAAAAAATCAGAAGCCATGGCTCTGCACGATGCCGACATCTTAACCTACAACAGGGGCATGCTTGCAAAGTTGCTCTATCCGGTAGCGCATCCACTTTTCAATTATAGGTTTTGCAAAGGTTTTTATTATCGTTCCAACAACGATAAAATAGGGGGAAGGGTTGTGAGGCTGCTTATTACTCCCCTGCTGCGAACCCTCAAGAAATTTTTTGGACCGATAGAATACCTGGATTTTCTCGACAGTTTCCGCTATCCGCTGGCCGGTGAGTTTTCTATGCGTGCTGACATACTCAAAACCATCCGTATTCCTTCCGACTGGGGATTGGAAATCGGCATTTTATCTGAGGTTCATCGCAATAACTCCACCAACAGAATTTGTCAGGTTGAAATAGCCGACCGATACGATCACAAGCATCAGTCCACCTCCCACGATGATCCAAATGCAGGATTAGCGAAAATGGTGAACGATATCGCATCGGCCATTTATGTTAAACTTACCCAAAACGGGATTGTATTTTCACCCGGAGCCTTTAGGTCGATTCGCTCAACCTACTACAGGATAGGCCTTGATTTTGTTGAGCAATATTACAGCTTGTCAAAGTTTAATGGCTTCACATACGACAGGAATGAAGAAGAGGAAACAGTGGGCTTGTTTTCACGAATAATTTATAAAGCCGGCATTGACATGCTTGATAATTGGGATCACACGGTATTTATCCCCAACTGGAAAAGGGTGAATAACGCTAAACGTGAGTTTCTGGAAGATTTCTACGAAGCGGTTGAGTTGGATAATCAATAAATTGTTGAGACAATAGCGACAGTTCTTTCGGGATTTTGTTACCGGGACGGGAATAATGGAGTGATGGAGTGATGGAGTGATGTTGAGCGAAGCAAAATCCCGCTTTTGCGGGAGAGTGTTGGAGTGTTGTTGGTTATGTTTTACATTCATGGCATTATATTATGGAAAATAAATTTCAGGAACAAGTTAATAAACGATTGAATAATATTTACGGTGAAAACCTGCCGGATAGCTTTGCAGAACGATTGTGCAGTGTGGTTTTGGGGCAAGTTAACCAAAAAAAAAGTAACGAAAAATGGACCGAACAAGATGTTGTTCTGATAAGCTATGGCGATAGTATCGTCAATAAAACGGAGCCTGCCCTTAAAGTTTTACAACGATTCTTAAAAAAACATCTTAACAATACTTTGAGTTTTGTACACATCCTGCCTTTTTATCCTTACACCTCCGACGATGGTTTTTCGGTTGTGGATTACAAAAAGGTAAATCCTGAGCTTGGAAGTTGGGAAGACATCCATAAAATTGGCGAAGATTACAAATTGATGTTCGACCTGGTTATCAACCATATTTCACAAAAATCTACCTGGTTTCAAAATTACCTTCAAAATAAGCATCCCGGCAAGGATTATTTTATTGATATTGATCCAGAAGTTGACCTTTCAAAAGTTGTGCGCCCACGAAGCCTGCCCCTGCTCACACCCCTCGAGACTGCAAATGGTAAAAAATTTGTATGGACTACCTTCAGCGACGATCAGGTTGATTTAAATTTTTCCAACCCGGAGCTCCTGCTTGAAATGGTGAAAGTTTTGCTGCATTACCTTAGTAACGGGGCTTCCATGATAAGGATGGATGCAATTGCTTTTTTGTGGAAGGAAATAGGTACAAGCTGCCTCCACCTGCCACAAACCCACGAAGTGGTGAAACTACTCCGCGACATTATGGAAAAGGTTGATCCTTCGTCCATACTGCTCACCGAAACTAATGTACCCAACAAAGAAAACCTCAGCTATTTTGGAAATGGCGATGAAGCGGATATGGTTTATCAGTTTTCATTGCCTCCTTTGTTGCTTCATGCCCTTTACAGCAGCAACTCGGCATATTTTAATGAATGGGCAAAATCAATCCCAAAACTTGCCAACGATTGTACTTTTTTTAACTTCACTGCATCGCACGATGGAATTGGAGTAAGACCACTGGAAGGCCTTTTGCCAGATGATGAGTTGAAACAACTGATAGAAGGCATGAAAGCCAGTGGCGGGAAAATATCTACCCGCCGTAACAGCGATGGCAGCGACAGCGCCTACGAAATGAACATCACCTATTTTGATGCTTTGAAACGTACTGGAAAAGGTGAAGACTACTTGCAGGTCGATCGCTTTATTTGCTCGCAAACCATCATGATGGAGTTGCAAGGAATTCCTGCATTTTATATCCACAGCTTGCTGGCTACACGCAATTACATCGAAGGGCTTGAACAAACCGGAAGGGCACGCACCATAAATCGAAGAAAATGGGAGGAGGTGGAAATAGAACAACTGCTGGCCAACAAGAATCATCACTCCACTACGCTCAACGAGTTGAAACGACGAATCGGGATTCGGAAAAACCAAAAGGCTTTCCATCCTGATGGTGAGCAGGAAGTGCTTGATTTTGGGAAAAATGTAATCGCTCTTAAACGGGTGAGTCCCGATCGAGTTCAGGAAATTTGCTGTATTTCGAATATCTCTGATACAAACCTTGCAGTGAACCTGGATGGCTTTCCTCAATTCGACTTGTTGCGCCAAAATCAAATCCGGCTACAGGATCGTAAATTCATGCTCAAACCTTACGAAACACTCTGGCTGGCAAGGTAAATAAATCAATTTCTCAAATGGACCGTATTACACTTTTTGCTGAAGTACTCTTGCCTTTGCCGCTGCCGGGAACATTTACCTACCGCATAGCGATGGAGATGAACAACGATGTGGCTCGGGGCAAACGGGTTGTGGTACAGTTTGGCCGAAAAAAAGTCTATACAGGTATTGTGCAATCGGTGCATCAAAATATTCCGCAGAATTTCATTCCAAAATACATTTTGGCAGTGCTTGATCCAACGCCGGTTGTTAACTCAATACAGTTAAAATTCTGGGACTGGATAGCAGAATATTACATGTGCCATCCCGGCGAGGTGATGAACGCGGCCCTGCCATCGGCTTTGAAACTGGCCAGCGAAACGCGCATTGTGCAGCACCCCGATTTTGATGGAAAAACCGACCACCTCAACGAAAAAGAATACCTCATCGCCGAGGCCATCGACATACAAAAAACCCTGACCATCTCAGAGGTTTCGCGGATTGTGGAATACAAAAAAGTAATTCCCCTCATCAAAAACCTGATAGAGAAAAAGGTGGTGCTGGTGGAAGAAGAATTGAAAGACCGTTACAAACCAAAGGTGGAAAGCTATGTTAAATTCACCGGGGAATACCTGGACGAAAAAAATTTGCAGCAGCTTTTTAACGACCTCGAAAAACGTGCTTTTAAACAGCTCGAACTCGTGATGACTTTTATTCGCATGGCCGGAAGTAAGGGTTTTCAGGAGGCACAGATCAGCCGCCCTGAATTGCTAAAAATGGGAAACACTACCCCTGCCCCACTTATGGCTTTGGTAAATAAAGGAGTATTTGAAATTGTAGAAAAAGTAAGCAGCCGTCTTGAGCAGTTCGAAGCACAGAGCAGTGTTGAATCTATCCAGCTTACCGAAAAACAGCAGACTTCCTTTGATGAGATAAAACAAGGCTTCGGGGAAAAAGATGTTGTATTGTTGCATGGCGTAACCTCGAGCGGGAAAACTGAAATCTATATTAAACTTATCCACGAAACCATAAACCGGGGCAAGCAGGTTTTATTTTTACTCCCAGAAATTGCCTTAACAACCCAAATTATAAACAGGCTGCGGAAGTTTTTTGGCGATAAAGTGGGGGTGTATCATTCGCGGTACAACGAGTTTGAAAGGGTGGAAATTTGGAACAACGTTATTAAAAGTGGCGATGAAGCCATCGAAACCAACCAGAAATACCAAATTATTTTGGGTGCCCGCTCGGCGCTTTTCCTGCCCTACAGTAATCTTGGGCTGGTAATTGTTGACGAGGAACACGACACATCGTACAAACAATATGCCCCTGCCCCCCGCTACCTGGCGCGGGATGCAGCCATTTTGCTTGCCAATATGCACGGTGCAAAAACGCTTTTGGGTTCGGCAACTCCATCCGTTGAATCTTATTTTAATGCCACCTTTAATAAGTATGCACTGGTGGAACTCAACGAGAGGTATGGCGGGGTTCAAATGCCCGAAATTTTGGTGGCTGACCTGAAAAATGAAACCCGCCGCAAGTTAATGAAATCGCATTTTAGCTCCTTACTAATAAAAAATATAGAAGAAGCATTAGCGAAAAAGGAGCAGGTAATTCTTTTTCAAAATCGGCGTGGTTTTTCACTGCGGTTAGAATGTGATTCGTGCAACTGGCTCCCCACCTGCAAAAACTGCGATGTTACTTTAATCTACCACAAATACAACAACCAGCTAAAATGCCACTACTGCGGATATTCAACCCGTGTACCCGAGCGCTGCCCCGAATGTGGTTTTACCGGGCTGCAAATGAAAGGTTTTGGCACAGAAAAAATTGAAGACGACCTGGCGATAATTCTGCCCAAGGCAAAAATTCAGCGCATGGACCTGGACACCACCCGATCGAAAAATGCTTATCAAAATATTATTTCCGATTTTGAAGAACGCCGCGTTGATATCCTCGTGGGAACACAAATGGTAACCAAGGGTCTCGACTTTGACAACGTGAGCGTGGTGGGAATTTTAAATGCCGACAACCTGATCAGCTACCCAGATTTCCGATCGTTCGAGCGGAGCTACCAGCTCATGGCCCAGGTGAGTGGCCGTGCAGGTCGAAAATCAAAACGCGGTAAAGTAATCATCCAAACCTACAACCCTAACCACGCGGTGATTCGTTATGTAATCGACAACAATTACCAGGATATGTTCCGCAGCCAGGTGCAGGAACGCCGGCAATTCAGGTATCCGCCCTATTTCAGGATGATCGAACTGCAACTTCAACACAAAGATGTAAACTTTGTAAATGCTGCCGCCAACGAACTTGCAGCGGCATTGCGAAAGTTATTCGGTAAACGGATTCTTGGCCCGGAATATCCGATGGTTTCACGCATCAAAAACATGTACCTGAAAAATATTTTGATAAAGCTGGAAAAGACTGATAAGGCCAGGGAAATGAAAAAACAAATTGCCACCACCATCGACTTTTTTAACACCCAAAGCCAATACAAAGCAGCCCGGGTGGTAGCCAATGTTGATCCATTTTAAAAAAAATATTCCCGCAGATCCGCCAAAGGTCGGACAGGTTTTGCTGATAATCGCTGATTTTATCATAAAATTGAACTATAAAGATTTTAGTTTGCTTTTATACCTTTTTCCTTAGTGCTTCTGAGTGTCCTTTGTGTCTTAGTGGTTTTTTTAGGAAGTAAACACTAAGGCACCCAGAGCACAAAGATTCACTAAGTAATAAAAAACGCGACATTTGTTTTATGGTGAAACAGAAAGTTTGAACTAAACAAAATCAGCCCCTGCCTGTTTGTTTCATTAAATTTTTTAAGGCATGGATAAAAAGAAAAAAGAAGGAAGATATTCAAGAATTTACAAGCAGTTGCAGCAATTGCTCACGGCAAGCCAAAATACAGAAGCACGCATGGCCACGGTAATTGCTGTGCTGCATCACAAAATAGATTACTTTTTCTGGACAGGTTTTTACTGCCTTGATGGCGATGTATTGACCGTAAAATCCTACCAGGGTCCGGTGGCCTGCCAGGTGTTAAAAAACCATACCGGTGTTTGCTGGGCAGGAATCAATAAACAACAAGTAATTATTGTTGCCGATGTACACAATTTTGATGGGCACATTGCCTGCGATTCGCGATCAAAATCAGAAATTGTTGTTCCCATTAAAAATAAAAAAGGCGAAATTTTTGGCGTGCTTGATGTGGACAGCAAAGATGTAAATTCGTTTGATGAAGCTGATGCCAAATGGCTACAAACGATTGTTGAACTTATCTGAAAGCCCGATTTTGTAAGATTATCAGTTTGACCAAAAAAAAAATTACATCCATTTTTAGTACTTTTGCCGCCAATATATTTCAATATCATTACTTTGAATATTTTTAATCTAATCATCATTGTGTCGGCACTTTCATCGGAAGCATTTAGCGGCCTGTACCTCAATGGTTTTTTAAAAGAAAAAGACACCACTTTTTACCACAGGGTTAAAGTTGTTTTTTTTGTTACCACTATCAACCTGGTAATGGGATTGGCAGGTTTTCTCGTGGGGCTATTTCTCGACAACTTGCTCAGCGATATTTCTTTCGGGCTTTCATTGGGTTTACTTTTTATTTTGGGACTGAAACTCATCATCAAATCATTTAAACCCAAATTTCAGGAAATGACCTGGGAGCTGACCAATCAAAAAGTACTGCTTGGATTTTCGCTTGCTGTATCAATCAATACCTTCCTTTTAGGATTGGCCCTGCCCGGACTCACTGTTACGATAATCCCGGCTATAACTATAATCTTAATAGTTTTTTTCCTTTCAAGTATCATTGCCCTGATAGTAGGCTCAAAAAGCAGTAAGTTTCTGCTGGCATCAAGGTTTCTATTAATAGGAGGTGTAGTTATTATGGGAAGCGCTATTTATTACCTGATTCAAAATTTTAATTATATCTAAATTTAATCTAACTTCATGAGAACTCTATTTTTTATTTTTTTCGCTTTTTTATTTTTTTCTTCAATTGGCCAAATCCCAGCGGGATATTATAACAATGCCCAGGGCCTTATCGGCGATAATTTACAATCAGCCCTTCACAATATTATAAAAAACCACAACGATATCAGCTATTCAGCCTTATGGAGTGCTTACGAAAGTACGGACAAAAAGTCCAATGGCAAGGTTTGGGATATGTATTCAGATGTTCCCGGGGGAACGCCACCCTACCAGTTTACATTTTTTTCGGATCAGTGCGGAAACTATGGCCAGGAAGGCGATTGCTACAACCGCGAACATTCTTTCCCGAAGAGTTGGTTTGGCGGTACAGTAGCACCCATGAACACCGAGCTTTTCCAGGTTTATCCCACCGATGGCTATGTTAACGGCAAGCGCAGCAATTACCCTTTCGGGGAAGTTGGCACTGCATCGTGGACTTCCCAAAACGGATGTAAACTTGGTAACTGTATTTCGCCGGGATACTCAGGGACAGTGTTTGAGCCCATCGACGAATACAAAGGCGATTTTGCCAGAACATATTTTTACATGGCCACACGCTATTTGGGCGAAGACAACAACTGGCCCGGAAGCCCGATGGTGGATGGTGCCCAACCCAAAACCTGGGCACTGAACATGCTTTTCGAGTGGCATCAAAATGATCCGGTAAGTGATAAGGAAATAAATCGCAATAATGCCGTGCATGACATCCAGAACAACCGCAACCCATTTATCGATGTTCCTTTTTATGCCGATCAAATTTGGTTTAACTCCACCGGCACGCAGGATTTTCAGCTTGATGAATTTGATGTAAGCATATTCCCCAATCCGGCACAGAACGAAATAAATATCAACTTATCGACAGATGCAACACACCGGAACCTGGAATTCAATGTAATGGATCAAACGGGTAGAATTCTACTATCAAAATACACCACCGAAAAAGATCACTTTGAAATTGGTATAGAAAACCTTATTAGCGGGATGTATTTTATAATTATCCAGGATACAGAAAATGATTTTCAAATTACAAGGAAGCTTATTAAGCAGTAATTTATTTAAAAACAGCTCTTTTTTTAGTTGATATAAGATTAACGATTTTAGAGTTTAGAGTTTAGAGTTTAGAGTTTAGAGTTTAGAGTTTAGAGTTTAGAGTTTAGAGTTTAGAGTTTAGAGTTTAGAGTTTAGAGTTTAGATTTGTAAACCTCAGACTGCACAAGGAATT
>Ga0208900_1001476_pt1 | contig 12405 bp, 14 predicted proteins | sample AntAceMetag02UKK_FD_184763 | JGI IMG/M metagenome (GOLD analysis project Ga0208900, IMG submission 184763) | Saline lake microbial communities from Ace Lake, Antarctica - Antarctic Ace Lake Metagenome 02UKK (SPAdes) (version 2) | ecosystem: Environmental > Aquatic > Non-marine Saline and... | reverse complement strand
CCTGGTATGTGGAAATGTCCATATTCCTACCTCGATATTTTTTGAGCTTTTAAAATGCTAAGGGAAAAAATCCCTCAATATATAGCTCGACACATTGTGAAAAAACTTTAGAAAAAATATTTTTTTATAAACTGCTGCGGGCATCACTTATTTTTTACCCGGGTTTTCCGTCACAAAGATTGAAACTCTTTGTGGCCTCTGCTGCGGTTTTATAAAGAGATTTCAAGGCCTTCCCGGGCAAAGAATATTTCCATGGCACCATTTTTTTGACAAAGCTGTTGGTTCAGATCATCAATTTCTTTGTCGGTACGCATGGGATCATGGTGAAATAATGCAAGTCTTTTAACCTTGGCTTTTTTTGCGGTTTCAATGGCATGCTCAATGGAACTGTGCCCCCAGCCAATTTTTGAGGAAAGGTATTCATGCCGGGTATATTGTGCATCATGGATCAGAAGATCTGCATTGCGGAAAAAAACCTCCACTCGTCTGTTTTCCTGGCGGGCGACCTCTTCACCTTCCAAGGCCATTTGTGCATCATAGGCGGGATTGTCTGGATCAGTGCAAAAAATATTTTTAAAAGGTTCTGTGTCATATGCAGTACAAAGCACTTTATTTTGATATTCAAGCCGATATCCCAGACACAGGATGGGATGATTCAGATATTGTACGTTCAGCACCACCTCGTCCCCCAGTTCATACCGCCCTTCCTTGAGTTCAACGTAAGTAATATCAGCTGCCAGCTCTGTCTGACGAATGGGAAAGTACTCATAAGTAAGCTGGCCTCCCACAACGCTTTCCAACGGGTTGACCCCACAGGATACGGGCCCGTATACCTTCACACTTGTTCCTGGAATATAAAGTGGGGTAAAAAAGGGAAAGCCCATGATATGATCCCAATGGGTGTGGGAAAGAAAAATTTCTATGTTCATGCTGGAAGAGCCCTGCCGGGCCATCAACGCATTGCCCAATTCTCTGATACCGGAACCGGCATCCAGAATGATTAAGCGGTCAGGATCTTCCAGGCGGATCTCAATACAGGCCGTGTTACCTCCATATTTGGTGGTATGTACCCCCGGGCATGGAATGGAACCACGCACCCCCCAGAATTTAATTTTCATTTTTAATCCTTTGCTCCATAAAGTAGCCTGAAAACCCATGGCTGACACCAAAACCTTCGCCAATTCAAAATTAATTTGAAATTCGCCAGCCCCAATAATATATGATCCATAAAGATTTCAAGGGGTTGGTTCTAACGTCGGCCATTGGATATGCACCAAGTAGTCTACAAATGAATATAGTTATAAATTTCAATTGTTTAACGATTGATATCTGATGAGTGCCATCGAAAATGGCCGAGATTAGAACCAAGCCCGATTTCAATAAACATATAACATACAAAATAGGATTTGGATCAAAATAAAATTGGCGAAAGTTTTGAACAAGGGAATCAATTTAAATTTAAAAAGGCTTTGGCGTTATTAATTTCTTCTGAAATAATGGGGTTAAATTCAGCCAGTCTATCAAGAGAGATGTCTGTTTTTTCCAGAAGAGGCATGAATGAGGGGGATATTGTTTGCAATAAATTGTCCCAGTTTATGGGTTGATTATCCGCTTTACATGCATTTGAATAGATGTCAGCCAATTCGATGATAGAGGCAAGTTCACCATTGGGTTTGTTCTTATTTCTGGTATCATGGTGAAAGATCAGTGCATCTCTGATGGAATCTCCCAGTTGCCATTTTTCAGCAATCATTTTTCCAGCCGTACAATGGGTAAATCCTAACAAGGCATTTTCGATGAGACAAATATCTGTTTGCCTTTTAATTGATATTTTTATGATTTGTGCATAAATTTTAGGAAATTGTTGAATCAAGGGAACCTTACCAAGATCATGCATCAGACCTGCCAGAAAAAACAGCTCTTGTTCCGTTGGGGGAATCCCCATTTCCCTGGCTATTAATTTTGCCGTAACCCCCACATGAATGGAATGTGTCCAAAAAAAATCCATGTCCACTGCATTCTCACCTGGGGAACTGTTTATGCATTTAACAATGGCTGAACTCAATACAATATTTTTTATGGTATTAATGCCAAGGATAATAATTGCCCGGGTAAGGGAGGTTACGTTGCTGCTCCGTGCATAATAAGCAGAATTAATGAGTTGCAGCACCTTTCCCGTGAGAACAGGGTCCAGTGAAATAACACGGTTAAGGTCATTGGGAGAGGGCATGGATGTGTTGCAGATCTGCATTACTTTTGCTGCAGTGGTCGAAAGACTGGGCATCTCAAGAATGTAGGTATGAATTTTTTTGCATGCAACGTCTTTGTTGATTTGTGCCATATAAGTCTTGTACTTTTTTGCAAGTATACCCGATGATCAAACTGTTGGAATTGTTTTCCGAGAAAACAATAATTCCCTAATCGAAATTGAGACCTGATAATAAACTATTTACTATAACCTGTGCGTCATGTAAGGTCAAGATAGCACTTTAAATTGATATATTTGCCATAATCCCCACGGGGGGACAGGTGTGCTGACACGGGGTCATAAGCGGTGCCAGCCATGAAAAACTGACTGCACAGATTAAAATTTTTTCATTCATAAATTGTAATATGGATAATGAACAAATGTCACCAAAAGATTATCAACAAAAAGATGTAACAGATCTTCAAAAAAAATGGTCTGAAGAGAAACAATGTCTGATGCGGATCATCAGCACTTATGGCATGATTGCCGAATCATTTCCTGAGCATGCAGATGAAGTGAACTGTATAAAATCATTACTTAAAGACGAAACTTCCCTGCCCCAGAAATCCATAGAAAAATCTATAACAATCCTACGCAAACAAATTTTTGCAAAGGAAGTGTCCGGGGGGACCGCATTACCCCAGGCAGACCATAATAATGTTCAATTTGACGCATTAACAACCCAAATTACAGAAACCCTGCGCATGCTCAGGCGGGTGACCTATTTTTTCTTGGAAGGATTTTATCCACTGGAAGGGGATCTTGCAAAAAAGGCATCTGCTATTCGCATTGAAGTGCGACCGGATATTTCCATGGAGGTGATTGGCCAGCAGGTAGAAGATTTTAGCAGTTACAGTGTGGCATTGAAACAAAAAATATTTACGGATCTCATATCAATAAATGAGATATTTATGGATTTGTTAAAACAGGTCCAAATGGTTGAGGAACTCACTCAAAATGAATTTAACACCGATGTTCGCGCCAAAGAATTTCAAAACTTTGAGGAGACCATTGGTGAAGAAATGGGCGCCATCACCCAGGCGTTTAAATTTAAAAAAAATATCAACGATCTTAAAACGGCAGTGATCAAAAAATTGGGAAATATCAAAAAGATTATTGCCCTTAAAAAACAGTCTGAAGGTAAACAACTCAAACAAGCCAATGAAAAAATCAATCAATTAAAAAAGAAAATTGTTGATGTTCAGGCCGATGCCAAAAAAATATTTGTCAAGGCAGAGGAATTTCAACAGGCCGCTTTTTACGACGGACTCACAGAGATCCATAATCGCAAATCATTTGACCTGGAATTGGATCGTTCCATTAGTGCTTTGTCCCAAGGGGGAAGGCTGGCCCTTATTCTGATTGATGTCAATTATTTTAAGTGGATAAATGATACATTCGGTCATGTTGCAGGAGATAAAGTCCTTAAAGTTATTGCGGATAATTTAAAAAAGAATTTCCGTCAATCGGATTTTGTGGCCCGGTATGGGGGGGATGAATTTGTTGTGCTGGTGGATGGACTGGATCCTGAAAATATTCAGGCCAGTATTGATCGATTTAAAACCCGTTTAAAGACCATAAAATTTATTTCTCATACCCATAAAACAAATATTAAAGTTGAAATCAGCGCAGGGCTTTCCATGGCAAGACCTGATGATTCAAGTGCAGCCCTCTTACACCGGGCTGACCAAGCTATGTATGAAGATAAAAAAAACGCCACCCCTCCCTCTTTGGATACGGCAAAAGAGTAGGGGGGATTTATGGACAGAAAAAAAGCATATCAATTGCTGGGAATCCTGCCCGGGGATTCCCTGGAAAAGGCAAAGGCAAAGTACCGAATCAAGGCAAAACAATGTCATCCAGATCGTTTTGCCCATGATCCAAGGTTAATGAAGGCGGCTGAAATTGAAATGACCCAGATCAATATCGCATATCAGGTGGCCTGCACACAGTTAAAATCCAACAAAAAAATTTCGGACATTAACCATGGGATTCAACAGAACAAACGCCTTATTCCATGGTTCTCCTGGTTTCATTGGAGTATGAAAGTTGGTAAACCTTTGATAGAAAAAGCAGTGGGGCTCTGGTTGGGTACCCGGCCCGTTCCCGGAACTAAAGCACAGCCCCCGGATAAACTCACCCGGGGGACTCATCCCCATATGAGCCCTAAAAAAAAAGTTTTGATGAGATACTGCAACAAAAGGTAGCAGACATAAAAAAAAGACCGTTATTGTAAATAATACCTTCGCCAAATTCAAAACCGATTTGAAATTTGGCAATCAAAACACCATATCTTGTGCCAGTATGATAATGAAATTGCAATATATAGATTGAGATTTAAACCAAAATAAAATTGGCGAAGGTATTGATAAGTCTCTTGTTGGATTCAAGGGTTTTACCGGGGATAGCTGGCAAGGTCAAGGGAGAAGTGCTTTTCGTTCATCCATGGAAATTTGCCGGGATTCCGGGATCAAACGCTTTTTATCATAACAGGTGCGGTTGCGCCCTGTTTTCTTTGCTTTATACATGAACGCATCTGCTCGTTCAATGAACTGTGTCGCATTGTCCTTCTTGTACCCGCTATATTCCTCCACCCCAAAGCTTGCCGTGAGAGTAACGGATTGATTTTTTAAAATAAGGGGGCTTGTTTCCAGCTTATGTCTGAGTCTTTCCGCCATCTTGACGGCACTGCTAAGCTTTTCGTTGGGTAAAATAAACACAAACTCTTCTCCACCATATCTGCATGGAAAATCCATTTTTCGAATATTTTCTTTTAAAATTCTACTGGCCCATCGGAGGGCTTTATTTCCGGATTCATGACCGAATTGGTCATTGATTCTTTTGAAAAAATCAATATCAGCCATGATGATACTGGTGGGAAGACCGGAACGCATTGTTCGTTCCATTTCACAGTCCAGGGTGTTCATGAGAAATGAGTAGTTATAGTATCCTGTGAGTTCATCTTTTATGGATAAGGATCTAAGATGTTCACACTCTTTTTTTAAACGGAGATAGTCGTCATAAATTTGACATGACTTCATGTCTGCCGGGCACCTTACTAATTCATCCAGTTCCACCACATCCTCCTGATACTTGATGTTCAAGTTCTTTTTTCGGCCGGTTTTGTGAAAACTGGGTCATAGAGCATCTCTATTTAAAAATTAAGTTGCATAAAAACAAGGTTTTATCTCCATGGACAATAACTCAAGATGACACAAAGTAATTGCTTTGATACTATAATTGTAATGGTTTGTCAAAAAAAGTCTTTATTGACGGCCCCTTCGCCAAAGTCAACGACCACAGTCACAGTATGCCCTGATTTCTCCACAGTTAATTGTGGTCAAAGATTCGGAAGGGGACTTCTCGATTAAAAGTTAAAATGGAGGAATGGCATTGACGGAAATAAAAATAAAACTGGATCTCCAGGCCCACTGCATTAAAACAGAGATAAAAAAATTATATAATCATCGGGTGTCAGTGAGCCTGAAACAAGGGCTTACCGATGAGCTGGAAAGAGAGATCGAAGGGTTGAAGACGGCCCTGGAAACTTTTGATTTTGGAAAGTTGAGATCGCACCACCGGCAGCTTGCCGGTGGTGCAAATCAATGGGCCATTCTCAAGATAGGACCCAATGGTGTACCGGAAATTGAATTACCCGGTGGGGGACATATCCTCTGCCATGAGACCCGATGCCCATAAGCGATGCCTGACATCTCCTCACAAGTTCAGATAAATGGCTGACATGATGACCCATAAAAGAAAGAGAATGGTAATGACCATTAAAATCATGGAAATCAGGTAATGCCACCAGGTTTCCTTCCGGATCTCATGATATCCCAGCAGCCATCCCAAAGCAATTCCAGCAATAAGACCGCCCCCATGCCCCCAGTTATTAATACTGGGAATGGCAAGCCCAAAGATGATAAGACTGAACACCCATCCCATGGTCTGCTTGTAAACCGCCTGGCCAAAAGCGCCTCCCCTGGATTTTCCAAAGTAAAGGGTGGCCCCGATGAGACCGCATATGGATGCCGATGCCCCAATGGTGACGCTGACCCCGGCAACATAGGACAGATAAAATCCAGCAATGCCGCTTACGGTATATATAATGAACATCCGGTGGAGCCCATAGGCCCCCATGACCAGATGCCCGATCTGTACCAGGGCTGTCATATTAAAAATTATGTGCAACAGACTTCCATGGAGCCAGCTTGCCGTGATCAATGACCACCATTCCTGGTAATGATTAATGGGAATGGTGCCGGTGGCCCCCATGAAAATCAAGGTATTGGTGGACGGAGAAAACGCGGTAAAGGGATTAATGGAAAAGTCCGTGTGCTGGCCACTGAAAACAAGGCAGGCCAGAAACATGATGCCATTGAGCCCGATGATGGCCCATATCAGTTGGCGGGGGGTGGGGCTTAGAAGACGCATGGGTGGATGGAACCTCCAGGAAAACCGCTATCCCATTGGGGTGGCGGTTGTTGACTGCTGAATGTCCACGGCATTGAGGTATTCTTTGATACCGCCAAGGGTCATGGTGAACAGTTTGGTGCCGGTGAGGATCACGGTTGCATCATCATGGCATTGGCAGGTATCGGCAAAGGCCGGGCCCATTATCCAGGAGGGGTCTGTTCCTTCTGTTGTGTTTTGTTTCATGATGGCAACATAATCATCCATACGTTTTTTAAGAATGGCAAAATAATCCACCTGTTGCCCGGTGGTGGTGGCGGTGACCTGGGAAATATTTTTGGCAATTTCCTGGACATTGTCCCAGAAGAGCTGGTTGAGATTTTTCTTAAGGGGTTCTTCTTTCATGTAAAAAGAGATGCCCCATCCCACACTTAAGATCTTTAAAATTTGAAGTTCATACTCCACGCAGTTTCGATCAACGCTTTCATCTGCGGGCATGGCATTCACAAGCGCTTTTAGGTCATCCCGGTTGATGGCAAAGGTTGCCAGATTTTCTGCAAATTTATTGATGGTAATCGGTTCCATGGCTGCCTGCCCCATTATTTCCTCTTTTTTTCCGTTGCATACAATTGAATAACCATGTCATAATATCTGTCATGACGCACCCGCGTCTATATCATTTTCAATAGATAAAGTAAATGTCATCGACCCGGTAAGAATTGATGATATATTTTTTTCAGGCTTGCGTTTTGGCATTATTTATAGGCGTTCCGCTCTTGCATGGAGACTGCTTAGGAATGAGTTTTAAATTGCGCTTAGGGCGGGGACAGATTTTCAAATCTGTCCCCGCCTCGAAATGGAAAAGTTATTTCGGACTCATTCCTTAATAACGCCAGGAAGGCAAGCTTGCAGTTGTTTCTTTCAAACATTAGCCTTTAAAATGTATCTATTAATTAATATAGTCCTGATTTAGGAGGATTTTGTGATATCCATTGATTTAAATTTATTTGCCACCTTAAGAGCATTTTTGCCAGATGCCCCCAAAACAATGACAGTTTCCCAAGGCACCTGTGTCATGGATCTGGTGACAACTATTGGCATTCCTGAAGAAGATGTGAAATTGATCTTTATTAATGGAAAGCGGGAGTTGCTCTCCTATGTTTTGAAAGATAATGACCGGGTGGGTATTTTTCCACCTGTGGGGGGGGGCTGATCTTTGAAAACGCCTGTGTTGTCAAGATATGCGAGAAATTTTCAATCCATCAGCCTGGAGGAACAGGAAAGCCTTGCCAGTGCCAGGGTCTGCGTGGTGGGGCTGGGGGGCCTGGGAGGCGGTGTGGTGGAGATGCTTACCCGCATTGGTGTGGGAACCCTGGATCTGGTGGATGGGGATTGTTTTGATGAAACAAACCTCAACCGGCAACTTCTTTCTTCGGAAAAAGACCTGGGGGTTCCCAAGGCCCAGGTGGCCCGGGAACGGGTGGTTGCCATTAATTCCACGGTAAATGTCAACGCCTTTAATGCCTTTTTAAACCGGGAAAATGCCCAGGAAATCATGGGAAATGCTCAGGTGGTGGTGGATTGTCTGGACTCCATTGCCCATCGGTTTTTACTCCAGGAGCTGGCCCAAACCCAGAACATTCCCCTTGTCTCCGGTGCCATTGCCGGGACCGCAGGGCAGGTGACGGTGATTTACCCCGGTGATCTGGGATTTCAATTGATTTATGGAGATTCCGATGACAATAAAGGGTCGGGCATTGAACAGCAATTGGGAAATCTTGCCCATTGCGCACTTCTGGTGGCTTCTTTGCAGTCTTCTGAGGTGATCAAGGTGCTCTTGGGGTGGGGAGAGATCCTCAGGAATCGCCTGCTCATTTGTGATCTCATGACCAACAGCTTTGAAGTCATGCAGTTGGTATAGTAAAAGACGGAGATTGAAATTGTGAAGAACAAAAATTATGAAAAGGCAGCAAAGTTAATCCAGGGGGCAACCCGGGTCGTGGCCTTTACCGGGGCTAAATGCTGTTTTCTCCAGGGAAAGGCCACCGCCGTCCTGGAAAAATTCATGGAAATTATTGAAACACCCTGACCCGGTACCCATATAACCCCAGTATCTTTAAAAAGGAGAACCTAATGGCAGAAGACTGCCTGTTTTGTAAAATAGTCAAAGGTGAAATTCCATCGGAATTTATTTATGAAGATGAGATGTGCGTGGTGTTCAGGGATATCAACCCCCATGCCCCGGTGCATCTCCTCATTGTACCCAAACAGCATATTAGAAGTATCAATGATCTTACCGAAGCTGATGCAGAAATTGTTACAAGAATGCATCTGGTGGCCCGGGACATGGCCAAAAAAGAAGGGGTTGATAAATCCGGATATAAACTTCTTTTTAACGTGGAAAAAGGCGGTGGGCAGGTGATTTTTCATCTTCACCTTCATCTTCTTGGCGGATGGGAAGAAAAATAGAGAAATTTTGGGCATCCTTCATTCACTGGTTGAGAGCCTGATCATTTTTAAACAGGCTCTCTTCAAAAAAGCGTCAACTACTTTTGCTGTAATTTCAAAGTGTTCCATCTCTGGTTGTGTGAATTGACTGGTCAATCAAATCAGTGATCCATTGATTTGAACTTTTACCTGATGCCATAGCTCTTGCTGATACTTTGGCATGTAATTCTGGATTCATACGAAGGTTAAATTTCCCGGAATATTTCTTTTGAGGATCCACACCGTCCTCTTTGCACATTTCAAGAAAAGCATTCAAGGAAATTATGCCTTCTTTACGAAGCCCCTCGATGTCTCTGGCATAAAAATCTGCTCCACCGTTAAGGCCAACAAATTCCCCTCGGAACATTTCAATTTCCGGATCATATTGAATTATTGCCCGATGGCCTTTAATTTGCATAGTATTCATCATGCTGTCACCCCATTATCTTTCAACCATTTTCGGATACTTGCCACTGCACCTTTATCTGTGTCCGGGGAGGGGTGGGGTCGGTGAAATACACGACGTTCTCCAAAGAGCCGAACACCAATGCGTGAGCCTTGGCGTTCTGATAATTCTGCACCAAGTCCGATAAACAGTGACTCAATTTCTGCCCATTTGATGCTTCCGCTAACGGGTCTGGCAAAGATCAACTCCAATGTTTTGCGATGCTTTCGTTTCATACCCAATATAGTACCACGTGTCATTACTTAGAAACCAGTCTTAAATAACTTGATAGTATAGGAATTTGCATTTTTTGATACAAAACAAATGCCATGCAATCATGCGCTAAAATAAAATATTGAGATAGGCAGAAGCCCGCCCAAAGGGCGCTAATTAATCTATTTCAGAACACGATAGCATTGAAGGATAGTGTTCCCCCAACTTTCAAATGGATATAGGAAGACTCGGTATATTTTTCTGTGGTTGACATTGTATTTTGCTATTTGTATTATATTTCTCATGAAAATTTTTTTATAAAGGTGCTCATTCAGTTTATTGAATTCAGTTCTACCTGAAGATCGGAATTTTAAAAAATAGAAATCAATAGTATCCGATTCCCAGGGGAAGTGCTTGATTTCATTGGGGGAAGCCATGGTTGTTCAATATCCCGAGCCCGGCAGGGCTCTGGTCATGTTTTGTGGAGACAGTATTACCTTTACCCTGGAGGTCGCTCCTGACACGGACCCCCGGGGGGATGCCTTTATTCGTACCGATCTGGGACGGGCCGCCGTTATCCGCCAGGAGATCATTGACCGGGTGAACAAAGGAGATATCAAGCTCAACAGCGCCTGGCATGATATTAAAATGGTTCGCCGGAGCCCCCGCTTTTTTTCCATCACGCTGCCCCTGTATGAAGTGGGCCACTTCCGGGCCAAATGTTTTTTCATGGGCACGGAGCACCCCTCTCCCCTGTGGCCCAAAGGGGATAACACGCTGATCAACGTGGAAAGTGCAGGTTCCTGTTGCGCCAACATCATCTACAACGCCTTTGTCCGGCAATTCGGCAGTGCAAAATATCCCAGAGAACCCATGGCCCCGGAAGAGCAGAAAATGATCCACACCCTTGAAACCAAGGGATACACCGTGATTCCAGAGTCAGGAAAATTCCGGGATCTTATCAAAGAGGTGGATTTTATCTTTGGAGAACTGGGGTGCCGGGTGCTCCAGCTCTTACCCGTGCACCCCACCCCCACCACATATGCCCGCATGGGCCGGTACGGCAGCCCCTATGCTGCCCTTAATTTTACAGATGTGGACCCGGCCCTGGTGGAATTTGATCCCTTGGCAACCCCCATGGAACAGTTCATGGAACTTGCCGATGCCGTCCACTCCCATTGCGGATATTTGGTTCTTGACATTGCCATCAACCATACAGGCTGGGCCGCCAGTATCCATGAAAGTCATCCGGAATGGCTGGTGAGGGGAGAAGATGGCACCATTGAAGTGCCTGGTGCCTGGGGGGTGAAGTGGGAAGATCTCACCAAGCTGGACTATTCCCGGGTGGAATTGTGGCAATACATGGCAGATATCTTCCTTTGCTGGTGCCGACGACGGGTGGATGGGTTCCGGTGTGATGCCGGGTACATGATTCCCCTGCCAGCCTGGGAGTACATTGTGGCCAGGGTGCGAAATGAGTATCCGGACACCCTTTTTTTTCTGGAAGGACTGGGGGGGGGCATTGATGCCACCTGCGATCTTCTGAACACAGCCAACCTTAACTGGGCCTATTCCGAACTATTCCAGAACTACAAGCGAACAGAAATAGAAAACTATCTTCCCGAAGCCTTGGAAATTTCACAAAAATATGGGCTCATGGTGCATTTTGCCGAAACCCATGACAATCCCCGTTTGGCCGGGGTGTCCCACCGATATGCCAAGATGCGAACCGCGATTTCTGCCCTGTTTTCCATATGTGGCGGATTTGGATTCAGTGCCGGGGTGGAGTGGTTTGCCACGGAAAAAATAAATGTGCACGAAGCCCCTTCCCTGAACTGGGGTAGCCGGGAAAATCAGATTGAACATATCAAGCGTCTTAGCTGGATTTTGAGAAATCACAGCACCTTTAGCCAGGATTCCCAAATTTTCTTTGTCCACAATGGACCGGAGAACTGCCTGGCTCTGGCCAGACTCCATGAAGCATCCCAAAGCAGGTTACTCATAGTGGTGAATCTGGATTGTGAAAATAAGGGGAGGGTCTCCTGGGCTCCCCGGGATTGGGACATATCTTCTTCAACGATGATGGATATTTTCGGTGAAAAAGAGGTTCATATTACAAGGTCCCCGGACCAACAGTCCATTGCCCTGGAGCCGGGTCAGGTGTTGGCCCTGTCTTCCCAGACAAGCCCCCATTCTCGGGAAAAAGTTGACCGCCCCATGTGCCACATGCCCCGGCGGGTGCTGGATCAAAAACTCAAGGCCAAGGCAATGCAATTGTTCCAGGTCTTTCAAGGATTTCAGGATCTGGGGGACTTTGACGCCCATACCGGTGCAGAACGTCTTGTCCATGAGCCCATTGCCTTTTGCCGCTCCCTGAACCCGGAGGGAAAAGAGAGCCGGATGGTGACCTGGCGCTGGGATGCGGATACCCGTCGCACGGTGATGGTACCCCCGGGCCATTGCCTGCTGGTGCTGGCCCCTAAGAACTTCAGGGCAGATATTCGTAAGGTATCCCAAAATGGGGTACAAACCATGGGATATGAAGAATCTCTGCCCATGGCTTCCGGCACTTATTTTGCCATTTTTCCCCCCTTGAAAC
>Ga0208900_1001471_pt1 | contig 12418 bp, 11 predicted proteins | sample AntAceMetag02UKK_FD_184763 | JGI IMG/M metagenome (GOLD analysis project Ga0208900, IMG submission 184763) | Saline lake microbial communities from Ace Lake, Antarctica - Antarctic Ace Lake Metagenome 02UKK (SPAdes) (version 2) | ecosystem: Environmental > Aquatic > Non-marine Saline and... | reverse complement strand
ACCTCCGAACCAGGCGCTCAAGCAGACCGGAAGGGCTAATGCTACTGTCAAACATTTTCGTTTAACCGGAGTTTTTCGGGGTAGCATGGTTTTTCTGTCGTCCCCTTCCGGCAGCTTAGCTTTACGTTATACTATGAAGGCGATTGTTCTTGTTATATATTGGTTTCTAATCCTAGCCATCATAGGAAGTATTGTTTTCCTTCAAACTGATATTACGTCGGCGAGATTTCTTGGTTATGCTCGCCTTTTCCTACCCATGTTTGCGTTAGTACTTCTCTTCCCTTTGGAATTAATATTACATTTCAAACTTAAAGATACTCCCGGTATGGTTTTGCGTCGCTTACTTGCGGTTCCATTTTTAACCTTTGGCATGAACTGGTTCGCAATTTTCACATTAACAAACTATCGGAGTCATCACAGAATGATAGCAATACCACTGGCTATCATTTTTCTTGCCATCGGTTTTGGTCTGATACATTTTCGCATATACATAAAAAGTGAATATTTGAAGAAATAAAATATTTCTTTTTGAAGTTACTTTAAAATGGTTATGCACTGACGTATAAGTATTCGCTCAAGCAGACCGGAAGGGCTAATGCTATTGTCGAACATTTTTATCTTCGCCAAAGTTTTCCGGGGTAGCATAGTTTTTTAGTCGGCCCCTTCCGGCAGCTTAGCTCTACGTTAGAATGCTGAAACAGGAATGCTATTAATAGTCTTCCCAATTGTTGCAGGCCTCATAACAGTCACTTTTTGGATAGGGAACAAATTGTATCTTTAACATTAATGTCCCACCATGCAGTAGCCGTTGGTGAATGTGGTATGAAAAGAAAGCTTAGCCGTATATTCTTTTTCTATTACCGGTTTCATCGGTTTTATTTTCTCAGCATCAGGGTTGCATTTGCATTTACTCAATTTAGACATAAATATTTCTATCAATTAAGAAATATAGCCGTTCTCGTTGATTCTCTCCTCTCATTTTTCCTTTATCTGAACGTGATCGTATCTTTATGGCTGCTGATAACTTCTGGATATCATCGACTACTCGTATTAATAATGATGTTGGTAGCAAATGTAATTTTTATATGGCTAATTCAGAAAGAACGAAAAGAACGTCGTAGAATTACGTTAAAGCCATTTTCCATTTATGACATCAATATCGGTAGCGCGAAAATTTTGACAGGGGACGTGCTGCTATTGCATCTTTTCATCGATAGCAGAAAGAAAAAATGGAATGAGGAACGTATAACAAAGGTAATGAGATGCGTAGATGACGCCTTATCGTGGATCAAAAGTCAGGCGGAGCAATTCAAGATTGATGTTTCGATTGAAAATAAAATCATACCATCATCAAAAGCACGATTCCGTAAAGCAATCCCGGAAACTGCAAACAAATTCAGACATATGGATGAGTTTCAATATTTAATTAAGTCTATACTCGAAAAGTTCGACTTATCAAAATTACAGAAAGAGCCTGGAGAAAACCGGAACATATGCCTTTTTGTTCATGTGCTCAAACGAATAAGATCCTATGCGGTGCCGGACTTCCTGGGGAAGAAAGATGACGGGATGAAACTGGAATACTGCGTTATTGCTGATGAATCAGGCCCATCTGTATATGCTCACGAATTATTACATCTTTTTGGGGCAAATGATTATTATTCCGAGCATTCCAAGACAGTACAAAAATTGAGGGCGGAATTTATAGCCAGATCAATTATGTTTTATGGAGGAAGATGGACATTGGATCACTTAGTTATAGATGGCCTGACAGCTCAGAATATAGGGTGGTTATAAAAATCAAGGAAAATGCCATAGCTAATGTGGCTGAGTTCGGCGTTCGGAGAAAGAATGAAGCACTCGACAAAGATTCTAACCAATAGCTCAAGCAGACCGGAAGGGCTGGTGGAACTATCGAACATTTTTAACTTCGCCGGCGTTTCCCGAGTAGCATAGTTTTTTGGTCGATCCCTTCCGGCAGCTTAGCTCTACGTTGTGTTTAAGGAAAGATGAAACGAACACTCAAGATAATATTTCTCTTTCTGAGTGTGATGGCAATTGCGGCGTGGCTCTTCAAAATCAATGAAATACGACAATACATAGGAATACCGAGTGACGTTTTTGTGTACACATTATTTCTCTTTGAAGACACGACTACCTTCTCTCAGAAATATTCAGAATCGAAATTCAAAATGCTCAGAATTGGTGAAACGATGGAACAGGTCAAAGCAACTCTCGGAGAACCTGTATCATCGAACAGTTACGACAAGGGAGAGGTCTGGTTCTACTCAAAGGGGGCGGTTGATCGAAACTTCTGGGCAAGAACCGTGGTTTTTGATCGTGCAGGTTATGTGACTAAAATCAGAAGGTACTATTTCGTAGATTGAACAATTAAAACCCAACCATTCGCTCCACCCGACTTTTGCCCGCCGTAAGGAACAGGGTCATAAGGAACAGGGTCACCCATTAAAGGTTTTCGTCAAGGGTAAATTTTAGAACAAAGTTCTCCCTGGACGGCGCTAAATCACAAAGCGCTGCCTATAAAAATTGATTTTGATTTAATCGGCTTCACAATAAACTCCAATCGCTTATCCCACGCCTGTTACTTCGTCGGGTTTTGGATTAAGAAGTAGTCCTTAAAGAACTATTCCGTCCAGTCACCCATCTGGTTCTAGGCTGTCCTTTCTTCTTCTACTATTTGATAACTTTCAGGAGCCCCAGGCATCAATAATACCCCAGAAAAACTTCAGTACCGTACCATGTCCAAAATGAATATGTACAAATCTGTGGATCCTCAGGCCTGATCAAATAATAAACCTGAGTCCAAACCCGCGTGGCTCACAGCACGGGCGGAATAGCAGAACGAACTTGACTGTATGGCCAATCAATCAAAGTGAGTTTGTGGCAGCTTCCAATCAAACCTATTGGCTTTTCACCAACCCTGCGTCGGGATCACTGCCACAACTCATTTATCAGCCGAACATCTTTTTTACGTCAAAGTCTACCTGGTCCCGCATGATGTAAAAGCAGGCTTTGGAAATCTTACTTGCCAGTGCCTTGGTTGCCACGACCTGCTTTGACCGGGCCATCTTCTTTTGATGATATCGCTTTGCCTCCGGGCAATATCTTCTCATGTAATTGGCTGCCTCAATATACGCCCAACCCAGATATTTGTTGCCGTTCTTCTGGTTCAGGTTCCTCTTTTTCTTATTGTTTGAGGTATGAATAGCCTTCACCGTCCGGCAATAAGAAGCATAGTTCCCCGCCCCGGCATATCTGCTCAGGGGGCCAGTCTCCAGCATGATGGTCAGGGTCAGTATATTCCCGATCCCCGGGACAGTCTGGATCTTCTCATACTCCGGCTTAATCTTGACCCGTTTTTGAACCTCCTTCTCGAATCTCCGAATCTTCTCGGTAAGGTGCCTGATAACGGAGATATTTGTTTCTCCGATTAAGATCAGATACTCATCATTAAAATAATCCTGGATATCCTCTTCCTTTAGCTTCTTGATGGTATTGCCGGGCATTCCCGATCCGGTCTGTCGAGATATCATACTCTGAAAACTCAGGATATGGCTGGTCCTGTGCTGTACCAACTTCATCCGGCGCCGGAGCATGTCTCTCACTGCCCGCTCTTCTCTCGGATAAATGTATCCTGTTGGTAGTATGTGAAGCCTCAATAATTCAGCCAGGAAAAAAGCGTCACTCTTATCATCTGCATGTTTCAAGCCATTGTATTGCGTCATGCCGGCTGGATTGGCCAGTTCTATCGGATACCCCGCGTCCATCAGTCCGTCTACCAACCAGTACCAATTATAGGTTGATTCAACGGCAATAGCTTTGATATCTTTCTTGAAGGGCTCAAGAATCTTTAAGACTCTCGGCAGTTCATTCGGCAATTTTTTCTGAAATATTCGTTCTCCCTTCTCATTAAGGATTCCGTAAAATCCATTATTCGAGTGAAGATCAATGCCAGTATAAAGGTCCATACCGGTACCTCCTTTTGGGTTATGTCGGGCGTCATTGCCCGTTACCCTTATTGTACGGTACCTTGAATTGGGTGATAAACTTTTTTGACCTTTATATGATTATCAAACCTTGACGGGCTGTTGCCCAAATCGTCTCGTCACTGATTCAGACCTGTCCCATCACTGTTTTAGCTCGCAAAATATAGCTTATTAGTATATACTATATCTTGAGCTTTTCAAGGAGGGTTATAGCAATGATGGGCATAAAACAACGCCAGCAACACTTATTCAATTATCAGGGGAATCTTGATAAACGTGTACGATCTGATCATCCCCTTCGGCAAATCAATGAGATAATTGATTTTACTTTCATACGATATCGGGTTGAGCAGTATTACGGTTACAACGGGAACGTCTCCGTCGATCCGGCGGTAATCATGAAGATGATGTTCTTGTTGTTTTACGACGATGTCCCCAGTGAGCGGGAGTTAATGAAGATTATCCCGGAACGTCTGGATTATATGTGGTTTTTAGGTTACGGATTAGATGACTGTATTCCCGATCACAGTGTATTAAGCAAAGCCCGAGCGCGCTGGGGAACGGAGATATTTGAAGAACTATTTATCAGGATTGTCTGGCAATGTGTAACCGCCGGCTTGGTTGATGGGACCAAGATTCATATGGATGGTAGTTTAGTGGATGCGGATGCATCAAAGAACTCTGTAATAAAGGGGCCTCCGGAACTAATTGCACAACTGAAAAAGATATACCAGAAAGAGGAAGAAAAGCTGGAAGAAAAGGAAGACCCCATCACCAAGCAGTCCTATTATAAGCCGGTAAATAAGGGGATGTTCAGTAAGACCGATCCTGATGCACCGGTAGTTCGACATGGGAAAGAAGGATCACGACCCCGCTACAAGAACCACCGGGTAGTGGACGATGTGCATGGTGTGATTACTGCTGTAGAGACAACGGCCGGGGATGTGAAAGAAAACGCAAAGTTACTGGACTTGGTAGATCAGCACGAGCGAAATACTCATGTTAAAGTTGATACGGTGGTGGCGGCTTGTCAATATGGAACAACCGACAACTTTAAATTAGGACGTGACATTTAGTGCAGCAAGGATGACAATCTATATGGTAAAGAGATATGAATTCCACTGATAAACATGAAATCCATTTAGGCCAGATCAGCCAGGTCTACCGGAATCATCCGGTTGGACTGATCGCCAATCTGGTTAATTCACTGCTCCTGGTCTTTATCCAGTGGGAGGTCATCTCTTCCACGATTCTGCTAGGCTGGCTCGGGGCCATGATCGCGGTCACGGGTATAAGATACCTCCTATTCCTTAGATACAAGCGCGCGGATATAACTCCGGAGAAGGCATCACGCTGGGAAGGGATGTTTATTACCGGCGTTATGATCTCCGGTTTAATATGGGGTTCGGCCGGGGTATTGCTCTTCCCCCCCGGGGATCTCGCGCGCCAGATTTTCACCGCCTTTGTACTTGGCGGTATGGTGGCCGGTTCGGTTGGTGCTTATTCTGCTCTGAAAAAAGCTTTTCTTTCATTCAGTATTTTCGCCATGACTCCTATCATCATCAGCTTGTTTCTGATGGGCGGCTCCATTCATTTTGCCATGGGAATCATGGTTGCCCTCTTTACCGTCTTGATGATCATTACGGCGGATCGCAATTGTAAAATGATCCGTACCTCTCTGGAACTCGGATTAGAGAATAAGAATCTTATCGATTACCTGACCCGGGCCAAAGAGGAAGCGGAAGATCTCACCGGAAAACTCCAATTTGAGATAATCGAAAGAGAGAAGATCGCGGAGGAATTAAAACGGCATGAGGAGAAACTGGAGATCCAGGTTAAAGAACGGACCGCCAGCCTGGTGACCACGAACAAAAAACTGGAAGATACGATATCCGAGCTCCAGCATGCAACGGAAGCCCTCCGTGAATCGGAAGAAAAATATCGTATCCTGGTGGATACCGCTAATGAGGCCGTCTTTATCATACAGGATGAAAAGATAAAATATTTCAATCCGGAGTTTACCAGAATAACGGGTTATTCAGCCGATGAGCTGAGTGAAATATCTATCTTTGAGCAGATTCACCCAGAAGATAGAGAATTAATCAGGGAACGATATCAGCGAAGAATTGCGGGAGAAGATGTCACGGGAAGCTATCCTTTCAGGTTAAAACCGAAAGACGGAGAAGAACGGAATGTGAGTCTTAACGCCGTTCGTACTGTCTGGGATGGAGAACCGGCAATTCTTTGCCTGGGCAGAGATATAACGGATCAGATCAAGATAGGAGAACAGCTCCAAGTAGCCCAAAAACAAAAGGCGATCGGGACCTTGGCCGGGGGCATTGCTCACGATTTTAATAATTTGCTTATGAATATCCAGGGGAATATCTCCCTTTTGAAGCACCCTCTTACTCCCGACCATCCCGATTACCAGATGCTGTGCGGCATCGAAGAGACCGTCGAAAGTGGAACCCAGCTTACCGGGCAACTGTTAGGATTTGCCCGGGGAGGGAAGTACGAGGTTCAGACGGCGGATATCAATGAGATTATCCGTAATACCGCGAGCATGTTCGGCCGGACCAGGAAAGAGATTCGGGTCCACTATAAGATGGAAGAGCTGGTCTGGGCGGTAGAAGTGGACAGGGGCCAGATCAATCGGGTGTTTTTAAACCTTTTCATCAATGCCGGGCAGGCGATGGCCGAGGGCGGCGATCTCTACCTGCAAACAGACAATGTGCTGCTGGATGAGCTGTTCGCCGTTTCGAAGGGGGTGGAACCGGGAAAGTTTATCAAAATATCGGTGACCGATACCGGAGTGGGAGTGGAGAAGGAACACCAGCAGAAGATCTTCGACCCATTCTTTACAACCCGGGAAGTAAACCAGGGAACCGGTCTCGGCCTGGCCTCGGCTTACGGCATCATTAAGAATCACGGCGGCGTTATTACTGTTTACAGTGAAGTTGGCATAGGAACCACCTTCAATATTTACCTGCCGGCGACCGACCAGAAGGTTGAGGAAAAACCAAAACAGCCCATCGGGATATCCAGGGATGTTGGAACGATTCTCCTGGTAGATGATGAGGAGCGGATCATCAAGCCGGTGAAAAGGATTTTGCAGGCAATAGGTTACGAGACTATCTGTGCCTCCAGCGGAGAAGAAGCCATTCGGGTGTATAAAGAGAACCAGGATTCGGTAGATCTGGTGATACTGGACATGATCATGCCGGGTCTGGGGGGTGGCAGAACTTTCGACATCCTTAAAGAATTCGATCCGGAAATAAAAATCCTCCTCTCCAGCGGCTACAGCCTTAATGGTGAAGCGGGCCAAATACTCGCTCGCGGGTGCAACGGATTTATTCAGAAGCCGTTTACTATAAAAGATCTCTCGCAGAAAATAGCGGAGATTCTAGCACAATAAAAGCTTCCCCTACCTCGGACTATTTTGAGCCAGCTGATCGGATGATCATGGTTTTCCCTGGTTCTTTTCCTCCCTGAAATTCAAGAGATGGATTTACAAATATTTTGCATTCTTTTTAGGCCATTGTGGATTAGAAAAGGGGGTCGGACCAAAATAAGTTGTTGTATATCAATTGGTTAGCTGAAATTTATAATTAATACATGACAAAAATACTAGCATACCCCGATAATATGCTTAGGAATGGGGGATTCTGTGCACAATTGTGCCACGTGGCACAATTTCGTGTAAAATTGGGGATCCCCAATTTAAGGAGATGAGCTATGAAATTGTTGATGATTGATCGGGAAAAGATTAAGATTGAGGGATATAGACTCCGATTCAAAAGTGGGAGGATGGATATCGAAGATATGGTCAATTCGATCAGAACCCATGGCCTGCTCTGCCCGATTGTCGTCTCGAAGGAGAATGGTTCATTTCAACTGATTGCCGGGGAGAGAAGACTTACCGCGATGGATCAGCTCGGCTGGAAGAAGATACCCGCCATTGATAAGGATAGTGAAGGGGGAGCGGATATTCTGATCATGGGGTTGGTGGAGAATATTGTCCGGCTTAATCTATCTCCTCTGGAGCGGGCGATGGCGATGCAGGAGATTATAGAGACCTATAAATATACCCAGGCAGAATTGGCCGAGAAGTTGGGGGTGGACCGGTCAACCACCGCTCATTTTCTCCGGATGATTCATATCCTCCATCCCCAGGTATTGAAATACGTTCACGAGAGCAGCATCACCTTCGGCCACGCCAAGGTCCTGATGAGACTGAAAGATCAGGAGGCGCAGCTCAAGATAGCGAACCGGATTGTCGCGGACGACCTCACTATCTCCCAGACCGCTCTGCTGGTCGATCAGGCGCGGCCCCGGAGTGAACTCACTCCGGAGGAGAAGGAATTAAACGCCGTCGAGCGGGATATCGAGAGAGTATCAGGACCGAACTGGGGGGAAGAAATATTCATCCGGCAGGGTAAAAATAAAGAACAGCTGACGGTGAATTTTAATAGTCGGGAGAAGCTGAAAGAACTGCTGCTTAAGATATTGGAAGCTCTTTAATCGGCTCAATAAAATCCGTCCGGATTTTATTGAGGGATGAAGAGAATCTGGCCGACCCGGATGGCGTTGGGGTTGGCAAGCTGGTTGGCGTCGACGATAGTGTCGACCGAGACTTTATACTCCCGGGCGATGGTGGAGAGGCTCTCTCCGGATTTGACGACGTGTTCATAGCCCTGAGAGTATCCGCCGCTCCCCCGGTTGGAACGGATTGACTGGAGGATCCTCTGGTTCTCTTGGGCTACCTCATCCATGATGATATTCATCTTCTTGTCGGCTGCCCCCCGGACGGAGTTCAATTCTTTTCGGAGCGCGTCTACTTCGGATTTATAGTTTCCGGAGGTAGAGGCCATACTGTTCTCGATCCGGGTCAATCGACGGTCCAGGGAATCCTGCTGACGTTTATTGATGGCGAGATTGCGGTCTATCTCGAAGATCCGTTGTTCGAGATCCACCACCCGCCGGCTCTGGGTATCCTCCCAAAGCTTCCGCTGAGTCTCCCGCTGCTGGGACTGGGTGGTCCGGCAACCGGAGAGGAGGACGAGGGCAATCAAGATGGTAATTATTCCGGGAACTTTCAATTTAGAAAACCTCAATAAGTTAGAGTTAGCGCTTTGCGTTAACTTTGTTGCTTCAGAATTTCAATAAATTTCTGTGGGAGGGGCATCTTGCCCCGATAATCGCGGTTGGAAGCCGCTCCCACAATTCACTTGGTCCCGGATAGAACTACTAATTATTACCGCAACGTTGGTTCAATGCTCGCAAACTATTATTTTTGCGCCCAACCCCGAAGCTTTAATCGGGGGAGCAAAAATAATATTATTGGTGATAGCGTCCGATTGAACGGGTTCGGCGTTTGGGAGTCTCTGGTTCCGGTTCCGGCTCGGGGACCGATTCCTCAACCACGTAGATCTCTTCTATCTCTATTACCGCTTCTTCCGGTGCCGCCGGTTCAGGGACTGGTGGTGCGTCTGTCAAAACGGCTGCCGAGTCTTCGCTGTAGGCTACCAGGAAATGAGCCCGGCGATTTTGCGCCCAGCATTCTTCAGTTGATTCGGCGCAGAGGGGCTGTTCCTCCCCGTAACTTATAGTATGAAGCCGGTCCGGGTTGATCGTCAGGCCGGTTAAAAAACTTCGGACGGATAGTCCTCTACGTTCCCCCAGGGCGAGGTTGTATTCCTTGGTGCCCCGTTCATCACAATGGCCTTCAATCTGGAGGATGGCTTCCGGATGCTCGAGCATCCAGCCGGAGACCCCGTCCAGGATTATCTGGTCCGGACCCATGATCTCGGATTGATCGAAGTCGAAGTGGATATCTTGAAGAATCAGCGCGTCCTCCGCGGATGGTTCGCCAAAAGCGAATCCTTCGGTAAGCGGATCCATCGGGATATCATACCCCTCTAGCGCCATCATCTGTTCATCGGGAGTAGCGGTTGGTTTTGGGGTTGATGAACATCCGGCCATGGTGATCACTGCAATAATTCCACCGGCTATAATCAGATTAAGTCTGCTTTTCATTTTAATTCTCTCCCTTTTCTTGAGGGATTATGGAAATAGGATATTTGCAAGCCCAGTGTCATTGCGAGCGATGCGACGCGTACCTCAATAATTTGGAACGCTCCAAATTATTTATAATTCTTTCAAATTACTTTGTGAACACAGTCTATCCCGAAAAATTCGGGGTGTCCTTCGTGGTTAAAAAGGCTTTTCGAGTAGGGTCTAGATAGGTTCTTCGATGATGATCTCTTCCCCGGTGCCTTGGCCGTAGTCAACCAGGAAATGCCCGCGCCGATTTTGGGCCCAGGCTTCTTCATTGCTCTCGGTGGCGAGCGACTGCTCTTCGCCGTAGCTGATAGTATGGAGACGATCGGGATTAGTACCGAGGCCGGTGATATAGGTTCGGATACTGAGCCCCCTCCGTTCCCCCAGGGCCAGGTTATATTCCAGCGTACCGCGCTCGTCACAATGTCCTTCAATCATCAAGGCCGTTCCGGGATGATCAAGCATCCAGGTGTTGATCTCATCAAGCAGTCCCTTCTCCGATTTCCTGATCTCGGATTGATCAAAGTCGAAGTGGATATCCTGGAGGATAAGAGCATCTTCCGCCATCGGTTCCCCGAAGGTCGCGTCGATATCCATGGGAGCAAGCGGCAGGTCTCCGCCATCAAGCGCGATCATCTGGTCTTCCGGGGTAGCCATGGGGTCGGGGGTTGAGGAACAGCCGGTGAGGGCGACAACCGCCAGCAGGCCGCCGGCAAGAACCAGGTTCAATCTTTTTTGCATTACTTCATCTCCTTCTTAGAACTTAGCCCTCGCTTTGCTCGGGCAACTAAATTGAACTACGAATTACGCGAATTACACGAATTATGCAGATTTTAATACAAATAATCCGATTAATCCGTTAAATCAGAGGTTTGTTATGCGCCAGAGGCGCATTAGCCTAAGGACGAAAATTTCGAAACAGTAAATTACTTTAAAACAAATGCGATCTTATTCCAATACTTTCAAAAACAAAAGAATAAAATACTTTCAAAGTAAAATAATTAACAGGTAATGAGCAGTTTTTAACTTTAGGCACTTAAGGCACTTCAAACTTTAGGCACTTCACCTTGAACTATAGGGTCCCCAGGCGGGACTGAAGCAATCCTTGCCCCGGGTAATCTGGATCGGGCGGGGGTTGGCTATGTCAATAACAAAGAGATTTGTCCTCCCGCTCTGTTTGGAACTATATACCAGATGGCGCCCATCGGGTGCCCAGGATGGGTCTTCGTCGTTATTCCAGTTCTTGGTGAGACGGGTTACCTCTCCGGTTCGAATGTTGATGGTACAGATCTCGAAGTTTCCTTTTATCCGGGATGAATAAGCGATCAGGTCTCCCCGGGGGGACCAGTCGGGGGAGGTATTATATCCTCCCTCTACGGTCACTCTTCGCAGGCTGCCACCATCCGCGTTCATGACATAAATCTGGGGAGACCCACGCCGGTCGGAGGTGAAGGCAATCTTCCGGCCGTCCGGTGACCAGGTGGGGGAGCAGTCGTTGACCCTGGTATGGGTCCGGGTCAGGCGGGTAAGATCGGTTCCGTCGAGGCGCATCTTATAGATCTCGACGTTGCCGTCTTTGCTGAGCGAGAAGGTAACCCAGCGTCCGTCGGGGGAGATGGCCGGGTAGGCGTTAAGTCCCGGCTGGCGGGAGATTACCTTTCTCTTCCCGGTAATCAGATTATCGAGAAAGATCCAGGGGAGACCATAAGAGTAGCTGGTATATGCCAGGCTTTTTCCATCGGGAGTCCAGTCGGGATAGAGAGCCAGACCTTTCCCGGAGTTGAGTCTTTTCCAGTCGTGGCCTCCGGCATCCATGGTGTAGATCTTCTTTTTCCCGTCCCGGGTAGAGGTGAAGGCGATATTGGTCCGCGCCAGCCCTTTCTCCCCGGTCAGAGCGAAGACAATCTCATCGGCCATGGTATGGATGATCTTTCGCCAGCGGGAGGCTTTATCCCGGTATTTCTTCAGATAGACCTGTTTCCCCTCTGAGACGCGTATGGCCCGGCATTCGATGGTGACGGTCTCGCCGGAGAAGATGTAATTACTTTTAACAACAACCGAGGCATTGATGGCGGACCATTCCTTGAGATGGATCTTTCCGGTCCGTCGATCGACCGCCTCGGCATCGGCGATGAACTTCCGGTTGGTAACGGGGGTAAAGAATCCTGAGATAAGCAGGTCATCCTGGAGGAGGGTGGTCATCCCGTCGGCGAGTTGAGGCGTGGTCCTTCCCTTATCTTCGAATTTGACTACCGCCAGGCTCATCTGGGCGGTGTACTGTCCGCTGACTTTAATCCTGGTCTCGGGTCGCGCCGCTACCGTGAAAAGGAGAAAGAATGCTGATGCGATAA
>Ga0208900_1001468_pt1 | contig 12424 bp, 11 predicted proteins | sample AntAceMetag02UKK_FD_184763 | JGI IMG/M metagenome (GOLD analysis project Ga0208900, IMG submission 184763) | Saline lake microbial communities from Ace Lake, Antarctica - Antarctic Ace Lake Metagenome 02UKK (SPAdes) (version 2) | ecosystem: Environmental > Aquatic > Non-marine Saline and... | reverse complement strand
TTTTGCTCATTATTTGGCGGAATTCGGATCACCAAGTACTCCCTGGAAACATCCATGTCGATGACCTGTTGCCAGGTATACTTCTCTTTTTTTAAACAGGTGTAAGCCGCATGATCCATCTTGAACAACGACGATTCCTGTGGGTTCACATCATTTTCTATGATGATATAGCTCCAGGAGGGATCCAGATGTTGTTTGATCCACAAAAAACTCTTTTTCAAGGGTGTGCAGTGCGAAAAATCTGCCACGCTGTTTTCACCTTTGCCTTTGTCAAAACGCAATACTCCTGTTAAGTACCCACACATATGTTTTTCGGTATTCCACAGACATCTTCCATTGATATTTATGGGTTTTATTTTGAGGAATATATGCTCGGGTACTTAATACGCGATGACCCCATTTTTTATGGGCGATTTTGCGAGAAAGGATTCATCGAGTAAAAGGGCTTGATCACAACACCGAATATTTTTTGGATAGGATCAGCTCATGATTGCAGCAATCGGCAGTGAAATGGATCCACCTTTACAAAAACATCTTCCCCCCGACGATAGACAAAACGTTTCACAAAATTAATGACATGCAGCACCTGTTTTCCGGGGAGTTCCACAAAATAACTCACCTCCCCCCCCATGTAGCTGCGGTCCACAATGGTGCCATGGAAAAAATTCATGTCTTCTTCCGGAGAATGTTCGGCCTGATACCCCAATTCCATTTTCTGGGCACGAATCACGAGTTCCGCCTTGTCTCCTTTCTCAAAATCCCCCACGGGACTCACCAGACAACTGCTTTTGTCATCCAGACGGACTTTCAGAAAATCGTTGTGTTTTTCTTCAACCACGGCATTTAAAAAGTTGGAATGACCCAGAAAATCGGCAACGAAATGGTTTACCGAATTGTTGTAAACCTCTTCTGGGGTTCCCTCCTGCTGGACAAATCCATCCTTCATCACCACCACCTTGTCCGACATGGAAAGGGCTTCCCGCTGATCATGGGTTACAAAAATGGTGGTCACCCCCAGTTCATACTGGAGGTTATCGATCTCCCTGCGCATGTCTTCCCTTAAATTTTCATCCAGGGCAGACAGAGGTTCGTCCATCAATAGCACATCGGGTTCAATGACAATGGCGCGGGCCAGGGCAATGCGCTGTTGCTGCCCCCCGGAAAGCTGGGAGGGATTCCGGTCCCCCACCCCGGGAAGGCGCACCGTTTCCAGCGCTTTTTCAACCTTTGCCTTTATTTCAGATTTAGGGACATCCCGATACTTCAACCCAAAGGCCACGTTATCAAAAATGCTCTTATGGGGAAACAAGGCATAATTCTGGAAGATCATGCCCAGATTCCGTTTATGGATGGGGGTGTCATTGATCCGCTTTTCCTTGATAAAAATTTCCCCGCCGGTGGGTGTCTCAAGGCCCGCCAGCATGCGAAGCAGGGTGGTCTTCCCACACCCCGAAGGCCCCAGCAGGGTCACAAAGGCACCTTCCGGAATCTCCAGATCCATTTTCTTTACGGCCACCACCTTGCCAAACCGTTTTTCAATTCCCTGAAACCTGACAAAGGCCGGATTTTTTTCTTGAGTCAAACCACTTTCTCCCACTGTTTTCAATAAAGCCCCCCAAAGCCTTGTTTCCAAAACCGGAGGGGCGCTGGGTTATTGAATGTTATTGATCAGCCAGCCATGATCCGGTCCCACTTTTCCGCCCAGTCCAGTTGATGGGCATTCCAGTAAACAGGATCAGCAAACAGGTATCCATTAAGTTTTCCGGTGGGATCAAAGGCGGGCAGTTTTTTCACTTCTTCTGGCATGTCTACCTTGGTGGGGTCCAGACTGGTGGGATAATTTTGTCCCTTGGCAACGGCAATGGAGGCGGCCGGTTCCAGCATAAAATTGAGCAACTGCTGAGCCACGTCAAGATCGGTGCCCTTGATCACATACATGTACTCCATCCAGGAATAGGTGCCGTCCGGGGCCAGGTACCCGATGGGATGACCCTGTTTCTGCAATGCTGCCACCCGACCGGACCATGCCACCGTGGCATAGATATCGCCGTTGGCCAGAAGGCTCATAAGCTCAGATCCCGAGGCCCAGTATTTTTTGATGAGCTCTCTTTGCTCGGTTAGGGCATTCCATACGGCCTTCTCATCCTTGATATCATTGGGGCTCTGGCCGGTGTGCAGGGCCGCATACCACATGTTTGTCCTGAAATCGCCACCCCAGGATCCTACCTTTCCTTTCAGGTCTTTGTCGTACAGCAGGGAAGCCCCTAACTTTTCGGCTTTTTCCTTGGATATTTTGTCCGTGTTGTAGGCAATACCGGTTTGTCCGAGATCGTAGGGAACAGCGGAGAGAGTCCCCTTGGAAATTTTGCGCAGGGTTTCCGTCATCTTTGTCATGACATTTTTCAAATTGGGAATTTTGGCCTCATCCAGGGCCACCCCAAATCCCAGATCGGTGTACCGGGCATAATCATACACAGCACTTAAATGGGCAATATTAAACTCTCCCCCTGGTGGAATGGAGGCTTTCACCTGGGTTAAGAAGGCGTCCATTCCGGTGAAGGCTGCATCAATCACCTTAATGCCCGTGGACTTGGTAAAGGGATCAAAGGCAAATTTTCTCAATGCTGCGGAGGTGGTGCCGCCCCAGGAATGACAGGTAATGGATTTATCGGCGGCAAAGGCCTGGGTCACAAGCCCGGTGGGACCAGCCATGACACCAAGTGAAGCACCGGCAATACCGACGAATTTAACGAAATCCCTTCGGGAGATATTGCCAGTTTTGTAATTCTCATACACGTCGTCCAGTCTTTTTTCCAAGTCTTTTCCCATTCTTTTCTCCTTATTATTCAGGTTAAACACCAGGTACATCCTTTGAAACTTTGACTTATTATAACTTCGTCCACTTGGGGAGTGGCTCATGGTGCGTCATTTGCGTTTTTGTCGATCATTTTACATTGCTCCCCCGGGCAAACCGCCGGGTCAGGTAGCCCGCTGCAAGGGGGATGGAAACGGTGAGAACAATCATCACCGCACCCAGAGCATTGATTTCCGGGCTGATGGAATTTCTCAGCATACCAAATATTTTTACCGGTACCGTCTGATTCTGGGCTGATGCCCAGAAAAGGGTTGCTGTGACATCATCAAAGGAAATGGTAAAGGAAAACAGCATCCCGGCAAAAATGGCCGGAGCCAGCAAGGGAAAAGTTATTTCCCTGAAGGTCTGAAAGGGATTAGCCCCCAGGGACAACGCTGCTTCCTCATATTCTCTCTTGATCCCCACCAACCGGGCCTGGACAATGAGCAACACATAGGGCAAGGTGAGCACCACATGTCCAATGATCAATAACGCAAAACTTTTGGGCTGCTGTAGCCACCGGATGAACAAAAGCAACGCCACCCCCAGCACCACCTCTGGAACCATGATGGGGGCAATGAGCAGGGTATTTAAAAATTCTTTTCCCCTGAATTCATATCGAATGAACGCCATGGCCGCAGGCACCCCTATGGCTGTTGAGAACACCGCAGTGAAACCGCCCAGCACCAGGGAATTTTTAAATGCATCCAGAATGGTGGAATTGTGAGATAGCTTGACAAACCACTTAAAACTGAATCCTTCCATGGGAAAGGTTCCGAACTGCTGGGGATTAAATGCCAGGATCACCACCGCCACAATGGGGGTAAACATCCACACATAGACAAGCAGGGTATATAGTTTTATCAACGTCCATCCGGAAATTAGTTTTTTCATATTATAGATCCTTACTCCAGAATCATAAATCCTTTTTTATATAACCTACATGGCTGTAAGGCCAGCCACAACGAAAAACGAAAATCCTTTAATTTTAGCATGTTGCTGAGACTTTCATATAACCGGGCATGTCCTGCTGGACACAACGAATATTGAAAATGCTATCATGCCGCCCCCCCCGAGGGGCAATGGGCCCGGCCCGGAACCGTAGACGGCCCAATTGGCCGGTTCCTATTACCCCTCGGGGGGGGCTCTGCTGAGGTTGCCCGGAAATTTTATTTTCTTATAAAACCCACATGGCAGTAAGCACCTGCCACAACGAATATTGAAAATCCCTCTGGGTTGTCCACAATGTAGGGGCAGAATCTATTTTTGCCCCTACGTGCATCTTAATTTACCGGGACTTTCATATAAAAAATGCCAACAGCAGAGCCTCCAACGGGCGGGCGGCATCCCCTGAGAAAACAAGCAATATCCATTCAGGTGTTGCTCATGGATTTAAAAATCTGATTGATACCCAGGTACCGGTTATAGGTATAAACAATAAGAACCAGCAGCAATAGCAAAATGGTGCTGATGGCCGACCCAAAGGGCCAGTCCAGGGTGCCGATAACCCGCTTGAAAATCAGATTGGCAATCATACCGTTGCCCGGCCCTCCAAGGATCATGGGGGGCAGATAGGTGCCGCAGGTGAGCACAAATACCAAAAGACACCCGGCACTCACCCCGGGCATGCTCAAGGGGAGGGTCACTTCCCGAAAGGCCTGCCATTCAGTGCATCCCAGACTTTTTGCCGCTTCTGTCAGGCTTTTATCAATACCGTCCAGACTCACATAAATGTTCATGATCATAAAGGGCAGCAGATACTGCAAAAGCCCCATGATCACGGCCCCCTCATTGTACAGCATGGCAAGGGGAGTATGGATGATGCCCATCTTGAGCAGGACATGATTGATCAGACCGGAATCCCCCAGAATGTTAATCCAGCTCAGTGTCCGGATGATGAAGCTGATCCAGAAGGGAAGCATGACCAGAACCATCAGGTAGGGCTTCAACCGGGATTCGGTCTTATAAAAAAAATAAGCCGGGATATACCCCATGAGCAGACAGAGGATAACAGTTTCCAAGGCCACGCGCAGGGTCTTTAAAAGAACGGACGGATAAAAGAAATCTGCGAAAAATTTGGCATAATTTCCCATCTGAAACGCAGGAATGTCCTGACCGCTGGGCGCTCTGAGCCAGAAACTGTAAACAATGACAAAACACACCGGAACCACAAGAAGTAAAAATACCGCTGCCAGTGAAGGTGATAACAGCAACCACGGTTTCCATGTTTTTTCTTTCATAAATCAAATCCTGTTTTTGGGCCATCAAAGTGAATTAAACCTTTTACATTACAAATAGCATGCCCCTATGAATATTATTTTTTATCATACTGAATTCATAAGGGACTTTATCATTGATGAATGGGCAGTATAAATACCCCACAGGGCAATCAATTCATAAATGAATCAAACGATATAAGCTAACATGCTGAATTAACGAAAAATATCATTAGATGCATAAAAGAATCTAACCATAAATCGTCATAAGGCTTATTATAACAGTAACATGAAAGATTTTGATTCAAAGTTGAATCATTGTTATCTGTTGAGCCTGCCCAAGCCATGTTTTTTCAATTTTCTGACAACGGTGGGCTGGCTGACCCCGAGAAACGCAGCAGCCTCCCGGGTTGTCCGGCATTGCTGCACTGCTTTCAGGAGCATCTCATGCTCCACAGCCATGAGCTTCCCGGGAAGATCTGTGGGATTTTTCGTGGTTTTAACCGCTGGCGTGCATATTTTTTGGGGTTCAGTTACATGGATGATATAATCATCAAGCAACCTTCGATCACACATAACCACGGCCTGTTTAACGATATTAATCAATTCCCTGACGTTTCCGGGGAAATCATATGATTTCAGAGCTTCAAAGGCCTTATACCCCATATGGGTCCGGCGACTGTATTTCTTGTTATACTTTTTCATGCACAGACTTACCAGTTCCAGGATATCCTCGGGTCGTTCCCGCAAAGGGGGAATGGATAGGGGAAAGGTGTTCAGGCGATGCAGCAGATCCAACCGGAACTCTTTATTCAGGACCCGCTGATTGAGATCCCGGTTGGTGGCGGCAATGATGGAACAGTCAATTTTTTTACCCGTGGTCCCCCCAATGGGCATGATTTCATGGTCATCCAGGCACTTTAATAATTTGGCCTGAACCCCGGGGGGCATCTCTCCAATTTCATCCAGAAACAGGGTGCCCCCGGATGCCAGGGTAAAAAGGCCGGGTTTTCCCGTCTCCTTTGCCCCGGTAAAGGCCCCTTTTTCATAACCAAAGAGTTCCGCCTCCAAAAGGTTTTCCGGCAGGGCCGCACAGTTAATCTGGATAAAGGTTTTTTTTCGCCGGGAGCTGTGGGCATGAACAAATTTAGCAATCAGCCCCTTGCCTGTTCCGGATTCACCTTGGATCAAAATACTGGAGGCATCAATGCCTGCAAGCTTCAGGGCCAGGTGCAGGGTCTGCTTCATGGAATTGCTCTGGGCCACGATATTATTTTCTTTCAATTCCAACAGGGTAATTTCCGTGAGCTCATTTCGGATTTTTTCCGATTCTTCAAGGGTCCGGGTCAGCTCCTGCTTCATGTTCTCAATCAGGGAGACATCCCGTTCATTGATCACCACAAAGGAGATGTCATGATTGGCATCAAACACCGGTGTCCCCGTAACAAGTAAGGTATACCCCGATTTGGGAGTGAGCTGGACCACACTGACCTGCCGTCGGGTTTCCAGCACTTCCTGGGTGGCGGATCGGTCCAGGAGACCCTCTTTTACCAGGGTGGCAACATCCTTTCCCAGCACCTCGGATGCCTTGATCCCATTGAGTCTTTCAGCACTCCCATTGAGTTTAAGTATTCTTCCCGTTGCATCACAGATCATCAATCCATCTGCAGAGCGATCAAAAATGGTTTCAAGATACTGAATGTGGCGCTCCCTTTCATCCATGGACCACCTGACCGTTAAAAAGGGTCATGACCACGGTGGTTTCATTGATTTCTTCTGACGGTATTTCAAAAACATTCCGGTCCGTCACCACCATATCCGCCAGTTTTCCCGGGGATATGGAGCCCAGAAGATGACCGCACCCGGAGGCCCGGGCCGGGGTCAGGGTATATCCCTTCACCGCCTCTGCCACAGTAAGTGCCTGTTCCATGTACCACCCCTGGCGGGGTGTTCCGTCCATGCGTTTACGATTCACGGCCGCATAAATACCGGCAAAGGGATTGGGATCGGCCACCGGCGCATCGGAGCTGAGCATCATGGGAACCCCGGTTTTTAAAATATTTTTCAGGGTGTAGGCATACCTCCCCCGGTCTCCGACACACTGGTCAATCATGGAGATGTCCAGGCTTAAGTTGGCGGGCTGGCAGGAAACCGCCAGGTTTTTCAATGTGGACAAGCGCTGAAGATCTTCCGGCAGAATCATCTGGACATGCTCCACACGGTGGGGAATCTTACACCGGCTTACCCCCCGGGCTTCAATGCGGGCATACATGGCGATGATTTCATGGCAGGCTCGATCCCCCACAGCATGGACCATGCACGAAAGTCCGGCCCTGTCGGCCAGAGTCACCGCCGCTTCAATTTCTTCCACCGGGGTCAGGGTCATGCCATAATAGGCATCCAGATATTTTTCCGTGACCCATGCGGTGCGCGCCCCCATGCCGCCATCGGCAAAAAATTTCAGATGCCCGATCCTCAACAATTCATCCCCAAAGCCGGTGTGAAGGCCCAAAGCAACCGCCTGTTTTGTCATTTCACCAGGCAAAGAGACATGGCAGCGAAGATTAAGTTTCCCCCTGGCGTGGAGGGTTTGCCACGCATGAAGGGCCGTGGCTCCTTCTTTCCCTCCCATGAGGCGAGTATCATGAACCCCGGTCAATCCCATGGCATGGGCCTGGGACATGCGCTGTTCCATTTGGACGAGCAGGTCCGCTTCCGACAGATCCCGCAGAACCTCCCGCACCAGGTTGGGTGCCAGCTCTTTGAGCACACCGGTGGGGCTGCCGGATGCATCCCTTACAATCACCCCATCTGCGGGGTCTGGTGTACGGCTGTCAATACCGGCAAGTTCCAGGGCCATGGAGTTGGCCACGGCCAGGTGGAGATCACATCGCCAGATGCACACCGGGTGATGGGGAGCCACCCGGTCAAGATCATGGCGGTGGGGTATTTTATTTTCCGGCCAGTCGGATTCGTTGAATCCCTGGCCCAATATCCAGCGGCCGGGCGTAAGGGTGCTTGCCCTTTCCCGGATGGCCTCTTCCATGCCTGAAAAACTAAAAACACTTGAAAAATCAATGCTGTCTATATTCAGTGCCCACTCGTAAAAATGAAAATGGGTATCCGTAAATCCAGGCAGCACCAGCTTTTTTTCCAGGTCAATTTTTCGGGTGTCCGACCCGGCCAGGGCAAGAATATCTCTGTCATCACCCACAGCTTGAATATGGTTCCCGCATATGGCCACGGCGGTGGCACGGGGAGTGTCAGAATCCAGGGTATGAAAAGTTCCATTGAACAACATGAGATCAGGAGTCGGGGTCATCAGAGAATAAATCCTTCTTTAAAGGGGTCTGTTTTATCAAGGACAAAATGGTGGAGACCGGTGACCCAGGCCCGGCCTTTGATCCGGGTGATCATGGCATCCAGATGGCTGATTTTTGTTTTACCCACAAGGGCAGCTTCAAAGGTGGTCCCCAGGGGACTTGCATTGATATAGGGTTGATGCATCCCGATTTTGCCATAATGATGGAGCAAGGTCAGCTTGGCGGCCGTGCCCGTGCCGCAGGGGGAATGATCCATGTGGGATTCACCATAGATCACCATGCCCCGGCCGGATGTTGCCGGAATTTCATCCGTGGACGCATAAAATTCCGTTACATCCACGGTGTTGACATCAGACCTTTCGGGATGCACCACCTTAAGCTGTTCATTGGCGGCATCAATGATCTTCATACCAAGGTCTACCAGCACCTTTTTATTTTCAATCACCGGCGAAATCCCAAGCTGTGCCGTGTCCACCATGGCAAAGAACCCCCCGGTACACACCAGATCAATGGATATTTTTCCAAACCCCTCCACCGTGATCTCCCTGGCGGTATCATACACAAAAGAAGGCACCATATCCATGGCCACCGTCTCCACCTCACCGTCCAAAACCTGTACATCCACGGTCATTACCCCAGACGGGGTATCCACAAGAACGGTGTTTTCCCCCTCCTCCAGCGCAAGATAACCGCACTGGACAAGGCTGACCACTGCCCCAATGGTGGCATGACCGCACAGATACGGGTATCTTTTTGCATCCATGTACAGCAGACCAAAGGCCCCATCCGCTGTTACGTTGTCGGTGACCATGGCCGCCAGGATTTCTCCCCCTCTGGGTGCTCTGGTCAGAAGGCATCGCACCCCATCATGATGGGTTTTAAAATAATATAGCTTTTCCATCATGGTGCTGCCGGGAATCTCCGGCAGCCCATCCACAATCAATCGGGTACCCTCCCCTTCTGTGTGGGAATCAATGGTGGTAATGACGTCGGCAAAACGATCACATTTTTCTGGAAGGTGTTTGGAAGAAAACATAAAAAACCTCAAAAGCAAATCTGAATGTTAAAATTGAAAAATTTTTTTAATTTTACTACAGCATCAGTGTGGAATGCACGCAAATCTATGATTGACTGGTTACTTTGCCATTACCCAACCTGGACAAGGCAGAACCCAAAAGGGTTTCTTACTCTTTTGTCCAAATAATACAACAAGAAGAGATAAGAATCTAATCAAAACGAATATATGGATTTATTTTACCCGGGCATGGTTTTCATTTCGTCAACTTGTGAGGCGGAATCGACGGCAAACCCGAGGGCGCATTCCCATTTTCCCGGTCGGAGTTATAACTCTTTGATTTGTAAAGATATAATTTTTGAGCCAATTTATTGCCGACTTAATAAAATCAATAAGTTATAGACGGTGCCGGGAAAATGGGAATGCGCCCAAACCCGATTTCCCAGTTGAATTCACCAGCACAACGGTATGCCGGTCTGCATCGCGTACAAAATAAAGCATTCCGGTTTTTATATGAAAGTCCCGGTAAACCAAGAGGAACTTTTAATCTTTGTTGTGGGCAGGCCGGGTCCAAAATACGGTCTGACCGTGGCAGTTACACGCGTCCAATGGCGGCAAAAAGATCAAGCCCCCCATGAAAAAACGGCACCCATTTGTAAGGGAATGAGAAAGAGTCCGCCAAATTACGATCCGGCATGATAACAACCACGGTCCAGCCTTTAAAATCAGATGCAAGTTTTTCTCCAATTTGCACAAATAATGCCTTGATGGTCTCAGGGTCTCCTAAGCGTTTTCCATAGGGAGGATTGAGGGCCACTACTCCGGGCATGGCTGACAAGGCGCCAGGTCTTAATTCAAAAAAATCACTATGAAACACCTGGATGGTGGATGACAGATGAAAGTCTTCTATTGTTCTTCCCAGGGCATCCAGGCAGTGAGAATCAAGATCCGAGGCAAATATAGCTGGTCGGATTGGCATAACCATACCCTTTGCTGCCTCATTTTTCAAATACTGCCATTGTTTTTCACTGAAGCAGGGCCATTGCTCAAAGGCAAAGGAGCGGAATATCCCCGGTGGAATGTTCCGGGTGATCATGGCTGCCTCCAGGGAAAAGGAGCCTGATCCACACATGCCGTCAATAAGGGGAAGTCCAGGGGAATACCCTGCAGCAGAAAGAAGCCCAAAGGCCAGGTTTTCTCTCAGGGGAGCGGCCCCCACATATTTTTTCATCCCCCGCTTGTGGAGCCCGTCCCCGCTGCTGTCCAGGGAGATTTCAAACCGATCATCCTCTCCCCGGATCAAAATCCGCTGGCCACCATCATGCAATCGCCGGGCTGTGATTACCCCAGTTTCACTGGGCAGTTGTTCAAAATAGGCGATGATATTGTTTTCCACCCGCTGGGAAATGGCATCACTGTGGTATAATCGACAATGCCGGGTCACCACATCGCAGGAAAAGGGCACCCCTTTTTTTATAAAAAGTTCCCACTCCACTTCCAGGAGTTTTTTTTCCAGGGTTCTGAAATTTTCCGCCTTAAACTTTGCAATGCGCATGGTGATCCGGGAGGGGCTTCGCAGATGAAGATTGGCTTTATAGCACTCTTCAACAGTGCCCGTGAACTCAACACCACCAGGGATCATGGTTACCTTTTCCGGATCTGGTATCCGCTGGATGAGTTCCCGGTGGCATAGATTTTTTAATCCCGGGGCACAGGCGGCAAAAAAAGTATGATCCCTGGCGGTGATTCTTCTCTTGATTCTTTTTTCCAATGCTGTTTTTTTCATCTTTTTCTTATATCGCGCCTGGGGTGGCATGTAAACATCATTTTATGCAGCCATATTGGCTTGATTATAGCTCCACTCACTTTGGGATGGAGGACGTCAGGTTTGAATTTTTGGTGCTTTTGTTGATAGACTGGTTTATGATGCGTCTGTTTTCAGAAAGGACACACACCCTTCCCCACTGTGTGTCCAGGCTTGCCAATGTTGTAATCAATCCCTGGGGGTGCCTCCGGCTCAACTGGAACTGGGTATTTGACAGGCTTATCATATTAAGGTACAAAACCTATATGCAAATGAAGACAACTATTAACTAACAGGAGCATCATATGGCAGGCGTAAATAAAGCAATTATATTGGGCCATCTCGGGCGAGATCCGGAAATGACATACACCCCATCTGGACTGGCAGTGTGCAAATTTTCCCTTGCAACTTCAAAAAAAAGAAAAGATGGCCAAGAGGTAACACAATGGCATCGTTGCACAGCCTTTGACAAGGCGGGAGAGCTCATATCCCGGTATGTCAGTAAGGGCCAAATGCTCTATATTTCAGGTGAACTCAACTATAGTCAGTATGAAAAAGATGGTGTTACCCGCTACTCAACAGACATTATTGTAAGAGAATTCAACTTTGTCAGTTCTGGTAGTGCTCCCCAGGGAGGAGCTCAGAATAATCAGCAGGGCAACGACTCTCAAGGTGGTGGTGGATATCAGGGTGGACAAGGCGGCGGAGGATATCAACCCCAGGGCGGTGGCGGATACCAAGGCGGCGGCCAGGGTGGTGGATACCAACCCCCGCAGGCACCCCAGGGTGGTGGCGGTGCTCCCGCCGGTGGTGGTGGATATCAGGGGGGCGCAGGTTCTGGTGCCAGCCCAGCAGATCCGGGTATGACTGGTGGATCTCCCCCTGACGATGACATTCCGTTCTGACGGATACCTTAGAGTAAAGTGTAAACAAAATGGCGTAATTCATTAAAATTACGCCATTTTTAGGTTTACACTTCCATAATTATAGTTCATACTATTCTGTAGTGAACAGTACTTATATGGAGTGTAAACTATGCCCAGTCCTTTTTATATCAAATGGCTCAAGTTTGATGACGGTGAACGATTCCCCATCCTTCTAAAAAAAACAGATGGAAAGCCTCTGTTTTTACCAACCGTCTACACCATCGCCATCCAAAGATCTTCAGGCAAATCCTCGGCAACATTGGCAGCCAATCTCCGGGCAATCATG
>Ga0208900_1001466_pt1 | contig 12428 bp, 3 predicted proteins | sample AntAceMetag02UKK_FD_184763 | JGI IMG/M metagenome (GOLD analysis project Ga0208900, IMG submission 184763) | Saline lake microbial communities from Ace Lake, Antarctica - Antarctic Ace Lake Metagenome 02UKK (SPAdes) (version 2) | ecosystem: Environmental > Aquatic > Non-marine Saline and Alkaline... | reverse complement strand
GGGGGAATCCGATTGTTGTAGAGCGACTCAAACTGCCCTTCAATTTTGGCAGCCACCGGAACAAACTCCTTGCGGTACAAACGCTCATCAGGCTGCTGCCCAACAATGCTTAAGGTAATATACGCAGGCGTGTTGATGGTTCGTGAATAGCGGGAACTCGTGAGCAAGACTTTCTTTTCAATTTCAGGGGGCGATTCCACAAAGTCGATGCTGCTGATAAATTCTGTTTTGATGGCATTGAGGTTTTTCACGATGGGGTCGTCCGAAATGGGGGTGAGGATGGGGAAATAGTACCACGGGAAAAAGTCGAACTGCGGCTGGCCGCCAACATCGCCCACTTTAACAGGAATTGGCAATGCATTGATGTCCATCACCAAATCGCTGTTGACGCGGAATCCATAATTAAAAAATAAGTCAGTCAAGCCCAAATTAAGATCCATGCCTATGGTTTCGGTATTTACCTGTAAACTATCCATGCTTGCAAACACCGGGTCGATAAGCCAAAGCACCTTACCGCCGCGCATAATAAACTGGTCGATGATAAATTTATCTTTTTCGCTAAAAGCGGAATCAGGTTTTGCAATAATGATGGCCTCGTATTTATTGCTGATGCGTGTGGTTAGCGAATCCACCTGCACGCGCTCCGAGAGGCTGTTAAGTTTTCCATCGAGCCTTTTGCGTTCAATGCTGTAATATTCGCTCAGGCCCAGGTAGGCATCGGCAGTTTCGTGTTTGTTCAGTTCGCCATGCCCTTCGATAAATGCAATTTTTGGCCTGAAATCATCGGCAAGCTTGCGCACGGCATCGGCCAGGGCAAATTCCAGGTTTTGGATGGAATTGTTGAGGATTTCTTCAGGTGGAGTTTCACGTTTTGAAGACAGCAGGTTCACGGCCATTTCCTTTGCGCGATAGGTGGCGATGGCCCCGGGGAAAATTATTTTTTGCGAGGTACCTTCCTTGGTTTTTACCTGCAAGTCGGTGGGCTCAAGACCTTTCTCTACAAGCATCTGGTATATGCCCTGCCGCTCGTTGTTGTCGCTGCTGGCGGAAGGGTTGATAAATTCGAATTCAATGTTTTTATTATGGGCCCTGAACTCGTTGAGCATGTCCCTGGTTTCGCGCGACAAGCGTTTGAAACCCGCCGGAAATTCCCCATCAAGGTAAACCCTGAAATACACGATATCGTTGATGTCGCTCAACATTTCTTTGGTTGCTGTGGATAGCGAATAGCGCTTTTCTGTGGTCAGGTCGAAGCGTGTAAAAACATAAGTGCTGATAACATTGGCCAGGATAATGACGACCAGGCCCAGCATTAATTGCGTAATATTGCCCAGCTTAATATTTCGCTGTTTATCCGAAGAAAGCTTTTTGTTGTTCTTTTCTTTTACCATTTCCTGCTTTCTAAAGTTAGTTTGGTCAATAAGATAAAAAATGCAATCAGGCTCACGAAGTAGATCAAATCCCGGGTATCCACAACGCCACGGCTCATCGAAATATAGTGGGCATTTATGCCGAGGGATTTAATGAGCAAATCAACCGGGCCAAATAACTCCAGCGAATGGATAAAATCGAAGCCCACATAAAAAAACAGGCTCAGGAATACCGCGAGGATGAAGGATATGATTACATTATTTGTAAGCGATGAAGAAAAAATCCCGATGGCCACAAACGAAGCCCCCAAAAACAGCAGCCCGATGTACGAGCCCCACATGCCGCCCATATCGATATTTCCCTTGGGCAAACCAAGCTGGTAAACCGAATAAAAATAGATGAGGGTGGGGATTACCGAAAATACCACCAGCACCAGGCCGGCCAGGTATTTCGAGAGGATTATCTGCAAGTCGGTGAGTGGTTTGGTGAGCAGCATTTCTATGGTGCCGCTCCGGTTTTCATCGGCCAGCGAGCGCATGGTGATGGCCGGAATAAGGAACAGGAACACGAAAGGCGCGATCATAAAAAGCCCTTCGAGGCTGGCATAGCCAAAGTCGAGGATGTTGAAATCGGAGGCAAACACCCACAAAAACAGCCCGTTAATCAGCAGGAACACCGTAATAACAATGTACCCGATCAGCGAACTCAGGAACCCATTTACCTCCTTTTTAAGCAAAGTAATCATAAAGTATTTTTAGTTTGAGTAATAAATCAATGTGTAATTTTAATAACAACTAATTAGTGTCTGCCTATAAAGTCAACTATTTCTATCCGAGGCCAAAGAATCTCCCGCAGATTACGCTGATTTGCGCTGATTTCTTTCTGCGAAAATCTGCGTTATCTGCGGGAAACTTGACTAGAAAGATGAGCTTTCATTTTTCCCAACAATTAAAAAGCGCCGCGAAAATAATACATTTGGGGGGGAATGGGTAAAATCAAGTGTTATGTTTTAAATGAAGAATAATTTTGCGTTAGTTTCTCGAAATTTAGGGAATGAAGTGTATCAAATGAAAAAAATCATGTTTTTATTGAATTAAAACACGATTTTCTATTTAGATTCCTTAAAAATTACACGAAAAATTCAAAAACGTTCAGGCGCTAAATCCTAACGTTTATTCGATAAGTCCTGACGTTCGACCTGAAAAACGCAACGTTCGTACTTTTTATGGATGTAACGATAATCAAAATTAAATTGTTCGTTTCAGAATTTTTGTACAAATTTGTATTGAAAAAGATGAAGCAGAAATGAAAGAAAATCGATGCCAGATTGGAATTCCTTGATTCGATATAGAATTTGAAGGAAAGAAATATCAGGTATTCTATTACCTAAAAGCATAAACATTGAATTTTTTAAACCAGCATTTTGAATTATCACAAAAACCTAACTGCATGAAAAAAGATATTTACTTTCTTTGTTTTACTTGGATAAGTATTATTACACACCAATTATCCCTAAAGCGAAATTTTATTATTTGGGTGTTCATGATTTTGTCTTTCTTCGGGCTTAGTTTTGTGTATGGGCAAACTGGTGATAGAAGCACAACTGTATGGGATGTGGATACTACAATAAGTGGAATTTGTAAAATTGAGACTAATGATACCCTAATTATTTTACCCGGTGTAACAATAACTTTTGTTGATCAAAACTCAAAGCTCCTGGTTAGAGGGAAAATAATAGCAGTAGGTGAAAAAAATTCACCAATTACGTTTACCTCAAACAATAGCAGCGGGTGGGGTGGGATTGATATTAATCATGCAAAGCCTGCAGAATTTATGCACTGCTTTTTTTCAAATATTAACAGGGGTTATTCAAGTTCAGTCAGTGAAAGCGATAATCCGGGTGGAATAATAGTAACCCTCACAGATAATGTGCAATTTGACAGTTGTTATTATTCGAATAACTATGGGGGAATCCATATTGAAAACTCTTCTGATTTAGTTGTTAACCACTGTGTTTTTGAAAATGACAGCATATTAAATAAGAATCGCGGGCTCTTGTATCTATACAACTTAACCACCAGTGTTATTAAAAATTGTCAGTTTCTAAATAATGTAACCAACAGGGATGGTATTATTTCATTGGATTTGGGTTCAAGTGCTGTAATTCTTAATAACACTTTTTCAAATACTAAGTTTTTTGAAGATCAATCATTAAAGGGAATTATTTATCCGGTTGTTAAAGTTGAAAGTGGAAATGATTTCTACACAAGTAATGTGATTATTAATAATAATGAATTTCTGAACAGTAAATTACCCCTATCAAGTGGAAATGAAATTTATGAAGTTCAATTGAAAGGAAATGCAACGTTGGTTACTGATGCCATCACGGCATTTATGTGGAATAATACATTTAAAAGTAGCCCCTTCGATGCCATTAACAGGACAGCAATTTATGCCAATAAAGCCACCCTTACGGTTTCTCATTCAGAATTTAGATTTTATAGAAAAAGTGCAATTGTCTTAAATTATTGCAATGCTAAAATCCATGTAAATACATTTGAATTTAATACTACTTCTGGCGGAACCCTGCGGTTTGAAGAATACAATAATTATAGCAGTCACTCAATCCACAATGAAATAGTTGGGAATACATTTCATAGCAATAAGGCCATTAATGGTGGGGGAATATGCTGTTTAATCAAGTCAAATGATTCTATTCAGACAACCATTGGTGGTAATAATTTTCATCAAAATAGCACAAAAAATGGTGGTCAGGGTGGCGCAGTATATTGTGCCAATAGTAAAAATGTATTTTTCCACAATAATATTTTTGAGCAGAATATTTCGAAAAGTGAAGGTGGAGCCGTTTGTTGTTTGGGTACAGAAAACATTGAGATGGTGAATAATACCTTTGAGGATAACAGTGCTGCTTTTGAGGGAGGTGCTATTTATTTTTTAGAGACAGAAAACATTGAAATGCTCAATAATACCTTTGAGGATAACAGTGCTGCTTTTGAGGGAGGTGCTATTTATTTTTTAGAGACAGAAAACATTGAAATGCTCAATAATACCTTTGAGTACAATACGGCTACTTTTGAAGGAGGTGCTGTTTATTGCGAAAACGTTGAAAACATTGATATTAATTTTAATAGCTTTCAATTAAATACCTCCATTACTAATGGAGGTGCACTTTGTTTGAAGGATTTGGTGGCACCAGTTAATTTGCTGGAAAATAGTTTTATTGAAAATAATTCCGGTATTTCCGGGGGTGCAATAAGTGCATACCAAAGTATTAGTACAGTCGATTCCGTAATAGTTTCTAAAAATATCATTACTCAAAATACCGCAAATCAATTTGGAGGTGCCATAGCTATACACTCTGAAGCCAATTTAGTAAATAATAAATATAGAATCGATAATAACATTTTGAATAATAATGTAACTGATGATTTAAATTCTGCGGGTGGAGCTTTATATTTGGTGAATGTAGGTGGTGTATTCTCTCAGAACACTATATCTGAAAATAGCGCATTGCTGGGAGGTGGAATTTATGGGGAAGGTATTTTACATTCTGAGTTTTCAAATAATTGTATCGACAACAATCACGCTCAAGATGGTGGAGGGATATACTTTAAAGCGTTGAATAGTCAAAAACTATTTGATACGGAGAGCGAAGATGAGATTGTGTTTATTGATAATGTAATCCGAGATAATTATTACTTACAGAAAGGAGGGGGCTGTTATTTGGAAAATTGTTTCAAGACAAAATTTGTTCGTAACCTAATCGGTTTAAATATTTCCGATCAACCTTCCTCTCATACTCATTTGGGTGGAGGAATGTATGTATTTAATAGTAGTTTGGAAATGTTTAATTGCAACATTGTCACAAATCAAGCCGATTCTGCTGCCATTTATTTGGATATAACAAGTGTAGATTCACTCAAATTCATAAATTGCAATGTAACAGATCACAATGATGCTGGTGGGTTGGTTTTTAAAAATGAAATTGAAACAGATAAAATCGAAATAAGAAATTGCATTTTTTATGGGAATAATGAGTATTCAATATTTTACGATGAGGGTTTTTTTGCCAATCCGATTCATACTTTTTATTGTTATTTTAATGAATTAACAGCCCCGAACCCAAATCTTGTAAACGCTTTTTACCAGTATTCAGGGTGGCCAGGGTGGTTGGGACTCACGGATTATTATCTCGATTGTGCAGATACTATTTGTGTTGATAATGGGGATCCGGCAAGTTATTATTATGATTTATTTTTTCCTCCATCGTGTGGAACAGAAATTAATGATATTGGAATATCAGGTGGCCTCTATGCTTTTGATAACCCTTTGTTATTTATCCCGGGCTTATCTGCAAAAGAAGATTTGATTGAACTTGTAGAAGAGGCTATATTTACTTTAGTTGATGAGCATCCTAAAGCATTGAATAGTGACATTAAATTACAAAATAGTGGTTATTTAGAATCGCCGAGCCAGATCAATTCAATGTCAAAAAATGACTATCCAGACCTTGTTGTTTTTCCCAATCCATCAAAAGGAGCCATCACGGTTGCATTTAATCAATGTGTCAATAGTTTCCAGGTCATTAATAGTTATGGTCAGGAGGTGTATTCATCGACAAACTATGCGCATGTGGGCATACAACAAATAAACGTTGATCTAAGCGATATGCCCAAAGGTATTTATTACCTAAGCTATCACTACGAATTTGGAGAAGGTATAGAAAAAATAATACTTCAATAGTATTCAAGAAATTAAACTGTAGAGAAAGCTATGAAAAATAATAAAAATAAAATTCTGATTCTGTTAATATCTTTTACGCTATTAGTTTTAAATAACATTTATTCTCAAAACATAGATAGTGTTTCTTTTTTTGACTTGCCTAATGGTGTAGAAGCAAACCAACCAGTTTACGATTATTTTTATGACACAGTTGAGTTCAGATCTGAGGTATTTTTTGATGCTGATATTGATGAAATACACTTGGTTGTTTCAAGGGTATATCTTAATGAAGTACTTGTTGATTCTAGCTTCAATGTTACAGTGGAAGATATTGGTTGCCGTTCTATTATTAATCCAAGTAATGGTGATGATTGTGGCAGTGAAGATTCAACCGCTGGTTTCCGAATTGGATTAGAATACGGTTTAAATGTTATTGTATTAGATGCGTATAAATATACAACAAGTCCCCCCTTCACAATAGTTGCCTCGACGGATACACTGTTTATTGAGCACCCCGAGCCTGCCGTAACATCTGTAATTTTCTCTGATACAATACCAGGCATTATTCCCGGTATTGCAGACACAACCAGATTTTTTAATGATCTGGTTCAGTTTCAGGCTCAGATTTCTTATAACGATTCATTTAGTTATCAGGATGCTATTAATCTGGATGTATATTTTGATAATACATTAATAGAAGAGTTATCACAAACCGTGCAAACAGATAGTACTGGGGGTGGCCAGCAAAGTTGCCTGATTCCGGAGGATGGATTAATTGATGTTCAATTACCGGATTATGAGGCACATTACATCCATTTTTGCTCCTATTTTGAAGTATGGGCTGATTCCGTTGTTTGTTCAGACAGCCTACTTGTGCAAAGAATTGAGCCTAAAATTAACAGCCATCTTTATGTGGATAAAGATGCTGATTTTTCACCGAACGATCCAGTAGTATTGTTTAACGATTCAATTCATTTTAGAACACAGTTGGAATATAACGACAATTTAAATTCTGGTGATTCAATAAAGGTGGTAGTTTGGCGAGAGGTTTGGGATGAGCAAGGTGGCTACAGCGGCTTTTCACGAGTTGATTCTGCATTTGGAATTACATCGGAGGTTTATCAGCCTATTACTATCCCTTCAGATGGTAATAATAGATTCAATATTGATTTGGATCTTGATTTTAATGATTCTATTCTGGTTTATTTTGAAACATGGTTTATCCGGGATGGTCAGGAGTTTGACCATTATAGCACAAAAGATATTTCGATGCTTCGCATTTATCATCCGGCTTCAAGGGTTGAAGCCGTGGGCTTTGATGAATGGTATCCGCCACAGGTGAGCACCGCCAATAATGCCACCACAGAAATATTTGATACGGAATTTCAGTTCAGGGCACAAATTGAATACAACGATATTTACAGCCATGATCAGGATACCCTTTGTTTGGATGTTTTTTATCAAGGCACACAAGTAGGGCAAACCCACAAAATTGCCACTGATACCACCGGAATGTCACCCGGCGGCAATAATATGGCAACGATTCCGCTTGCTGGCGATGCACTTATACCCATCCTTTTGGACTATGGAATCGGTGCAGTCAACTTCCGGGCTTACTTCGAGGGCTTTGGCATGGAGCCTGACAGTATTGTTAACTCGGATATAATTTACATAAACCGCCTGAAACCCGAAATCAATAGCATGAGCTATGAAAGTCTTTATCCGGCAAATTTAAGCACGACTGATTGGAATATTATTTACACCGATTCGGTGATGCTAAGAACTAAACTGTGGTACAACGACAGCGTGAACTATTATGACAGCATACGCGTAATTGCGTGGCGCGAAGTGTATAGCGAAGGCCAGGCTGAAAGGGTGGACACCGCGTATAATATTACGGTAGAGAGAAACCCTGATGAACTATTTATCCTGATACCCCCGGAAAACGAAGAGCGGCTGATGGTTCCGCTGGAAGAGAGGTACGACAGTATTTTGATTTACTTCGAGGCTAACTTTATCCGTGATGACCTACAAGTTCCTGATGTGTTTTACTCATACAATACCGATACTTTAAAAATTATTCACCCGGTACCTGCGGTTAGGGAAGTGCTTTACGACACGATCGTATCACACAGCGAAAGTATAATTGTACCCAATACAAGTAACAACTATTTTACGGTATTCGATACCGCAGTCAAGGTGAGGATGCAAATTGCTTATGATGATACGTGTAGCGTGGACGATGAGCTAATATTGCAGGCATATTACAACGACATAGCTTATGAGCCAATATTTAGTGATTTTACAAGAGTTTGGGGCGATGGAAGTATTTCCATTCCGAGAGATGAGGAAGATCTGTTCAACATTAATCTTGAATATGGTGATGATGTAGCTGACTGGGATACCATTTATTTCAAAAGCTACTTTAGCAAATCTTCGGATTCGATAGTAAGCTCCGACAGCCTGTTTATTTACCGGGAGCGGCCACGCATCCAAAGTGCTATCTATACGCCCGTGTTACCAAATTATGTGAATACCCAATCTTACGATACCGTATTTCACGATTTTATTCAATTTGATGTTACGCTTGAATACAATGACACGCTCTACCTTTACGATCAGATAAAAACCGTGGTCTATCGCGAAATTATTGGCGGCGATATCGAGCCTGTGGGTTCGTTGACGCTGGCAAAACCTGCAAGTGGAAATTCGATCGACTTTACCGGTTTTCAGGTCGATCTCGATTCCTATTTTGATGATTCTATCCGGGTATTCATTAAATCATGGTTTATCAGGCCGGGACTTACTGATGCTGAGATTTACAATGAGGGAGGCGAGTATGCCCTTCTGATGTACCATCCTGCTCCTGCTGTTACTTCAGTAAAGTATAATGCTTGGAAACCAACTATTGATACCAGTGGAAATACCAGGTCTGAATTTTTTGATGAATCCCTAAAATTTCAGTCCTTGATTTACTACAATGATTCTTTCAGTAATGGGGAACAAATTAATTTACAAGCCTATTTTGATGGCTTGCCTTTTGGGAATGTATTTTCGAATAACACAATTGAAAGCAACTTTCCGCAGTGTCTGATTCCCGCCAACGATTCAATCCTTATTGATTTGCCTGACTACGAAGAACACAGCATCCATTTTTGTACTTACTTTGATAATGAATATCCAGATCCTGAAAAATGCTCTGAAACATTGCATGTGAAGCGGGTAAAACCCGAAATCGAATCGTTTGAATATTTAAATCCATATCCTGAAAACCTATTTGATAATGGATGGCAAACCGTTTACACCGATTCGCTGAAATTCAGAACCAAGCTTTGGTACAACGATAGCATAAACATTAACGACAGCGTGCAGCTTATCGCCATGCGCGAAATTTACAGCGAAGGACAAATTGAAAGCATCGACACAGCATACAACATTACTATTGAGCGGGAATCGCACCCGGATAGTTTGTACCTTATGATTCCACCGGAAAATGAGGATCGCCTGATTATTCCGCTAAACGAAAGATACGACAGCATCCTGGTGTATTTCCAGGCCAACTTTATACGCGATCTTTTGGATGCAGATACCTTTTATTCGTATAACACAGATACTTTAAAAATTATCCACCCGGCACCCGCAGTGAAAGAATTGACCTATCAAACCAGGATTGGGATGCCTTCCGAGGAAATTATAACACCCGGTATTCCTACCACGGTATTCGATACCACCATTCAGGTGCGCATGCAAATTAATTACGATGATACATGTAGCGTAGAGGATGGGGTTTTTATTAAGGCATATTTCAATGGCCAACCTGATGGTCAACAGTTGTTCGATTATACCAGCGTTTGGGGTCAGGGAAGCATTTTTATGCCTCGTATCGACTCCAGCCTGTTCAACTTCCCGCTTCAATATGGAGATTTTGAAAATGACTACGATTACATCCATTTTGAATCCTATTTCACCAAAACCCCCGATTCCATTGTTTCATCAGATAGTTTGATTATTTACAGGGCTAAGCCGGTAATCACCAACCATCAATACATACCGGTAACACCTGACTATTTAAGTACAACAGAAATCAAAACCATTTTTCATGATACCATAACTTTTGATCTAAGCCTGACTTACAACGATGATGTGACGGAGGGAGATGAGATAGAAACAAAGATATTCTGCCGGGTGAATGAGGCTCCAGAGCCGATAGAACTTGAAACGATTATCCAACCCAAACCAACCAGCACAAACAGCGTATTGATTGAAGGGATACAAGTTGCGCTAAATCCATATTGGGATGACACCATTAAAGTTTATTTTGAATCAAGAATACTAAGGTCTGATTTGCCTGATACGGAAATTTATAATCAAGATGGACAATCTGCATTCTTGATTTATCACCCCAGGCCAAGAGTAGAGTCTGTTGAATTTGATGTACTCGATCCAAATGAACTCTACAACTACCTAAATGAAGAAATTGAGATTTACAATAAGGAGGTTCTGTTTGGAGCTATGGTATTTTACAACGACACTTTTAGCTCCAACGAAACAATCAGGATCAACACCATTCATGAGTACTACCAAAATGAAGTTTTAAAAAGGGATACAGTCGATAATGAAATAACCACCACTCCTATTTCACCAGGTTTACCAGTTATAGTCACTTTCCCTGATTCTACATTTGCGATAGGGCCGTCCGATTCATCATACCATAAATTTTATATTGATGCCTGGTTTGATATGGAAGATTTTGTTCAACAAGGAGATACCATGCCATCGGATAATTTGATGGTGAGATATCGGATTAACACGGCTCCTGAAATTGAAATCACCACACTTTACGATACACTTTGCAAAAATCCAGACTCTGTACTTATCAGAGGTGTTGTTACAGATGCAACGGGAATGGTCGATAGTGTGTGGGTAGATATTAATGGAGTTATCTCATTTGTCGATTCTATTTCCGACCAGGATCAAAACTATGAGCAGTCGTTTTACACCTACCTTGACCTTAACCAGTCTATTAATTCTATTAATGCCTGGGCAAAGGATAAAGTGCCTTTTACTGAGGATGAAGAATTAGGATCAGAAGAGGATTCCATTCGGGTGATTTATTTGCATTTCAAAAAAGATTTGCAAACAGAATATTATAATGATGATACTTTAATTCAGTTAGAAGCCTTACCCGTAGGAGGGATTTTTTCTGGAGATGGTATTTTATATGAGTCTGGCAAGTTTAATCCATCGGATGCTGGAATTGGAAATCATATTTTGGAATATGAGTTTGCTACAAATAACCAGAATGTTGCAGAAATTTCTACAAATGTTAGGGTGATAGAAAAAAGTTCAATTAGAGGGAAATCGATGGTTTGTAATAATTCGTTAGAACCGTACTTCATTTTGCCAAAGGATACAACAATTAATTCTGTTCATTGGGCATTGGATGAAGGAGTAGTTCAAAATTATTATGCCTATCTTGATTCGATTGAAGTTAAATGGTGTAGTTCTGAGAGTTATGGTATCATTTCTACGCAAATTAATAATACCTTTAATTCGTATGGGATGGATCGCTTAGTTGCTATTGATGTGCTTGATTCACCTGAAAGAGGGCTCATAATGAAGAAAGATAATGTGCTGTTTTGTAGTATAAACGATTCCTCTTTGATGTATGAGTGGTTTAAAAATGGACAGAATTATCAAGATTGTTCGCATAGCCCATACTTGTATGATAATGAAATGAATTCAGGGGATCATTATTACGTAAATGTTTCTGGCTATAATGATTGTCGTTGTGCTCAAAAATCTAACTTGATTATTATTCCTGATACTATTTCAAATGGTTATATTAGTAATGATAGTATTCTTCAAGTATCTCTGCTTGCAGGCCAGGAAATTATTCAAAGTATAGATGGATATAGTGCGATGGATATAGAGCCAATTGACATAGTTCAATATAAAAAGTTTAAGATCATTTTGAAGGAAGAGCTGACAGATAAAATTGTCGTAAACCTTACAATGCAAACTTTAAAATTACCTACCAACTATAAGTTAAGAGTTTTTAATCTAGGGAAACTGAATTATCGCATAAAATTAATACAGGAGTAAAAATGAAAATAATCAAATCTATAACTATATGTTTTTTGAATAAAGTGTTTTGGGTTGCTCTTATGTTTTTTACTTTAATCCCTTCCATAGTTGAAGCTCAAAATGAAGACGAGAATATAATAATTGCTACAAAGACTAATCAACTACTTCATGGTTTTTTAAATGATCTTGTTAGTTTTGATGAGTTTAAAAAAAGTGATACTATACCA
>Ga0208900_1001465_pt1 | contig 12432 bp, 15 predicted proteins | sample AntAceMetag02UKK_FD_184763 | JGI IMG/M metagenome (GOLD analysis project Ga0208900, IMG submission 184763) | Saline lake microbial communities from Ace Lake, Antarctica - Antarctic Ace Lake Metagenome 02UKK (SPAdes) (version 2) | ecosystem: Environmental > Aquatic > Non-marine Saline and... | reverse complement strand
TCATTAATCCAGAAAACAGGGAAAAAGGGTTCAGACTGGGTTGTGTCGCAAAGATCCTCGACGACATACTGGTTTTTGTACCTGAAGAGTCGCGTTCAGGAGAACAGGTTGTCAGCAAGGCTGCAAGGGATATCAATATCGAATTCAACCCCGCAGTCAGACTTTATACCATTGAACTGCAGAAGCCGACCTTTGAAGATAAGATGGGTGACTGGGAACGCCTTACCAACGGTCTTGAACGGGAATACGGTCTCACCGGCCTGACCATAGATATTGTCGCCCTTAGAACACTTCCAGGAACGATGCGGGAGGGGAACTGGGTGGTAACCGTAAGTGTCTGGAACGACAGGGAAGTCATCCGCATCAGACCCGGCAGGGCTATCAGAGCCTATGGTATTGCCATTGACGTCGGAACCACAACCTGCGCCGGATACCTGTGCGACCTTACCACCAAGGAGGTCATCGGAACTTCATCGCTCATGAATCCCCAGTGTAAATACGGTGAAGACGTCATGGCACGCATCACGTTCCACATGACCACCCCTGGTGGGCTCAAACGGATGAGTGATGATATTATCGAAGGGATCAACTCCCTGATCGAAAAGGCCATTGTACTGACTCACCCCAAGAAGAAAAAGGTCAAGAAGAAAAAGGGTGAGGAAGGACCTGACGAGTATGTTGAAGTGATTGAAGAAGGTGTTGAATACCTGCGCATTACCAAAGAAGACATTGAAGATGTCACCATCGGGTTCAATACTGCCATGCATCATATCCTTCTGGGACTGGACCCGGAACCGGTTGGCCTTGCACCGTTCCCGCCGGTTATCCATCACAGTATGGACATCAAGGCCCGGGATCTCAACATCGACATCAACCCGTCCTCTTACATTTTTACCATGCCAAATGAAGCAGGATTTGTAGGCGGTGACAATGTGGGTGTTCTCCTGTCCGAAGAACCCTACAAGAGCGATGAAATTCAGCTGATCATCGATATTGGAACCAATGGTGAACTGATTCTGGGCAATCGTCATAAGCTCTATTCATCGTCTTGCGCTACAGGACCTGCCATGGAAGGTGCACAGCTTGCCTATGGCATGCGCGCCGCACCTGGAGCCATAGAGAGAATTGACATCGACCCGATAACCCAGGATGTTGACTACCGTGTTATCGGTCATGACAAGTCACGCAAAGCATCCAAGCCTGAAGACATGAAGGTCAAAGGAATCTGCGGATCAGGCATTCTTGATGTTCTGGCTGAACTCTACCGTTCAGGTGTTATTACAATGACCGGTGTTTTTAATAAGAAAGCCCTTAAAGAGAACCCCCGTTTCCGGAAAAATGCGGATACCAAGCAGCCTGAATTCGTACTGGCCTGGAAAGAAGATTCCTCCATCGGTCAGGATATCGTGATTACCCAGAAAGACGTCAGGCAGATTCAACTTGCCAAGGGCGCTCTCTATGCCGGCTGTAAACTAATGATGAAACGAATGGGTATTAAGAAGGTGGATACGGTCAAGATCGCAGGTGCCTTCGGTACCCACGTTGACCGGGAAAAAGCACTTGTAATGGGACTGTTCCCTGACTGTGAAATTGAAAGCATTCATGGTATCGGAAATGCTGCCGGAGACGGTTGCCGTGCGGCCCTGTTGAACAAGACGAAACGCGATGAAGCCAACTGGTGTTCTCGCAATGTTCAATATCTTGAGCTTACCGTTGAACCGACATTTGAGAAAGATTTTATGGAAGCGATGCAGTTGCCGCACATGACCGATAAATTTCCTCATCTTGAAGGTGTGGTGCCGGATCATGTTCTCAACCAGGGTCCAAAAGGCCCCGTAATACCAAAGTGAGCCCAGGCATTTAACAAAAGACGTAGCAAGGAACATGTGGGGTATCGGGCGGTGCTCTTTTTCAAACCAACCCGACTGATACCCTCACATTTCTCCGAAATTTCAACACTTGAAAAAAGGATGGCGCTGAGAAGCGCTCGTATCAATAAATACTTATTCGAAATTCGGTGGCTTCGAGCAAGCACTGATAGCGTGGTGGATAATGGATAACGTCTGCATAACGGTTGATACGGGAATTTGCGGATTTCCCTGTCAGGTGAAAGCATGGAAAAAGGATAAACGGATCGCAGGCCTTGATATTTCAGGCTCTGAATGCAAAATGATTCAGAAGCTTTCCGCCGCACTCAGTGAACTCAGCATCAATGATCTTTTTCTACCATTAACAAAAAATCCGATTTTTATTCATGCAGAACGGGCTGCCTGCCATCTGGCCTGCCCTGTCCCCGTTGCAGTGGCTAAAGCTGCTGAAGTAGCACTTGGCCTTGCGGTGGCAAAAGAGGTAACCCTCCGGTTTGAAAAAGGTTGTGACTGATGAACAAACAAGACACCGACACGACAAGCTGCAGCATCAAGAACCTGTCCTCTGATAAGGAGCCCCGCTTTAATCCTGTTGAAGAACGCGTGGCAAGCGGAAAGGCACCTGTGCTTGTGGAAATAGTCTGTGAGCGGGTTCACTGTATGATGTACGATTACGCCATCAATACCGTGGATATGGTTGCAGAAACCTTTGGTGACCAGATTGAAATCCAGACCGTTGTCAGGAGGGGAGGGTTAAAAAATGCCCTGCGGTTCATGAAATTATGCAAACGGGCAGGCAGAATGCTGTCGGTTCCCACAATTCTCATCAACGAGGATGTTCTTTTTGACACCGTACCCCATCCAGATGAACTCACAGAAGCAATAAAAAGGTACCTGGATGGCAATGATGAAGCAGGCACAAAGAAGGATCAATGAACCATCCTTCTAACCGCCACGGGTGGACCGGGATTTGGGATGCCTTGTTCGCACACAACGAATCATGAAAGTAATGTTAGACATGCCTGCACTTTTTTATAAAACACAGCCGGCAACGGCAAAGGAAAATTTTTGTGAAATCCACCGAAAAGGTAAACAAAATAGTCCATTTACATGGCACGAATAATCAGGATGCTGTTTCGTTTCGGTGCAATAATGGCATTTCTGACGAACTGTTGCGCAAACTACACACCAATGGAAGGAAATACGGGTTAGAGTCTGTCCTTCCCTTCAGTGTAAAAAAGATCGTTGTTGCCAACTGGGTCAACCTGAAATGCCGGTACGGATGCACGCAGTTTAATGCCAACTGGTCCTGCCCGCCTGCAACCCCGGACATTAACGAGGCTCGTAACCTGCTGGAGGAGTATTCAACAGCTTTGATGCTGGTGGGTAATCAGCAGGTCAGTGAATTTTACAGGGATACCAATAAAAACCGCACCGATCAGGTTCGTTACTGGAAGGGAACTGTCATGCTTGAGAGACAACTGTTTCTGGAAGGGTATGACAAGGCGTTCGGCCTCGTCAGCGGCGCATGCAAGCTGTGTAAAAAGTGTGCCTATCCTGAAAATTGCCGGTTTCCCATGGAAAAAAGACCGACAGTGGAATCGCTTTCCATTGATCTGGTGGGGACCCTTAAAAATATCGGTCACGATATCAAGGTGGCCATGGATATAAAAGAAACTTTCAAATATTACTCAATGATTCTGCTTGATTAACCCTGACGTTCAGGAATAAGGAGATTTTTGGTGTGACGGATATTATCCTGGTAACCCATGCGCTTACCCAATGGAACGTTGAAAACCGTATCCAGGGGCATACGGATGTTCCGTTGAATCAAGAGGGTCGATACATGGCAGAGGCGCTTGCATCGGGCCTCCGGCACGAGATAATTCATGCTGTGTACACCAGTGATCTGTGCCGAGCACGGGAAACGGCACAACCTCTGGCCAGGCAAAAAACCCTGGTCATTCACCAGGATATGCGACTCCGGGAGGGGCGCAGTGTTTTTCAGGAACGCTCGGATCACTATCCCATGCTCACCTTTCCCGTGGAGGTCGAGACCGAGCCAATAGTGCTGGAGCGTATGATGGAGGTGATGGACGCAATCGGAGAAACCCATGCTGGAGAAACTGTATTTGTGGTCTCCCATGGGGCTGCCGTTGAAATTTTTATAACTCATTTGCTTTCTTTAAATCCGGAAACTGCCATGGTTTATGGCAATATCCGAATGGCCATCAATCGCCTGATTTTTGAAAACGGCAGATGGTACTGCCTGAGCCTGAACCATACAGTACCTCTTGATAATTAGGGCAGAGGCGTAATCGCTCATAACATTCTTTTCCGGCTTTACTGTGTAATATCAAGGACGTTTTGGATCCGGTCTCTCTTCCAGATCCCACATTTCGCAGCAAACGCATAAACAGCACTTTGAGTGCCACAGAAATTTATCGCCGTTTAGCAACAGATAACACTTATAATTATTAGGACCTGACGATTATAAGAACTATTTCAAACCAATGAGTGTGATCCATCCCACTACAGTTGCCAAAAATGGACGTTTCGACCTTTATATTCGGTCAAAACCATCTATTTGCTGATCAAAAATAGTCCCCTGGACGATTGAATCGGTGGCACGGACATACTATTAATATAATGAAGTATGTTCAGTTCGTAAATACCAATTACAAACCAGAACGAGGAGGAGACAAGACACATGTCAAAACAATTGTTAATTGATGCTTACCGAGGTAAGCGAACAGACTCAGCTCCCTGGGTTCCCTATTCAGGAGTTCATTGTGCATTTCTTATAAATGAAAAGGCCGATGATTTTCTAAAGAGCCCGGAATTATTGGCAAAAGGAGTTGTTCACACCGCCAAGCAATACAAGGCAGACGGAATTCCTTTACTGTTTGATCTTTCAGTGGAAGCCAGTTCTGTTGGTTGCGAATTGAAATGGTGGGAAGACAACGTTCCTTCCGTCTCAACGCATCCCTGTTCCGACAAAACCCCTGAACAGGCTGGGCTTACAATCCCCACAAAGGATTCGGGACGATGGCCAACAGTGTATGAAGCTGCGAAAATTGCCAAACCCCAGCTTGACGAACTGGACTGCGCCATGATGGGTCTTATCTGCGGACCATTGACCCTGGCCTCCCATCTTGCTGGCGTTCGTATTTTCACCGATGTTTACAAACATCCAGATTTTGCCCAGGAAGTGCTCACGTATGCAGGTCAGGTATGTGAGGCGGCAGCAAAATTTTATGTAGAAATGGGCTGTGACATTATAGCTATTGTTGATCCGGTTGCTTCCCAGATCAGAGATACCACATTCCATGAATTTGTTACTCCCCATTGTCAGCCTGCCATTAAAGTCATCCATGATGCTGACCTTACCTCTTCTTTCTTTATCTGCGGCGACTGCACCAGAGTGATGGACGAAGTCTGTAAGCTTGGAACGCATGGGTTTGCCATTGACGAACAGTTGAATATGAACTTCATAAGGGATAAAGCCAGAGAGTACGGCTTAGGCTTTGGTGGAAACCTGAAACTTACCCTTTCGTTAAGCCTCGGCCTGATATCCCCGAGGGAGGATGCCATTGTCAGCCTTGCGGCCGGTGGATCCCACGGGTATACGTTCGCCCCCGGCTGAGATCTCCCCTACGATGTTCCGGTGGAACATATGATGCAAGCCATTGATGCAAGAAGCTGGTTTGAAGAGACCTTCCCAAGATACCCCAAAGAAAAATAATTTCATAGGAGACTGGCACGTGGCTGATGAAAAAATACAAGTAGATGTTTTGACGCTTGACAGTGTTCAATGTGCAGCATGCGGCTACATGATGGAATCCATGGCAGCAATGCCCGATGAAGTCCAGAGCCTGATTGTATACAAGGAATGGTCCGTGAAGAATAAGACCGGTGTTGGCAAATTCATGGAACTGAAAGGAAAAGTGCTACCGTCAATCGCCATCGAGGGGGATATTGTATTCCCAAGCATTATCCCCCAGTATGAAGAACTGATTGATGAAATGGCAAAAAGGGCCAAAACCCCTGAGCTTGCGGCCAAATTGAAAGCAGCGAGAGATAAAGGATTTCAGTTTGATAAAGTAACGGAAAACCTTGCTAACGCGGGTTCTGGACAGAACACCCGGGTTGACAGTTAATCAACGGTAGATGTTTCAACATACGCAGAGGATTGGCGCGTTAGCTGCCCAATCCTCTGTTTGCCTGGATGCTCAACCGTGTGTTCCAATGGCCGATGTTGTGATCAAGCCCAAAATCAAGATTGTTTTTGATCAGGTACTTATAAAGCTGTTTATTCATAGGGTTTTAAATGAGCGGTGCCGAAGGATTATGGATATATGCAACAAAAAATGAACATTGAGGTCATGTATAAAGCAGATTCCTGTCTTCCTTGTTTTTATATGGATGAAGCAGTCAGGGAAATAGTACCTCTCTATTCCGACGTTGTGAATTACCAACGCATTGATATAAAAACGCCAGTAGGAAAAAAAAGGTTCCTGGCGTTGTCAGTTTCTCTTTTTGGTGAAGAGGGGGTTTACAAGCACAAACGAATTGCGCCGATACCATCGCTGTTTATCAATGATGAACTTTTTTTTGATGCCATACCGCCTCGGTTTGAACTTGAAGCTGCTATTAATGAAGTGCTCGGAGCCAGGCTCCACCTTGAAGTTCTGCATGAAGGCGCACATTGAATTCCCTGTGTTTATATGGCCCGGGTGGTCGAATCTGTGTTGGTTGATTTTGACAAAAACGTGTCGGTTGAGATGATTGTCACCAAAACCATGGAAGGTGCCCTGCGATACCAGGATCTTGTCCGGTCCCTGGGAAAACTGTTGCCGATACCTTCCATCATTATCAACGGCGAACTTGCTTTTGAAACCACCCCGGGGGTGGAAGTGCTCAAAGCGCATTTGACTGCAAGAATTAATCATCAGAAACCGGACGTTGAAGGAGAATAGACGATCCATGGAAAAAGTCATTGTAGATGTTCTGCTGACCGATTTCAGGCAATGAACCGCCTGCGTCTATATGGCGGAATCGGTAAAGGTATTACCGGAAGATGTGCAGAAACTCATGGAGGTTCATGAGTGGGACTTAAGAACCCTGGAAGGAGTGGAGCGATTTCGAGAAATTAAGGCAAAATCCCTACCCAGTATTGCCATGGAAGGATCTGTTGTCTATGCTTCGATCATTCCCGGCCAGGAGGAACTTGCCGATGAAATCCGACGACGTTACCAGGAGAAGAATTAATCATTTCATTTACTAAGGAAGGTCTGATGAAAATCGAAATTCTTGGAACAGGTTGTAAAAACTGTGATACGCTGTACGACAATGTCGTGAAAGCATTGAACACAACCGGTCAGGCAGATACATCCCAGATTGAAAAAACAGGAGACATCGACTATTTTATGAAAATGGGTCTGTTTACAACCCCTGGTCTGGTCATCGACGGGGAGTTGGTTTCTGCGGGACAGGTATTGAGCGAAGACCGACTTGTTGAGGTTATTACGTCTAAATCTAAAAAAGACAAATAACCTGAACCATTGTGGATCAACTTCATTTGCGAGGAGCACAATTCATATGAGCACTGCAACAAACGTTATTCTCATCACAGGGTTTCTCGGAAGCGGTAAAACAACGTTTCTTAACCGGATCATTAAAACCTTCCCTGATGACCAGAAACTCATGATCCTTATGAATGAATTCGGTGAAATAGGTCTGGACGGTACGCTGATCGAAGGGGATGACATTGATATTCTCGAAATCAGCAAAGGCTCAATCTTCTGTGTCTGTGTCAAGACCGATTTTATCCGGTCACTGAACGAAATTGCACAGACCATAAAACCTGACGTTTTGATCGTGGAATCGACTGGAGTTGCAAATCCATCGGATTTAAAAAAAGACCTGAAGCTGTCGATTTTCAATAATCGTTTCCAGATGAAAGAACAGATATGCATCATTGATGCTGAAAGCTTCGAAGACGCATATCAAACTTTTGTTTCCGTGGAAAAACAGATTGAATCTTCAACTTTGTTCGTAATCAATAAGGTCGATCTTGTGCCGGATGGCACGATCGCCGAAATAAAGGCGATTGTCGCAAAGCACCATCCATCGCCCGAATTTTATGAGACCACCTATGCCGATATTCCCATGGAAAAATTATTTGCAAAGCAGGTGGAAGCATTGGAGCGTCCGGATGGGCCTGCGTTATCTTCAGACGAACTTGAGGCTGCCATTGAAAAGCTTTTAGAGAATCCCGACACCAATGCAACCCCCCCCGACAGGCTGCTGTCTGCCATCTATTCATGGACAGGTACAGATATCCAATCGTTTAAAACCCTGGTCAAACTGTTTCCGAAAAAACTGGTAAGGTCCAAGGGTTTTCTGACCCAGGGGACAACCCTTTACCTGTTTAACCTGGTCATGTCAAGGCACACCATTGAGGTCTATTCATCTGCAAAAGACTGTACAGCATTGATCAATCGTATTGTGTTTATAGGGCCACCGGAAGTAATCAAAGAACTTGAGGCGCTCAGCTTGGAACATCCTGAACTGTCAAAACAATCGGTTTTTGATCCCATGCTCAGCAACTAAAAACAGGGTAGACTATCCGGTATCCGGAACTAAGGTTCAATCTTGCTGACGTTATTTTCGCCATAGGATACGATCCTAATTTTATAAGGAAAAAAAATAATGCATAGAAAAATCATCGGCGTTTCCTGCAGTCCCCGCTCAGGTCAGTCGACTCATTTTGCAATGAAGACATGTCTTGAAACCATTGAATCAGAATTTGACGATATTTCCACCCATCTCATTGATCTGGGGAAATTAACAATAAACGGTTGCATCGCCTGTGGAAAATGCACCAAAGAACCTGTGTGCTCCCAGAAAGACGATTTTGAAACGATTATTCCCCTGATGTCAGATCCAGAGGTTGCAGGGCTGATTATTGCGACCCCGGTTTATTTTGGAACCATGACATCCCAGGCGAAAGCATTCCTGGACAGATGTGTTCTGCTGCGGCGAAACGGTGCCCTGTTGAAAAACAAGGTCGGTGGTGTCATCAGTGTCGGCGGCTTCAGGCACGGCGGCCAGGAAACTACCATCCATGCAATTCACGCAGCCATGCTTATCCAGGACATGATCGTAGTAGGTGATGGAAATACCACCTTTCATTTTGGTGGAACCGTATGGAGCGGGCATCCAGACGGGTACGAGAAAGATACATTTGGTATAGATACAGTGAAAAATCTTGGCCGCCGTGTCGCCACTGTCGCTGGCATGATCAATCACTGATGTTTAACCGGACACCACGGCTTTTCTGATGTAACAGGAAAGGCCGCTGGTGCCATGAAGCTTATAGACACAGTTTAAATTTGCCCTGTCATGCGGGTTATAGTGATAAACAGTGGATAGCAGTATCAGGCTTCCGTAGTGCCGGGGTAGCGTATTCCAGTGATTTCATCGCTGGCAAAATCAAACAGGAGGCCGGATTTTTCACCCGAAGTGATTATGACCTTTTCTGTTGCGTCTACCTCTCCTACCACGGCAGCTGTGATACTTCTTTCCTGGAACAGTTGAATCACGGTGTCGCAGTTCTCCGGTTTCACCGACAGAATAAACCCGAAACTCTGGAAGCAGTGAAGCCAGTCATTGAGGTCAATACTGTCAGGCCTTGGAATGGCCTGAAGATCAATGGTGCCTCCCTGGCCTGAATTTTCAAGGAAAATGGAGATGGTGCCAAGAATCCCGGCATTGCTGATGTCTTTACCTGCACATGACAGATCCCCTTCTGCAATCATCGGCAAGGTTTCCAGCCGGTAACGCAGTTCCTCCGGTGTTTTCCCAGAATTCGCATCCCAGCTCACAACCGATTTGCATCCGCGTGTTCCGTCAAGGTCCACTGCCAGGATCAGATAATCGCCAGGTTCAGCCAGATGACTGCGGATCAGTTTGGTGGCTGATCCCAGTATGGCAACGGAAAGAGAGGGGTGGGACATCGGCGCATCCGGGTGAAGGTGACCGCCAAGCATGGGGACTTGGAGCTTGTGACATCCTTTTTCAATGCCGGCAACGATCATGGCACGTTGCTCTTCATCACCGCTGGCCAGAACATTGACCAGACCAAGGGGACGGCCACCCATGGAATAAATATCATTCACAGTGACCATTACCGAGGCTTTGCCTGCAGCATAGGGTTCATTAATGAGAAGGCCTGTCATCATTCCGTCGGTGGCAAACAAAAGATAGGTATCGCCATAGGGGATAACGGCCGCGTCATCGCCCCAGTTGGGCAGATTTTTTCCATATTGATGGGTACGATTAAGCTGCTCCACAACTGGTTTTATGGGGTTTTTTCGTGTCAGGCCGATGTAATTGCGGACGCCGTGAATAATATCGGTTAAAGGGGTTTCCATGGGTTACATATCTCCCGGAACACGGCCAAGGTCAGCCTGCATGGGCTGGTGGGGGTGGCCAAAGTGCATTTCTAAGGGGCCCTGGGGGGCCCAGCCAAGTTTTTTAAAAAAGGAGACGTTCTGTTCCTGGATGGTGGCCATGAAAACATGACAGCCCTTTTTTTTGACCCGCTTCATTGCTTCTTTTACAAGGTCGGAGCCTGCCCGGGTGTTGCGATACTCTTTTCGGACGGCAAGCCTGCCGCCGACCCAATGGGTTTTTTCCTGGTTTTCAGGATAAATACGAACGGTTCCGACTACAAAGCCCTTGGAACGGGCTACCAGCTGGGTTCCCTTGAGGTCGTTATCGTCAATGTCGGATTTATCAAACATTTTCTGCTCACGGACAAAGATCTCGTTCCGGATGGCAAAGGCTTCGGAGCGTTCCCTCTGATTCCTGGCACTGTGACAGACAATGCCGTCATGGCGTTTTTCGTAAAACGGAAGTGCGGAGCAGGCACCACATTTGACACATCCTGCAATAGTGGCATCCAGGGAGAGTTCTTTTTTCGCAAGAATTACGGCAACAGCTTCATAAATACGTTTCATGGTATCGGCATCCGGTGGAATCGCCCCTTCCAGGGTTGAACCCGGGATGGGCCTTAAAGGGACCACAAAGGGGTAAACACCGAGATCTGCAAGATATTCACTTCCCCAGGCAATGGATTCCGGAGATTCACCAAGCCCGACAATGAGAAAACTGCTGACCTGATTGGGTCCGAACAGCTCCACAGCCGTTTTCCAGGCACGATCATAATGGGCAAAACCGATGGCAGCCTTGGCAGGAGCAACACGTTTCAGGACCTCCGCATCAAAACTCTCCACGTGGATACCCACGGAAGAAACACCGGCATCGGACAGTTCCTGGATAAGACCAAGATCCGGTGGCGGGGCAAATTGAACCTGCACGGGAATTTCTGCCTTTTTGATAACCGCCCTGGCACACGCTGCCAAATAGGGGATTTCACTGCCCGGCGGGTCGCCGGTTCCTGATGTGAGCACCATATGGGTAATACCATCCAGATCACGGGCGGCAAGAGCTACTTCCGCCAGTTGTTCCGGTGTTTTTCTGGCAATGGTATGACCTGTTTTTATGGATGTTTCAGAAGAACAAAAAGTACATTTATTGCCCTGTTTCCAGTGTACACAATTCTGGAGGACCGTGGTTGCAAGGCAATTATTTCCATGCAGAAGGGCAATTTTTTTGTAGGGGATACCCCCTTTTGTCTGGCGGCTGTAAAAACGTGGTTCAGGAACGACGTTCGCACAAAGGATTTCCCGATGATCTTTGATAATCCGGTAGCCTTTATCAGAAGACTTCAAGGTAAAGGGGGAGCGGAGAACATAATGGGCTGCAATGGGGGCATTGACAGGAATGTTATTGATGAGAAAGGCCCTGCCTTCTGCCGGACCTGCGCCACCTTTGCGTCCCAGTATGTCAGAGGGGACATTGATTCCCTGGCTTTGTATTTCAGTGATGGTATTGCGCAAATGAGACCTCCCGGTAACAGCTTTAATTGATCATAAATGCGGCTTTTACCAGAATTTTCTTTCTACCACAAGGGGTAATCTTGGACAAGTGCACACCCAGTGAATCATTCAAGTCGCATGTTTCATAGCGGGTCGAGTTCCGGTGGCCTGGGTAAAGGCCCACCGGTTGTATCAACCCGCCGTTGTGAAACGGATCAAGCAATGATTATGTTCTTATTTATGCTTGTCCGGCATGGATGTAATCGTACCGTCCCAGGTGTCGACCTTGGCGTCGATGTCGCCTGATTCCGGGAACCAGGTCTGGGTAACACATTTGGACTCAGTAAAGAACTTAAAACCGTCTTGTCCCATGACATGGAGATCACCAAAGAAGGAATTTTTGTGTCCGGTGAAACCGAAAACGCCAAGGGGTACAGGGATACCCACATTGACACCGACCATCCCCGCATCACTTCTAAAGGCGAACTCACGGGCATAGTGACCATTCTGGGTGTAGATAACCGAACCATTGGCGAATTCATTGGCGTTCATCAGGGCAAGGCCTTCTTCGAAATTTTTAACCCGTTTGACGCAGAGAACAGGACCAAAGACTTCCT
>Ga0208900_1001464_pt1 | contig 12438 bp, 13 predicted proteins | sample AntAceMetag02UKK_FD_184763 | JGI IMG/M metagenome (GOLD analysis project Ga0208900, IMG submission 184763) | Saline lake microbial communities from Ace Lake, Antarctica - Antarctic Ace Lake Metagenome 02UKK (SPAdes) (version 2) | ecosystem: Environmental > Aquatic > Non-marine Saline and... | reverse complement strand
GTAGTTTGCTTTAATTTAACATCATAGCCGTTTGTGGCCATCACGCTCATAAAGCTGATAAGAGTAAATAAACTAAATAAGAGTTTTCTCATGCTTAAATTATTTTGAAGTTAGTAAGTATTGAATTAATTTTCGATTGATTAAGCTTTTATATAAAATGTGATAAGACCGGAATTGTTTCCGGTCTTATAATTTTTCTGGTTAATTACCCAATAGTATTTTTTTTGTGACTGTTTTTTCAGCATCCTGGAGTTTAATGTAATAAACTCCGCTACTATACAATGATAAGTCAAGTGTGATTGTATTAATACCGATCCTGGAGAAATCTTCCACCTGCTCGAAATACATTGGCTGGCCAAAAGCATTGAGCAGTAAAACAGTAACAAAATCGCTTTTCTCGACAAGGAAATCGATATTTACAACATCTAATGCAGGATTGGGGTAAACCCTTAAAGAGCCCTGCCTCGCTAATTCGTCAATAAATGTTGGCTGGAAGAAATGCAGGTTCGACATTTCGGATTCGCAACCAAAATTATTAGTAACAATACTGTAATAATTCCCTGTAACTGGTGGAGTATAAATCTGGCCTGTAGCTCCGGTTATTGCGCCATCGTCGTTGTACCACTGGTTGCCAAACTGCTCGTTAGAAATCAAATTAGGCCCAAGCTGCGAAATTGTTGGTGCATCGGGAACTTCCATTATTACGAGCCACATCTCATCGAGCAATTCATCGCCTGATGCCATATCTGTAACGGTAACAGAATACATCATCGACTCGTCGGGTGAAGCAAGCGGGTTTTGAATGTTTGGGTTGTTGAGGCCATCAACGGGAGACCATAAATAACTATAATTTCCGGTTCCGCCGTAAACCTGTGCATTAAGTTGAGAAGATTCACCCTTACAAATCTCGGAAGGATTGGCTGACATTGTACAGTTCATAGCATTGCTACCGAGTACATTGAAAAATTCAAGGTATTTCTCCATCAATGCAGCCCTTGTTGTTTCTTCCAGTCCACCATATTCAAACGATGCACCGATGGTATTGTACGTGCCGGCATCATTAGCTACAGCACATGCGTAGGCGGGACTTGCATTATTCAGGATCACTTCACCAGAGCCAGTGGCTTCAAGCTGGTCGATCCAGTTATTTTCGCCGGTATAATTAAACGACATGCCTTCTGTCATTGTTCCGGCAACACCATTTATTGTCCCTAAATCCCCCGATCCATCGCTGATACCATTTATTCCAAACATTTCATGAGCGGCGGTTTGCTCATCATAATACCAGGTATCTCCACCTTCCATATAAAGATTTCCGCCATTATTCAGGTACTCAGATAGACTATTTCCTTCGGCACTGGTAAGTTGATAATTGTTACTATAAATACCGAGGCAAACAAATATGGAAGAATATAAATTGAGGTCGGATGGGAAAGATGTAGTTAATTCTGCCGCAAGGCCCAATTCCTCGATGTCGGCCAAAATTATGTTTGCCGAATTGTTATTTTCGTCAAGATCAATAATAATTACAGGAATTTGCCCAACAACAATCGAAAATTCGCCTTCTCCCGTAATTCCCATATCGCCTTCAAAGGCAACATTAAACATTGCCACTTGTCCGGCAGGGGTGTTTTCGTCGGCAAAAACTTCGAATGAAGCCATACCGAAACCCTCGGGTTCAACATCACCAAAATTTTGTGGGTCGGTGGTATTCACTGTAATAAATGTGCTTGCCGATGATAATGTTCCCATCACATTGTAGGCTTCGGCAGTTCCAGGGTTTGTCATGGAAACCAAAATTTCTACGGTCTCACCCGGGTCAAGTTTCCCATTGTTATTTCCTGTGGGATCAAGAACTGTAAAGCCTGTGTAATCAAGCAACGGTGCATGGGCAGTTATTTGAAAGTTACTTATCCAGGTATCGGTGTCATCCGTTGCTTCTAAAACAAAGGCGATAACATGTCCATCCGGAATGTCAAGAGCAACTTCCACCGCAGAAAAAGCCATCTGATAAGATATGATCTCATCAGGATTGATATCGCCCAAAATGACCATTGCATTAGGAATGTTAACATACTCATCGGTGGATGATAAAAACACATGAACATCAATAGCTGCTTCGTTGCCAAGATTTTTCATAGAAATATCAAAAGCCACCGGTTCGCCATAGTCAAGTAGTCCGTTTTCGTTGCCCGAAAAGTCATTCACCGCTACTTCATCAAGTAAAACATAAGCACCGTCTGGCGATGCTACCGTAAGCTCGCCCATAAAAGGCATGAGGTTTTGCCCGGTAACTACAACATCGGCAACACCGGGAATTGTTATGGGAGCTTCAAAAACTACTTCAGCAACACCATCACCATCAGCCAAAGCTGTTCCATGAAGAACGCCGTCTTTTGATATGGCAACATAAGCGTAAGGATCAGTATTTACTGTGAAAGTGGCTGATCCAACAGGCATCAATCCTGCATAAGATGTGTTTGTAGCAGGAGGCTGAGAGAAATAAATCATCAAAGAGGGATCTCCCATCAGGTGGTAAATTTCCCAATAATATTCTTCTAAATCAGCACCTGCCTGTGTTACTGCAAGATTTCCTGCCGCAGGCATTTGTCCTTGGGTTACATACCAATCTTCCAATGAAACACCTGCCTGATCGTGGAAGGTACGGTCGTAAGCGCCAAGATGTTCCGGGTTGTAGGTAGGATTGGCCGATACGGTTTCGAAACCAACACCCCACCAAAAATCTTCGTCCCAATAGGTACTGTTAGAACCTCCAATATAACCCACGGCTCCTTTGAGCGGCGCGCGCAATACTTCTTCACCAAAGCAATTGGTTTGAAATTCAACAGAAGAGCAACAGTTGCCAACCATTAAGGGATATTTGTGGGCATTGGTCATGCCTGACACATCACTTATCACAAAATTAGGATCGGCCCAACCCGAAGGGCTGCAATGTGCTGTATAGTTGGCGTAAGACACACCATCGGATATGTTTTGTTTTATGTTTTGTGAATAGTTTCCACCACTTGGCTCGGGCTGTAGATAAATATGCGCGTTGAGTCCGTGCTCGGCATTAAAATAATAAGTTGTCCCATAATTGATTTGGCCATTGCCCCAGGTTGTACCATGCGAAGCATCGGCTCCGGCAATCATCACCACCTCATCTAAAAATGAAGGATCGGGGAAAGTATATTGTTCGTATTCTAATGTTTTATCAATTTGAGGTTGAAGCTGCGTTAAATTGGTGGCCGAGAACCTGCCGTAATAAGCTTCCGGGAAAAGATCATTGGTATAATCACAGTAATAGAGGTCGGTAACATGGCCACCGGCATTGCCGTTAAAGGTTGGGATTTGGGCTACATCACCAACAAAAAGTACAAAAGTTTGTGGATTGTATCCTTCGGGTGGGTTGTTGTAAAAATTTTCGAGGTAGGTCTTAATGCTTGAAGTTGTGATTCCAACTTCGGGCATATTGGTGTAAGCTTCTACAACATTGAATCCTTTTTTTGTTTTCCATTCGATGAAAGGCTGCATTGATTCCCCGAACATGGGATCGGAAACTATGATATAGGTAACTGGTGTTTCATCGAAAAGTTTATCGATTGGCGAGCTTTTGTAATTGAAAAACATGCGACTCATACTCTTGAAGTAGCGGTTTGTTTTTGTTTGTTTAAACTGGATGGTTTCGGGAACATTTGCCCCGTCAAATTCGATATTAACCTCCAGATTTTCATAAATTCTGATAATTTTTTTTACCGGGTTGTATTGAACCGGCGAAATTTCAACCCTTGCAATATTAATACCCCGCATTATTCCAAGCTGATCTACAACAACCTGTTGGTTTCCCAAAAAGCTATCCGTGTTATAAACATCGTTGTTGATTCTGAATTCTACATCTTCGGGGCTATCGCTTTTTGAAAGTGAGGGTTGAACGGGGATAATTGGATATTGTATGCCAAGATCCAACAGAGTATAATCTTTAAAACTATCGTAGGTAATGCTGATGTTGTAATCGGATTGCAATGGAACTTCAATCAACTTTTTTAGTACCGGAAGTTTGGGATTACCAATGGTGGTAGAGTAACCGTAACCATCAACCCTTATTTGACTGAATTCTCCTTCTGATGCTTTTACATCAAAAGCTGAAATTTCAGAAATCGTATTTTTGAGGCTGAGAAGGGTGTAAGTATTTTCAGTAATTTCAATTTTTGTTTCGTCCTGGTTTAGCACCACAACCTGCGCCATTGAAGCAGAGGTGGTAATAAAAAACCCCAATACCATAAGATATTGAAAAAATGTTTTTCGTTTTAACGAGGTAACCATAGTAACTGAATTGAGTTAATAAAGTTTATGTATTTGATTTTGAAAATTTACCAGCTGCAAAAGTAAAAATTTTAGTTGTAAAATCCTAACATACAACACTGATTTAAATATCTTTAATGTTATTTTCCCACCAAAAAAATCACCTTATTCAGGTGCGATTTTCCGTGATGGTTGCTTTAGTTTGAAAATTAAATACTAAGCGTTTGATTTACCAAAAAGTAGCTTGTTAAAAAACTGTTAAGGTTATAGTTTTTGAAGAAGGTATTTTGAGGATATTTGCCTTACCGGATACCATGCAGCAATCAATCCTAAAAAGATTACAGTAGCAAATACGATTGCAAAATCCAGTAATTGGATTTGAACGGGATAAGCGTCCACAACGAAGGTTCCCCCTCCTCCACCCAGGCTGATAATTCCAAACTCTTGTTGCAGCAAGCTAATCAGCCCACCCAAAATCAAGCCCAGCATGGCACCACCAATCGAAATCATTGTGCCTTCCAAAAGAAAAATGCGCTTGATTAATTGATTGTTGGCACCCATACTATGCAAAATGGCAATGTCTTTTTTCTTGTCGAGGATGAGCATGGTAAGGGAGCTGATCACGTTAAAAGTTGCAATAACCAGGATAAAGGTAAGGATGAGGAAAATAGCCCATTTTTCTGACTGCATTATTTTATAGAGTAGTTCCTGTTGTTCGAATCGGTTTTTCACCACGTAAACATCCCCGAGAATATCTTTGATTTTTTTCTTGATTTTCTCCACATCATATCCGCTTTCCACGCCGAGTTCAACAGCGGTAACATCATCGGTGTAATCCAATAAATCACGGGCAAACGCAATGGGAACTACGGCATATTTCGTATCGAAATCCTGTTGAATAGAAAAAATGGCAGAAGGGAAAATCGGTTTACTTTTGAAAGCCTGATCAACACTGGTACTCATTTTCCCTTCGCGGCGCGGCAAATACACCGTGATGGGGTTGAGGATATCTTTGGGGTTGGCACCAAGAAAATATGAAACCCCGGCCCCCAAAATCATGCGGGGATGGCCGCGCTCGCTTAAATTGAAAGTTCCTTCGATGAGCATGGTATCCAAACCGGTCATCGATTCAAACTCATCGCTTACGCCCTTGATGGTAGCGATAAATTGCTTGTCGCGGTATTTTAAAAGGGCATTTTCTTCGACAACCTGGGTGAGCACATAAACCCCCGGGATGGATTTAATTTCAGATGATGGGAAATCATCAAAATGAAATGTTTTGCCCTTTTGGGTTGTGATAACAAGATCGGGGTTAAAGGAGTTGAAAAGTGATACGATAAGCTGCTCGAATCCATTAAAAACAGAAAGTACGATAATTAGCGCCATCGTGCCCACGGTAACACCAAGCAGTGAAATTCCTGAAATCACATTGATGATGTTGTGCGACTTTTTGGCGAACAAGTACCTGCGTGCGATATAGAATGGAAATGATTTGATGAAAGAAGTTGTTAATAGTTAATTGAAAATCGTTAATTGTCCCGAAAAATAGAATAGAAAATTTTCAATTTTCGTAATTTTTCGAGGGTACACGGGCAAAGCCCGGCATTATTCTTTAATTCTTGAGCGAAGCTACCGACCCAAACCCTTCAAGATGATTTTTCGGGACTACCCACTGCCTGCTAATTGTAATCCTCTATGCAGTATGTAATATGGCCAAATAACCGTTGATGTATGCTTTTTTAACTGCAGGTTATTATTTTTCAATATCTAAAATTCTTTTTATTTGCCATTTTAATCTTTCAAATGAACCGATGTCCAATGCTCTCTGCCCTGAAAGCATTCCTGAAAAAAGTATTGGGGTAATTTTCCCTCCAATATTAATTTTATATGTTCCAATTTCGTTGTCAAAATTTTCATTAAAATCAAGATTATAAGCCATCCATATTTTACTAAAATGGGGTAAATGCTTTTGCTTTAATTTTCCGAAAAATTCTGATGCTAAAGAATTTGAAACAATTATAAGTCGAGGTGAGGCTCTATTAATTATTTCAAATGTAATATCCAATTGCTCTTGTAAAAACTCGGCATTATGATAACTCAGATTCTCAATCACTTTTTGATTTGTTTCTCGAAGAAAAAACAAATCTAAATGTGTCCACTCTGCATTATCACAGTATTCTGATATGTCTTTGAATTTCTCAAAATAGGGTATATCTTTCTGGCTGTTTTCAATAATAGGATAAAATTCGATTTTTACATTGTCAGATTTTATTTTTGATTTTTTATCGAATGAAGGATTTATCCCTATAAAAAGTAATGCATTTTTCAATACATATTGTGGCAATATTGGAGATTTCCGATATTCAAAATCTGACTCGTTTAGTATTTCAATATGACCATATTTTGACCATAAATTTACTACTCTTTCTTTATAATCTTGTTCAAGATGAATTTTCATTTTCTTGATTATTACCTTTTTGATAACTAATAATTATGATCGAAAAAACTATTAACTAATAACTATGAACCATTAACTATGAACCATTAACTATTAACCATTAACTATTAACCAATAACCATTAACTATCCCCCTACTTCCATGCCTTCACCAATAACCCTGTTCCTGTCCGGTGTTTCAATTTTACATCCAAAACGTTCATTATTAATGCAAACCAATAAGTGAGCAAATAATAAAACGGCAGGATGACAAAGAAAATTTTTGAAGTATTGAGCATTAAAATTGGCCATTTCATGGATAACTTCCACGAAATTTTACCCGGCCAACCATAAGTGTATTGCGCTTCTGTACGTGAAAATCCTGCTGATTTTAACTTTTCCTGAATTTCGTCAATATTATAACCATCCCTCACGTGCTCATCAACAAAGGATGCGCTGCCATCATTTTGGTAATCTTCGTGTTTGTGGTGGTCGTGTACATCGGAACCACCCTGGTCGGAAGGCGTTGAAATGACCAACATTCCACCTTTCTTCATGGATTGATTCAAGTTTTTAAAAACCTGCACATCTTCTTCGATGTGTTCCATAACATCAACCGAATACACCAGATCGTAGGCATTACCCCTCACAAATTTGGTTAGGTCGGCGAATTCAAATTCCACGTTATTAAACCCGATCTTTCCAAAAAACTCCTGGCAATCTTCAACTTGTTCTGTTTTAACATCCACACCTAAAATTTTCCAGTCGGGATAATTTTTCCCGGTGTAATACACGTATTGTCCAAAGCCAAAACCTGCATCAAGAACACTAACATTTTTCCCGGTATTTTTTGCAAATTTTCTAACGGCCTTTTTCACATGCCAGGTTCTGAGTAGCAAAGTATCGAGGAGGCGGTAAAACAGTTTTCGTGCTGCGGGCGTGCGGTTAAAAATCCCGCCAAGGCTTCGTTTTATTGGATCGTATTCCATGGGTTAATTTTTTAATCTTGATTTAAAAGGCTGTCGATATTCTCGATGTAATCGAGTGAATCGTCCAGGAAGAATTCAAGTTGTGGTATGTGGCGGACTTGATTTTTTATCCTTTTACCCAAATTATACCTGATTTCGCCACCGTGGGATTTAATGGTTTCGATTAGTCCCGGCTTGTCATTTGTAGCAAAGAGGCTCAAATACACTCTCGCTATTGAAAGGTCGCGGGTAACACTTACTTTAGTTACTGTGATTAATGCACCACCAAACTTACCTGCTATTTCGCGCTGAAAAATCTCGCCAATTTCGCGCTGCAGCATTTTCGATATTTTTAATTGTCGTTGTGAGTCCATGCCGCAAAAGTACAAAATGTTTTGCCTCTGCAACTATATCCTTCGAGGGCAAACATTCATTGTTTAAAATCTTTGTCGCTATAATCAGTTTTAAAAATCAGAACGCCCTTATCCATCGACTTGATCTCACCAACCAAAATATTTCCGTTTTTAAAAACCAGTGAATCATTAATTGCATTTGCTTTTTCAAAAACGAAAACCAATAAAACGACAAGCACTGAAAACCATAATGTTCTATTCATCAATTGTTTTTTTAAACTATATTTTAAACCGAAAAAGCCATCTTGTGTTCAAAAAAGCCTGAAATTATTTCGTGGTGTAAATCCCCGTTATTTCTCGATAAGAATCTGCTTTTTTTGATTTCTACTTATCTCATCTCAATCAGGAATCAGGAGTTAAGTTTTTCTTTCGAGGAGGCCTGCTTTCTGCGCCAGTTCAGGTTGTGTAGGTTTTGCAGCATTTCTTCTTTGCTTTGCAAACTCATTCAATTTCATATTTTATATCCTTCCAGGTGCAAAAACACCCATTATATAAAAATTATTCCTTTCCGGGTATGGTTTATTAAATTCTAATTTTGGTGCGCCATCTAACCAATCAAAAACAAAGCAACGAATACTCGTCCATTGAAATAACAAAGCTAATGATTAGAAAAGTATTGACCGCCGAAGAACAGGCATCCCTAAGTCCCGCTGCAATTATCACGCGCCTTAAGAAAGGCAACATACGATTCACAAAAAATAAATTTACTAAACGTGACAATCCTGCCCAGGTTAGCAAAAGCACGTCCGGGGAATTTCCACAGGTCTTTATACTTTCGTGCATCGAAAGCAGAGTAACGGTTACAGAGATTTTCGACTAGGGGATTGGCGATGTGTTTATAGCACGGGTTGCAGGTAATATTGAAAAAGTTGAAAGCGAATTCAATAAGGATCACCAAAGAACCCTCCTGATTATTGGCTATTTTTGTGGTAATTAATGCATAGCAATATGAAATTTATACTTTTGGTATGCTCGCTCCTATGGTTCAGCCTTTCGGTTTTTGGTCAGGTTGGCAATTTGGTTTGGGAAGATAACTTTAACGGGGGCATCCTGGATTTAGGCAAATGGACTTACGAAACAGGCACCGGCGTAAACGGTAATGCCATTAACTTAAGGTTTTCATACCTGAAAAATGAAATTGGAATATCACACAATTCTTATCAAAGGAAAAAATATCATCATCGGATTTATCGGATTTATCGGATTTGACCTGCCTACTTCGTGTAATCCGTGTAATCCGATGATAACTTTTTTGGGAGATGATTTTTGACGTATGCTTAACTTAATGACATTGGGGTGGGGGGGCAGCCAAAATACTTATGGCGGCCCCATTGTGCCTGAAGCTGGATTTCCCTGCTCGGTTTTTATCGACTGGGTGAAAGTTTATGCACTGGGAAACAATGCCGGTGTTGATGGAAATCCAAGTTCTCCCGGCATTAACATCTTCCCGAATCCGGCCAATGATGTTTTGCGTTTTCAACTCGACCAGCCACAGGGTTTTGAAATAAGGATTACAGATATTTCAGGAAAAACTGTTCTTCAGTCAAAGTTGGATCAATCGGCGGTAACAGATATTTCCAGCCTTAAAGCAGGGGTTTACATGGTTTGGTTGAGCAATGGCAAAATCACCCTATCGAAAAAGCTGGTTTTAAAATAAAAAAGAACTGTTGTTAGTAATGTTGATTTCTCCCCACAAAATAATTTTTGGTCGGCGGTGTTTATTCTGGAGAAATCTCTTTGAACGTCTCTTTTTACTTTATGCCTGACCTGCATCATTTTTGTAAATTGAATACAGCGTAAAAATATATAAATCTTCCCATCTACTCCAGCTCGGTATATTTGGTGGCGAGGTTTTTCGATTTTTCGATGGGGTATTTTTTGGCGTTCAGTTTCATTTTATCCAGCACAATTTCCTTTACATCAAAACCATATTTTTCGGCCAGCATAAAGGCATAAGCAAACACATCGGCAAGTTCTTCCTTTACCCTGCTCTCTTTTACTGTACCAAGTTGCCCGTAATTTTTCCACAGGTAAAGTTCGTTGAGTTCGGCGGCTTCGATGGATAGCGCCAATGCCAAATCTTTGGGGTTGTGGAATTGTTCCCAGTTGCGTTCGTTCCTAAAATCTAACAATGCTTGTGTTATCGTTTCAATGTCGGTCATACCTATTCAATTTTCCGGCAAAGTTGAAGATTTTTCCCGGCTTTACATCTCCACACCAAAATAACCTTTCAAAATGGCACGGGCTTCATCTTTCAAAATGGTGCTACTGTAATGAGTTCACGGGTTTTAATGGCCTTGCGTTTTCATTTTTTAAATATTGCCAAATACTAAATAATTTATCAAAACTTGCAAATTCTGATAGTTTTGATAATTGTAGAGTTATCGGGCCGGGATCATTTTTCCAGATGAACGCTAAATGGCTGTGGGCTGGGATTTGTTGTTGTAGGCATTTTATTTTAATCCCAAGCTCGATACTGTTTAGGGGCTTTGCCGTTAATTCCTATTATTTCAATACCAGGGATTTCATTTGTTTCATTTATAACAGCTTCAATTTTTTCGAGTACAATCGAAAATTGCCAGTTGTCCCCATAATCGAAAGTAAAATCCATCGTATCGTTTATTTTAATTGGTAAATCACCAATTAGAATATCTTCAGTTGTTGGATATTCAGCATGGCTTATTTCAGGTGCACCATTAAAAGTTAACAGATGGCCAAATGATGACATGAATTTGACATCATATAAATGGTCGAAATCAAAATTAAAGGACTTCAATATGCTATAACATAAATCATCGAGTGAACTGCGGTAATCGACTTTACAAATTCGCCAAACCTTTCCAAGGCTTGCTTTAAAAAAATAAATCCCGGGTCGATTTTCTAAATCTATTTTTAAACGCCGGGAAAATTCGGGAATCTGTTCGGTAATTTTATCTGCAAATCGCTGAATTCTACCCATACTATCAATATCTCCAACAACAAATCCAAAGTCATCGTTGAGTTCATCATCATCAAATCTTGAGAAAAAACAATCGTTTCTTAATTTGGAAATATTATGCCATTTTCCACCCATAAAACTTTTGGGTTGGATTGATTTAATGTTCCAACCTTGACTTTCAAGTGGAGGTGCATCTTCAATATCAATCAAGCCAAACATATTTAATGTAATTAGAATGGTCTTGTATTGGTACATATTAAAAAAATATTCATTGCTTTTATTTATGTCCAATTTTCCCTTTACCCCGGCTATCATCCTTATAATTGTGTCAAATTCCAAAACCCCATCCCTTTCATTTATTGGTTCAAAAGTGAAATTTGCAAATGTTAGCGAGAACAAGCTAAAATATTTCTCCACATCTGAAAATTGTTTCCATTGTTCCAGCATCTTTTGATTTACCCTCAGGTATTTCTTCTTTCCCTTAATTTCATCTTCCCTAAGCCCGCTAAAACTAAAAAGAATAAATAAGGATAATGCATTTGGGAAACTCTTTATCATTGGGCGTTTCAATCGTACCGGAATCGTCCTTAAAATACTTTCGTTAACCAAATTTGCAGAGGACATTGATAGAACGCCATTCTTTGATAGCTCTAACAGGCCGTTATTTGCCATATCAATAAATTTATCAAAATCACGTATTATCGATGATTTTTCAATGATGTCTTTATAATTATCGACAAATTGAAATCTGGTTATTTCATTATTATCTTTCATAAACAAATTCAAATTTCAGCTATTGATTATTCAGTATCATAATTTTATAAAACTGCAAGGTTTTAGTTCACAAAAAAACTAGTGGGTAATATTATAGAATAATCCCCCAAATTCTTTTGTAACGCCATAAACTATTCCAAGTATAAGAACCACTAAAAATAATCCTAAACAAAAGTTAAGTATGTACTTTTCTTTTTTTGTTAATTGATGGTATTTTGAAATAATTTTATCGATAAAAAATTTGTTTTTTTGAGTTTTCATAATTTTACTTTTTAGATTTCATTTATTCTGTTTTTCGCATTAAAGCCAGCATTCCCCAAATATGGCCTGCAGCCGCTCACTTGCCAGAAGGGTTTTATTGATAAGTTTCCTTTACTACTCATTTCTCAATACGCCCGCTAACCGGCTGTACACCGTGATTTTCTTTTATCGGCTGGCAATTAATTCTTTACTATTTTCCTTATAAAACTCCCATCTTCCGATGTTATTTTTATTACATAAAACCCATTGTTTTTTATCTCGTCAACCACCACATTGTTGCAATTGTTGACGGTTGTTCCATAGATTTCCAGCCCATTTAAATTATAAATCTTTATCTCATAAGTAT
>Ga0208900_1001463_pt1 | contig 12451 bp, 8 predicted proteins | sample AntAceMetag02UKK_FD_184763 | JGI IMG/M metagenome (GOLD analysis project Ga0208900, IMG submission 184763) | Saline lake microbial communities from Ace Lake, Antarctica - Antarctic Ace Lake Metagenome 02UKK (SPAdes) (version 2) | ecosystem: Environmental > Aquatic > Non-marine Saline and Alkaline... | reverse complement strand
CCTGAGACCTTGCCCTGCAAGCAGATCTATAATTGGCTCCGGTAGAAGAAGCTGCCTTAATCAATTGGTAAGTTACAACAGAAGTTGCCTGAGATGACACCAAAGAATTACAAAAGATGATGACATCTCCAGCAAACTTTTTAGTTCTCATTTTAAACTCTTCAATAAAAATCTCTTTCTCTGTCATTACTTTACCTTTCAATTAGTTTTGACAATAGCTTTCAATTCCTTCATTCTCGCATTCTTGCATTCTTGCATTCCTTCATTCTTGCATTCCTGCATTCTATCATTCTCTCATTGCCCCTACTCCGGGTCATTCTCAAAGAAATCCTGTATCTTCTTCAAAAAACTTGGGGGTTTCTTTTCCTTTTTCTCTTTTACTTTCTTATTTGCTGATGCCGGATCTGATGTATCTTTGGCTTCCCTTACCAACTGTTTTTCTACACGTTCCAAACCCTCAATCACCAATCCAATACCGGTAGCAAACATGGGGCTGGCCATTTCATCGGGGACATCCTTGGCAAGGTGTTCATTGGGGTATCCAATCCGGGTATCCATGCCGGTCATGAACTCGGTGAGCTGTGCGGCGTGCCTTAGCAACGCCCCTCCACCTGTTAATACAATCCCAGCAATCATTTTCTTTTCAAATCCTGAGTTTTTAATCTCGTAGTAAATATGTTCGATGATCTCCTCCATCCTGGCCTGAACAATGCTAGCCAGGTTTTTCAGGCTGATCTCTTTTGGTGGCCTGCCCCTGAGCCCTGGTATGGCAACAATCTCTTCATCTTTGTTCTCAGTGGCTAAGGCCGAACCGAATTTCACTTTCAACTCCTCGGCATGTTTGCGGATGATGGTGCACCCTTCCTTGACATCTTCAGTAATGATATCCCCTCCAAGTGGAATTACTGCCGTGTGCCTGATGATGCCATCCTGGAAAATAGCTATGTCGGTTGTTCCACCTCCAATGTCCACCAGCACTACGCCCGCTTCTTTTTCTTCATCGCTCAATACCGCTGCTGAAGATGCAATGGGTTCCAAAATTAAATCGACCACTTCAAGCCCGGCCTTTTTAACACATTTGTAAATATTTTTTGCGGCTGTAGTTTGGCCAATAATGATATGGAAATTTGCTTCCAGGGAGTTCCCAAGCATCCCGATTGGTTGCCTGATGCCTTGCTCATTGTCGATAATGTATTCCTGTGGGATTACATCAATGATCTCCTCACCGGGGCTCATATTGAGGTTGTACATGCTGTGCAGCAAGGTATCGATGTCTTTCTGGCTAACCTCTTCCTCGTTATGCTCGCGGATAATACTGCCCCGGTGTTGCACACTTTTGATGTGCTGGCCAGCGATACCAACATTTACATACTTTATATCGGCACCGGATTTTTGTTCGGCCTCTTCAACTGCCGTTTTTATGGATTGCACAGTGTTCTCGATGTTGGAAACCACACCCCGCTTAACGCCGATGGATTCGGCTTTTCCGTGCCCAAGAATTTCAATTTTGCCAAACTCACTCCTTTGGCCAACAATGGCAGCGATTTTGGTTGTACCAATATCCAGTCCTACAATAATTTCTGATGATTCCATATATCAATAATCTTTATTTTAAAACAATGATAAAAAGATGCAATGAGCAAATGATAAAATGATAAAATGCGACAATGATGAAATGATAAAATAATGAAATGTTTATTACTGAGTTTCATTTACATTAAATATTATCAATCGTTCCTTTTCTTTTATTAGTCAATTTACTTTAACTCTGACAGGACCTCCTGCGTCGGACTCTGTCAGGTTCAATCTGTATTCCATTTTTCCATTCACACATTCTTCCATTCTCTCATTCTCTCATTCTCTCATTCTTGCATTCTCTCATTCTATCATTCTATCATTCTCTCATTCACGCATTCTATCATTCTCGCATTCACACATTCTATCATTCTCGCATTTTATCACTTACTACAAACCACCTGGTTTATATATTTCAAATTAACAACATCAATATTTCCGGCACCTACTTTTGGTAAACCAGCCTGGTAAAAAGCAAGCAGGTTTTCAAACTTAATTTCGACATCATCCACATCTCCAAGCAAAATAACAAAGCGGCCATCTTCAGGGATAAGCTCAATTTCACCATCACTATTGATGTAAATTTGCTTGATATGAATGCTCATATATTGATTTACTTCCAGGGCTTCGGCCAAATGAAAAAGTTGCTTAAGTATTTTATGATTGCCCTCATCCGAAAGCAATGAAATTGTATCATTTGCTTTTAGTTTTACATAACTATCGTTGATATGCCCACTTGCCACTACAACATGTGGTGTATAATTTTGGGTGCGTGGCAAGGGTTTCCCCGAACGGCTCAGGTAATAGCTCTCATTCTTTTTATTAATGATCCTAATCAGTGCTTCCTCTCTATCGACCTCAACCAGAAGCTCACCTTGGACTGTGGTATAAACATTTGCACGCTTGATGTAAGGGTTCAACTCAAGCTTCCTTTCGAGGAGTTCGATATCAAGGCTGTCAACAGACTGTCCTTTAAACGAGTCAAATTGGTTTATCACCAACTTTTCAATTTCCTTTACTGAGATAAATCCATAAAGATTTTCGTCGGATAGAGAGACAGTTAATGCGGTGCATTTTACCTCTCGCTGCTCAACCAGGGCAAAACCCAATATTACCGATATCCCCGAAAGGACCAACACCCACAATACTATTTGACCTAACTTTTTCATTTTATACGGTATTAGAGGTTTCCATTAACATTTGCTTTATTGGTTCCACCAATTGGTCGATGTCGCCGGCACCAATGGTCAACAAAATTTCGTATTCCTTTCCTTTCAATGCTGATAAAACATTTTCTTTTTTGCAAAGACGTTTTTGCTTTATCTGCATCTGATCAAAAATCAATACCGCCGTAACACCCTCCATTGGCTTTTCCCTTGCAGGATAAATATCCAGCAGGATCACTTCATCCATCAGGTCGAGGCTTTCGGCAAATCCGGCACTGAAGTCTTTAGTCCGTGAAAAGAGGTGAGGCTGAAATATCCCGGTGATTTTCCTTCCGGGAAACATCGGTCGAATTGAACTCACCAGTGCTTTAATCTCGATGGGATGATGTGCATAATCATCGATATAAATCGTTTGTTCTGAGACAAACTGCACTTCAAACCTCCGCTTTATCCCTTTGAAGGTTTTTAAACCCTGCCTTAATTCACCTTCGTTAACACCAACATTTATTGCGGCTGCAATTGCTGAAATCGCGTTCTCGACATTGATTTGCCCCGGAATCCCAAGGATTAAATCCTTAATCCGGCCTGCCGGAGTGTGAAGGTCAAAAATAGTATGATCGGGAAATGGGCGGATGTTATCAGCGAAATAATCCCCGGTGGATAGACTATAACTAAATGATGTAGCAAGTTTACTTTTTTCAATATCCAAGCCAATTCCTTCTTTTATTATAAGGATTCCATTGTCGTCAAGATTATTGATAAACTGCTCAAAAGAAAGTTTCAATTCCTGTTCGTTGCCATAAATATCCAGATGATCGGCATCGGCAGATGTCACTACTTCAACTGATGGCTTGAGTTGGAGGAAAGACCTATCGAACTCATCGGCTTCGGTAACGAAGTATTTCGGATTTTCAGAATGCAGATAGTTGGAACAGTAATTCTTAGAAATCCCACCTAAAATAGCCAAACACCCGACCGCACTTTGATAAAGTAAATGAGCGATCATGGTAGAAACAGTAGTTTTACCGTGAGTCCCGGCAACAGCAATGGTAGTAAATTGTGAGGAAATCAAACCCAGAACTTCAGAACGTTTTAAAACAGAAAAGTGATTATCCCTAAAAAAGCCCAACAGCTGATTATTCTCCTTGACAGCCGGGGTATAAACAACCAAAGTGTTGGCTGCATTTTTAAAATCCTTCGGAAGCAACTCAGGGTCATCAAGGTAAGATACATTTATTCCTTCGTTTATTAAAAGCGCTGTAAGTTTAGTTGAAGTACGGTCGTAACCTGCAACATTTTTACCTGAAGCATAAAAATACCTGGCCAGGGCGCTCATTCCAATACCGCCGGCCCCGAGGAAGAAAATGTTATGGTATTTTTTGTGGTTCATTGTTCTGTGTTCAGCGTTTTGCGTTTTGTGTTTGATGCTCAGTCTTCAGTTCTCAGTCGTCAGGTCTCAGTCTTCAGTTGGCAGTCGTCAGTTTGCAGTCGTCAGTTTGCAGTTGGCAGTATTCAGTCTTCAGTTGGCAGTTCTCAGTCTTCAGTTGGCAGTCGTTCTTTGGGAGTTTTGAGTTCATTACATAATTTTATCACATATTCACTATAAACCTTATTTTCCCTATTAACTCTAAAACCCTAATTTTTTAATTGTCGCTGCTAACCATTTACCTTATTCCACCTATACCTTATACTTTATACCTTTTTCGGCATCAACTCAATCACTTCATCCGCTATTTTATTTGCAGAATCGGGGATTGCCATTTGTTTAATATTTAATACTAATTGTTTCTTTTGCTCTTCATTTTTCGCAAGGCCAATCACAAGGCTTGCAAGTTTCTCAGGTGCTTCAGCATCCTTCAAATATATGGCTGCATCCTTATCAGCCAATGCCAGGGCATTACTGGTTTGATGATCCTCGGCTGCTGATGGCAGTGGAATTAAAATTGAAGGTTTCCCAACTGCGCACAATTCTGAAATTGCAATTGCGCCTGCCCGGGAAACCACTATATCAGCCGCAGCGTAAGCCAAATCCATCTTATTGATGAACTCCTGCACCCGTATCATTTTCTTATCACTGGCATTCAATTTTTCCAGGATATCCCTTCGTGCAGTTGGTGCGTAGGGCTTTCCTGTTTGCCAGATAAGTTGAAGGTCTTTGGACACAATTAATTCCAAACCTCTATTTACACTTTCGTTGATAGACCTTGCCCCCTGGCTACCCCCAACAATCAGCACTACTGGTTTACTTTTGCTAAGCTCAAAGTAATGAAGAGCCTGATCTCGCTTGCCATCAATCTCTATTACATTTTTACGGATTGGATTTCCCGTGAGGCACAACTTATCCTTCGGGAAAAATTTCTCCATACCTTCATAAGCAACACAAACTTTACTTGCCTTTTTAGCAAGAATTTTATTGGTGACACCAGCAAATGAATTCTGCTCCTGCAAAACCAAAGGGACTCTCTTTCTAACAGCCATTTGGCCAATGGGCCCACTAGCATAGCCTCCAACACCAATTACAACATCTGGTTTAAACTTACTAATGATCCTTCCTGCTTTGACTAAGCTAACAATCAACTTTAAAGGGAACAATAAGTTTTTTAGGCTAAAACTGCGCTGGAATCCACTAATCCATAAGCCTTTGATGGGATATCCAGCAAGAGGTACTTTTGCCATCTCCATCCTACCCTTAGCTCCAACAAATAGAATATCTACCTGAGGAAGTTTTTCCTTTAGGGCATCGGCAATGGCTATGGCCGGGAATATGTGTCCCCCGGTACCACCTCCGGAAATCAATATTTTATACTCCTGCTGTGGCATATTGTAAGTTTTCTTGTTTTTTTTCTTGTTTTATTTCTTGCTCATTTACAGTCCTACTCACACTAAGGATCATTCCAATCCCAATGCTTGTAAACCAAAATGAGGTCCCACCCATCGAGATAAAGGGCAGGGTCTGCCCTGTAACGGGCAATAAATTCACCGCAACTCCCATGTTAATCAATGCCTGGAATACCATGATAAAACTGATGCCTATCACCAGATAACTCCCAAACCTCATGTTGCAGCTTCTCGCTATTTTCATCGATCGGAACATCAATATCAAATACAATAAAATAACTACCGTACCTCCCACCAGGCCATATTCTTCGATGATAATGGCAAATACGAAATCAGAATAAGGGTGCGGCAGGAAGTTACGCTGGGTACTGTTCCCGGGCATTTTCCCCAATACGCCCCCGGTGGCAACCGCAATTTTCGATTGCTCAACCTGGTACACCTGATCTTCATCTGGATTGAAAAACTGGTCGAGCCTGTTTACCCATGTGGTACTTCTTGGGATTAATTCAGGATACGATTTTCCGACAAAATATAAAATACCCACACTGATTATCCCAATCCCAACCAGCGTTAGTAAGTGGAGACTGTTTGCCCGGCCAATGAATAACAAAATCAGGCTGGTAACAAACAGAAGTGCAGCCGTCGAGAAATTCCCCGGGAGGATCAATGCACAAATAATTATCACGGGGATGATAATGAAAAGAAATCCGGATTTCAAATCTTTTATCCTTTCTTGTTTTTTTGCAAGAAAGCGGGCAATGTACATTATCAGCGCAAGTTTGGCCAGGTCGGATGTTTGAAAAGTAAGGCCAGTGCCAGGAATCCAAAGCAGGCGGTTTGCACCATTAATTTCAGGGCCAAAAAACATGGTGATTATTAATAATGGTATGGAGAGAAACAATAAAAATTGTGCTAAACGCGAAAAATACTTGAAGTGCATGAGGGAAGTAATGTACATCAAGCCGAAGCCCAGAACAACAATAATAAATTGCTTGATAAGGTAATACTCCGTATTTCCACCTTGCTCACGATAAGCCAGCGATCCTGTGGAACTGTAAACCACAAGCAGCGATAGCACCGAGAGCAGAACGGCAACAATCCAAATTACTTTATCCCCTTTTATTTTATCGAATATCATGTTTCCAATTTCAATGATTAAATGCGAAAATGATTGAATGATTAAATTTCAAGTTCTATATTTTTCTTTATTACTCTTTTAACTCAAACAGGATCTCCTTGCTCCTCCGCTAAAGCTTCGGCGCACGCGGACGTCGGACTCTGTCAGGTTTATCTTTTACTCCATTATTCCAACACTCCAACACTCCAGTCCTTATAGATTCAAAACCGCTGTCCTAAATTGGTTTCCGCGGTCTTCGTAATTTTTAAACAGGTCGAAACTGGCGCAAGCCGGCGAGAGTATTACTACATCACCTTTCTGCCCCAATTTATAGGAATATTTTACAGCTTCGTCAGCACTACGGGTTTCGATTATAGCCCCAACATGGTCAGCAAAAGCTTCCTTGATCCTGGCGTTATCTGAACCTAAGCAGATAATGGCTTTAACTTTTTCCTGAACAACGGGCAATAAGGCTGCATAGTCATTGCCTTTGTCCTGTCCACCAGCAATCCATACCACAGGCTTTCTGGAATTTTCGAGGGCATACCATGTTGAGTTTATGTTGGTGGCCTTCGAATCATTTATAAAATCAATGCCACGTATGGTAGCAACATACTCGAGGCGATGCTTCACTCCCTGAAACTCTGCCAGGCTTTGCTGTACGCTTTCCTTGTGGATATCCACCAGGCGTGCCGCAATTGCTGCTGCCATCGAATTATACACGTTATGTTTACCAACCAATGCCATGTCCTGTAAAGTCATTACCATTTTTTCAGCTTTTATTATGATGTTTAACTGACTATTCAAAAAATCATTTTTATCTTCCACCAGCCATGCGGCCAAATTATTGTCTATTCGTTTGATAGAAAAAGGATAAAGTGATTGCGGCGTATCCTGCTGTTTTAACATCTCAACAATCACCGGATCGTCATCGCAATAAATAAATGCATCCCGAGGCGATTGATTTCTTATGATCCTGAGCTTTGATGCAGCATATTTATCGAAATCATAGTTATACCTATCGAGGTGATCGGGAGTGACATTCATCAAAACAGCGATGTCGGCTTTGAAATCGAACATCCCATCCAACTGAAAACTACTGATCTCCAGAACGAAATAATCGAAATCATTCTCCGCAACTTGCATAGCAAAACTCTGCCCCACATTTCCACCTAATCCCACATTAAGCCCTGCATCCTTCAACATCTTGTAGCAGAGCAAAGTTGTTGTTGTCTTGCCATTGCTTCCTGTGATGCAAATTGTTTTGGCATCTGTAAAACGTCCTGCAAATTCAATCTCCGAAATCACAGGTATCCCTTTAGATATAGCCTTTTCAACTATTGGCACCCAATCTGGTATTCCCGGGCTTTTGATGATTTCATCAGCATCGAGGATTAAACCCTCACTGTGCTTTCCTTCTTCATATTTTATATCAAACTGTGAAAGAACTTTTTTATACTTATCATTGACTTTTCCCCTATCGGAAAGAAAAATTTCAAACCCTTTTTTCTGTGCAAGAACTGCCGCTCCTACCCCACTTTCTCCTGCACCCAGTATGGCAATCTTATTGGCCACTGCTCATTCTCCTTTATCTGATTTTTAAGGTTATTACCGTAATAACAGCCAGGATGATCCCAACAATAAAAAACCTCAATACAATTTTGGGTTCCTTGTATCCCATCAAATGATAATGGTGATGCAGCGGGCTCATTTTGAAAATACGCCTGCCCTCGCCATACTTTTTGCGTGTATATTTAAAATAACTCACTTGCATCATTACCGAAAGATTTTCGGCCAGGAATATCCCGCACAACACAGGGATTAGTAATTCCTTGCGCAACATAATTGCAAATACTGCGATAATGCCCCCAAGCGCCAACGATCCTGTGTCGCCCATAAAAACCTGGGCAGGAAAAGCATTGTACCACAAAAACCCAATACAGGCACCTACAAAAGCACTGATAAATATTACCAACTCACCGGTATCGGGGATGTACATTATGTTGAGGTAATTGGCAAAAAAGATGTTACCGGACACGTAAGCAAAAATGGCAAGTGTAACCCCAATGATGGCTGAAGTACCGGTAGCTAGCCCATCCATACCATCGGTGAGGTTGGCCCCGTTTGAAACTGCGGTGATTATCAGGATGACGATGGGAATAAAAATCAAAAAAGTCCATTTTTGATAACCATCACCTAACCAGCGGAGAAATATTGAATAATCGAACTCGTTATTCTTGAAAAATGGAATTGTTGTTTTTGTAGATTTAACAGCGTCCTGAGAGAATAAATTTGGAGCTATGTTTAGCCCACCTTCGTCGGTATCAATTCTTGCATCGATGTATTGTGTATCAGTAGCTTTCTCACGAATTACAATATCATTACTATAATACATGGTTAAACCAACAAACACACCCAAACCAACCTGGCCTAGAATTTTAAACTTTCCTGCGAGCCCCTTTTTGTCTTTCCTGAATACTTTGATGTAGTCGTCGATAAATCCAATGAGCCCCAACCATACTGTGGAAATAAGAATAATTATGATATAAATATTATCTAGCTTAGCAAAGAGAAGTGTGGGTATTAAAATAGCGCCAAGGATGATAAGTCCACCCATTGTTGGGGTACCCTGCTTTTCCATTTGACCTTCAAGGCCAAGGTCGCGAACAGTTTCACCAACTTGCTTATTCCGCAGGAAGTTGATTAGTCGCTTACCAAAAAGCAAGGAAATGATCAACGATGTGATAACAGCCAAACCGGCACGGAAAGAAATGTACTGAAACATCCCTGCACCAGGAAAATCCATCGATTGATCTAAATATTCAAATAGGTAATACAACATTTTTAGTTAATGATTAAATGCGCCAATGATTAATTAAATGATAAAATGCGACAATGATTGAATGTGGCAATGCTTGAATGCGACAATGATAAAATGATTAAAAAGTTAAGGCACATTTTTCTGTTTTTTCGTTTTTTTATAAACTCTGACAGGACCTCCTTGCTCCTCCGCTAAAGCTTCGGCGCACGCGGACGTCGGACTCTGTCAGGTTATTCCTCAATATTTTATTGATTTCCTTTCCCACCATTACAACTTTCCATTCTTCCAACATTCCAATCCGCCATTACTCCACTACTCCATTACTCCACTACTCCAACACTCCATTACTCCAGTACTTCATTACTCCACTTCCCTTTCATTCAAACATTCCGCCAGCACTTCCCGATCGTCAAAATGATTTTTCACACCATGAATTTCCTGGTAAGTTTCGTGTCCCTTCCCGGCAACAAGAATGATATCACCGGCCATGGAAATTATGCATGCGGTTTTTATGGCTTCTCGTCTGTCGGTGATGGAAACTGCTTTTCTTTTTTGTATAGGATCCAGCCCCGACTTCATATCTTCAATAATCGCTTTTGGGTCTTCAGTTCTGGGATTGTCGGAAGTGAGGATAACATGATCGCTCATATTACAGGCCAATTGTGCCATCACCGGCCTCTTGCCCTTGTCCCTGTCGCCGCCGGCACCCAATACTGTACAAAGCTTTTCGTTTCCCGTCCGAAGCACCTGAATGGTTTCGAGCACATTTTTCAAAGCATCAGGCGTATGGGCGTAATCAACAATAGCAGTGATTCCGGCGTGGTTTGAAACCAATTGAAACCTTCCCTCGGCAGGGCTCAAGGCACTCAGGGCTTTAAGCACTTCATCCTGTTCCTGTCCGTCGATAATTGCCACAGCATAAGTTGCGAGTAAATTGTAAGCATTGAACCCACCCACCATGCGGCTCCAAATATCTTTATTGTCTATCCTCAGCTCAAGGCCATCCATCCGGCTTTCAATTACACGTCCTTTAAAATCGGACATTCCCTTAATGCTGTAACCCATTATTTTTGCAGATGTATTCTGCATCATTACTTTTCCATTTCGATCGTCGTAGTTGGTCAATGCAAAAGCAGTGTTTGGCAAGGCATCGAAAAAGGCTTTTTTAGCTTTGATATAATTGTCGAAACTTACGTGATAATCAAGGTGATCGTGGGTGATGTTTGTAAAAACACCCCCAAAAAATTCCATTCCGGCAATTCTGTCCTGGTGGATAGCATGTGAACTTACTTCCATAAAACAGTACTCACAACCAGCGTCAATCATCGCCTTCAGGTTGCTATTGATTTGTATGGCGTCAGCAGTGGTATGCGTGGATGTAAATTTGTGACTGCCTATGCGGTTGTCAATGGTCGATAGCATCCCGCATTTATAACCCAAAACCGTAAACAATTGATAGAGTAGAAAAACTATGCTCGTTTTACCATTTGTCCCGGTTACACCCACCACTTTCATTTTCTCAGACGGATAGCCAAACCAGGCTGAAGCTATCAAACCCAATGCTTTCGCAGAATCGGCAACAACAACAAACGTAGCCAGTTTGACGATTTCATCCGGGACACTTTCGCAAACTATGGCAGCAGCACCTTTTTGAATGGCTTTGGCCATGTATTGATGCCCGTCAACATGCACACCTTTTACAGCCACGAAAAGGTCACCATCTTCAACTCGTCTGGAATCAAAGCAAATATTGTTTATCCCAATGTCTGTTGAACCGAAAAGCTTTTCGGTTTTAACCCTTGCCAATATGTCGGTTAATTGTATTGACATCTGTTATATCAAATTTCCAGTGTTAATTTAATTTCATCACCAAGCCTCAGTGGAGTGCCTGCACTTAAGGATTGGATTTTTACTTTTCCCTTTCCGGTAATCCTGGTTTTCAGGCCAAGGTTTTCAAGAATGAAAACTGCATCAGATACTCCCATGCCCCGCACATCAGGAACTTTCTTGTTTGCCACAAAATCATCAAAGGATTGTATTTCCCCTCCCATATCATTTGTACCCCTCGCAATATCAAATTCCTCAAACCATTCATCCTGCGTTTGAGGAACACTATTTTCTGCATACAAAACCTCCGCGGTTAGATTGTCTTCTTCGGGATGAATATCCAATTGAGTAGCATAAACAACATCGGCAATTTCCTTGAAAACCGGTGCTGCAACAGTGGTTGCGTAATAACTACCACCATTCGGTTTATGGATAAGTACCATGCACGAATACTTGGGCTCATCGGCTGGGAAGTAGCCTGCGAAGGAGGCGTTGTATTTTTTGATATACTTCCCGTTTTCGGCAATTTGGGCCGTTCCTGTTTTGCCGGCAATTTTATAAACTGCATTGCTAATATTCCGTGCAGTTCCGTTTTCAACTACACCTTCAAGATATTCCTGTGCAATAGTCAGTGTATTTTCTGAGCAAATTTTCTTCGACAAAACCTCAGTACCGAACTCCTGAACTGTAACTCCGGCCTCATGAATTTCTTTTACAAAAATTGGTTTAACCAAAACACCATCATTTGCAACTGCATTGTAAAAGGATAGCAAGTGGAGCGGTGTAACAGTAAGTTCATATCCAATCGAAATCCAGGGCAGTGAAACTTTTGACCAGGTGCGGCTGTCAGGGGTATTGATATTTGCCTGACGGCCACCCTGAATATCCACATTTAAATTATCGGAATAAAATATTTTATTCAGGGTGTTGATAAAACTCCAGGGGTCAGCCAGGGCGTGGTCGTTGATAATCCTTGAAACGCCAACATTCGATGAATAAACAAAGGCTTCGTAGGGTGTTAACCAACCATCAGGGTCAATCAGGTGTGAATCTTTCATGGTACGGTTATGATACACACACCAACCATCGCCAATTTCGACAGAGTCG
>Ga0208900_1001462_pt1 | contig 12455 bp, 7 predicted proteins | sample AntAceMetag02UKK_FD_184763 | JGI IMG/M metagenome (GOLD analysis project Ga0208900, IMG submission 184763) | Saline lake microbial communities from Ace Lake, Antarctica - Antarctic Ace Lake Metagenome 02UKK (SPAdes) (version 2) | ecosystem: Environmental > Aquatic > Non-marine Saline and Alkaline... | reverse complement strand
ATTAAATATCGTTTTGGGGGATTAGCTCAGTTGGCTAGAGCGCTAGATTTGCATTCTAGAGGTCAAGGGTTCGACTCCCTTATTCTCCACCCTATCCGCCAATTGGCGGAAGAAATACGCAAGTATTTCTAAAGTTCTTTGACATCATGAAAGAAATACAATAGATTAGTCATAAAATGATTGATCACTATACAATTGTAATATTGTTTAAATAGTAAGATAGTAAGAAAGTAAATAAGAGCGTACGGCGGATGCCTTGGCTCTCAGAGGCGATGAAGGACGTGATAAGCTGCGATATGCTTCGGGGAGGTGCAAATAACCTTCGATCCGGAGATTTCCGAATGGGGCAACCTATCCTGTTGAAGACAGGATTTCCGAAAGGAAGCTAACCCGGTGAACTGAAACATCTAAGTAACCGGAGGAAGAGAAAACAATAGTGATTCCCCAAGTAGTGGCGAGCGAACGGGGAACAGCCTAAACCGACATTGTTACGGCAAAGTCGGGGTTGTAGGACTGCAATGTGGAATATAAATTTATAGTAGAACATTTCTGGAAAGTTAGACCATAGAAGGTGATAGTCCTGTAAACAAAATAAATTTATTACCTAGCAGTATCCTGAGTACCGCGGGACCGGAGAAATCCTGTGGGAATCTGCCAGCACCATCTGGTAAGGCTAAATACTACTGAGAGACCGATAGTGTACTAGTACCGTGAGGGAAAGGTGAAAAGCACCCCGAACAGGGGAGTGAAATAGATCCTGAAACCGTGCGCTTACAAGCGGTCGGAGGTGAACTCCCGATTTATCGGGATATTAACTGACGGCGTGCCTTTTGCATAATGAGCCTACGAGTTACTCATCATCAGCAAGGTTAATTCCGGTTACGGAAGCAACCGAAGCGAAAGCAAGTCTGAATAGGGCGTTTAGTTGGTGGTGGTAGACGCGAAACTTTGTGATCTACCCATGGCCAGGTTGAAGTTCTGGTAACACAGAATGGAGGACCGAACCGGTTGTCGTTGAAAAGACTTCGGATGAGCTGTGGGTAGGGGTGAAAGGCTAATCAAACTGAGAAATAGCTCGTACTCCCCGAAATGCTTTTAGGAGCAGCCTTGGAGTAAGTGTTATAGAGGTAGAGCTACTGATTGGACTAGGGGGCTTCACCGCCTACCAAATCCTGACAAACTCCGAATGCTATAACATATATCCAGGAGTGAGCGCATGGGTGCTAAGGTCCATGCGCGAGAGGGAAACAACCCAGACCATCAGCTAAGGTCCCAAAATATATACTAAGTTGTTCTAACGAGGTTCGATTGCTTTGACAGCTAGGATGTTGGCTTGGAAGCAGCCACTCATTTAAAGAGTGCGTAACAGCTCACTAGTCGAGCGATTGAGCGTGGATGATAATCGGGCATAAAGTATATTACCGAAGCTATGGATTGATGAATTTATTCATCACTGGTAGGGGAGCATTCCAGGGGCATTGAAGGTGAATCGTAAGGTTTGCTGGAGCGCCTGGAAAAGCAAATGTAGGCATAAGTAACGATAATGCGGGTGGGAAACCCGCACACCGTAAGACTAAGGTTTCCTGATCAACGCTAATCGGATCAGGGTTAGTCGGGACCTAAGGCGAACCCGAATGGGGTAGTCGATGGACAACTGGTCAACATTCCAGTACCTGCTTTAACTAAAAAGGGGACGGAATACGCAGGGATGCGCGTACTGACGGAATAGTACGTTAAACCTTCGGGGATAGTACACTGAACCTTCGGGGGATGTGATAGTCATCCGAGCGTGTTTCCAAGAAAAGCCGAATAAAGCAGCCCGTACCGTAAACCGACACAGGTAGTCGAGGAGAGAATCCAAAGGTGCTCGAGTGAATCATGGCTAAGGAACTAGGCAAATTAACCCTGTAACTTCGGGAGAAAGGGTGCCCATCTTCGGGTGGGCCGCAGAGAAATGATCCAGGCGACTGTTTATCAAAAACATATGGCTCTGCTAAATCGAAAGATGACGTATAGGGCCTGACACCTGCCCGGTGCCGGAAGGTTAAGAGGAGGACTCATTCACTTAGGTGGAGAAGGCCTGAATTGAAGCCCCGGTAAACGGCGGCCGTAACTATAACGGTCCTAAGGTAGCGAAATTCCTTGTCGGGTAAGTTCCGACCTGCACGAATGGTGTAACGATCTGGATGCTGTCTCAGCCATGAGCTCGGTGAAATTGTAGTTCCGGTGAAGATGCCGGATACCCGCAACGGGACGAAAAGACCCCGTGAACCTTCACTACAGCTTAACATTGACATTGGATAAGGAATGTGTAGGATAGGTGGGAGGCTGCGAAGCGGATTCGCTAGGATTCGTGGAGTCACCCTTGAAATACCACCCTTTGCTTATCTGATGCCTAATCCCTAATGCGGGAGACAGTGTTTGGTGGGTAGTTTGACTGGGGTGGTCGCCTCCAAAAGCGTAACGGAGGCTTCCAAAGGTACCCTCAGCATGCTTGGTAACCATGCGTAGAGTGCAATAGCATAAGGGTGCTTGACTGTGAGACCTACAAGTCGAGCAGGGACGAAAGTCGGGTATAGTGATCCGGCGGTTCCGTATGGAAGGGCCGTCGCTCAAAGGATAAAAGGTACTCCGGGGATAACAGGCTGATCACTCCCAAGAGCTCACATCGACGGAGTGGTTTGGCACCTCGATGTCGGCTCGTCACATCCTGGGGCTGAAGAAGGTCCCAAGGGTTCGGCTGTTCGCCGATTAAAGTGGCACGCGAGCTGGGTTCAGAACGTCGCGAGACAGTTCGGTCTCTATCTGTTGTGGGCGTTGGAAACTTGAGAGGACCTGACCTTAGTACGAGAGGACCGGGTTGGACGAACCTCTAGTGTACCTGTTGTGGCGCCAGCCGCATCGCAGGGTAGCTATGTTTGGATGAGATAAGTGCTGAAAGCATCTAAGCACGAAACTCACCTCAAGATGAGGTTTCCTTTAAGGGCCGTTCTAGACCAGGACGTTGATAGGCTGCAGGTGTAAAGTCAGTAATGGCAAAGCCGAGCAGTACTAATTGCCCGTTAACTTTCTACTTAAAATCAATCCTTTTGTGATTGCTATTGTGTTTCTTTCTATTTGTCTTTTATGATATTTAAAATCTTTTGGTGACTTTAGCGGTGGTGTTCACCTCTTCCCTTTCCGAACAGAGAAGTTAAGCCCTCCAGCGCCGATGATACTGCCGTAAGGTGGGAAAGTAGGTCGTTGCCAACTTATTCTAAACCCCGATTCCATTAATTTGGTTTCGGGGTTTTTTTTATGCCCTTATTTAAATGACTGAAACGGCTGAAAGACTGAAACAGATGAAACAGTTGAATGAGTGAAACGGTTAAATGAGTGAAATGGCTGAACGGCTGAATGAGTGAAATGACTGAAACCTTTGAATGTTGAGCGAAGCGAAATCCCGACCCTGCAGGAACTGAAAGGTTGAAACGTTTGAATTCGTGAAAGACCGAAACGATTGAATGAATGAAAGGTAGAAGCGTTTGAATGATTCAATGACAGAAAAAGTGGCTTAAGCGACCGAAGCGACTTGAGAAAAGTAGGCGAATGGAGAGACTTGAGAGAACGAAGCGAACGAAAATACTTGAGTGAACTTGGCGAACGAAGCGACCTGAGGGCAGGAAGGTAAATGTGGGATAATAATTTCGGTACAGACAAGGCATGCTCGCCTCGCTGCGAAACGGGCCTTGTCTCCTGGAATTTGAACTTCCAAAATACGGATTTACGCACACGAAGCGACTTAAGAGACCAAAGAGGCTTAAGCGACTTGAGAGAACGAAGCGACTTAAGAGAAGTATCGATCGGAACGAACGATTAACAATTTTCGATTAACTTTTAACGGAGAGAATGACAGAAGAATGAAATTCAGTTTACTTGAAAATCTTTTCACTTATTAATTTCTATAAGACTGTTTCTGATTTTGTGGTTTTTACTTTTATATAATACTTGTTAAGTAAAATGCCGGAAACGAAGAATAATACCAACCAAACAGTAGCAGAGATTAATGGATCGATCCCAAAAATCATCGATCCTAAATTATTGGGATTGAAGTTTGCCAGTTTAATGTTTGGGAAAATCGTATCAATAAATGGGTTTGTTGCCTCACTGGGAATGGAATAAACCACCGTAATTTTTGCAAGAAATGCTCCCAATAATCCAAAACCTGTTAATATCCAGAATAGTGATTTTGAGAATTTTGTCTTTGACAATTGTATAATTCCTTCAAAAACCAGCAAAACGACTATTGGGAAAAGCAACCTGGGTCCATAGCACCAGCCTCCCCACCAAACATTGTAGGAGGCAATGAAAATAAAAAAGATAATTGAAATCCAGGTGAGATAATGCTTTCTGATACTCTTTACTGATTGTGTCTTAAAAATCATGAATATTGATAGCAGTAGGATAGGTGCATAAAAAAATAATCCTTTGTAGTTGCTGAAGGTAAGTCCCCAAATTGATGTAAACGAAGGGAGGATAAAACCATAGTTTTCGTGTAGAAATTCGTAAGTATGGTATTTGTAGAGCATTTCAAAAGGTGACCCGGTAAAAATGTAATTGTAGATCCCGATAAAAATTATCGCGGGAAGTGTACCTAATCCAAACTTAAATCCCTTAAAAAAACTTTTTTGCTGTATCCAGATTTGAAGTGCCCAAACCGGAAAAAAAAGTGCAACGGTGTATTCGCTCAAAAACGCCAGCCCGGTAAATATTCCCGTCCAAAAGAATTTTCTTCTTTTTATCATCAAATAGCCCAGCAAAACAAAAAATGCTGACATTATATGGGCGTAAAACGTCCCGGAATACACAAAAATGAATGAGCCGTAAAATGGCATCATTACCAGAAAAACTGCTTGTAAGGAAGTATTTTGTTTAATGACATTTTTTAAGCTTAACAACAGGATTAACGAAAAAATCAGTGAGCCACAGATCAGGCTTCCAAGGATGTAAACTTCCGGGCCTAAAAGTTCACCATCCGCAGTATTTACCCGACCCAGTTTTTTAATCAGTCCGAAAAATGGTAAGGTAACGAGGGTAGGGAGGGGAGCTTTATCGGTATAGTAATGCTCCTTGATGTGTGCTTTATCTTGCGTAAGTTCGTGGTATTTGTCGATTTGGAAATTTCCCTGTTCAAAGTATGCAATAATAGGCAATGCCCTGGAGGTAGTGTTGGCATTGTTCCAGGTATCCACAAAGTAGAAACTGAGTAGCAGGTTTAGGGCAAAGAATAGGATGTAGAATTTACGCATCTGAATATGTTTTGTCGGCTAAGATATTGGTAAAATTGTAATCGGTACATGATGTTTTAGATGAAAATTTATATAAAGGCTGGAAAAATGACGACTTAAGCGACTTAAGCGAACGAAGCGAACGAAGAGAGGTGAGAGATGAGTGGATGAGTATTGGGAAAGATAAAAAAAGGCCGGCTGCAAATTACTCTTCGAGTCTTTATAGTCCTTACAGTCCTTAGAAAACGAGGCGAACTAAGAGGCTTAAGGGAACGAAGAGACTTTAGCGAAGTAGGAGAACGAGGCGACTTTAGTAGAAATAGGTGTTGAGGAAAAGGCGAGGCTTGGCATCCCGAAGATAGGGGCGACTTGGAAACGTCCGAAGGACTTTCCAACGTCAAAAGGGAAATGGAACAAAGACCGAAGCGAATATAGCGAACAGGGAGGATTTTTAATAATTTCAGTACAGACAAGGCATGCTCGCCTCGCTGCGAAGCGGGGCTTGTCTCCTGGCATTTTAACCCTGAAACAAAGGATTAACGATTTCCAATTAACTAATAGCGATTAACAATTATACGAATAACCATTTTCTGTTTCTCTAAAAAAACATTTCACAAACAATAGTTTATACTGAATAGAGTATTGATAGTAACCCAGGCTTGATGCTTGCATAATTTATTTATTTTTGACACCTGAAAAATTTAATGAGTAAAAAGATAAAATATCAACTTACGCTACTGATTGTGGCGGCGGCGGCTCTACTGCCGGGAATTAAAACCCTGGCACAAACCTACGATTCAACATTTTACCCCACCGATTCTTCGGCAGTACTTTACTTTTACAATAAGCTCGATACCTACAGCCCCGTTAAGCTTACCTACTTTGATACTACTCTTATGGATTTTGAGGCTTACAATCCTTTGGATACTACGCATTTGTTTTATGCTTCGCTGGGCAACGTGGGATTAGCTTACAAAAATTTGGATTTCACCCCCCAAAATATGGTGGGTTTTGATTATGGTATCAATACTTTTAACGCTTATTTTATCGATCAGAAAGAAATAAAATATTACCTTAACCCCAAGGCTTACACTGAAATTGGCTACGTTACCGGGGCGGATAAAGAACAGCTTTTCAGGGCTTCTCACCATCAGCGTGTTTTTAAGCGGCTGGCACTGGGTGTGGATTTCGACCTCATTAATTCGTTGGGAACTTACCAGCGGCAAAAATCTGACGACTGGAAGGTTGCCGGCTCGGCACAGTATTTTACAAAGGATTTGCGTTACGGAGTTATTACAAATTACACAAGTGCAAAGGTTAAAGTGCGCGAAAACGGCGGTATAATTTACGATTCGATTTATGAGCAGAATATCGAAACCAACAGGTCGATTCTTGATATAAACCTTGCCAATGCCGAGAATCAGTTGCGTAAATCCGGGGTATATCTCCAGCAGTATTTCCAGATTTCGAGAAAGAGTGCAAAACCTACTATGGATTCACTTGGGGTTCCTGAAAAAAAGTTCAGGTTGAAATTCGGGCGCATTTCACATTCCTTTAATTACTCTAAGAGTTCGCAGGTTTACACGGATGGCAATCCCAATCTTGATTATTATCAAAACACCTACAACGATTCAACCGAAACCTACGATTCTGTTTATTTTCAGAGCATAGAAAATACTTTTTCGTGGTCGAATGTTGACTACCTCGATCGGCTCAGGGAGCAGCCTTTTGTAATCCTATTCGGGATAAAGCATCAACTTGGAAATGTGCAATGGAATGAAGCTCGCCCTGCTATTGCCCCAGCACCGCATTACAAAGATGGGATAGGAAGCGATACAGCAATTGGTGATCCTCATTTAACAGGCACGCAAAATGTGTTGTTGAAAAGCACATTTAGCCATTTTATCCCTTACGGGGAAATTACCATTTCACCACACCCCTTTATCCGTGTATTTGGCAAGGCATCCTACGTTTTAACCGGCGAAAATTACCAGGGCGATTACAATGTTTACGGGCTTGCAAAATTCCAGATTCTTAGGAATAAGCCTTTTAAAACTACCTTCAACTTTGCTTTGGATTTGTCAAATACGGAAGCGCCCTATTTTTACCAGAAATACTATTCCAACCATTATATTTGGGACAATAGTTTCTCGAAAGTAAGCACCAACAAATTATCGGCTTATATTACCCAGCGACATACCAAGCTTGGCGTGGATATAATTACCATGAGCGATTACTTGTATTTTGATACGGCTCAGTTGCCCCAACAGTTTTCTGCAAACATCGAAGTATTTAAAGCTTACCTGCACCAGCGTTTTGTGTTGGGGAAGTTTGATGTGGACAGCAGGTTTATTTATCAAAAAGTGTCGGAGCAGGACATTATCAGGCTTCCTGAATTCATGGCTTATTTTACGCTAACCTTTAATCTGCCATTGTTTAAAGGGGCTTTACGCACGAGGTCGGGTTTCGATATTTATTATTTTACAAAATATTATGCCGATGCCTGGATGCCTGCAACCCGAAGTTTTTATCTGCAAAATGAAAAAGAAATTGGGGGCTATGTACACGCGGATTTCTTTATTGATTTTAATATTGCCCGCACGAAATTTTTCATGAAAATGCAAAATATTTTATATCCCTTTATGGAAAATAATTATTACCAGGTACCCCATTACCCGCTCCAGGATATGGCCTTTAAGTTTGGGCTGTCGTGGCGTTTTCACGACTAACCGGGATTTCCTTATGTTGCCCCGTTCAAAATACCATCTTTTTGTAGTACTTTTTTTTCTTTCGGGATTTGCCGGCCTGATATACGAATCGGTGTGGGCGCAATATGTTAAAATCGTCATTGGCCATGCTGCATTTGCGCAAACCTTTATTCTCGTCGTTTTTTTGGCGGGATTGTCGGTTGGAGCATGGTTTGGTGGAAAGGTTCTTTTGCGACACAAAAGGTTATTTTTAATCTATGGAATAGCTGAGTTACTGATCGGTATTTTTGCTTTGGCTTTTCATCCCTTGTTCAATCTGATTTTGCCCATAGCTCATCAAGGGATAATTTTACAGGGCAACGATTTTGTGCCCTGGATTTTGATCTTTTTACTCACCTTTCCCTCAGCCTCGTTGCTCGGCTCTACCTTCCCTCTTATGGCCGGGGCTTTGCAAAACAGCCTTTCCACAAATAAGGAGAAAGTTGTCTCAGGATTATATTTTGTTAATTCGGCCGGTGGAGCATTGGGAATTCTGGCGGCAGGTTTTATATTTATTCCAAAAGCCGGATTACACGAGACCATCATTTTTGCAGGTATCCTAAATATATTGATCGGACTTGTTGCCTTTTTTATTTCTCAAAAATTATTAGTGGGCCAGCTTACATCATCTCAAAAAAATGAGCCGAAAAAAACTCCCGGAAATATATTGTTGATTCCAATTATTGTTGTTGCTGCAATTACCGGCGCATCATCCATGATGTACGAAATTGGCTGGATAAGGTTACTGAGCATGGTGCTTGGAAGTTCTGTGCAGGCTTTCGAGCTGATGCTGAGTGCCTTTATATTTGGGCTGGCCATGGGTGCATGGTGGATGGCCCGGCGCATCGATAAACTTAATAATGCCAAAACTTTTTTGATTAAAGTGCAGTTGATGATGGGGATGGTTGCGCTATCCTCGCTTTTCGTTTACAATCAATCCTATAATTTGATGGGATTGATTTTACAATGGGCTCCAAAGGATGAAAGTGGTTATTGGCTGTTTAATATTGGAAGTAATTTTATTGCTTTTCTTATCATGTTACCGGCAACCTTTTGTGCAGGAATTACCTTGCCCCTGATTATTGATATTTTGCAAAAACAAGGTGGACAACAATCAGTAATTGGTAAAGTATATGCGGTGAATACCCTTGGTGGAATTTTTGGTGTGTTGCTCGGATTTAATTTACTAATGCCTCTGTTTGGCTTAAAATACCTGATGATAATTGCCGGAGGTCTTGATATTGCTGCCGGAATTGGGCTGGCAATATTTTATCGGCGGCGTTTTTCAACCATATCATTTTTTCTTGCTGTTGCTTCGCTTATGTTTTTATTGGCGATGATTGTCTTTTTCCGGCCTGATTTGATCAAAATGTCATCGGGGGTTTTCAGGTACGGGATGATCGACTACAACAAAAAGATGTTATACCATAAGGATGGGAAAACCGCCACAATAGCGGTGGCCGAAACCGATGGCGGAAATATTGTGCTAACCACCAACGGCAAACCCGATGCAAGCGTAAATGTTTCGGGGAGGGCATCGGCCGATGAAGCCACACAGGTATTGCTTGCCGCCTTGCCGCTTTCGCTTACCAATAAAATAGATCATGCCGCCATTGTTGGCTTGGGTTCCGGTAAAACTGCCCATGTTTTGCTTATGGATAAAAAGATAAAATCGGTGGATGTGGTAGAAATTGAACCCGCAGTTGCTGAAGCGGTAAAATATTTCAGGCCTTTTGTTGATAATATTTTTACCGACCACCGCTTCAATTTGTATATCGATGATGCCCGAAGGTATTTGTCGGGATCAATAAAAAAATACGACCTAATTATTTCCGAACCCTCCAACCCCTGGATAAGCGGGATGTCGGGGCTGTTTACCGGGCAATTTTATAAAAACGCGACTTCTGCGCTCACAAACGAGGGCTTGTTTGTACAATGGATGCACATTTACGAAATGAATATGCCGCTTTTGGTTTCGGTTGTCAAAGCATTCTCAAGCCATTTTAATGATTATGCTCTATATTTTCTTGATGATGGTGATATTGTACTTGTCGGGAAAAAAAATGGAAGCCTGGGTTTTCCACAAAGTAATATTTTTAATAATGAAGAATTAAAAGTAGAATTAATGAAGTTGGGGATTATTTCAAACAATGATCTTTTAATTCGGTTTATCGGAAACAAGCCTTTGCTCGATCCTTATTTTTCTTCCTTCCCGCAGCCAGCCAACAGCGATTTTTATCCCAAGCTGGAATATGCCGCGCCCAAGGCAAGATTCCTAAACCAGGCTGTTAGCGAGTTTGATGAGTTGTTGACTTCCCCTGTTCCTGTGTTAACTTCATTTGATCAACGCCCACAAATTATCGCGGGGCATTTAGGGCCTGATTATGCGTTTTCATTACCTGAACAATATCGAAGTGCAGGAAAAATTTATGCCATTTTTCAGGAAGTAGAACGGGGTATTTTTGTTAGCTATGGAACCCTCGATCCTGATTTGGCTTTGCTGGTAAGGAACCTGCTTTCGATTAATGCAAGTCATTTTGATAAATCAGGTGTTGAAAACTGGTTGAAGTACCTGCGATTATTCACCCAAAAAACAATGCCTTTTCTCGATGCAGCACGAATGAAAATAATCTGGGATGTACTCGAATCAGCGCCGGGCTATGGGTATCTGAACGAGAATCAAAAACTTGAAATTGATCTTTATCGGGCAATTGGTGAAAGAGACTATCAAGATATTTTAAACTTAACCAAAAAGTTTAGAAACACCTTACCTCAAAGTTTTAACAAATTCCATGAAATTCAACTTACTGCTTTGCTGTGGGCCTTAATTAAAACCGGCGAAGTGGGGGAGGCGAAGTTTGTTTTGGAGCAGTACCCAAATGTGGCTGAACAATCCACCGTTTTTAGATTCCTAAAAAGCTATATTGAAAATCATGATGGCTGGGATGCTGATTTTTAAAAATTTACCACTCAGGCACTCAGATCACAAAGATTCACTAAGATGCATTATTCACATTATTTGTCTTCAGGTCTCCGGATCCACTCGTTAAAAAATAACAAGTTATTACAATGTTATCGTAAATCTATATGTCTCAAAACTCATCTTAAAGAACTTAGTGTTTCTTGGTGCCTTGGTGTCTTGGTGGCTACTCTTTTTTTTGCCACAAAAGTACGAAGGCTCTCCCGAAAGATAGGGATGCCCGCCTTGCCGGCGAGGCAGGCCAATGGCAAAAGTTTCACAAAGTTTATTAATTGCAACAGAAAAATTACGCTAAGGCAGGGGCTCGGAATATAAAAAAATGATGAAAATATTGTTTGAGGATTAATACTATAAAAAATCCATCCCGAAAATTTTAGCCAGAGCATTTTTGGTTTTTTCTTTCACTTCCTCAAAATCCATTGTTTTGCCCAATTCCTTTTGCAAGGATGTAACGGCCTTATCCGTGAATCCACACGGATTAATCATTTCAAAAAATTTTAAATCGGTATTTGCATTAAAAGCAAAACCATGCATGGTGATATGGCGGCTGGCTTTAACGCCGATAGCGCAGATTTTTCTCGCTTTCCCGGCTATCATAGGGTCGAGCCATACACCCGTTGCACCTTCCAGCCTTTCACCTTTCAAGCCATAATACTCCAGGGCTTTCATAATACTTTCTTCCAGTTTTTCGATATAGGTTCTCACTCCCAGGCCAAAAGTTTCGAGGTCGATGATGGGGTAGCCCACGATTTGCCCCGGGCCGTGGTAGGTGATATCGCCGCCACGGTTGGTTTTAAAAAACTCCATACCCAGCTTTTTTAGCATCAGGTTATTGGCCAGTAAGTTATTTTCAGAGCCGCTTTTCCCTAAAGTGTAAACCGGGTGGTGTTCACAAAAGATTAGGTAATTTTGGGTGGGTTCTCCGGCAATTTTTTTTGCCAGGTTTTCCCGGAACAATTTTTCCTGATAATCCCATGCTTCCCGGAACCCGATCAAGCCCAGATCGATGAAAGATGTATGGCTGTGGTGTTTCATAAATATTTCTTTTATTAACAAAACGAGACAAGAGACAAGGCATGCCTTGTCTCTAAGGAAATAAATCGAATCCTCAATGCCCTGCTTCCTTTTTCCAAATAACTAATAACCATTAACTAATAATCCCGAAAAATCGGGATTTCGCTTCGCTCAACCATTAACGTATAGCTATTTACCCTCACCCTTTCCCCACGTGCTTCTCGGCATGGTAACTCGACCTTACCAAGGGCGCACTTTCCACAAACTTAAACCCTTTTTCAAGCCCAATCCTTTCCCATTTTTTAAAAGTATCGGGATGTACATATTCCTCAACTGCCAGGTGGTTTTTTGTGGGTTGCAAATATTGCCCTATGGTCATCACCTTGCAGCCTGCGTTTAAAAGATCATCCATAGTTTCAAAAATCTCATCTTCTGTTTCACCCAGCC
>Ga0208900_1001461_pt1 | contig 12461 bp, 8 predicted proteins | sample AntAceMetag02UKK_FD_184763 | JGI IMG/M metagenome (GOLD analysis project Ga0208900, IMG submission 184763) | Saline lake microbial communities from Ace Lake, Antarctica - Antarctic Ace Lake Metagenome 02UKK (SPAdes) (version 2) | ecosystem: Environmental > Aquatic > Non-marine Saline and Alkaline... | reverse complement strand
TGCGAGTACAATATCTTTGTCACCGGCCTTGAGGGAACCGGGAAAACCACCATTCTCCAGGGTATTTTAAATGATCATGCCGCACAGTTTGACACCCCGCCGGACCTTTGCATGGTCAACAATTTTGAAGATCCCTATTGTCCCATTGTCATGGAAATACCGCCGGGCACTGCCTTGCAGTTCAGAAGAGACATGAAACGGTTTGTCCAGGTGCTGAGGGTGAAAATTCCCCTTCTTTTTGAAAGTGATGTTTTCCAGGAAAAACAGCGCCTGATTCAGCAGGAGCACATCAAATCCCAGAAGCAGATATTTGAAAAGGTGGAAGTCCTTGCCACCTCTCTATCCCTTGGTATTGCCAAAACCGAAGCTGGCTATCAGATTCTACCGGTGGAAGCGGGAAAACCGATTTCCGACGAAATTTATAACGGGTTTGACCCGGAGAAAATCAAACAGATAGAGGAAAATACCCGTGAGGTAACCACGGCCCTGAATGAGGCTGGTCATGAGGTCGGCAAAAGAAATGAACAGATAAAACTGACCATTAAAAAAATAATATCAGAGGAACTGGAACGTCTCATCTCAGAAGAGGTCAATTCTGTTCGGCATTATTTCAAGGAATGTCAGCCTGTTTTGAACTATCTTGAAAAGGTCAAAGAAGATATTATCGAACATATTGCCATGTTCCCCGGTACCAGAGATCCCCAGGCTGACACAGAAAAAGGCTCTAAATTCAAGGAGATGGCAGATGCAATTGTTAAAAAATATGAAGTGAATGTACTGGTGGATCGCAGGCGGGAAAAAGGGGCTCCCGTGGTGTTTGAATCCCACCCCACCTTTAAAAATCTGTTTGGTTCCATTGAAAAAAAACCGGTGAGGGGCTCCATTGTGGCGGATTTTACCATGGTACAGGCAGGATCTGTGCTGCGGGCCAACGGCGGATACCTGGTCATCCAGATTGAACCCCTGCTGACCTCTCCTTATATCTGGGAAAACTTGAAAACAACACTTCGCAACAGTTTTCTTAAAATAGAGGATGGTCCGGAACAGACAGCCCAGGGCATGCCGTCATTAAAGCCTGGGCCTGTTAAAATATATCTCAAGGTGATTCTGGTGGGCGGTTATGCCCCGTTCAGAATGCTCCAGAGTGCCGACTTCCGGTTCAACAAGATTTTCAAGGTCCGGGCGGATTTTGATCACGAGGCATGGTGCACAGATGAGACGATTCTGCTCTATGCCCGGTTCATTGCCGGGGCCTGTCAAACGAATAATTTAACCCCCTTTACCCGGGACGGGGTGTGGGCGGCCATTGAATATGCCAAACGGCTTGTGGCAGATCAACGGAAATTGTCTCTCCGGTTCGGGGTGATACTTGGCATGCTCAAGGAGGCAGATTACTGGGCCAGGCAGGACAAGGCAGATACTATATCCGTAGATCATGTTCACAAGGCGATTTCCCAGCATCGTTTCCGCTATAACCTCTACGAAGACAAAATGCTTGAACAGTTTGACGATCAATTTGTCTTGATGGATGTGGTGGGAAAGGAGATCGGACAGGTCAACGCCCTGGCCGTTTATAATATGGGTGAGATTGCCTTTGGTCGACCCACCCGGATCACGGCGGAATCTTATATGGGAACCCCCGGCATTATCAATGTGGAACGGGAGGCCAGCCTTTCGGGTGAGACCCATGACAAAGGCATGATGATAGTTTCCGGCTATCTGGGACGCATGTTTGCCAGAAATTATCCCTTAAGCGTGAGTATCTCCATCACCTTTGAACAGAGCTATGACGGCATTGACGGAGACAGCGCCTCTTCCACGGAATTGTACGCCGTGTTATCAAGCCTTTCAGATATTCCCATCCGCCAGGACATTGCCGTCACAGGTTCGGTGAACCAGAAGGGGGAAATCCAGGCCATTGGCGGGGTAAATGAAAAAATTGAAGGGTTTTTTGATGTCTGTTCAAAAAAAGGCAGGCAGGACACCCAGGGCGTGATGATTCCGGCAGCCAATGCAAACAATTTGGTGTTAAGAAAGGACGTGGTCCGGGCCATAAAGGAAAATCGGTTTCATATCTATAAAATCAGTCATATCGAAGAAGGCATTGAACTGCTCACGGGCATACCGGCAGGTGTGGCGGATAAGGCGTGTCAATACCCCAAAGAGACGGTGTTTGGTAAGGTTCAGGAACGGCTTGAAGCCTATCATCAGCTTTCCTTGTCCTATGGCAGCGCTTGATATACTGGGGAATCGTGGCGTTAAATGGAATATACCATGCACGGTAAAAAAAATATTTTAATACTGTTTGTCCTTTGGTTCATGCTTGTCTGTTCCGGATGTGCGGGAATAGAACAAAACGACATCCCGGCACCCTCTCATTTTTTCGGCATCAGCCGGGACATGAATCGACCGGGGTTCTCGACAGGCTGTTACGGAATGCATGATTTGCAAATTTTATCACAATATATAGCGTTATATTGAAGATACAACCACAATAAACAGTGTGTTTATGAAAATATTTTTAGTTCCGTAACAGCCTGTCGATCAGTCGTCATCCCCATCCCGATGATCTCATAATGAATCGCCAAGCCATTCATGCCTTAAACCGGCATGAGGTGGATGGGCACCCCCATGTGATCCATTCTTTGTGGGGGTATGGGGATGCTGGCAAGAACGCCCATCAGATCCGGGTGGTTAATGGGGTCAGGGTAACTTCCCTCTCTCTGGGAGCGGGTTCCGTGAGGGGCTCTCTTCTGGATCGATTAAAAACCATGCCCTCCATTGCCATGCCTTGAGTTGTGACGGCCTGGATCATTTCTACTCTACGCTTTTGCGAAGTTTCAAAAAGACATTATGATTTAAGGAAGCCAAAGCCTTCACATTTATCTGTAAAGGCTTTGGCCGTAAATAATAATCAGTTGCCTTACTCTATATAGGCCCTTGTTTAAAAGCAAAAACCATTAAGAAATGGGATATTGGCAATTATTCAAGTGAGCGGACAAGCGTAAAAGGATCTTGCTATCCCCAACTCCAGTCTTGAATATTCCATGTAATATCAGTGACGTAGGGATTAACTTCATACCCTTTGACATTGGATTTTTTCCCATAGATGAATACATAAGCAAAAATGGGGGCAAAGGGTACATCTTCATGAAGAATCGCCTGGATTTTATCATAGACCTTTTTACGTTTCTCCATGTCAGAAATTAAGACACCTTTTTCCAGTAGTTCATCCAGTTCAGGATTTTCGTATTGTACATAATTTGAACCGATGCCATACTTTGCTGGAATCTGTTTTGAGTGGCATCTTGCTGTGTAATCAGGATCCATTCCAACGGTTGGTTCCCAGCCCACCATAAGTGTATCAAATTGAGATTGAGTTGTAAATTCGCCCCAAACAACTGAGGCAGGCATGTTTTTAATTTCCATGCTGACACCGATTTCTTTCCAGTTTGACTGAACCATTGCTTCAGCCTGTTCTCTTGCTTTTGCACCTGCAGTGGTTGACATGGTGAATTTTAGTTTTACACCATTTTTTTCTCGAATGCCGTCTGAACCAATTTTCCATCCGGCGCTTTCAAGCATTTCTGCCGCTTTTTTTAAATTAAATCCCGGGTCTTTTAATTTACTGTTGTATGCCCAATGGCTGGGATGCAGATAAGACAATGTTCTGGGAGGCAGACCGTATTGGACATCATTTATCCATTTGTCCTTGTCGCAGGCGAGGTAAAGCGCCTGACGGACGATTTTTTCTTTAAATTGTGGTTTGCCGCAATTAAAATAAATAAATTCAACCCATGGTTGAGGTGTTTTCAAACAATCACGATTGAGAAGTTTTTTTGCCTCTTCAAATCTTTCAGGCGGTACACCGTGCAGCCCAAACACATCTATTTCACCTGTTTTAAACTGGGTGTATGCGACGGTCTGGTCGGGAATGAATTTATGGACAACGGTTTCTATCGCCGGTTCGCCCCTGTGGTATGCAGAATTCCTTTTGTATATCATATGACTGCCTGCCACACGTTTTGTAAGCATGTACGGCCCTGTGCCAACAGGTTTCATGTTAAACTTCGCCGTATTGATGTCCGGCACCTTGGACAGAATATGATGGGGTACGATATGCATTTTCTGCCATGCCCATGCAAAAGGGACAAATGGTTTTGCCAGACTTATTTCAACATTATAATCGTCAATTATTTTAAAATCAGAGATAAGATCAAATCCGGATCTGGATCTGATGGCCACCTTGGGATTAATAATCGTCTGGTATGTAAACTCCACATCTTTTGCAGTAAAAGCGGCCCCATCATGCCATTTGACCCCTTTTTTAAGCTCTATTTTCCATAATTTCCCGTCTGAAGAAATCCCACCGTTTTCAAGTGTGGGAACCTTGGCTGCTAAATTAGGTATAAATTCTCCCAGATGGTTTATATCCCAAAGGGCATCAAACATACAGGCCTCCGGAACTTCTTCTGTCCCGGAGTTTACATATAAAAGCGGATTAAAATTGACGGGCTCCTGGGTCATACCAACAATAACAGTCTTCTTGGCAGCCCATGCCGGGGTGGTTATGCCCAATACACTGCCCGCGATAACAGTGGAAAAAGCTACATAACCTGTTGTCTTCATAAACTCTCTACGCGTAAAATCAGATGGTTTAGAATCCTTCATGTCTTCAATTCTCCTTACATAAATGTTATTGTCAAGTATCTGCCCGATGTTTGTTTATGCTCACATTTTCAAGCGTGGGTCCAAAGCGTCTCGCAGACCATCACCCAAAAAATTAAAACTCATAACGGTCAGTGTTATCATGAGACCAGGCAAAATAGCCAACCATGGGGAGAGGTCGAAATACGCCTGGGCATTGGTTAACATATTTCCCCAGCTTGCCAGTGGCGGTTGAATCCCATAACCCAAAAAGCTTATATAAGATTCCATCAGTACTGCATTGGCAACATTTAAAGTGGCTGACACCAGAACCGGTGCCATGGCATTGGGTAAAAGCTCTCGAAACATTATGCGACTGCCGGAAGCCCCTAATGCAAAGCTTGCCTCAATAAAATCTTGTTTTTTTATGTATTGGATCTGCGCTCTGATGATGCGGGCCACCTCCATCCAGGAGGTAAATCCGATTATCAATGCGATGGATATTACCGTTGGCGTAATAAAAGCGGCAAGAATCAAAAGCAGGAAAACCTGGGGAAAACATAGAATCGTGTCCGTAAACCGCATGAGGATACTGTCTATTTTCCCCCCATAATATCCTGAAATAAGACCTACCAATAAGCCTGTTACAACAGTTGCGAACATTGCAGCGATACCGACGATAAGACTTATTCTTCCGCCATGGAGCATTCTTGCAAAGGTATCCCGTCCCATTTCATCGGTTCCGAGAATGAATTGGGTATTTGTAAAGGGCTGAATAAATCGGCGTGATGTGTCTAAATCCAATGGGTCATGGGGGGATATCAGGCCCGCAAAGATTGTACTGATTAAAAGGATAGATACAATGCATCCACCGAAAACGGCTAACCTGTGACTTGAAAAACGTCTCCATAGACGTTGAAGTTGCGTTTCGTAAAAATCAACGGATTCATTTGTATCGGCAAGTGGTAATTGTGATGGATTACTTTTCATCTTGTTATTTTTAATCCCTGTTCAGTCTGATTCTTTTATATGAAAATCCGTCCAACGATCTGGAATCATAAGGGTTTCAATTTTAATTGTGCAGCTGGCTCCAGAATACGGCCTGCCCATGGCAGTTATTCCAGTGCAATTCTTGGATCTAAAACAGCGTTTATGATATCAGCAATAAGATTTCCAACAATTACTGCAACAGCCGTAAACACGACCATCCCCATTAACACAGGATATTCTTTCATGGTAAGGGAATCCACAAAAAGTCTGCCCATTCCAGGCCAGCCAAAGATGGTTTCTGCAACCAGGGCGCCACCGAAAAGCCATGGTATCTGGACCCCTGCAAGCGCGATTAAAGGGGCTATGGCATTGGGAAGCGCATGCCTGAACAGTATTTTAGAGCCTTTTATACCCTTGGCCCTGGCCGTTCGGATGTAATCCTGGTGAATGACTTCAAGAAAACTTGACCGGGTATATCGACTCCATTGAGCCACCAGTACAAGGGCAAGTACCGCAGTGGGAAGCACCAGATGTTGCAATAGATCAAGAAAATCCTCATCGCCGCCGAGGGTGAACATGCCACCGGACGGAAACCAGCCAAGTTTAAGACTGAATATATAGATTGCCATCAGCCCGAACCAGAACGTCGGAAATGACAATGCAACCATTGCTCCTGTGGTGGCAAGATAATCAAATAGTGAATAGCGTTTAAACGCACCGATAATACCAATAAACATACCCATAATTATGGCAATACTCATGGCAGACCCCATTAACAGGAATGTGGCAGGAATTCTTTCTACGATAACGTCAAATACAGGTCGGCCACCGAAAAATGTTGTTCCCCAGTTCCCTGTGAACATCCCCCCGGCCCATTTTACGTACTGGATATGAATTGGTTGATCAAGACCCAGTATGACCTTGATTTTATCAATATCCTGGGCTGTAATGGATGGATTTAAGGTATAAACACTGAGGGGCCCTCCAGGTGCAAGGTGCATTATGGAGAAGGCAATTATTGATACCCCGATGAGAAGCGGAATTGCCTGTAGTAATCTTTTTATTATGTATTTGAACAAAAGCTACTCCTTGAAATAATAATAAAAATCTAAAATATAATTATAACTGCCACGGGCACACCGTATTCCAGACCCGGTCTTCCCACAACGAAGATAGAAAATGGAACCATGCCGCCCCCGGCGGGGGATGGGTCCGGCCCGGGACCGTCGGCGGCCCTTTTGCCCTGCCGGTCTAAAGCACAGAAACTGCGGGCAAGCGCCTCAAACAGTCTGTGCTTCTTAACGCCCGGCAGGGCAAAAGGGCTGATCGCCTTTGGGTCCCAATGGGCCGGACCCATCCTCCGCCGGGGGCTCTGTTGTCGGTACTTTAATGGTTGATTTTCTTATAAAAAACATTTTCAAAATTTCAAATGGCATGCGACTAAACGGTCTCCCTTTCCCACTGGTTTTAAAGATGGCTCTTTTTTATCACATAGCTCAAAGCGATGGGGGCAACGCGGGTGGAATCTACATCCGGAAGGCGGATGGATGGGTGATGGCACGTCACCTATCAATATAATCCTCTTTTTTTTAAGCTCAGGATCAGGAATTGGAACTGCTGAAATAAGGGCGTTACTGTAGGGATGAAGCGGCTCGGCACACAAATCTGAGCTCAACGCTTTCTCCACTATTTTACCAAGGTACATCACTGCAATCTCATCGGAAATATGGCTGATTATGCTCAGGTCATGGGCGATAATGATGTAAGCCAATCCCAATTCTTCCTGCAGATCTTTCATTAAGTTAATAATTTGAGCCTGAATCGACACATCCAGTGCTGAAACGGGTTCATCGGCTATAATCAATTCCGGATAAAGGGCAAGTGCTCTGGCAATGCCAACGCGCTGTCGCTGTCCCCCGCTGAATTCGTGGGGATACCGGCGCATGACGCCGGGGGATAACCCGACTTTTTTTAAGAGCCCTGAAATTTTATCTTCCATATCTTTCTTATCAGCCAATCCATGAATTTCCATTGGCGCAGCAAGGATGGATCCAATGGTATGCCTGGGATTGAGTGAAGAAAAAGGATCCTGGAAGACCATCTGCATTTGACGCCTGACTTTTTTCATCTCCCCACGGGTGTACCTGGTAATATTCTCACCCTTAAAAAATATTTCACCATCAGTGGGCTCAATGAGCTTCAGAATTGTTTTTCCGGCTGTGGTTTTCCCGCAGCCGCTTTCACCCACCAGGCCTAACGTCCGGCCGGGCTTTACGCTTAAGCTGATGTCATCAACGGCGTGTACATGATCTTTTGATTTGAAAAAGAAACCGGGTTTTACAGGAAAAAGTTTTTTAAGACTTTTAACTTCCAATAGTTTCTCACTCATTTATTTTCTCCATTTTCACTGCAATTTTCCTTTTTACACGCTGTTTTGTACCTTCCAGCACCGGACAGTATGATTACTTTCGATATTAAGAAGGTTTGGTATTTTTGATTGACATATGTCTTCTCTCACAGAACATCGATTAAAAAAGGCACACCCTTTAGGAAGATGGCACAGATTTGGCACCATGCCGGGAATCTCTTGTAACCGGTTTGATGAATCTATTTTGTTGATGTTAGGAACAGAATTTAAAAGTCCCCGGGTATATGGATGAAGCGGGTTTCTAAAAAGTGTTTTTACGTCGGCTTCTTCGACTATTTTACCGGCATACATGACAGCTACCCGATGGGCTGTTTCGGCAATAACCCCAAGATCGTGGGTAATTAATAGAATACTTGTATGAAATTTATCCTGGAGATTGAGCATTATGTCCAGAATCTGTGCCTGAATGGTTACATCAAGGGCTGTGGTCGGCTCATCCGCTATCAGGAGTTCCGGATCACAAGCCAACGCCAGAGCAATCATTATTCGCTGCCGCATTCCCCCACTGAGTTGATGCGGGTATTCATTTGCCCGTTTTCGGGGTAAAGAAATACCCACCAGATTTAAGAGATCAATGGTCTTTTCACGGGCTTCTTTGGCATTTATACCCAGATGGTTGGTCATCACTTCATCTATCTGGAATCCTATTGAGAGTACAGGATTCAGTGAGGTCATGGGTTCCTGAAAAATCATTGAGATGGATCGTCCTCTGATTGTGTTCATCTCATCTTCTGTCATTTTCAGTAAATCTTGATCTTTAAAAAGGATTTGCCCTGAGTGGAACTCGGCAGGGGGGATATCAAGCAATTTTAAAATTGATAGCGCAGAAACTGTTTTTCCGCATCCGGATTCACCCACAAGCCCTAATGTTTCACCCTGTCTAATATTGTAAGAAACCCCGTCAACAGCCTTTGCCAGACCTTCCTTGACATTAAAATATGTTTTTAAATTTTTTACTGAAAGTAATATCTCTTTTGGGTGAGTCATCGTGTCACTCTATGGTGTAGCTTTATGCTTAATAAATATTATAGATGAAAATCATCAGGGAGTCAGCTCTTATTTATTTACCGTTTTAGGGCCTTGGAGGCAAATAATTACCGAGTCCCTATAGATGATCCTGTTGATTAAGTCGCGATTTTCATATTTCAGCCATCAGCACTGTCTATATGATGTGCTTTGGCTCAGTTAATCACTATATATTGCGATTATAAATTCGAACCAGACTGAAATAGCCTTTAAATCAACAGACTCATAGATGCCCTTTAATTTTAAACCTATCCAATAACTGAAAAACTGGAATTCGGGTTTATTTTTCTGAGTCGACTGAAAAAACCAATGTCACACTCCCGCTTTGTATAACGCATGTTAAACTTAACCGGTGTGGCATCGTGATCCTGGCCATCTTCGCAGGCCTCAATCAGTTCGGCCATGAGGACACCAACAACAGGGGCATTTTTATACTGGTTCCCGGAGGTTCCCACGGCCATGTAAAATCCGGGTAAATCTGATTTGTCATAAATCGGAATCCAGTCATCGGATGCATCATATAGGTCCACTATTCCCTGACTTTTTCCTGTGCTGGGTATGGGCAAATCTTTTATACGCTGGGCTTCACGCAAAACTTGTGTTGACCACTGGTCAGTGAAATTTTGGTCATACGTATCCGGATCATCCACGTATTCCAATGTGTCGCATTCCGGATCCTCGGAACCGATAAGAACATGATTGCCGATTTCTGGCCTGGAATAACAACCGATATCTCCGTCAGATATAATCATTCCAAGGTTATTATAGTCAAACCCCTCGGGAGATGGGACATGGCAGACTTCTTGTTTTAAGGGGCGGGTTTTAATATTCATCCCTTCAATCACACCGGCCATTTCATTTATCTGGTAGGAATGAGGTCCTGCAACATTTATCACCACAGGTGCTTCTATTTCCGTTCCATCTGATAGCTTGACCCCAACGCATCGACCCTTTTTTTTCAAAATATCAACAACCGTGGCACCAAACAGGTACTCACCGCCGCTGTGTTCACCTGCCACCTGCACGTTGTGAACTGATTGTTTCGGGTCACTGACAAGCCCTGATTCAGGGATATAGACCGCTCCTGTGATATGATCTCCTGTGGGTTCACCAAAACGTGGATCCGCCTGGGTCACTGGAGGTCCATATGCCTGGGTATCTGCTATGGGCATCAGTTTCTTGACACCTTCCGTATCCAGCTCTTCGTAGCAGATGTGCATCTCATCCAAAGAGTCCATAACCTTTTTTAGATAATGATTTTTTTCAGTTTTAATCACCAGGCAACCGGTATTGACGTACTTAATCAGCCCTGTGGGATCCACTGCACCTAAATACTTTGCCCAGTCCAGCCAGTAGTAATATCCTTCACGGGCCATGGCTACCCCGTCGGCTGTGGAATAATGAAGTCTGATAATGGCACAGGATCCCGAAGTAGAACCAAAACCGGCACCAGAGAGCTTATCAACATTGAGAACTTTCTTTCCTCTTTTGGCCAGTTCAAAGCCGACACAGGCACCTATAATTCCGGCTCCGATGACAATGGCATCATATTTTTTAGACATCTATTTGTGCTCCTCTTTTTTTGTATAATCTTTGTCGTGTGATGTTGTAATAATGGTGTTTTAATCATTAATTGCGGTAAGCATTTTCGCCATGCATGTTTTATATGAAAAAGCAGGTTCTTGGTACTGGGTTCTTGGTGTCAGTGCACCCTACTTTATCCTTTTTTGTTGTGGCAGATGATTACTGCCATGTGGGTTATTTGAATACTGTTGGGAAAACGGATCAGCCTTGTTTGCCTATCAGCTCTTTTTCACCTTTGTCTTTTATCTGTTCTAATTTGTTCAATACGCTATCGGGAAGGCATTCCGGTTCATGGGTGTCCAAAATATGTTTGATTTCCTCCCTGACGCGATCTTCCGTTGTTTTTGAACCTGTCTTTTTCCAGCGTTCAAACGGCATACGGGTGAAAACTTTGGGGCGCCAGAGTTCATTTTTAAAATGTTTCATTGTGTGAGGTTCCTGAAGGAAGTGTCCTCCCGGTCCCACTTTTTGGATGACATCTAAAGCCAGATGTTCATCGCTGATTTCCATACCACTTAAAAATCTTTTTGCCATACCAATGATGTCATTGCCCATAACCAGTTGCTCGACACTGCAGGCCATTGACATGTCCATATACCCCACGTCATGGATCATATTCAGGCCGGAAAGCCCTTGGGCCAGAATATGATACGCGGCTTCTGCCCCTGACTGTGCATCCAGGCATTTTGAGTCTGTGGCTCCTGCCAGTCCCCAGGTCGGCAGGCCCAGGGATTGGGCGACTTCAGCCTGGGCAGCAAGGGCAAGACTCATTTCTGGAGAACCCACACTCATTAATGCCTGGGACATATCTAAAATACCAAAATTGCAACCCAACCCCACCGGGCAGCCCGGTTTGCGAAGTTGTGCCACGGTTACACAGAACATTGATTCAGCAATACCCTGGGCAACGGCTCCTGCCATGGTGACCGGCCCGGTTGCACCCGGTTGAATTGCTGGCCCCATCATTTGAGGCATGCATCTGTCGGCTGCAATTAATATCCGCTCTGCAGACTCTTCAGGCATGACCAATGGAGAGATCGGTTCAGGATACAGGACGATAAAAGGTTTGTCTCTTAATTTATCAGCCCCCCCCGCCACCTCCGCTGCCATATCATAGATCATTTCGGTCCCACGGGGTGTATATGCTAAAAAAACAATGGGTTTTGTTGTGTTGGTAGCCGTGGCGTAGAACTCATGCAAATCCGCAGAAATGGCCGGTACATCCTGGGCTGACCCCATGGGCATGACCCAATCGATATTCTCAAGTGAATCTGCAACCCTGGCAGCAAGCGCCAGATCTCTGACACGGGTTTCATGGTATTCTCCGGTCAGGGCATCTTTGGTATTGGGACTGGCTGTTGAAGTGCCGTAAAAACTGTTTCGGCCAGAAATATCCATGGCACGATTCCCCAGTCGATCATAGAGAATCCACCCTTTTGGGGCGGTATCCAGGCAACCCTGGACAATGAACTCCGGCACTTTGACTGATTCTCCCTGAACGATGGCGCCAGCTGACTTCATCATGTCGCGAACCCCTTCATGCAGTACCTTAAAACCGACCTTTTCCAACACTGCAAATGCGGTGCGCTTTATCCGTTCAACCTGATCCTCGTTTAGCATGCGGAAATGAGGGCTTGCTTTCCATGTTGTGTTTGTCTGGATCATTTTTTGATTCCTTTTTTGGCTACCCACTTAAGGCGGGACAATTCTGTAAATTCAATGGGTTAGAAACAGAGCCTTTTCTACGTTCTCGCGGCAGTGGTAATGAGCCAACTCTTTCTAAAGT
>Ga0208900_1001460_pt1 | contig 12463 bp, 6 predicted proteins | sample AntAceMetag02UKK_FD_184763 | JGI IMG/M metagenome (GOLD analysis project Ga0208900, IMG submission 184763) | Saline lake microbial communities from Ace Lake, Antarctica - Antarctic Ace Lake Metagenome 02UKK (SPAdes) (version 2) | ecosystem: Environmental > Aquatic > Non-marine Saline and Alkaline... | reverse complement strand
AAGGCGAGGTTTTGCAATTCAGCTGTGTTCAATATTTCAAAGATACAATCTAAAAGCAATTCACAACCTGTTTTAGCATCTTTCAGCACATAGTCTCGCTGTGTTCAATATTTCAAAGATACAATCTAAAAGCAATTCACAACTATACAAAGTCAGATGAAGAAATTGTTAAGGCTGTGTTCAATATTTCAAAGATACAATCTAAAAGCAATTCACAACAGTGGCGTTGTATTTTATTTAGCTGTGCTAGCTGTGTTCAATATTTCAAAGATACAATCTAAAAGCAATTCACAACCCCATATGGTTTTCCTTTTCGTAAAGGAAAGCTGTGTTCAATATTTCAAAGATACAATCTAAAAGCAATTCACAACAACTGAGGGGGTAATAATTGCCACCTTTCAGCTGTGTTCAATATTTCAAAGATACAATCTAAAAGCAATTCACAACACGTGGTGCGCTTAGTACGTGGAATGGGAAGCTGTGTTCAATATTTCAAAGATACAATCTAAAAGCAATTCACAACCTGACATGATGTTAAGCACACCTTGCAGGAGCTGTGTTCAATATTTCAAAGATACAATCTAAAAGCAATTCACAACCAGTATTTACAGTTTCAACAATTGTTTGAAGCTGTGTTCAATATTTCAAAGATACAATCTAAAAGCAATTCACAACCAGCTGGTAGTGCAGCGTTTCAAGGTTGTGCTGTGTTCAATATTTCAAAGATACAATCTAAAAGCAATTCACAACGAAATTAAACGGCTTAGCTACTGGGGCAGAGCTGTGTTCAATATTTCAAAGATACAATCTAAAAGCAATTCACAACGTTCTTCGGTAACAACCATACGCACGTATTGCTGTGTTCAATATTTCAAAGATACAATCTAAAAGCAATTCACAACGGGCAATGGGTAATGTAGTAGATGCACAAGGCTGTGTTCAATATTTCAAAGATACAATCTAAAAGCAATTCACAACGCGCTAACCTGGTATTTGTTATCATCCTGAGCTGTGTTCAATATTTCAAAGATACAATCTAAAAGCAATTCACAACAATACCTATGGAGCAAGGGTGGTTATTAATGCTGTGTTCAATATTTCAAAGATACAATCTAAAAGCAATTCACAACAGATTTTCAATTAGGGAGTCAGGCAGAGTTGCTGTGTTCAATATTTCAAAGATACAATCTAAAAGCAATTCACAACAAGGTTGGAGGCGAAACATCTAATACCTTGGCTGTGTTCAATATTTCAAAGATACAATCTAAAAGCAATTCACAACATAAGATGAAAAACAAATGAAAAAGCTACAGCTGTGTTCAATATTTCAAAGATACAATCTAAAAGCAATTCACAACACGCCTGGCACTGGATGCCGAGTTCTGGGGGCTGTGTTCAATATTTCAAAGATACAATCTAAAAGCAATTCACAACCCGGCCAATGAGCGACAATATAGAATTAGGCTGTGTTCAATATTTCAAAGATACAATCTAAAAGCAATTCACAACAACTTTCTCCATCGTAAATTATCCTGTAATGCTGTGTTCAATATTTCAAAGATACAATCTAAAAGCAATTCACAACTTGCTTTGTTTGATAATGACGCAAGTTGGGAGCTGTGTTCAATATTTCAAAGATACAATCTAAAAGCAATTCACAACAATTGCAAGCGAATGGCAAACCCAAATGAAGCTGTGTTCAATATTTCAAAGATACAATCTAAAAGCAATTCACAACGCGGATACAGTTGTCTTCATCTTTTTGCCGGCTGTGTTCAATATTTCAAAGATACAATCTAAAAGCAATTCACAACACCTCTCTAAGGGTTACGCTCTGTATCTGGGCTGTGTTCAATATTTCAAAGATACAATCTAAAAGCAATTCACAACAAGTGCTATCAGTTAACGAAATTACCGGGGGCTGTGTTCAATATTTCAAAGATACAATCTAAAAGCAATTCACAACAGGAGGCATTCTGGTAGTAAAATAACTCAAGCTGTGTTCAATATTTCAAAGATACAATCTGAAAGCAATTCACAACAGGTGAGCGGAACGGATATTTATGATTCCCGCTGTGTTCAATATTTCAAAGATACAATCTGAAAGCAATTCACAACATAATGCATTAAGCTCTCACTTCAAACACTGCTGTGTTCAATATTTCAAAGATACAATCTGAAAGCAATTCACAACTCCGCTGGCTAATCTGCATACCCACACCCGGCTGTGTTCAATATTTCAAAGATACAATCTGAAAGCAATTCACAACAGAGAGTGAAACCTGATGAAGTAAATTATTGCTGTGTTCAATATTTCAAAGATACAATCTGAAAGCAATTCACAACTGGAGTATGACCTGTACATACTTTCAGAATGCTGTGTTCAATATTTCAAAGATACAATCTGAAAGCAATTCACAACAGCAACGTTGATGACCTGTGGTTATTCCCAGCTGTGTTCAATATTTCAAAGATACAATCTGAAAGCAATTCACAACCCGGTATAGTTACCGGCCTTCACATCGTCCGCTGTGTTCAATATTTCAAAGATACAATCTGAAAGCAATTCACAACTCTGGGTGTCCAAACTCATACGGTTGAATTGCTGTGTTCAATATTTCAAAGATACAATCTGAAAGCAATTCACAACGCAAGCTCTTTGGTCTCATTTGAGTACATTGCTGTGTTCAATATTTCAAAGATACAATCTGAAAGCAATTCACAACACTGTGATTGATTGTATGTATTTGTTTGTAGCTGTGTTCAATATTTCAAAGATACAATCTGAAAGCAATTCACAACGGGTAGGGATGATTGAAATTAACGGCACGGGCTGTGTTCAATATTTCAAAGATACAATCTGAAAGCAATTCACAACCGTCGAGGACTGCCCTAAAAGTAGCGTATCGCTGTGTTCAATATTTCAAAGATACAATCTGAAAGCAATTCACAACTAGCTATTGCTTGCTCCCGTGTTAAAGGCGGCTGTGTTCAATATTTCAAAGATACAATCTGAAAGCAATTCACAACGGGATGTCAGATGGTGAAAGTTCTGATATCGCTGTGTTCAATATTTCAAAGATACAATCTGAAAGCAATTCACAACACTACCTATCGCAGTTCATCTCAAAATCCTGCTGTGTTCAATATTTCAAAGATACAATCTGAAAGCAATTCACAACATTTAATCATGGGAGAATTTAAAGAACAAAGCTGTGTTCAATATTTCAAAGATACAATCTGAAAGCAATTCACAACTGAAGGTTTAAGGTAGAAGATTGTAAACGGGCTGTGTTCAATATTTCAAAGATACAATCTGAAAGCAATTCACAACTAATACCCTTCAAATTCATTTCTTTCAATAGCTGTGTTCAATATTTCAAAGATACAATCTGAAAGCAATTCACAACCCAAATCCTTCAGGAATTCATCCATTACATGGCTGTGTTCAATATTTCAAAGATACAATCTGAAAGCAATTCACAACCATCATTAATTTTGAAAGCAAAATATTGGTGCTGTGTTCAATATTTCAAAGATACAATCTGAAAGCAATTCACAACAAGATCCGGAAATTGAATTGAGCATGAAATGCTGTGTTCAATATTTCAAAGATACAATCTGAAAGCAATTCACAACGCAGCGCATACTGTAACCATGTTTCTTAGCGCTGTGTTCAATATTTCAAAGATACAATCTGAAAGCAATTCACAACATGCGCTCTAACTTCCACTTGTAGTTGGCGGCTGTGTTCAATATTTCAAAGATACAATCTGAAAGCAATTCACAACCAGCAGCACATTTTATTTAATTTGACAAAAGCTGTGTTCAATATTTCAAAGATACAATCTGAAAGCAATTCACAACTAAACCAAATACTTCGCCACTATCGGCATCCGGCGGCCCATGCCAAAAGCTTTGGGCGATACGCGAAGTATGGGTGGCGTTTGGTAACGTTTGTACTCGCAGGTGTTGACCATCTTCAGGGTTTTTTGTACAAGCGCTTCATCAAATCCCATGTTTATTATTTCGCCCGGGCCTTTGCGCTGTTCGATGTATTGAAACAGGATTTCATCCAGTATGTCGTAGTCGGGCAAAGAATCAGAATCTTTTTGGTTGGGCCTGAGTTCGGCAGAAGGTGGTTTGGTGATAATGTTTTCGGGGATGATTTCGCCATTACGGTTGATGTAGCGGGCCAGTTCAAAAACCTCGGTTTTATACACATCGCCTATCACCGAAAGGCCTCCGTTCATATCGCCATACAAAGTTCCATATCCAACAGCCGCTTCACTTTTGTTGGAAGTGTTGAGCAGGATATGGCCGAATTTATTGGACAGGGCCATCAGGATCACCCCACGGGTCCGTGCCTGAAGGTTTTCTTCGGCCAGGCCAAAAGGCAGGTCTTGAAATTGCGGAGCTAAAGTTTTTTGGTAAGCCTTGTAAGTTTCTTCAATGTTGATCAGCTCGTAGGGCGAACCAAGATTATCGACCATCTCTAAAGAATCATCCACCGAATGACCGGACGAAAACTGTGAGGGGAGCAGCACCGAAAGCACATTTTCATTTCCAAGTGCTTGGGCTGCTATTGCCAGCGTCACTGCTGAGTCGATGCCCCCGGATAAACCCAAAATGGCTTTTGTAAATCCCAACTTCTCAAAATAATTCTTCACACCCATAACGAGTGCATCGTGCACCAGGCCAATTTTTTCTTTTCCTTCGGGGTAAGCTGATATGGGCAAAGGGCGATGATGGGATCTTAGGTTTTTGGTATCATAAATCTCAAAATCCTCATTAAAATAATCCAGTTCTTCCACAATTTTGCCTTCGGCGTCAAGCACCAGGGAGCCTCCATCAAAAAGCAGTTCTGTTTGTGCACCAACGTGGTTTACATAAAATAGTGGCAAGGCATATTGCCGTGCATTGTCCCTTAAAATCCTCGTCCGTTTGATGTATTGATTGTAGTTAAATGGCGAGGCAGCAATGTTGACCATCAAATCGGGTTGTAGCTTGGTCAACTCATCCATCGGGTTGATGGTATAAAGCGGGTTGTTATCGAGGTTCCACAAGTCTTCGCAAATAGTCAGGGCAATTTTTTCACCTTTGTATTCGATGAGTTGAAAAACCTTGTTTGGCTCGAAATAGCGGTACTCATCAAAAATATCATAGTTGGGCAGCAAGGTTTTATGGATGATTTCCTTCACTTCGCCATCAGCGAGAAAGTAAGCGGAGTTGAAAAGATCCTTGCCCTGGAACTCAGGATTTTTAGTTGGTGCCCCAACAATGGCTGCAATTCCGTGGCAACACGAAGCTATATCGTCAATTGCAATCCGGCATTTTTCGATAAAATCATCAAACTCAAGAAAATCGCGTGGCGGGTAACCCGAAACGGCCAGCTCGGCAAAAACGATCAAATCGGCTCCGGCATCCTTAGCGCGTAGGATGGCCTTTTTGATTTTTGAAACATTACTTTCAAAGTTGCCAATGTGATAGTTCAGTTGGGCTAATGCAATTTTCATCGGATTTTTGTATCTATTTAGCTGGTATGGAAATGAAGTGAATCTTTCGTTTAAATAATTTCAATTGGAAAAAGGTTTTCGTTTTAACAAATCTCTCAACCACCTAAAAAATTACACCCAGGCTCAACTCAATATAGGAAATGTTGGCCTTTTGTTGAATAGACGGATCAGCAACATTATTTCCTTTCAGGATGTTGGACAATCCATTGGAAAACGTAATTCCTACAACGATCGAAGTCGATTCATCAATATAATATTCTATGCCGCCACCCAGGACCAATGCACCTTTCAACAAGGTAATATCATCCGAAATCTCTGGCTTATCATTCTCACTCATGTAGTTCCCTTCCGCATCCTCGTACGAAAAAATATCCTCTGCTTTGGCTTTTACATTAAAGCCCAGCGAAAATCCAATCTGGCCATAAACCTGAAGTTTATCAAACTTATTGGTTTTCATTTTCAGGGTAACAGGCAACTCAATGTATTGCAGGTTGTACTTGCGTTGTAAGGTGCCGGGCTGATTAAATGCAGTGTCACCATCAGAAATAATATCTATCATATGTGGGTACTGCATCTTGCCTTTCAGGTAACTGACATTGAAACCTGTTCCCACAAAATAATTCTCGGTAATGGTAAAGTCTGCCAGGAACCCCCAGGAAAAACCAGGTACTGACCCATCCTTTTCGTAATCTTCAGAGTCGGGCGCAACCCATCCAATATTTGGTGCCAGTTTTAAGCCAAACCTAAAAGGCTTAACCTGGGAAAATGCAAAATGGCAAAACAATAAACTAATCCCTATAAGTATCGTGATCCTTTTCATTGATGATATTTTTTTAATTACTGTAAATGTTTATCCACTACTTTCAACACCACCCATATGGCTTGTGTAATAGACCCCCTCTAACTCCCCCTTCCTGTCCGCCGCTTCACTTTGGTAGGCGGAGAGGGGGAGGATGCCACCGCACTGGCTACAGCAGTCGCTTGTGCGGCGGGTCTCCCTTCCCCTCAAGGGGAAGGGCGGGGATGGGGTCAAAAGGGTTTTGTAAACCATACAACTACCTAAATAATTACAAATTACTTAAAAAGTAACCGATTAAAACCAAGTTTGCAGCAAATTTAATTAAAGAATGTTCGCCTGCCAGATTTTTAGAAAAAATCGGATGGGTTTTTATTAACCTTGCAAAAGTTAAAAAAATAGATGGCTTAAACGGAAACTTTATATATTTGCCCTCAGAACAACAATCTAAAATTAATTTGTATGAAAAAATTTACTTTTTTATTTCTTTTAATACTGGCTGGCAGCGTTGCCTTTGGCCAGTTTTCGATTGGCCCAAAAGTCGGTTTTAATACCTCAACGCTCACAACCGATGTGGATACTATTAAAACTGACCTTACCAATAATTTTCACTTTGGTGCTTTTGTAAGGATTGGAAAAAAGATTTACATCCAGCCCGAGTTGAATTATTTAACAACAGGTGGCGTGTTCAAAGATGAACTCTCCCTTAACCCCGTGAATACAGAGGTTCAACTAAAGAACGTTGAAATCCCCGTTATAATTGGATGGAGAATTATCAATTTTGGTGTGGGAAACATCAGGATATTACTGGGTCCTTCAGCGACAATTGTTGTGGATAAAACTATTCAGACCAGCGATGGCAGTAGTTACACCGGGCCTTTGGAAGAAGCAGACATCAATGATTTAAATTGGGGTTTTAACCTCGGTGGTGGAGTTGATGTTTTGATGTTCACACTTGATGTGCGATATCAAATGGGTCTGAATGATGTTATTAGCTCGGTTCAGAATTTTAATGTTAATTCGCGCGATAATTTATTCAGCATCTCGCTGGGTTGGAAAATACTTTAAGCAGTTTTGTCAAAAAATTGTTTTTAAAATAAGCGAAAAGTGTCAACGTTTACAAAGCGTTGACATTTTTTATTTGTATGATGATGGCACGCAAAAATATCTTTTTCTTATCCCTGTTCCTAACCATGGCAATCTTGCTAGCTTCGTGCAATGGCACTTCCGATAATAGGTTGGGTATTGATACCGACGACATTGAAATTCCCGAAGCACACATCAATAGGTACGAAAAAGCACTTTTTTCTACCCCTGTTGAATCATTGAGCCAGGGGCTTAAAGCAATCCAGCCCGACTTCCCCATTTTTCTGGATGCTGACCTCGATGACACGCTTAACCTGATACAGATGTATGGGTTCCTCACCAGCCCTTTGAATATTGAATTGTATGACGATGTCATTGCCCAGTATCCCGATTTAAGTAGCTACGAACAGGATTTTACTGAGGCATTCAGACGTTTCAAATATTTTTTTCCTGAAAAGGACCTTCCCCTTATTTTCTCATACGTCTCAGGATTGCTTTACGAAATGCCAGTGCAATTCCTTAGCGGTGATATGATCGTTGCGCTCGACATGTACCTGGGTAAAGGACAGGAAGCCTACCGTGGCCTTGGTTTACCACTTTACAAAATCGACAGGATGAACCAGCAGAATATTGTCCGGGATGGAATTTATGAACTGTATTATTATCATTTCCTGAAAAAACCCGGCAAAAACATGCTCGAAAAAATGATGGAAGAAGGTAAGCACCTTTACTTTCTGGATGCCATTCTCCCCGAAACTCCCGATAATATCAAAATTGGCTACACCGAAAATCAATTAAAGTGGTGTGAGGAAAATGAAAAAAACATCTGGGCCTTCATGATCGAAAATGAGTTGCTCTATTCATCCAACTCAAACACCTTGCGCAAGTTTTTTACCGATGGGCCTTTCTCCAATGACTTTTCGCAAGAGTCGCCTGCAAGAATAGGCGAATGGCTGGGCTGGCAAATCGTCCGTGCTTACATGAAGAAGAACCCTGGTGTGACGCTTGAAGGGCTTTTTGTAAATGGGGATGCGCAGGAGTTGCTGAGCAGGTCAGGGTACAGGCCGTAGGGGGGGGAAGGTATAGGGTATAGGGTGAAAAAGGTGCATAGGGTTTATAGGGGGAATAGGGGAAAATGTGATGGCTGATAGTTCGAAGATTTTCAATGACCTTTTTTGTAGAAGCAGATATTTTTGATATGGAAAAAGGCTATTCGTGATCCTCAAGCAACCAGTTACCAGTAACCAGCATTTTATCCAACCATTTATTATCTGTGTTAATCTGAGAAATCTGTGGCAATCTTTATTTTTATTTTTCAGATTTCAGCATAATTCTTACCTTGCACCATGTTTTAAAAAATCCCCCCGCTTATGTTGGTAAAAACTTACGGAAGTGCAATACATGGTGTGAATGCCATTACGATAACAGTTGAAGTTAATATCGACCGTGGTGTGAACTTTATGTTGGTTGGCCTGCCCGATAGCGCGGTCAAGGAAAGCCAGCAGCGCATCGAATCGGCTTTGAGGGAAAATGGTTACCGCCTGCCCATCAAAAAAATTGTGATCAACATGGCTCCTGCTGATATCCGCAAAGAAGGCTCGGCATACGATCTGACTATTGCCATGGGCGTACTGGCAGCTTCCGAACAAATCAAAGCTCCGGATATTGGTGAGTATATTATCATGGGGGAGCTTTCGCTGGATGGCGGATTACAGCCCATCAAAGGTGCGCTGCCCATTGCCATCGAAGCACGTCAGGAAGGGTTCAAAGGGTTCATCCTGCCAACACAAAATGCCCGCGAGGCAGCCATCGTTAACGACATTAAAGTTTATGGTGTAGATAATATCAAGCAGGTAATTGATTTTTTTACCGGTGAAGCCGAATTGGAACCCACGGTAATTGATACCCGCGATGAGTTTTACAACAGCCTCAGTGAATATGAATTTGACTTTACCGATGTAAAGGGACAAGAAAATATCAAACGGGCTTTGGAAATTGCCGCGGCAGGGGGTCATAACGCCATTTTAATTGGCCCTCCGGGATCAGGAAAAACCATGCTCGCCAAGCGATTGCCTTCCATACTTCCACCTCTCAATCTTCACGAGGCACTTGAAACCACAAAAATTCATTCGGTGGCCGGAAAGATGGGCAAGAATACTTCCCTGATTTCTATCAGGCCTTACCGCTCGCCACACCACACCATCAGTGATGTAGCATTAGTTGGTGGTGGTTCGAATCCACAACCCGGGGAAATTTCTCTTGCCCACAACGGCGTATTGTTCCTGGATGAATTGCCCGAATTTAAACGAACGGTGCTGGAAGTTTTACGTCAGCCCATCGAAGACAGGACGGTAACCATTAGCCGCGCCAGGTGCTCGGTAGAATATCCTGCAAGTTTTATGCTCGTGGCTGCTATGAACCCATGCCCCTGCGGTTATTACAACCATCCCGACCAGGATTGTGTATGTGGACCCGGCATCGTTCAGAAATACCTCAATAAAATTTCAGGTCCCTTACTCGATCGGATAGATATTCATGTGGAGGTGGTTCCCGTTCCCTTCCGCGAACTGGTTGACGCGAAACCTTCGGAAGTGAGCAAAGAAGTGAGGAAACGTGTGGTGAAAGCCCGCGATATCCAGGAAGAACGCTACAAAGAAAACAAGGGCGTGCATTGCAACGCGCAGATGTCGAGCAAACTCTTGCATCAAATCTGCAAAATTGATGAGGCCGGATATACACTTTTGAAAAATGCTATGGAAAAACTCAGCCTCTCCGCCCGTGCCTACGACCGCATCCTAAAAGTTTCCCGCACCATCGCCGACCTGGATGGCAGCCCCGAAATCAACAACGAACACCTTGCCGAAGCGATTCAGTATCGGAGTCTGGACAGGGAGAGCTGGGGGAAATAAAAAAATGACAGAGCTTAGAAATTAGATTTTAGAGTTGTTAGGATGCAGATCAAAAACCTTAGTTCCAGAACTTCTGACCTGATTGCTGTAATCCAATGAATTATGAAAGTTACGTTCGTAATTGAGAATGTCGCGTTTATTTTGGATTCTTAGTGTCTTTGTGCCTTTGTGGTAAAAAAAATAGCAACCACAGAGACACGGAGACACAAAGAAATTAACATACATACGGATTCCTTCCCTGTCCGCCGCTTCGCTTTGGCAGGCGGAGCAGTCATCGGACTTTGTCTTCCACAAAAATCACTATAAATAAAAAAAGCTGAGATTATTTTTAATCTCAGCTTTCCTAATAATTTATTAATATCGTTTTAATCCTATTTTTTTACAGGAGCTCCACTGTTTTTAAGATTATTCTCAGGTACTGCTGTAGCAGCTGCTGCTTCAACTCTTCCCTTGATTTTTAATCTAACCGTAGCTTCCGTAGCATTTGATGTTACAGTGATGCTTTTGTTTATTGTTCCTACCTTTTTGGTATTGTATCTGACGACAATCACTTCAGATTTACCAGGTAATACAGGGTCCTTGGGCCATGCTGGAATAGTGCAGCCTCAACTCGCCTTTACTGTGTGAAGGATCAGGGGCTCCTTCCCTGTATTGGTGAATTTAAACTCACAGTTGCCATCCGAATTATAGGCAAGGGTTCCATAATCATGGACCATTTTATCAAATTCGATAACAGGTGCATTTGGATTTTCTGCCGGTAGATTGGCTTGATCTGCTTGCGCTGCCTTTACATTGTTCGTTTTCTCTTTTTGTATTTTGCTTTGCTCAACTGCACTCTTTTGAGAATCAGTTGTTGTTTTTGTATTTTCTTTCTGCGCACTAACAGAAAATACTGCAAAACAAAACACGAGAATTGTTAAAATTGTTTTGTTCATCTTGATTAAATTAATTAATAACTATTAAGAAACAAAAGTATTTATAAAATAAATCAAATCAACAATTTAACATACTTTTTTATTTGTGTAAACAAAATGTAAATGAAAAGTAAATGAAAAGTAAATGAGATGTAAATGAAATGTAAATATGGATTTTTTTCAAATGTAAGTACTATAAACTCAATTGGCCAATACAATAGATCACCCCCTAACTAGGGCTTGCTGAAATACTCAAAACCATATTGTTAGTTTTAATATTTCGGTGCCCTGCACCTCTTGCATCAATTTTAATAGATGCTTCTACAAATATTATCGCCACTCTGTGGCTTATCTTTCAGGTGCAGAGCACCGGTAATCTTTGTAGAATTTTATGCGGCTATTGGGAAAAAGGTGCAGCGCACCGAAATATTTGATGCAAGGTTTTTGAACAAACGGCCTCCAAAACCTTGTACAAGGAATCAAATGTAATGAGTTAATATATTATAAAATAATGGAATAGGTCTTTCTCAGCAAACCTTAACTAGCCTGTCCATAAAGTCGGGTGTTTGCTCTAGAAAGTTCTCCAAAGGAGTCCTATGGACAAATTCAAGGCGTGTGAAAATTTCAAACCACAGAATACCAATGTATTTGAGGATTTGGATTTTGAGCAACAACGCAGAAGTTGGACTTTATAGACGAACACTAACTACTCACATTTTTTCTGTTGCATTAATCTTTTTTCAATATCTTTGGGGGTAACACTTATACTGGGTTCACGACAAATATCACAATGCTATCTTCAAATGATTTAATTTTTCATCGAATGGAACGCCTGCCCGCCGAAACGAAGTGAAGGCTGGGAATTTCACGAATTTTACCTGCCTTTGGCAGGTGATAATTCGATTAATCAGCGTAATTCGATGACAACTAATTTGACAGGTGAAAATTTGTCGTACACCCCTTAAACTTTGACAATCATATAAAAAAAACTTCATCAAACCAATCGAATTCCATATTGTCCCAAAACAACTAACACCTATTCGACTGCAAGAGTATGGTGTAGGAATTTTCGATGCAGTTTTAACAAAGTCAGCATTAAAGAAAGCATTAAAGAAACAGTATATTACGGTTAATGATGTTATTGCTACTACGGCTACTTTCATAAATGGTGGGGAACGCATCAGCTTATCCATCCCAAAAGAAGTCAGTCCAAAGAAAAAACTAGTCTTTCAACTTGAAGTA
>Ga0208900_1001458_pt1 | contig 12472 bp, 8 predicted proteins | sample AntAceMetag02UKK_FD_184763 | JGI IMG/M metagenome (GOLD analysis project Ga0208900, IMG submission 184763) | Saline lake microbial communities from Ace Lake, Antarctica - Antarctic Ace Lake Metagenome 02UKK (SPAdes) (version 2) | ecosystem: Environmental > Aquatic > Non-marine Saline and Alkaline... | reverse complement strand
GTATAGGCCCACAGGCCCGGCATGCCTGCCGGTGTCTCCATGCCCATGGCATACGCGATGATGCTCCATACCATACCCGCAATACATACCCTGAGCAGGTTAACCTTGAGTGTTGCGCCCCACAAAATCTCCTTTAATGAAAATTTTGACATCTTCGTCTCCTTTTTTGATTTAATTGCCGTCCTCCATGGAGGCCCGGCTGTTATTTGTTTCCAGCCAAAACGTATTGGCCCATAATCAATAGTTCGAAGAATATAGGAACTTTTCTAAAAAAAATGGGCATCTTTCAAAAATACTTTACACTTTCTATACGTTTCCTCTCATGTAATGTATGTCAAGGGCATTAGGTTTCTTGACGTCAACCTTGTGGGTGGTCCACTTAGTTTTTTTATAAATGTGAAATGGGTGTATCACCTGAAAGCGTCGAATTCATTTTAGGCCTTTGATTTCCCTGGGTATCCACCACCACTTCACTGGTAAGATAATTATCAAGCTCATTAATTGTTATCCAGCTATCGTCGTTTTGATTTGCTTCTCCTCTTAACCCTTTAAGTAAATGATATGTAAAAACCCCGCCGTTCCATTCATTTCCTTCATTGGAAAAGCCCATCGCACTGGATGCGGAAAAAGTGGCCACACCCTTGGCATATTTACTCAATTGGGCTGTCAGGTTGTTATTGCCTTGATTTACTTCATGAACAGCGATGCTCCGCCGCGCATACATTTCGGATAAACCGCTTTGTCCTGAATGGCAGGCATCAAGAAAAATAATGACTTTGCCGGCCTGTATTATATCCTTAACGATATTTTCAAGATCTGAAGTAGAAAAAGCCGTGCCCCTGAGATTATCCATTTCTGAATTGTGGGCAAGATAATACAGGGCTCCGTCGTTTCCGATCACCCCATGCGTGGCCAGATAAATCTCAACCATATCTTCTGGGCCAGCCTTGCCCAGAAAATTAGTTAATTCCTTAATAATAGCGGCTCTGTTTGCCTTTTCATTGAGCAGAAGTTTCATTCTGTCCAGAGGAATTTTTCCGCCTGTTTCCGTCTTCAGATAATTATAGAATTTTTGGGCATCACTGGATGCATAATCAAGGTTAAAAGCTTCATTGGCAAAATGGCTGACTCCGATGACAACGGCGTAAATATCTCCGAGACGTGCTTTTCTGACTACGGTGACCACCTCTTCGGTTTCATTATTGTTTCTATCAAAACATTTAACTTTAATCTCATTTACGTTGGGTTTGAGGGCTATTTGACCTTTAAAAATTAATTTATTATCAACATATTCCTGCATCAGACGCCCTGGTTTTTGACGAATAGTGTCAGAATAAGGAATGATCTGAACCTTCTGTTTGTTGAGTGTTACAGACATGTCTTCTATGGCGTTACCCTGACCGACAGCCAACGCATTCCCTTTGAAATCAATTATTTCACTGTAAGTGGTTTCGTTTTTATTGGGTGAATTGATATAAATTTGGGGGGGCATGGCAAATGGTTGACTGCTTGTTGGTGTTGACGTATTGTTTGTTCCAACGATTTTTTGCACCAGAACGGTTTGCGGTTTAACCTTGAATACCAGACGTTCTTTTTTATTTTCAAAGTCCGATTGGGTTATTTCCACTGAAATGGATAGATCCTTTAGATCTGCATCGCCACGGAGGAAAAAGGAAAAATCCTTATATTTCCCTTCTCCTGGCTTTATAACACCCACCTGCTCTGTTTTGTCATATTCAACATCAGGGTGGGATGTCTTAAAATTAATAATTACATTTTCTGCAGGGAGTGTCCCTTTATTTCGTACACTGACCCGGAAAGTGGGGAATGAGTTCTGCATCACTCCATGTTTCCCAACACCATTTATGAGGACCGTTTCGTATTCAATATTCGGTTGACGGACGATTACAGGGAATATGATTTTATCAGTCAAACTTGGGAAATCATCCTGTTTCAGTTCTGCCGTAAAAGTGATTGTCGATTCCCCACAGGAACGGTCAATGGAAAATGGAATGCTGATCGGTCCGGTTGATTCATTTGTCTTCAGATTTCCAATGTGGCTATTATATGAATTTATTTTAACTTGAGGCGCTGTTGAGGTCAGGTTTAGTTTTATATTTTTGGCAAGGTTGTTTCCATTATTTGATGCGGTTATTTTAAGTAGAAAGGCTTTTCCATTTTCCAGTCCCGGTACACCTTTGCCATTATTTGCAAATACCTGGCAAGTGGACTTTAAAGTCGGTTTGCTGGGGGTAAAGGGGATTGAAAAATTCTTCTCTGTGGTTATACCTCTTATGTCTGTTGCACAAATTGTATATTTAATTTCAGGCTGAGCAAATGTGCGGGGAATTTTAAATGCCAGTGTTGATTTACCCATTGCACCTGGCCCGATTCTTGGAAGCTCATCATTGTTTTTTAATATTTCTATACCCTCTGTGATTTTTGTTAATTTGACAGAAATTTTCAGAGCATCTCCTTTGCCTTTATTGCTGACATAAGGATTCAACTCTATAACCTCATTATTTTCAGGAACACCATCTCCATCTCCGTCTGCAAGCCCTGAAGAATCATTAATATTGCAGGAAGCAAAGAGCAGTTCCGGGCTTCGCAGTTTAGCTGCTGGCACTTGAAGTTCAATCGGCCTTGAATCATACCCTCTTTTTTCTTTGGCAATAATTTTAAAAGGAATCAAACCCTTAGAAAGGTTTATTTCAGCTCTTACAGGAATAGAGACTGTTTTGACTTCACCAGGCATAATATTTCCAATTTTAGATATTGCCGGAAATTTTAGCCCATTATAACTTGTCATCATGTTCAAATTCACATCAAAGGCCGTGCCTTTCCCTTTATTAATGACAATAGCGTCAACAAAAGATTGCTCACCAGGATCAACTGTATTATTTGGTAAAAAAGATTCTTTATCTCTAAAGCTTGTATTGACAATAAGTCGGCTGGGTGCGGTATTTTTTTCATGCGCAGCTTCAGCAAACCGCTCAATTTTAGCTGAGGATATAATGGAATTATAAATACTATCAAAAGTATTTATACAGGATTTTTTTAAGGCACTTTTAAATCCACTGCTAAAATGAGCTTTTTTCACAGGCGAATCCGAAACCCCTAATGTTCCAATAGTAAGCCCAAAATCTAATATCATTGTAACAGGATTCGCTGTTGTGAGTGAATTGGTATGATAATCGGCTCTTCCATTAAATTCTTGTCTATATATAGTGTTGTATTCTGTATCGCATAATCGGATCTCATGAAGAATATTAGACTTTATGGTATATGGGTCATCCTCAGTGTTTGAAATTGTAATATTTTTTATGATTACATCAATTATGACATCGCTATCAAAATTATTCTTATTATTTGATAGCTCAACATTGGTAAAAATATTTTCAAACTGTTTTTTATATAATTTTTGTAATTCATTTATAACATCAAATTTTATCCCTAATATAAGTGGTTGTTCATTCCGTAACCAACCTGTATAAGAATAAAATGTAAATTGTCTTCTTTGGGTTTCAGAAAACCTAATCATAGCATTTAAAGGCAGTCTTTTCCCTCTCAATATCATTCTATTTTTCAAATCTGATTGAGGGGTTGAACAATTACATAAACAAAAAGGAAATATAAACAGTAATATAATTAATATTAAAATTTTATTGATAACAGGCTGCATTACATCTTTCCCCCTTCAATTCAATCAAGTGTAATCTATATGCCTCAAGATACCGTTTTTGAGCATTATTTTACCTAATTGCTGAACCCAGAAAATTTACCTAAATGCTCGTTCTGGATGTTTTTCAAGCAAATGGGCCTCCAAAAACTGGGTAAAGAAAATCGCCGATTTAGACACTCTACCTGCACCACATAAAAACAAGTAATTATCCAATTTTTTTCTGTATAACTCCCAAAATAACCAAATGAAAATTTAAATATTGAGTCAGCCTATAGGGAATTGCAGTTTTTTGAAATTTAGAAAGAATTTCTCAAAAATCCTAAATGACGGGCCTGTCAATAAAAAGTTTATATCTTTATAAGCGGTATACCAATACATAATCTTTTTGACAAGTCTTAATAAATTTTGTATGTAACTATTTATAAGTATAATTCTTAATAATAGAGGTTATTAAATAGGAGTAGTTCATGATGATCCAGATTCCTCCCAACATTTTAAATAAATACAGATATATATTGACTCAAAAAGCGATACCTGTAAATAAACAGCCCTATTTAATTAAATGGTTCCGATACTATTGGGATTTTTGTATGAAATACAATTACAACAAAGATAACCCCAAAAGTTTACCCCACTTTATTAAAAAACTTGAGTCCAAAAAACAGACTAAATTTAAACTGATACAAGCATCAGATGCAATCCGCATCTTTTATGAAATGAACGGAGACTCTTTTCCTGCTTTTGGGAATGGGGATAATAATAGAGAAAACAACGCTACTCCATTAAATGAGACGGTAAAAACGTATTTCAATGAACCATCTCCAAATAAACTTGACACTCAATTATCCCAAACCGTTTCCATGAAAGAAAAATGGGAACAGGCATTGACTTCATTGACCAATGAAATTAAAGTCCGTCATTATTCCCCAAGAACACTCAAGTCATACAGGGGCTGGACACTTAAATTTCAGAAGTTTATCTGTTTTAAAAATCCTGATTTTCTTGATACTGAAGATGTAAAACTATTTTTAACTCACCTGGCTGTGGAAAAGAAAGTGGCAGCATCTTCCCAGAATCTGGCGTTCAACTCACTGCTGTTTTTCTACCGCCATGTACTTGGAAAAGAATTTGGAAAAGTGGATGGTGTGGTTCGTGCAAAAAAACGCCCATATATTCCAGTGGTGCTCTCCAGGGAGGAAGTGCATCGTATCCTTTTAAATTTACCTTACCCCTATGATTTGGTGGTGGGGCTATTGTATGGATGCGGGCTTCGGATGTTTGAGTGCCTTAATCTCAGGGTCAATAATTTTAATTTCGATGCCGGTATTCTCACCATCCATGATGGTAAAGGAAAAAAAGATCGAACGGTTCCCATTTCTGAAAAATTGGCCCCTCAGCTTAAATCTCACATGGATCGGGTTTACCATTTACATCAAATGGATCTTGGGAGTGGTTATGACGGGGCTTTCATGTTTGACAGCATTGAAAAAAAGTATAAAAATGCCGGTAAGCAATTCATTTGGCAATGGTTTTTTCCTGGAAAGAATTTAACCAAAACAAAAGATGGCCAGGAGATAAGACGATATCATTTGCATGAAACGCATGTCCAGAAAGCCCTACGAGATGCTGTAACAAGGGCACGGTTGACAAAAAGGGCCACGGCCCATACCTTTCGTCATAGTTTTGCAAGTCATCTGCTGGAATCAGGATATGATATTCGAACCATCCAGGAACTTCTGGGGCACAGCGATGTGCGCACCACCATGATCTATACCCATACGGTGAAAGCAAAGCCCCGTAAGGAGATCAAAAGTCCCCTGGATCTATGGTGATTTTGAGTGGAGGGGAAGGGCGAGTATTTTTATCACTGGTTTTTTACAGATTTATCAACATGGAATTTTGGGAGACCATCAAACCGGATCATTGATCTTAAGGAGGGACCATGGAAAAATTTGATAATCGAAGAACCTTTTTAAAAAAAAGTGTTACCCTGTCAACCCTTGCCGCCGGTACCCTGATATTCGGCGGTATTGACCGACTGTGGGGGCAAAATGAACCAACGGTACTTCCCGACCTTGTGGCGGTGAAGGACGGCGAACCTGGTCCCATGTTTGATGCTGCCATTGCAGGGTTCGGGGGAATAGGGCACTTTGTAAAGCCCGGAGACACCGTTGTGATAAAGCCCAACATCGGCTGGAACCGGGAAGCGGAATCCGGTGCCAACACCCATCCCGGGCTGGTGAAGCGCATTGTGGCCCATTGCTTGGATGCCGGGGTAAAAAAGGTGTACGTGTTTGACCATGCCGTGGACAACGGCCCCAAATGTTATGAAAATAGCGGAATTGCCTTTGCCGTGAAATCGGCCGGGGGCACCATGGTGCCTGCCACCCATGAGAAGTATTATCAAAAGGTGGACATTTCCCAGGGGAAAAAACTTAAATCTACCAAGATCCATGAGTTGATTCTGGCATCGGATGTGTATATCAATGTACCGGTTTTAAAGCACCATGGATCATCGGGCTTGAGCCTTGCCATGAAGAATCAGATGGGGGTGGTGTGGAACAGGGGTACCTATCATTTTAAGGGCCTTCACCAGTGTATTGCCGATTTCTGCCATGTGAGAAAACCCGATTTAAATGTCATGGACGGCTATCGCATCACCCTTCGTAATGGCCCCAGCCGGGCGGGAAAAGATGATGTGGTGGTTCGCAAAACCCTGTTGCTCTCCACGGATATCGTGGCCATTGACGCGGCAGCGGCAAGGATGTTTGGTAAAGATCCCAAAGAGATCAACCATATTTTGTATGCGCACACCGCTGGTATCGGCACCATGGATCTTTCCAAACTCAATATTCAGAAAATTTCTTTAAAGGGATAAAAAACAAAAAACAATCTTGGGGGCAACCGGGTGAAAGTTAAAAAAGGCGCTGTGCGGGCACTGGTGGCAGGCATCATGATGGTTTTGTTTCTGGTTCTCTTCCTGGATGTTCATCCGCCGTTCACCGGTTTTCTGGGGCAGAGCATGGCATGGATTCAATTTTTTCCGGCCATGGTCAGCGCCATTTCAGGTACATTTAAAGGTGTTATTGCTTTTCTGGTGCTGGTGTTGCTCTGCCTTCTCTTTGGCCGGATTTACTGTGCGGTGCTTTGTCCCCTTGGGATCTTTCAAGATATCATGATCTTTTTTTCCCGCCGCCGGGGGAAGCAGGGTCGTAAGGAAAAATTAACAACAGCTACGGTCGGAACCCGGGTTGAAAACAAAACCCTAAAAAATCAATTACTTACCACGGTCTCTTCGGTTACCACATCCTCTTCAGGGACCTATCCCTTTTTGTGGTACGCCATCCTGATTTTTACCACAACGCTTTTGCTTTCAGGCTCACTTTTTCTCGTTAATATTCTTGACCCATTCTCCATTTTCGGACGTTTTGCCAGCCAGATCTTTCTGCCGCTGAGTGCCACCCTGAATAATGTGCTGGTCAGCCTCACCGAGTCTTTCGGGCAATATGTTTTTTCTCCTGTCAATTTGCGGCCGGTGCTGTGGTCTGTATTCTGGATCTCCTATGGATGGTTTGTTTTGGTGATCTTCATGGCCTTTTACCATGGCAGGCTTTACTGCAATACCCTTTGTCCGGTGGGGGCGTTTCTCAGCCTGCTTTCAAACCGATCCCTCTTTAAATTTGTCATTGACACGCAAAAATGTACCACCTGCGGAAAATGCCAGCGCATGTGCCGGAGCCATTGCATGGATCCTGCCATGGGGAAAATTGACGGGGCACGGTGTGTCTCCTGTTTTGACTGCATGGATGTGTGTCCAGAAAATGCCATTGGGTATACAATGATGCCCCTGGAGGTCTTGGTAAAGGGGGGGGATTATGATCAAACTGCCGCATCCGCAAATCCTGCAGAACTAACCAATCCAAACTTATCAACAAATCCACCCCCACCGGCGAAACCCGGAACACAAGGAAACGCCGGGGCGAACTTTGGGGACCTGCCTTTCCTGGCATCTTCCGTATTTAGGGGCGCTGATCCTATGAAAAAAAACGGTTTGTCGGGGGCGGTGGAAAAAAGACAATTTCTCTTCACGGCTCTGGCCATTTGCGGTGGTGTGCTGGCAACGGTAATTCCTTTAAGACCATTGCTGGCCCGCATGGCTCGGGTTGAAACCACACCCAATGATCCAATCTCCCCTCCGGGTTCCCTGGGGATTGATCATTTTTCGCACACCTGTCTGGCCTGCCAGGCTTGTGTCAGTGCCTGTGTGGAAAATGTGCTTCTGCCCGGTCCAAATGCCTATGGTATGACAGGCGCACTGCAGCCCCGTCTTGATTTTTCCATCAGCCGGTGCGCCTATACCTGTCATGCCTGTACCCTGGTGTGCCCATCCGGGGCCATTTTGCCCCTTTCCCTTAAAGACAAACAGCGAACCCGTATCGGCAGCGTACGCTTTGAAAAAGACAAATGCCTGGTGTATACCCAGAAAAGAGATTGTGGGGCCTGTGCCGAGGTGTGCCCCACCCATGCGGTGCACACTGTCCGGGAAAATAATATTCACCATCCCCGGCTCACGCTTGATGCCTGCATCGGGTGCGGGGCCTGTCAGTTGGTCTGCCCTGTCAATCCCAAGGCCATTTATGTGGTGGCAGTGAAGATACACGAAAAGGCCGGGCCGCCGTTTTTTCAACAGGACCCACCCGCTGCCCCCAGTGACGTCATGGGGTCTGGTGCTGATTTTCCTTTTTGATACATGGTAATGGCAAAATTCGGAGTGGATCATAAGATGGGCCACTTATACTGATGTTGAATTTATTTATCTGGCATGCCGGAATACCCCTTCCATAATTTCTAATTTGGTAGGGGATGGATAGGCATTTGTTTGACTATTTCTTTCCCTGGTTTTGTATGTACTTTTCAATGATTTCAATTGTTGCGCCTCCTGTTGATAGTAGACAGTATGCCCGTGTCCACAGAACCGGCGTGTGGTAGAACTCTTTCAAGTGTTCAGGAAAATTTTTCCTAATCATTCTTGACGAGACAGTCTTCAGGTTGTTGATGAACTTGCTTAAATCTAAGTTTGGATAAGCTGAAAACAACAGATGTACGTGATCAGACTCTCCACCAAATTCAAGCAATTCGATATCCCATTTTTCACATGTCCTTTTGCAGATACTTTCGGCATATTCAAGCAACTCATCTGTAAAACATTTGCGCCTGTATTTGCTAACTAACACCAAGTGATATGTCAAACTATAGACACAATGACTATGAGTATGTAATTTCAATGACAAAACCTCCTATATGTTTCTTATTTTTTATTGACACTAAATATAAAATATGGTACACTCATAGTTATAAAAATTCAATTAAATGAGGAAGCAAAGTGATAATAACTCATAAGTACAGAATTTATCCAACGAAAGCTCAGATTACCCGCCTTGAGAATCAGTTTTCTATGTGTCGGTACTTGTACAACTGGGCTTTGGCTGACAGGATCTGGCTTTATGAAAATCATGGTGTTTCGAGTAGTCGCTATGAACAGATAAATGAACTTGTTCTCCTAAAAGAAGAACGACCTTGGTTTGCATCTATTCACTCTCAAGTGCTTCAGAATGTCCTCGTTAGGTTAGACCTTGCTTACCAATCCTTTTTCGGAAGAGTGAAAAAAGGCGGTGAGGCTGTTGGTTTTCCAAAGTTCAAAAAGTTCAAAGATTGGAATAGCATTACATATCCTCAGTTTCAAAACCGTCCAATTGACGGCGTTCTAAAGATTTCCAAAATTGGAAATGTTAAAGTAAAATATCATAGAGAGATACCTGAAACCGGAAAAGTCAAAACCCTAATTGTTTCCAAGGAAGCTGGAAAATGGTTTATCTGCTTCTCCTTTGAAGATAACCTTGAAGTAGAGATTAAGCAGAATCCAACAACTTTCCTTGGGATAGATCTTGGTTTAAACGATTTCTATTATGACTCTGACGGTAATTCAGTTAAACCACCAAAGAGCTTTAGAGCCAATGAAAAGCGGTTTGCCAAATTGCAAAAGAAATTGTCAAAGACCACTAAAAGAACAAAAAAGTATTTGAGATTGTTGAAAGCTATTAGGAAATGTCATTACAGAATAAAGTGCCAACGTAATGACTTTCTCCATAAAACCGCCAACAAACTCCTGTCCATGGCAGACGTAATTGTTTTTGAAAAACTCAATATCAAAAATATGACAAAACGGGCAAAGCCAAAGAAAGATCCTGATTCTGATGGCTATCTCCCGAACGGTGCATCTGCAAAATCTGGCCTGAACAAATCTATCGCTGACGCAAGTTGGAGTAAATTCATACTCTTTCTTCAATACAAAGCCAGGATGTTAGGCAAACAGGTCATCCCGGTGAATCCGGCTTACACTTCACAGATGTGTTCCAATCCAGACTGCGGAAAGATTGTCAAAAAAAGTCTTTCTGTCAGAACCCATAGGTGTCTTCATTGTGGCCTTGTTCTAAACCGAGACCACAATGCGGCTATAAATATTTTGAGACTGGGGCTACAGTCTCCGGAGTTAATCCTCCAAGAAGCCTCCTCTATAGCTTCGGCTTAGAGGGGGAGTAGTCACGCACAGGATATTCTTAAAATCAGGATAACGCAAGCCAGATCCTGTCCTTCCATTATACGGCATCCCTTGGTTGAATCCCGTTAAAAGACTTGACAAATCACTCATTTCTTAAGATTTATAAAGAAGAATTAATTTTTATTCGGACGCTGAATGGCTAAACTGTATTTGTCAGATAAAAACGATCCATCAGATGAAGGGAGTTGTTATTGAATGCAGATTCTTGAAAATTTTGTTAACGTTGTGGACAGCCTGAGTGATAAAATCGGGCATCTTGTCGGGTGGATGACAACCTTGATGGTCCTCGTCGTATTTTATGATACGGTAATGAGATATGCCTTCAATGTAGGGAATGTTGCCCTGCAGGAATTGGAATGGCATCTTTTTTCCATTGTCTTTTTACTTGGTGCCGCCTATACCCTGAAAGACAATGGGCATGTCCGTGTGGATATCCTCTATGTCAGTCTATCAAAAAAAACCAAAGCCTGGATTGACTTTTTAGGGGTTTTTATTTTACTTATCCCCTTTTCCGTGATGGTCATTCTCTCCACCAAGGGATTTATCATGAATTCCTGGGCGGTCCGGGAGGTCTCTCCCGATCCCGGAGGCCTGCCCGCCTATTATATTATAAAATCTATGATCCCCTTAGGATTTTCTCTTCTCATTGTACAAGGATTATCTGAGGCCGCTAAAAATTTCATGGTCATCATGGGATACAAACGACAGGGAGATGACTCATAATGGAATTTATCACAGAGTTTTTACCCCTGATTATGTTCGCTGTTGTTTTTGCACTATTGCTCCTGGGATTTCCGGTTGCCTTTACCATTGGCGGCGTTGCCATGGCCTTTGGTCTTTATGGGTTTGGCCCGGGGTTCTTTGACCTGCTCCCCCTAAGAATCTGGGGAACCATGACAAGCTTTTCCCTTATGGCCGTGCCCCTGTTTATTTACATGGGGGTGATGCTGGAAAAATCAGGCCTGGCTGAAGAATTATTGGAAGCCATGGCCCTTGTTTTCGGCAGGGTAAAAGGCGGTCTTGCGGTTTCCGTTATTTTTGTGGGAGCCCTGATGGGTGCATCCACCGGCATTGTCGGGGCCACCGTTGTTACCATGGGGCTGCTTTCCGTTCCCACCATGCTTCGAAGCGGCTACAGTAAGAGCCTTACCACAGGGACGGTGGCGGCTTCTGGAACATTGGGGCAGATCATCCCTCCCAGTATTGTCCTTGTTCTGCTGGGGGAGATCATGAATGTTTCGGTGGGAGATCTCTTTCTGGCTGCCATTATCCCGGGATTAATCCTTGTGGGCTTGTATATGCTCTACATATTGATTATCGCCCAGATAAAACCGGAATGGGCCCCCCCCATTAAACAGGAAATCCTTGATGCCATGACAGGAAGGCAGCTTTTGGGAAAAGTATTCAAGGCGCTTATCCCTCCCCTTGTCCTTATGATAGCTGTTCTGGGTTCCATTTTTGCCGGGATTGCATCTCCCACGGAAGCGGCATCCGTGGGTGCCGTCGGTGCAAGCCTGTTAACGGCCATGCATAAAAGATTCAATTACCAGATTGTAAAAGACGTCATGAGTACGACCACCAAGCTGACCTGCATGGTGTTTATTATCCTGGTGGGAGCCTCCACCCTGGGCCTTGTTTTCAGAGGATTGGGAGGCGATGCGTTGCTCAGAGGACTGATTTTAAGTCTTCCCTTTGGAAAGTGGGGAATTCTCTTTATTGTCATGTCCATTATATTCATTGCCGGATTTTTTCTGGATTTTATTGAGATTACCTTTATCCATGTCCCGGTGCTGGCGCCGATCATGATTCACCTGGGGGTAGATCCTATCTGGCTGGGCATTCTTATTGCGGTGAACCTTCAGACCTCTTTTCTGACACCGCCTTTCGGGTTTTCACTCTTTTATCTGAAAGGGGTCACCCCGCCTGAAATTTCAACCATGGATATTTATAGAGGGATCATCCCCTTTGTCATTATCCAGATTATTGGACTTTTAATTATCTGCCTGATACCCGAGACGGTTACCTGGCTTCCCCGGGTTCTTTCATAGAGATATCCTAACACTACAGCGACACTTTTATGACCCACCCTGTTTGGAGGGGCTTCTAAAGTGTGTTTCCCCACCCTTCGACACTCGATTTATAGTGAAATAAGCAAGGTGTCGCTGTAGTGC
>Ga0208900_1001456_pt1 | contig 12482 bp, 12 predicted proteins | sample AntAceMetag02UKK_FD_184763 | JGI IMG/M metagenome (GOLD analysis project Ga0208900, IMG submission 184763) | Saline lake microbial communities from Ace Lake, Antarctica - Antarctic Ace Lake Metagenome 02UKK (SPAdes) (version 2) | ecosystem: Environmental > Aquatic > Non-marine Saline and... | reverse complement strand
CCGGAAAAATTTAAATCTGTGGTCGAAAAAACGTCAACCGGTCAACTGGTCAACGGATATAAAAATTCGATCTAACGTTTTTGAAAAGCACCCTTACCGGCCGACCAGAGAGGCCTCCACAGTCCAATTATTCACAATTTTAGAAACAATTTATGGTTCAAAGAAACTACGATATCCAGCGGAGGTCAGCTTACCTTGCAAAGCGGCGGATTTTGGAATCTGTTTTTACAAATTTTTAATGAAGCGGAACGTTAAACAGCAAACAGCATTTCTAAATAATTCTGGGTTGTAATAACGGGTGACCGAAAATTGTTAATGTATTAACCTCCCTGCTGCAAATTTCAGCCAGAAAGATTAGTCTCCAAAAAAGAGGGCTGCCGTGCCTCGGATCAAAAAATTTGATAATACCATGTATAGTGGTGTAAAAATCATACTGAAGGCGAGCATAAACAGGGAAAATCCGGGGTATTTTTTGAGTCTTGAAAAGTGCAGACAATAGCCAGTAGTGTTCTCTTTTTGGATTTTTAAATGTCAAATCTTTATCAAAATTATAAATGGTATCATTGATACTTTGATATTTTATTGCAATTATCCATAAATGCGTTAAAAGTAAATACTTGGATGATTTATCCCCAGAATTCATAATTGCCTTGTATAAAAATATTTTTATACTAATTTCAAATAATTTATATTGACAACGTTGCTTGGTGTGATAAAAGAAACTTTATACAAAGTAAATTGTGAAAAATTCACAATTATTTAGATCATACGTCAATATATTGAAAGGTTATACTCAAAATGCTAATTCAATTTTCTGTGGGAAATGTTCTTTCCTTTAATGAAATTGTTCAATTAAATATGACCGGAGCAACGCCAGTTAAAGAGTTTGAAAATATAAATACTTTTATAGATCCAACAAATAAATTTAAGCTATTAAAATCTGCAGCAATATACGGAGCGAACTCAAGTGGCAAAAGCAATTTAATAAAAGCAATATCAATCATGCAAAATTTTGTTTTAAATTCTTTTCGTGATGCTCTAATAGAAAAGGATAATCGTACTTTGAACATAACACCTTTCTTGCTAAATGATAGAGGTATAGAGAAGCCATCCTTCTTTGAGATAATTTTCATTTATAAAGAAAAAAGATACCGATACGGATTTGAGGTACATAATGATATAATTCATAGCGAGTGGTTATTTTTCGTAAATACAAATAAAGAAATTTCACTATTTACTCGTAAGAAGAAAAAAATAGAGATCAATAAACGATCTTTCAAAGAAGGAATAGGATTAGAGCCTAAGACAAAAGATAATGTATTATTCCTGACGGTAGCCGCACAATTTGATGGTCAAAGGTCTAACAAAGTTATTGATTGGTTTAAAAAAATCAAAATTTTATCTATTCCTAACGATCCATCATATCAACTTTATTCTGTTAATCTTTATAAAACAAATGAACAGTTTAGAAACTTCTCAAATTCAGTATTAAATTCATTGGATATTGTGAATTTATCCACAGAGGAGGGTGTCCCAGTTCCAATAGATATTAACAAAATGCCTCCGGATAAAAATTTAAGAAGTATTTTTACTGCGATCGGAAAAATCCAAAACGCTCAAGGCAAAATCGAAAAAGTACTCTCATGGCATAAAAAATATGATTCAGAGAAAAATATGGTTGAAAAGATTCCCTTTGATTTCAATCTTCAGGAATCAGAGGGTACAAAAAAAATATTTAATTTTTTAGGACCAATTTATGATTGCCTAGTTAATGGATTTATTTTAATTGTAGACGAGCTGGATTTAAGATTGCATCCATTATTGACAAAATTAATAGTCAGCTTTTTTCATGTGCATAACACCAAAAATGCACAGCTAATATTTGCCTCACATGATACAAATCTTTTAAAAAAAGACATATTCCGTAGAGATCAAATATGGTTTACAGAAAAAAATGATGTGGCAGAAACAGATTTATTTTCTTTGATTGAATATAGAGAAAGTAGGGTTAGAAATGATGCCTCATTCGATAAAGACTATTTAAAGGGCAGATATGGTGCTATTCCTTTTATAAAAGATATATTGACTGAATTTGAGTAGGATTTGAAAATTTAATGAATCAGTTTAAGGCTCAAAATATTGGATCGCTAAGCAGAAAAGCATCTCTAAGGGATGAAAGGCTATCCTCAGATGATCCATATAAAATTTTATTCAGCTTTAAATATTATCTTCCGAATACCTTGAAAAAAAACAACCAGGCTTTCAAAACCTGGGAAAGAGATAAACTTCTATCAAAATTATCTGATACCTTTAAATCGCTTTCAGAGCTATCAATGACCGAAGCTAAGCAAAACGGTATGATTACTGAATATGGCGATTTTCCACCAGATAGTAAATTTAAATGTCCAAAAGCACTGCTTCATAGCAACAGATGGGGTGTAATTAAAAATATTTCTGGGAAGGCTCGTGTGGCTGGAATTATATCAGATAATATCTTTTATATTGTTTTTTTAGACAAAGATCATGATTTTTGGCCTGTTGAAAAGAAGCATACTTAGATCCGATTTCAAAGTTTAGAATAATTGTATGACATCAATTTTTAATGGAAAATTGATGTCGATTCACACCGCAGACTATGTCTATTAGGCTTTTCCATAAACCCTTTATTTAAAAGGGTAAACTATATTAAGAAGTCTCAGTTTGTTCTGATCAAAGCCCGCCACAAGATATTGTGGTTGGGGAACACAGTATTTGGCCGACTGGAAATCAACTCTTTACAGTAATTACCGCGATAGAAAGGTATCTTCTATCTAGTTTCTGGGGAGAATAATGGACAGTTTTTCCGGCCTGTTAAATAATTCTGCATTGATGTTGATCCTGTGTGTCATATACGACACCTTCAATGTCCACGCAATCTCGAAAAAATATGTGAGAGAGGGCATAACCGGGCTAATCGTCGGGCTGATCGCCCTGGCGGTTATGCTCAGCTCCTGGATCATCCAGCCCGGAGTTTTTTTTGATACCAAATGGATGCTGCTCAGCTTGTGCGGTCTATTCTTCGGATTTACACCGACAGCTATCGCCGTGTTCATCGCTGGTTCCTTCAGGCTATATCTGGTCGGGACCGGGGGAACGGTGGGACCATCGTGATTGTTTCCACCGCCTGCACGAATTTAGAATAGTCCGAACAAGACACAGGAAAGGTTTGCATGACGGCTGCTCCCGGTATCATTTTACGGCCAAGGCCAGGCCTGCCATGGCGATGTTGGTCTTCCACTCCTGAGCGGTTATCCCCCATTTTCTGCAATCCTCTGGATCTGCATCCCGGTTAAATGCGGATTTGAGCCATACAGAATCCCGGTTGTCATAGCACCAGGCCGCAAAAGAGTCGTCCATGAGGAAGGTGGAAGGGGACGTCCCCGGGTTTTGACGCATCATCGCTCTGAGTTCATCGGCTGTTTTTGCAAACATGATCTGCCTTTCATTTTAAGGGGCTTTAAATTGCTCCGGGTTTTTAGCATTTCATCCGATACCTGGCAACCAAATAGTTCAACACTTGATTTTTGCTTCCTTGACAAAAACCAAGGTTCTGTCCTATCATTCGAAATTTCAAACAGCTTGATATTTTAAGCGTTTATTCCCGGCGGTAACCATGGAAAATGAGAGTCAATACAAGAGTAAAACACAGGCCAAAAAAGAGGCGGATGAACTCCAGAAACTTGGAGAAGAACTGACCCAACTGTCCATCCCGCAGCTCAAACGAATGGGGCTCCCCGATGCGCTGTTCTCTGCCCTGATAGAAGCCCGATCCATTACATCCAACGTTGCCGGCAGAAGGCACCGGCAATTCATCGGAACCCTGATGCGGGATGTGGACCCGGAACCCATCCGCCATGCATTGCTGGAAATCGATGCCAACCTTCCCGTTGAATCGGAACTTGTCAAAGAGACCCGGAGATGGCGGGACAGGTTATTAACCGAAGACCCGGATAGTATGGAAGCCTTTATCAGTGCCTGCCCAGAATTGGATCACCAGAGACTGAGGCAGCTTTTGAGAAATATCAAACGAGAAAAAGCAACCGGCAAATCTTCAAAATCATTAAAAGCACTGGAACAGCTCATTATGAAAAGCTGTGGCGACCAATAAAAAATTTTTATCCGATCTTTTTACCCGATTTTTTTTTCTGGGAACAGGGCCATGATATCTTCTTCCGTTGCCTTGCAGAGTCCTCTCTCCGTGATAAATCCTGTCACCAGCCGGGACGGGGTTACGTCAAAGGCAGGGTTGGCGGCCCTGCTTGTCTCCGGCGGTACCAGCACAGATTGGAGTTCACCGTTTAAAAGGCCTTGTACGTAACGGATTTCATCGGGATCCCGCTCTTCAATGGGGATATCTTTTATCCCGTCTGTGATGGACCAGTCAAAGGTGGAGGACGGCAGGGCCACATAAAAGGGGATATCATTGTCCCTGGCGGCCAGGGCCTTTAAATAGGTCCCGATTTTATTGGCCACATCCCCGGCCCGGGTGGTCCTATCGGTTCCCACAATAACCAGATCCACCATTTGGTGCTGCATGAGATGGCCCCCGGCATTGTCCGTTATAACGGTATGGTTGATCCCGTGTTTGCCAAGTTCCCATGCGGTTAGACGGGCTCCCTGGTTCAGGGGTCTTGTCTCATCCACCCAGACATGGACATCTATCCCGTTGTCAAAGGCGGTATAGATAGGGGCGGTTGCCGTGCCATACTCTACGCAGGCAAGCCAGCCTGCATTGCAATGGGTGAGGATGTTAACCGGCTCCCCGTTTTTTTGCCTGCTGATCTCTTCAATGATGGACAGCCCATATTCGCCGATCTTTTGGCAATTAACGGCTTCTTCTTCCACCACTTCCAAGGCTGTCGCCAGGGCAACTTTTACCCGGGCCTCGTGGGAGGTCTCCTTTAGGACCACATCCCGGACCCGATCCACTCCCCAGAATAGATTCATGGCCGTGGGCCTGGCATCCTTGAGCCGGGTGCATTCTGCCTCAAAATAAGCGTTGTCTGCTTGCTTATTATTTTTCTGGACCAGGCTGACATAGACCCCAAGGGCTCCTGTTGCACCGATGAGGGGAGCGCCTCTGACGTACATGTCCTTGATGGCACGGATGACATCATCCACCGTGTTTAAATCTTCGATGACCAGTTCATGGGGAAGCCGTCTCTGGTCAATGATTTGAACTGTTTTTGAATCCGTATCAAACCAAATGGGTCTCATCTCTCGTCCATCCACCTTCATGTTGCGTTCTCCGTTATATAAATATGTGAAATCAGGTATACTTAAAAATTTTTGATAAAATTATCGGCTTCCCTGATGGAAAGGTTCATATCATCAATGAGGGCTGTCACCTCCCGTTCAATGGACACAACCTCCCCGCCCAGGGACCCCACTGCCTTGGCATTGAGGTTATGCTTCAAATATAGGGTATAGTCCTTGAGCTTTGCCAGGACCGGATACATGCCCTGGGTGGACTTGTTCATGGCCAGGTCCAGTTGTTTATATCGGACCTTGGCATCGGACAGGGATTTTCTGCTCGAGGCTTTCAGTCGGGCATCATTGATCTGTTTGATTTCACCTTCCCATTCGGCAAATAGATCCGCTGCCACCTGTTCCACTGTATTGATCCGTTTTTCAATCTGGGCAGCCCTGGCATCGCAGTCTTCATAGCTGTCCTTGAGCTTATCGTAAAAAATTTCCAGGTCACCGCCGTCAAGGGCATAGAGTTCCTTGATCCGGGTGAGGGCATCCTTGAATTCTTCCTGGGCCTTTGTCTGGCTTTCCTTCACATCTTCCACATCATCCACAAGAATATGCCGTTTTTCTTTGCCTATTTTTTCCATGGCAGAATAATAGGCAGTGCTGCACCCGGATAAAAACAAAAATCCGCAACAAATGGCCAGAACAAAAATGGACTTAAGGTTGATCTTTTTCATTCGATGGTACTCCCTTTTTATGGGTTGGCAGTCTTTTTTGAATTTTGTATCCCTTATATCAGATCATTCGGATTTATTTAATCCTTTTCTTGGTCGGCACCTGGGGAACATTGAGTTTTTTTTGCGATTTGATCTCTCAACCAGAAACAACCCCTTGAAATAAGACCAATTGGCACTATTGTTATACGGTTATTAACCTGGCGTTTATCAAAAGAGGACAAATTGAATGGAACCTAAACCAATTCAGAGAAAAAAGTTTATCCAGACATTTTTGCGCCTCGTCTGGAAGAGCATCCCCATTATCACGGTAGCCTTGGTGATTGCCCTGGTGATTTTTCCCCTAAGCAAAAAAATATCCGCCCGAAAAGCAGATCTTGCCCAAAAGCAATCCCATCAGATGAAGACGGCAAAAGCCCCGACCAATGTTATCACCATGGCGATGATCCCCGGCATGGTCATGGAAAAAATCAGTCTGCCCGGGGTGGCAACCCCCTGGATCTCTTTGAAAGTTGCCGCCGAGGTCAAGGGAAAAATAGACACCAAAAACATCGGTGAAGGAACCCGGGCACAAAAGGGTGATATCCTGGCTATAATTGATAAGCGCGATTATCAGAATAATTACGACGCTGCCCTGGCCTCCTATGAAACCGCCTTGACCACAAAGAATCGGTTCATTGCCCTGTCAAAAAAACAATTTATCACCCAATCCCAGTTAGATGATGCCAGCGCAAATGTTAAAACAAGCAAAGCGGCCATGGACACAGCAAAGCTAAACCTGAGCCGCTGCACCATCCGATCGCCCATGGAAGGAATCGTGGACCGGGTCTATATTGAAAGCGGTGAGTTTTTAAGCGTTGGAGACCCGGTGGCCACCATTCTCCAGATCGACCGGCTTAAAATCCAAGTGGGCATCCCTGAATCCGACGTGGCAGCCGTACGCAAACTTTCGACCTTTGAGATGACCATTGATGCCCTGGGGGGCCAAACCTATACGGGCAAATACCACTACCTTTTTAAAACCCCGGACTCCATGGCCCGGCTCTATAACCTTGAAATTGAAGTGAACAACCCGGGCCATAAAATCCTTCCGGGTATGTTTGCCCGGGTGAGCATTGTTAAAAATCATGACGCCCAGGGACTTGCCGTGCCCATCTATTCTCTTGTGACCCTCAATAAGAAAACCGGTGTCTTTGTGGAAAAAGAAAACTTGGTTCACTTCAGGCCGGTTACCACAGGATTTTTGGACGGTTGGAAAATCCAGGTTCCAACGGGGTTGTTCCCTAAGGAAAAAGTGGTGGTGGTGGGCCACAAGATCATTGAGGATGGTGAAACCGTCCATGTCACCAAAACCATCCTGGACATGGAGGAGCTGACCCAATGATGGTTTCGGATGCTGCCGTTAAAAACAGGATCAGTGTTCTGGTCCTGGCCCTTATCATCATAGGTATCGGGCTCTATGCCTATAGTGTGATGCCCCGGGAGAGTGATCCGGATATCACCATCCCCTATGTCTTTGTCCGGACAGAATACCGGGGGGTGTCGGCCTCGGATATCGAAACGGCCATTACCATAAAAATTGAAAAAAAACTCAAGGGCCTGGACAAGGTCAAGAATGTCAGTTCGGTCAGCTCCCAGGGGTTGTCCCAGATTAACATTGAATTTTTACCCGGTACGGATATTGATGAGGTGCTGACCAAGGTTAAAGACAAGGTGGACGAGGCCAAAAACGATCTGCCCACGGACCTTGAAAGCGACCCTTCGGTTTTTGAGGTCAATATTTCAGAGATGCCCATTGTGGTCTATTCCCTGGCAGGAGACTGCGGCCCCAGAACCCTTAAAAAAATTGCAGACGATTTAAAAGACGATATTGAAGCGGTACCCGGGGTGCTTGAGGCGGAAATCACCGGGGGCCAGGAGCGCGAAATCCGGGTGGAAGTAGATCCGGACAAGCTGGCCTATTACAAGATCCCCATCACAGCTCTCCAGCAAAGCGTGGTCAGTGAAAACCAAAACACTTCCGGCGGGGCCATTACCCTGGGACATGGACGATTTCAAGTGAAGGTACCCGGGGAATTTGAAACCCCGGAAGAGATTCTCTCCCTTGTGGTGGCCACCCATGACGGCAAACCCATTTATTTAAAAAATGTGGCAACAGTGGTGGATGGCATCAAGGAAGAGACCTCAAGGTCCCGGCTAAACGGGGTGGATTCAATCAATATTTCCGTTAAAAAGAGGGTGGGTGAAAACATCATCTTTATATCAGAAAAGATTGACACCATTGTTGAGCGGGCAAGCCATACCTTTCCTAAAAACACCACCATCACTAAACTGATGAACAAATCCAAGGACATCAAGGCCATGGTGGCGGATCTTGAAAACAATATCATTTCCGGCCTCATCCTGGTGGTCATTGTCCTGTTCATAGCGCTGGGCATCAGGAATGCACTCTTGGTAGGACTTGCCATCCCCTTTTCCATGTTTCTCTCCTTTGCAGTACTCCATGCCCTGGGTATCACGTTGAACATGGTGGTTCTTTTTTCCCTGACCCTGGCCCTGGGCATGCTGGTGGACAATGCCATCGTCATCATCGAAAATATCTACCGATACATGCAGCAGGGAGTCCCCCGGGTGGAGGCCGCCATGCGCGCCACAGGAGAGGTGGCCTGGCCGGTTATCGGCTCCACCCTGACCACTGTGGCCGCTTTTTTCCCCATGATCTTCTGGCCCGGCATCATGGGGGAATTCATGAAATACCTGCCCATCACCTTGATTGTGACCCTGGCATCTTCCCTGTTTGTCGCCCTGGTCATCAATCCAGCTCTCTGCGCATTTTTCATGAAAACAGCGCCTGGGAAAAAAGGAAACAAAGAAATTTCAGCCCAAGAGATGGAATCCCAGGGAGAAAAGCCTATTGAAATAAAGGGAATGGTTTTAAACCTCTATGAGCGGGTCCTTGTCCATGCCCTGAATCATAAAATTTCCGTGCTCCTGGCTTCCTTTGTCATCCTGATTTTTTTATTCCAGGTTTGGATGCTCAAGATCGGTATTGAAAAACCCGTGGAATTTTTCCCTTCCATTGATCCGGGATCTGTCTACGTCAATATTGCCGTTCCAGAAGGAGCAGACTTAAAGTTTATCGACCGCACGGTAAAAGAGGTGGAGATGGCCATTTCCGGAAGTGACAGCCAAACCTACCAGGAAGCCATTTCCCTCCAGACCCACCAGAATTCAGACGGCAGTTCTTTTATGGCGCCGTCCGATATCAACAATGTCGAACATATTTTTACCCGGGTGGTACAAAATGCGGGCAGCTCTGTCTTTGATTCCAACCTGCCCAACCATATCGGGATTCAATTCATTGACTTTGAGAATCGGACCTCCCCCACCAAACAAGATTTAGAAGAAATCCGCAAAAGAGTCGCCCACATTGCCGGGGTCAAAATCACGGTGGATGAACTAAAGGAAGGCCCGCCCACTGGTCCTCCCATCAACATTGAAATTTCAGGGAATAATTTTAATATCTTGAACCAAATTTCTCAGCAGATGCAAAAGGTGCTGGAAAGTGTCCCCAACATCAAGGATATTCGGGACGATTACCAGGGAGGCCTTCCTTCCGTCCAGATAAAAATTGACCGCCAGAAAACTGCCCTGTTCGGTCTGACCACCTCTGCCATTGGCTTTGCCTTGAAGATTGCTTACAACGGCCTGGATGTTTCCACCTATTATGAAGGGGATGAAGATTATGACATTGTGGTGAAACTGGCCGAATCAGACCGCCATGTGACCGATGTACTGCACAAGCTTATGATCCCCACCGCCTCGGGTGAAATTGTGCCGTTAACCACCTTGGCCTCCATCGAATACAAGGGGACCATCGGCGATATTGTTCGAAAAAATCATGAAAGGGTGGTCACCTTGCAGGCCAATGTGGATGAAACAAAAATCACGGGAACGGTTGCAAGAATGCAAGTCCAGGAGCTGTTTAAGGAATTGAACCTGCCGGCTGGCTATACCTACAAATTCACGGGTGAGGATGAAGAACAGCAGCAGGCCCAGGAATTTTTGTCAAAGGCCTTTATCATCGCCCTGTTTCTCATTTTCCTGATCCTGGTCACTCTGTTCAACTCGGTGGTCCAACCGGCCATCATTCTGACCTCGGTGATCCTTTCCCTGGGAGGAGCCTTCTGGGGACTGGCCGTTATCAACTCCCCCTTCGGAATCATCATGACCGGGGTGGGCATTATCTCCCTTGCCGGGGTGGTGGTAAACAATGCCATCGTGCTCATCGACTATACCAACAAGTTACGGGATGCGGGTCTAGAGGTAAAAGAAGCGATCATCGCCGCCGGTGCGACCCGACTTCGTCCAGTCATGCTCACGGCCATTACCACCATATTGGGACTGCTGCCCATGGTCACGGGCATCTCCTATGACTTCCATGTCATGGCGTTATCCCTGGCCTCTGAATCCAGCCAGTATTGGCAATCCATGGCCATTGTGGTCATATTCGGCCTCATGATTGCAACGGTCCTGACACTTTTGGTGGTGCCCACCCTCTATGCCCTGATCGAGGAGGCAAAAAAGAACTTCACCACAGGGTATGTTAGAACCAGAACCTTTTTCCTGGGGGAACCGGAATCAGATACCATCATTTAACAAAATTTTGCCTGGACTGAGTCTTTAATTTGGTTCGGCGCGTGGTTTTGCAACATTTTCAGTCCTTAAAGTTTAGAAAAATTGGCAGCAGGGCTCCTGCCGAAATGGCGATACCGGCGCCGATAAAGCCTGTGGCAAAGAATCCGTTATCCGCTAATATCCCGATCAGAAGGGGAGCACCTCCACCGCCCATAAGAAATGCTGCCGGGATGGTGAACGAGACCATGATATTCCGATTTTCTTTGGCCCCAATATTAGACAAAGCTGAAAATGCCGGGGGGAAAAAACATACTGCCAAAAATGACTGCAAAAAGACAGCAATCTGAAGCCCGGTGCCGGAAAACAATCCGATACTTAGGGTGGAAACCCCGGTTAGGATTAAAACGGTGGTCAGGGTCTTTTTCATGCCATATCGGTCAGACACCCATCCAATGGCAAAGGACATGGGCAAAGTTAGAATTCTTGATAAGGTAATCAGTGTATTGGCTTGGGACTGCAACATGCCATGCTCGTTTACAAGGTATAGGGGGAGCATGGCGTAGATCCCCATTGCGCCGGTGACTCCTGCTGTGAACAACACTATCATGATCCAGAAAGACCGGGAAGACAGCAGTGGAACAAGGGAGTTGAGCTTTGGGGCCTGCCCCGAGAAATCCATTACTTGGCTGAATTTTAAAAAAATAATACCAAGCACTATGGACACCGTGCCGGTCACAAGCAGAACACTGCGCCAGGATATCCACAACAGCAGGACTTCACAGACAATGGGGGCGAACAGGAAACTTAAATTCGGCGCCAACTCATGAACTCCAATGGCCTTGCCCCAGTTCTGCTTGCTTATTGAAGTCGTGAGCATGGCGATACCGCTGGGTAGATAAAGGCCTGCGGCCATGCCGGTGACAAATATGCCAGTTTGCATTATGGCAAAGCTGTTGCAAAAACCGGTGATAACAAAGGAAAGACCCGTCACGATTGCAGATAGGCCAATGGTTTTTTTATGCCACAGCTTTTCTGAGATAAATCCCGAGCATACCAGGGAGATGAAGTATCCCAAGGCAGACACCAGAAACAGGGAACCGGCCTGGTCACCTGTCAGGTGCATGTCATGCGATATGGTGGGTAAAAGGGGGGATAGAATTATACGGATGGTGAAGTTTAAAAGAAAGATGGATGTCAAAAATAACAGAGGGCGTAGCTGGGATCGCAATGTCATGGTGTTATTTGACACTTCTAAAACAGGCAACTTTATCAATCCTTGGCAAGCCAGGAATTTTCTCCCTGAGTGACCATTATTTTTTTCAAATTCACGGACTCGGTGGGTCTGAAAACCACCCAGACAGCTTTTTTCTCCGTGGTCATAATGACTCCTTCCTTTTTATTGAATCCTTAAGCATCAGGTTTCAACGTAGTCCCTTTTATTCACATAGAAAAATAGAGGTGTTTGGTGAAACTTTAGTATGGTTGCAGGCAAACTCAACACTGTCCTTGTCTCATATTATTACCAAAGACTCAAACAGATTTTATCAATTTGGGGGACCATGCTTAGAAAAATGTTCTGATTCGGCATCAGCACTGAGTCGCTTTGAATATGTAGTGTAGAATGCTGCAAGAAAAGGTATTGTTGCAAATAGAAACAGCGTATTGGCCGCTGTCGTCAAGGTAATGGACCATATAAAACCAATAAAGGCGCCCACGAGTCCCAAAGCGCCAATAACACCAGACATACCGATTCTTCTAAAATTGTTAATGAACCGGTCCCCATCTTTGGCCAAGAAATAGATGCATAAAATTCCAGCGATTGTTAGGCCCCTGAAAAACAGATATTGCCAGCGATAATTTTGCGGATCAACCATG
>Ga0208900_1001451_pt1 | contig 12516 bp, 13 predicted proteins | sample AntAceMetag02UKK_FD_184763 | JGI IMG/M metagenome (GOLD analysis project Ga0208900, IMG submission 184763) | Saline lake microbial communities from Ace Lake, Antarctica - Antarctic Ace Lake Metagenome 02UKK (SPAdes) (version 2) | ecosystem: Environmental > Aquatic > Non-marine Saline and... | reverse complement strand
CCCAATGGATTCCATGTATTGCCATCGTCAGGAGAAACAAAAACACCTGATGACAATGTGCTCACAAACACTTTGTTTCCAAAACATATTATCGCCATAATATTTAGTTCGGTAAGCCCATTGTTAATTGGCATCCAGCTATTGCCCAGGTCTGTTGAGCGGTATAATCCATCCTGATAGGTTCCTGCAAAAACAGTAGAACCATCTGTTGCGAGGTAGTAAGCATATTTGGCAGGAAAGCCATTGTTTACAGATGTCCATGTATTTCCTGTATCTATCGAACGATAAATACCCCGCAAATAAGTAGCAGCAAACAGCACATTATTACACTCGGTTAAGTTTTTTGTGTAGGTACCGTTTAATGCTGAGCCCGCCGGCTCCCATGTTATTCCCGAATCGTTTGTACGAAACACATTTTCGTCTGTTGAAACAAAAACATAGTTCCCCAATTTAGTAAGGGATTTTGTGTCGCAGCTCGTAAGTCCTTCGTTACGAAATGCCCATGAATTCCCGGAATTATCACTTACCAAAACACCTCCGCCTGTTGCGGCAAACAGGGTGCTTCCGTCAAAAATAATACTCCTTACATAACCACCTGTAGGCCCGTTTAACTGTTGCCACTGACCGAAAACAGTTCCCGCTACAACTAAAAGAAGTGTTGTTAATAATAATTTTTGAAGTTTGTTTTTATTCATTTTTCCAGATGATCGTTAACGATAAATTGTATGTGGCGTAGCCGATTGCGTGAGATTTCCTTTTCGATATGCCACAATGTTGATGCGGGTTACATGCTTTCAAATACGCACTATCTCGGCTATGACATTTACAAATTGTTACCTGCTGTGTTTTATATTCCTTTCATTAGAATTCCTTCATTTTCAATTTTAGCACTGCCCCGATTTTGTTTTTCTGGTCAGCAAAAAAGCGTTGGAAGACAGACAAGCTCTTCCCGATTTCTTCATCGGGATGTACTTGACTGTGTGGACTGGCAAACAAGTCTTATTGCCCCATTTTTGCCCATTGTATTTTTAGTCATGTTTCTGATAATCTATTGTTTAAGCTTAAAAGTGAACCTGTCATTGCCCCATTAATGCCCCATTATTTTATAATATATTCCAGCACCAGAAGTTCCAATCTTATTAAGTATCTTAAATCTATCTACTAATTCTGTTAAGTCATTGGTTGCTGTCCTTTTGGAAACATTATTGATACTTTGATATTCTTTATTTGATATCCTGTTGTTTTCTTTTGCATATAACACAGCCTTAATTAGACGTTCATTTATACCAAGTTTCTTTAATGAAGTTTCATTATAAATATCCTTTCTGAAAATAACCCAAAAATCATTTCCGCTGTTTTCAAATTTAGGTACAGGTAATCCGTGTTCTTTGCATTGGTCGATTATCTTAATCGTTCCACGCCCCCAAGCTTCAATATAACCTGCCCTGAAAAAGGCATTTGCAATATCAGGGTTGTATGGTTTTGATGAATGTTTTTGTAATAATTTATCAACTGTCCAGTCGTCAGGAAGTTTTCCCTGGTTCCAAATCATAATTTTGTCATCATATACACTAATTTGTATCGGGTATCCAAAAGCATAATCTTTGTGAGCCAATGCATTCAAAACTGCTTCTCGAACAGCATCTTTGGGGTATTCGTAAGTTTCAACTCGGTGAATACCTTCATACGAGATAATTGCCTTGATGTACTTAGTGAATAATATTTCAATTGTCTTTTCTACTTGTTCAAATAAATTCCCCTTTACTTCATCTTGAAATATCAATTCTGTATCTGTCTGAAAATAACCGATTTTTATAAATGCTCCTGTAAAATACTTTTCAGGATCGGGATGAAAAAGTAAGATTGCAGCACGCTTTAAATATGGGGTTTCAGTAAGTTTTAAGTTCTCAAGAATATCAATATTTTTTTCGGACAAAATGCTTTCATCGATTCTTTTGCTAGTAAATGCTCGTTTCTTGAAAAAATCAAAAGTTTCGTTTTTTAAATTATCTGTCGAAACATTTGGAACCGGGACACCATCCCATTTTTTTCCATTTTTTTGGAGCATAAATTTGTCTAACGCGGCACCTTTTAATTCTTGTTTTGTGCTTCCGCTCCGATAATGATATTGCCCTTTGTAGTTTACAGGAAATGGGTGTTTTTCAATTATTATCTCCAAGTAATCCCCTTTTTCAGATTTGTGCAAATTTATATCTATCACAATGCCAAGAATGTCTCGAACTTTATTCGGAATATCTTCAAGTAATTTTTGGGAATTTTTCAGTCCTATAGTTTTTCCTTTGTCATTTTTCCCTATGATTATTGTTCCACCGTTAGCATTTGCAAACCCACAAATCCACTTCAGATATTCATCTTTCCAAATTTCTTTCCACTCAATATTTTGACTTTCCTGCATTTTCTACCTTTACTTACAAAAATATGGTTTTTATATTGATTTTAGATTTTAATATTCAAAATGTCATAAGTCTAATTGTCAGTTCTTTCGCCTTGCACATAACGTTCCGCAATATGACCCGCAGCCGCTTACTTGCAGGATGGTATTCAATGTTTCGTGCATTTCCTTTTCTCCCGATATCTATCAGCGAAATTATTAACACTCTTTAATTTAGCCTTTTTCTTATTAAACACCACTTATAGAACATGTTACGTTTTCATTTTTGATAATTAAATATGGCGATACATTTTTTAGTGAATTTTTGTGTCTTCGGTACGCCAAGAAGCGTGCGCTAAATTAATAATAACCCAGTAATATGAAAAGATTACACAGACCAATTTGTCGTTCAGTCTGAAGCAGTCATAAGTTTCGCTAAGGAAACAAAGCGGGGCGGGTTTATGACGAGCGTCTATGTAAGCTGTAATGCAAATGAATCCAGTTAGGCATCGTGACACAAACTGATAGTGGCCAAACTTCCGGAGGCGGTGAAGCCTGCAACTTGAATGGAAGCAACGACGAACAGCACATTCAGGGCTATCCGGTGTAAGATGGGATGGCGTGCATAGAGAGGGAAGCGCATGAACTTGGGAGACCCTAACGGGGGAGGCAGACCAGCCGACCGACCGAGGGAGTCGGAGATGCCCATAGTACTGTTGATACCCAAGACAACATAACTTGGGGGTAGGGAAGGGGCATTACTATAAACCAACGTTTTAGATAAAAGTACATACAACAGAATTGATGAAAAAAACAAGTATTCAACAAAGGGTTCAAAAGGAAATCAGCCACTTCACGCAGAAAAAGCGCAAGGAGCTGACGGACAAGGAAAGGGTACGACTTTTACAACTAAAACTATACCAGAAAGCCAAGCAGGAAAAGGAATACAAGTTTTATGTTCTCTACGACAAGATATCCCAGCGGCACATATTGGCGGAGGCTTACAAGCGAAGCAAGGCCAATGGTGGTAGCCCCGGGGTAGATAAACAAACCTTTGCCGATGTGGAGAAATACGGACGCGAAAAGTTTTTGGCAGAATTAGGCGAAGAACTCAAGAAACGGACGTACAAACCACAGCCGGTAAAGCGCGTATGGATAGAGAAAGAAAACGGGGGCAAACGACCATTGGGCATACCAACTATCAAAGACAGGGTAGCACAGCAAGCCTGTAAGCTGGTAATAGAGCCCATATTTGAAGCAGACTTTGATGAATCATCATACGGATTTAGGCCAAAACGATCGGCCAAGTTAGCGATAACCGAAATCCGCAACAACCTTAAAAGCGGTAACCATACAGTGTACGATGCCGACCTAAGCAAATACTTCGACACTATCCCCCACGATAAGTTGGTGGTAGCGATGAAGGAGCGCATATCCGATCCACGGGTAATAGCCCTGATCCAACAATGGTTAAAAGTACCCATTGTAGAAGGAGATGGCAAATACACAGGAGGGAAAAGCAATGCGAAGGGAACGCCCCAGGGAGGAGTAATATCGCCCTTGTTGGCAAACATCTACATGAATCTTTTGGATAGAATAGTAAACAATCCAGGGGGGTACTTTGCCAAGATGGGCATACGAATGATACGCTATGCAGACGATTTCATATTGATGTCCAAGCATATCAATCAGGAAACCATCGACAAAGTACATGGCTACCTTGACAGGATGGAGTTAACGATTAACACAGAAAAGAGCAAGGTGGTACAAGCCCGGGAAGCATCGTTTGATTTCCTGGGTTTTACGTTCAGGTACGACCAGAGTATATTTTCAAAGTACGGAAGGTTTTGGAATATTTTCCCAAAAGCCAAATCCGAGAAGAAGATACGGACAAAGCTGGACACGACCCTAAAGAAGATAGGGCATTATTCACCTGCAAGAGTCGTTAGTGAGTTAAACCCCATCCTGAGAGGGTGGATGAATTATTACAGGATCGAAAAAGTTAGCTACACACAATTAGCGTTCAAGAGCTTAGACGACTACCTGCGACAACGTTTGTACCGGTATTACAACCGCAAGAGCCAACGTAGAACTCGCCTGAAAGGTCAGCGGGCTTACCACAAGCTGGTAAAGGATTACGGACTAATAGCACCGTATAGTTCTTCGGGTTTACGCCCTGCGAAAGCCCACCGATGAAAGTTTATAGGAAAGCCGTATGCGGGAAAACCGCACGTACGGTTTGACGAGGGGGCTGAAAGGATAAGGTCTGAAATTGAGGATTTTCCCATTACCGCTTATCCTTTCGCTCTACTCTACTGGTTTAGTGGCATTTACTTTTTGCCACAACCTGTCCCGATTATCGGGAAAAACACCCCCGATAGCTATCGGGGCACTAAATCCCACGAAACAACGCCACATTTAAATTATTTGAATAAAACAGTAAGTAAATCAATTCATTACAATATTTTGAACTCTAATTTACAATGCAAATAAAATAGCTGATATCTATCGGGGACATTTTTACAGATGCCCGCTAACAGGCTGTGAGCCATGATTTGTTGTTACCGCCTGGTGTCCTGTCTTCCAGTCTTGTAAACCATTGTCGTTATTCAGTTTCCGTGTCATTGTCATTTTACTTTTTTCTGTCGGCTCATTTGTCAGCGTTTTGTATTTTTATAAAGTGTCGGCAAATCCGCCAACTGGCGGACAATTTCTTTGTGCGTTGGTGTTGTAGGATTTATTCATTGTTCAATAATTTCCAATAGCCAGTCTTGTCACTCCCTATTCGTTCTACTATTCCCTTTTCTTTAAGTTCTTTTATTTTCCGTTTTGCAGTGCTTAAACTTATATTCAATCGTTCACTAATTTCGGCAGCTGTTATTTTATTATTTTGCTTTATCAAATAAAATACAGTGTCATTTACAGTGTCATTTACAGTGTCATTTACACGGGGAATGTAATGAACGTGCATTTCACGGTTTTTTAGCAAATAATTTTCTTGATGAAGTAAGTTTAAAAGAAAACGGATAAGATATATATCGGTTTTGTGAATGCCTTTTGACAAATCTTCGTAATCAGCTCGCACAAGTGCATTACGGAAATACCACGAATGCTCTGCAAACAAATCATTATTTACCTCTTTAAAACCAAGTTTGCGAAGATATTTTATTAAAAAAATTGCCGTTGTCCTTGTGTTTCCTTCTCCAAAAATGTGAATTTGCCACAAGTAGGAAATAAATTGTGCTATATGTTCTATAATTTCTTGTTGGCTTAAACCCCTGTAACTAAATACTTTTTCTTGCTGAAAATCGTACTCCAACGTGGCTTTCAAACTTTCGGCACTGGCATACAAAACCGTTTCGCCATTTAAAACCCATTCCTGTTTTGTGATGTTATAATCGCGGATTTTTCCTGCGTGACTGTAAAGGCCCTGAAACAATCTTCGATGAAGTGTAAGGTATTCGGCTGGCGAAAACGCAAATGTTTTTTCGCCCAAAATTTCTGTAATACGTGCCGAAACTTTGTCAGCTTCTTCTGTTCGGGTTTCGTCATTTTTTACGGGGTGCTGTCTGTAATATCTGTCTATTCGTTGTTTTACTTCTTCAATGGTAATGTCACCTTCAATGTTTTGTCTGGCAGTTTCTATGAGATACTCAGATGGTTTTAGCCCGTCAACTTGTTGCAAGCCAATAGCCGTTTTCCAAACTTTTGCTTTTTCTGCTTTGTTTGGTTCACCCTGTCGTAAGTATTCTTCAAAATTATCCATTGTCTGAACTATGATTTACTTTTCAATTTATGTTTGTCGTTTCTGTTCCCTACACTTGGCGGTAACGTTCCGCAAATTTGTCTCGCAGCCGCCCACTTGCCGGAAGGTTTTTAGTGATTCATAAGTTTCCTTTTCCAATCATTTCTCCAGATGCCCGCTAACCGGCTGTGGGACAGGATTTGTTGTTGTGCTTAGTTTTTACATTCAAATTCCTTTCTGTCTTTTTTTATTCCATTCGAAATTTCTTTACTTTCTCCAATCTTTCCAGTATGAATTAATTTGATAGCATTAATATTAAAACCTGTTATTGTTTTATTTAGTTGATTTGATATGGTTCTTACAGAATCAATCATGCTATATCTCGAATTATTCTTAATGCATTCCAATATTTGTCCAATGAAACGAAAATCGTAGTGAATATTTCGCTCTGTCTGATAAGTTGTATTACCAAAATAGAATCTTAACATTTCTCTATTAAAGCCTCTGTTCATATTCCATTTTCTCAGAACCTCTTTATAAGTATCCCAACGCTTTTCTCTTTCATATTTATTGAATTTCAGTGTATCTTCAAAAGCAAAAACTATTTGCCATGTCGCGTACATTCTTTCGTGCATTAAATCAGAAACATTTTCAAAAAGTTTAGTTGCAATTTCAGTTTGTGTTGAAAGTAAAACTTCTTTTTTCTGTCTTTCCCATGTTTTATATTGAAATCTGTTATTGATATAGGTGCCTACGATACCGGTTAATAAAAAGCCTAAAACTAAAAGACATAATTCGTTATATTTCCCAAATAATTTTTTCCCCTCATTCATGTTTTTTTCTACCTCTTTTTTTTGTCTTGTAATCTCTTCTCTCATAATCAAAGCTTATTAAAAAAAAACTGTTTTATTACTAATCACAATGGTTTTACAAAGTGTATCTTGCATTTCAATACACATATCCTTCAATTTGTCATTAAGTTAATTTGTTGCTACTATTTTCATTTTAAACACCATCTACTAAATGCCATATATTTTAAGTGTATGTAGTTTTGTATTTTCTAATTGCCAGCAAATGGTGTCCCGAAAATTCCAACTGCAAGTTCTGCCCAAAGGATTAAAAATCCAACTAGAATAGCTATCAAGAGGAGGATCCTGTACTTTGTTTTGGTTACTTTCCTCAGAACAAATTCAAACAAAAGGCCTACGCTTAGCAATAGGATTCCCATTCCTACAAAATCGAGGACTGTCCAAACAACTTGATCTGTAAATAGCATTGCGACTAAAGGAATAAGCAGTAGAATTGGCACTGCAGTCAAAATAATTTTTAGTCTTTGATTTTTCATAATTACCTTTAATTCTTTCTTATAGTTACAAAATTCTTGTTTTTCTGTTCCTCATTATAACGTTGCTAAAAACCAAATTAATTGAGTATGTTTAATATGAGAAATTAAGCACAACTTATTTATAAAACCCCTACTTATCGTTTAACTATGGGGAATCTACTGTAGTAAGCCAACATTTTGTCGAACTGTGTCTTTTGTTTTTTTCATTGTATTTAAAAGATACTGCATTGGTGTTTTTCTTCAATTTCATTATCAATCAATTTAAGGGTCAAATTTAATGAAATATTTTGTTTGAGTAGGTGTACCTACCCGAAGATCCTTTTTTATTACAAATTTTATTATGGCTATAAGTCAAATAATATCATAGTTATAGCCATATTAGATATTATATTTGGCTATAATTAAAGTTTTATTACATTTACAGCCAAATTGAAATACCATGAAAAATGTAACAGGCAGAAATAGAGAGCTTTCAATTTTGGATGCGATGTACACTTCCCAAAATTCTGAGTTTGTCGCCATGTACGGAAGGCGAAGGGTAGGCAAAACATTTTTGATTCGGTCGGCATTTGAAGGTAAATTCACTTTCCAGATTACCGGGCTGGCCAACGCTACCTTGGGCCAACAGCTAGCCAACTTTCATTTGGCCTTAGCAAGGCATGATACAAAAAGCGACAATGAGCCGGCGGGCGATTGGCTAACAGCATTTGTGCAACTGACCACTTACCTGGAAAAACAAAAAGGGCGGAAGGTGATTTTTATAGATGAGTTGCCCTGGTTCGATACGCACAAATCCAGGTTTATCCAAGGGTTGGAGCATTTTTGGAATAGCTGGGCATCGGCACGAAGCGATATTCTTTTGATTGTTTGCGGTTCGGCAACATCGTGGATGACCAATAAACTCATCAACAATAAAGGCGGACTCCACAACCGGGTAACAAAAAAAATTAAGCTCCTGCCTTTTACTTTGCACGAGTGCGAAAAGTATTTGCAATCCCGAAACATTGTACTCGACCGCTATCAAATTATCCAGCTTTATATGGCTTTCGGGGGTATCCCATTTTATTGGGACGAGATGGAGGTCGGCCTGAGTGCCACGCAAAACATACAGCAAAATTGTTTTTCGGAAACCGGATTGTTGCGCATGGAGTTTACCAACTTATATCGCTCCCTGTTTAGCAAGTACGAGCGGCACGTAAGCATCATAAAAGCTCTGGCCAAAAAATCGAAGGGATTAACCCGGGACGAGATCATCACGCTTTCGGGTTTGCCCAACGCAGGCAGCACAACGCGCCTGATTAGCGAGCTTGAAGAAAGTGGCTTTATCAGGAAATACACGCCCTTTGGGAAAAAATCGAGAAACAGCCTTTACCAGTTGGTGGATTTTTACACGCATTTTTACTTGAAATTTATCGAAGGTACGCAACCCATGGATGGCAACTCCTGGCTTAGTGCCATCGACACGCCAAAATACCGGGCCTGGAGCGGCTATGCTTACGAGCAGGTTTGCATGTACCACCTCCCGCAAATAAAACAGGCACTTGGCATCAGCGGCGTTTTCACCAGCATTTCTTCGTGGCGAAGCAGCACCCCCGACCCGGGAACGCAAATTGATTTGATTATCGACCGGCGCGACCAGGTGATTAATTTATGCGAAATCAAATTCTCGATCAACCCCTACTCCATCACAAAAAAATACGCCGCCGAATTGCGAAATCAAATCGGGGTTTTTAAGCAGGAAACCGCAACACGCAAATCGGTTTTCCTTTGCATGATTACAACTTTTGGCCTGCAACAAAATATGTATTCTACCGGATTGGTTCAAAACGAACTGACGATGGATGATTTGTTTAAGGCTGGTTTGTATTGATTCGATTACGGGGTAAAAGCATTTTTTTACATTTGTTACGCTATAATAATTCTGAATTTAATAAATACTAACGATGACCAAAGAAACCGCTATTAAATTATTCGACCAAACACAAGTTCGTGTCCATTGGGATGATGAGCGTGAGAAATGGTATTTTTCCATTGTGGATGTGGTTGCTGTACTTTCAGAAAGCACGAACCCACAGACCTATTGGAGAGTCTTAAAAAAGAGACTTACTGATGAGGGAAATGAAACCGTTACAAATTGTAACGGTTTGAAAATGCCCGCTACTGATGGGAAAATGCGCATGACGGATGTTGCCGATACAGAACAACTTCTACGTCTAATTCAATCTATCCCCTCTCCTAAAGCAGAACCTTTTAAACTCTGGCTGGCTAAGGTTGGCTATGAAAGAATTGAAGAAACCGAAGACCCGGAAAAAGCATTTGACCGGGCAATGGAAACTTACCTTAAAAAGGGATATTCCAAAGAATGGGTCAATCAACGTTTGAAAAGTATTGAGGTTAGAAAAGAATTGACCATGTTTGATTTGTTTATTCCGGTTTAATGATGATTCAGGTTTAAGCTGGGCTTTTTCAATCTGTTTGCTGAAATATTATTTTTTTAGTTTTCTATCCGCACAAGCATAATTGTATTCACCACCTTATTGTCTTGTATCGCAGTTTGTTCGATTAAATCCGGGGTTTTAAATTCAAAAGTAAATCTAAAAGGAGCATCATTCGGGTTGGTAATAATAATTTCGCCTGAATTGGCCGAGGTAAACCAGGTTGAACAAATTTCGATGACCGGAGAAGATTCTTTGAGTTCGGCAATAATAAATTTGTCGGTTTTGCTATCGTAGCCAAAAAGTTGTGCAACTGATTCGATAATTTCTCCATTTTTAGTAATACGGCTCATCGATATCATCCCGTTGGCAAAGGGTTTGTTTTCACTCGTAAATACTGAGTTATCGCCGAATTCACCTTTCCAATTGCCAATAAACTTTTTCATCAATTCAACCTGGTCAAGTTTTGTTGCTGATGTTTGCGCTTGTGTTTTGTTCATATTAAATGGGATAAGAAAGGCTATACCTATATTTTTAATTGTTGTTGTCTTTTTTCAAACACTTCTTTATAGACCTTCATCATATCCGTTGATAATAATGAGCAGTCAATAAAATCCATTGCTTTAGGAAAATTCCTTTCCATCCGCTTAAAAGTCCCGGTAATCTGCCTGTCGCTTAAGCCTAAGCCTTCACCAAATTGTACAAAGTGCTCCCGTTTCAACTTTTTTTTCTTACCAGCCAAAGTGAGGGCAAGCTCTTCTTTGTCGTCAGGGTTCAAAATTGAGACATTCAACAAATCATAAGCCGGAGATAATATCCAGCCGGAAGGACTTTCGATCATCGAAAAATTCTTCAGGTGCATATCATTATTTCCAGTAAGAAAGCAGAATAAGGCCAATTCAAAATAAAAGATCTTATCAAGGAGTGTATTGCTGGAATAGCTATTTATCGCCTTTCCAACTTTCTCCATCGAGCTTTTATATTTATCAAAGGCTTCGGTGATCTGAAACATGTCGAGAATATGAATCTTTTCACCTGTATCTGCCCGGTCGATGCGTTTAGTTATGTATGATAATTCTCCCGATGCTAATCGGATTAATGAAGATGGTACTACCCGAATTCCAAAAGTTTCAGCCATTCGCATGGTCAGGTGTTCGTTTACAGGCATTTCAGGAAAACGATCGGAAGGGGGTTTAAAAATATACTGCCCTCCCAAAGCACCAACAACCGTGAGCCGTGAAGCCGATTTTTCCTTTGCTTCTTTAACCAACGACAGTGATAATTTCGCCTGAACACCCGGCACCGAAACACTGCGCTCTACCACATTTTTCGCAAGTTCATCCATCTGATCCAGCGAGTACGGGAGTAGAGGAGGTGTTGCAGTTCCAAAGAACCCCAAAGAACATTTTTCATGAAAATCATGATTTCCTTCCACAGGTTCGTAACAATACAAGCATTTATTCTTCATCTAATTCTGGTATTGGTTCAACGCTTACTGCACCGATACAATTTTGACAACATGCCAGTAATAAACCCATTCTATCATTTTTATTTATTTTCCAGTTTTCTGAGGCGATATTTAATAACCAACCCTCGGGAATTAATCCTTCAAAAAATGCGAAGAGTCGCTTTTCTGTATAAGGCATACTCACCACAGGCATTGTAAATGTGATGAAATCTTTGGGATGATCGTTCACGTATTGCTCGTTGTACTGAAAAACAAATTCCCCTTCGTTTGTTTCGGTAACAATGCCGGCGAGATGGTCTTTGTAATATACTTTTCCCTGCCTCATTCGCCCAATTCTTTACTGTTCACGGGCGCTAATTCATGTCCAAACATGCTTAGAACTATATTCACTTTCTCCATATTGAGGTTGGTTTTGCCTTGTTCAATTTTACGCACCACAGTCAGGGCAACACCTGCACGTTCCGCGAATTCTTCCTGGGTAAGATTTACTTTTTTCCTACGTTCTTTAACAAATTCTGCTAACTTTTTCATTATATGTTTTTAAATATAATTATTTGCAATGATACAAAATTATATTTAATCAGATATAATGATCTGATGATGGATGATTTGTTTTATTGATGATCCGAGATTTCTGTAACGATAAAATCCTCTAATTCATAAACTTCCATCGTGTTAAACATTTAACATTTTGGATTTTGGTGTGCTTAATGCTTTTTTGAAACGCTTTTTTCTTTCCGTATTTACATCATTCTTATCCAGAGGAAGAAGTGTCCCAAAACCCTTTTTGTCCATAAAATACACGAGGAGTTCATCAATATCTTCAAAATCTGTCCGGGAAATATTTTCACCGTTTTTAATCGTTATTATTGTCATTGCTTTTTCTTCATCGATTATCTCTTTTACCTTGAAACCTGTTAATTTTAAAAATAGTAAAATCTCATCTTTGGTAAAAGCCCTTAAAGTTGTTAAATCATCAAACTCCGAAACTTTGCCACCCTGTTCAATAATGTACTTTGCATACCAATCGTAAGTCCAGCCGGTTTCAAGGTTTTTCTTTAATTTACTTATCCTTCGTATCTTTTTATCGTTGTGTTCGATATTTTGTTCAAAATCATTAAAGTTGTCAAA
>Ga0208900_1001449_pt1 | contig 12531 bp, 8 predicted proteins | sample AntAceMetag02UKK_FD_184763 | JGI IMG/M metagenome (GOLD analysis project Ga0208900, IMG submission 184763) | Saline lake microbial communities from Ace Lake, Antarctica - Antarctic Ace Lake Metagenome 02UKK (SPAdes) (version 2) | ecosystem: Environmental > Aquatic > Non-marine Saline and Alkaline... | reverse complement strand
TCATGGCAAGATTTCTGACTTCATCCGCCACCACGGCAAAACCGGCACCTGCTTCGCCGGCCCGGGCCGCCTCCACCGCCGCATTCAATGCCAGGAGATTGGTCTGGAATGCAATTTCATCAATGGTCTTAATAATTTTTGAGGTTTCTTCGCTGGCTTTGGAAATATCTTTCATGGAATCGGTGAGCAGGCCCATTGACGCATTGGCTTCATTCACCACCAGGTTGGTTTCCCGGGTTAATGTATCCGCATGTTTTGCATTTTCAGCTGTTTTCTTGGTCATGGAGGACATTTCTTCCATGGATGAGGAGGTTTCCTCAATGGAGGCTGCCTGTTCGGAAGCACCCTCGGCAAGGGAGTGGCTTGAAGAGGATATCTGGGTGGATGCTCCAGCCCGTCATTTTCACGGGCGTAAATCCGGCTGTCTTGTCAATGCCCTTATACACATAATCTTCAACACCGGATTTTTGGGCCATCATCTGGCTGGCAATGGATTCCATCCCCTTGAGCGTGGTAAAATTGAGATTAAGGATCAATTTTTTGTCTGGATGGGCAAGTATGTTACCTGCTTTATCCGTCATAAAGGGATACCCTGTTTTCCCGATTTTAGTCTGGGTGATTTTGTCAGACAATCCATCCAGTTTCACCGCTGCACCGAAAACACCGACAATCTCACCGGAGTCGCTTTTCACAGGAACAGCTACCACGATGACGGGTTTTCCGCTTACCTTGGACAGAACCGGCATACCGATGCTGACACTGCCGTTTATGGCTGACTTGAAATAATCCCTGTCCGCCACGGATATTTTTTTTGTTCTATAGGTTCCCCCCGTGCTGTCGGAAAAAATGATCCCCTTAAGATCTGTCACAAACAAAAGGTCATAACCGCTGCCAATTTGTTGAAAGCTTGTTACAAAAAAACGATCCAGCCCGGTTAATTCATTGCCAGCATTGTCGAGTCCTTCCGCCATTACCTTGGTTGCAGTATCCACCATTAATGGTTCAATAGCAATTTCCCTGGCCAGTTTGACTTCCTGTTCGAGAAATATATCCGTCATCACTGCCAGGGTCTGTGAAATTTGAGAGACCTGTCCTTTGGCAATGGCAATAAATGCCTCCGAGGATTTGTTGATGGAAAAGAGCCCCACAACCGTAAGGGGAACAACCACCGCAAGCAAACCGCCTGCAATGAGTTTGAATTTTAAAGATTTTTTTTTCATTTTATGCTCCATTTTTTGTAAGTCCTCAATAAGCTCGGCCCATCAGTCATGGCTCAGGGGGCACATTAAAATCGTTCAATGAGTTTGTTGATGATAAAATCACTCTCTCTCATGGCCTGATCGCCAAAGGGTCCAAACCAGTCGGCAACTTCGGAAAATCGTTCCATGAAAAGGGCTTTATCATTGTTTTCAACCAGCTCAATTTGTTCGTTCATGGCAGCCACATATTGCTTTAAAAGGTTTCTGCGGGCCGGGGTGGCAAAGATAATTTCAGAATAAAGACCGCTGTCCTGGGCAAAGAGCCGTCCCACCATGCCCAGCTCCAGGCGGTAAATGGGACTTGAAAATTCCAGGGATCTTTCAAGGTTTACCTTTTTCCGGCAAAGGAACTGCCCAAAACAAAAAGTGGCAAAATGCCGCAGGGCCTGGACAATGTCCATGATGTCATCGTGCTCTTCGGGTCTGGCACTGACCATGACCGCCCCCCACAAGGAGAGCTGTTCAATAAGCCATTCGCATTTATCATTGTTCCGGCCCGGGGTGACGGCAATGATCTGCTTATCCATGCTGGCACAGGAGGGACCGAACAGGGGATGAAGGCCGATGACAGGGCCGGTGAAATGTTTGAGCATGGCACCCACAGGGGCGGTTTTGATACTGGTGAGGTCCGCCAGGATGGCCGTGGAAGGCAGGTGCGGGGCAATTCGTTCAATGGTTTCAAGGGTGATATGGATGGGTACAGACAACAGTACCAGATCCGTGTCCTTGCAAAGCGCTGCAACATCATTCCAGTTTTCTTCCGCAAGAATCCTGACAACGTAACCAGAGGTCCGGAACAGGTCGGTAAAAAAATGGCCCATCTGACCCGCGCCCCCTACAATAAGAACCGTTGCCCCGGCCCGGACTCCCTGCTGTTTCATCTCGACGGTCTGCTCCATGCGGGAATTTCTCAGGATGACCCGGTACATCTCCTCCATGAAATCGGCATCAATCCCCGAGGCCCTGGCCTGGTTGCGCAGTTTTGAAATCAGATCCTCTTCCCTTGCCGGGTGGTACACCGGAATGTTGTAGGCCTTTTTCAGGGCAACCACATCCTGGACTTGTGTAAGTCTCTGGGAGATCAAATCCAGGATTTGCTGGTCGATGTGATCAATATTATCCCTTAATTTTTTTATCTCAATGTCAAATGCCTTGTCCATGGTCATCCCTGTTCTATAAAAAGTCAATTTACTCATTTGTTTTTTGTTGATAAGTTTGGGGTGGATCATAACACTGGCCACTTGGGGAGGGGGGGGTGTTGTGATCAAAGCCATACTTTTATAGCCAAATTTCGTCCAAAAGTCAAAATAACTGCCACGGGCAGACCATAACTTATATCCGGATCTGCCCATCACACAGTATGAAAGCCAGTGTTGGTTTGTAAAAATTTTTTTATAAAGGGAAATAACAGCTTCCATGAAAATTGAGAAAAAAATGTTTGTAACAGATCTTGACGGTACGCTTTTTACCGATGAAAAAATGATCCATGGAAAAGATCTGGCGGCCCTGGAATCCCTTGGCAGGGAGGGAATAACAAGGGTGTTTGCCACGGGAAGATCCCTGTATTCATTTCAAAAAGCCATACAGGCAATGGGGTTTTCATCCACCTGCAATGATATGCCGGTGGATTATGTCATCTTTTCCACCGGGGCTGGCATCATGGAATGCACCCATGGTGAAATTATTAAAAAAGAATCCCTTGGCCCAGGCGATGTTCGTATGATTTCAGATTATTTTGAGGATCTTGGTCTGGACTATATGATTCACAGGCCTGTGCCGGATACCCGATATTTTATTTATAAAAAGGGGTGCATATCAAGGGACGGGCAAAATGGACAAGATGGACAAGATGGTCAAAATGAAGACAATACCTGTGAAGACGTCAATGGGATTTTGGGTCGTGGCAATGCACAAGGAGATATGAATGCACACGACCATGTGAGGCTTACCCCCCCACCCCAGACTGGACATTGTTTTGATCACGGCCATGGGGAAGGCTGGGAAAATTTGGATTTCCAGGCCCGTATCTCCCTTTACCGGGAATTTTGTCGGCCCATGAACAAAGGCGAAGGGGTTGATTTTGGTGAATCAACGGAAATTCTGGCCATTGTTCCACCTTGTTTTGGCCATGAAGCCGCCAATCTGGTTCAGGAGACACTCAAGGCGTTCAGTGTTATCAAAGCCACCTCTCCCCTTGATGGAAAATCCATTTGGATTGAAGTCTTTCCTCCCCAGGTCTCAAAAAGCCAGTCCGTGGCATGGCTTGCCAGCCAGCTGGGGGTGGATCGGCAAAATGTGGTCTCCATTGGCAATGACTATAATGATCTGGATCTCCTGGAATGGTCGGGGCAGGGATTTGTGGTGGAGAACGCACCGGAGGATGTGAAAAGAGGTTTTGAGTCGGTGGCATCCAACAACCGATGCGGCGTGGCTGAAGTGATTTGTGAAAAAATGGCTGGATTGATTGCTTGACAGGATTCAACAGTGTCTTTATTTTGATCCGATGGAAATTTTAAATACCATTATACCTATTTTTGCGGTGATTGTTCTGGGGTGGTTTGCCCGGCAAAAGGGCTTTGTGCCAGCGGAATTTCTGGCCCCGGCCAATCGTCTGGTGTTTTATATTGCCATCCCAGCCATGGTGTTTGGTGCCATTGCCAAAAGTTCTTTAAAGACCGATTTTAATCCCCAGGTCCTGGGAGTAACCCTGGCAGCTATTCTTCTCTCTTTTGGGTTGGGCTGCCTGATTGGCAAAATGCTCCATCTGCCGTCCCAGCGATCCGGTACCTTTGTTCAAACTGCTTTCCATGGAAATTTAGGATACATCGGCCTGGCCGTGGCCTATTATTTTTTGGGGAGCGACGGTTTTGCCAGCGCCAGTATTTTAACGGGCTTTATTATGATTTTGCAAAATTTTCTGTCGGTGTTTGTGTTGCAATTTTATGCCGATGGAACGTCTTCCTCCCACAGCCCCCGTAAAATTATTTCCAAAATTGTGGGTAACCCTGTTATTTTGTCTGCCATTTTCGGGATTGCATTTGCGTTGACCGGTGCGGCATTACCGCTCATTGTGGTTCGCACCCTGGATATCATCAGTGGCATGTCTTTGCCCCTGGCCCTGCTTTTGATTGGGGCATCTTTGAGCTTTGATATGATAAAATCGAGGTTCCCTCATCTTTTGCTGGCCAGTTTTATCAAACTCATGGTGCTCCCATGCGTGGGAGTTGTGTTGTATTCCCTGTGGCAGGTTCCCCCGGATTTGTATGTTCCCGGCCTTATCCTGCTGGCATCTCCCACTGCCACCATCAGCTATGTCATGGCCAGAGAGATGAATGGTGACCCTGAGTTTGCAGTGGCGGCCATCTCCTCCAGTACCCTGCTGTCCGCTGTTACCTTTGTTTTCTGGCTTCATATGACTCATTGACAGATCTGGGCTTGGCTCTTTGTTCACTTGGGATAACGTCAGGCTTTTGTTTCTTTGACACATGATACTTGGAACTAAGTACCCATACATATGTTTTTCAGTATTCAATGAATATATATCGTTGATATCTCTGGGTTTTATGTTGAAGAACATATGCTCGGGTACTTATAATGATGTTCAACCATTACATGGCGTACTCAAAAGATCAGAGGCGGACTTTTTAAAGGTTCATCAAAATTATAAATAAAAACAATAAAGGATGACCATGACATTTGATAATGCACTAATTGCCAAGGTAAAGGGGTTTCTGGACAGTGAGGAGGCGGATAAGCTTTATGAAATAGCTCTGGAGGCGGGGAAGCAGGGGCCTTGCCTGGAGGTGGGCAGCTATTGTGGCAAATCAGCCATTTACCTTGGAACCGCCTGTAAAAAGAATGATACAGTGCTTTTTTCCATTGATCACCACCGGGGGTCAGAAGAGCAGCAGAAGGGAGAAGAGTATTTTGATCCGGATCTGTACGATGCCCAGGGGCAATGTGTGGATACCTTCCGTTTTTTCAGAAACACCCTGACCACCTTTGGCATCACAGACGTCGTGGTTCCCCTTGTTTGTAAATCTGCTGTGGCGGCAAAAACATGGGCAACTCCATTAAGTCTGGTGTTCATTGACGGGGGACACTCCTTTGAGGCCGCTTTTAATGATTATAACTGCTGGGCCCGGCACATCATCCCCGGGGGGTATCTGGTGATTCACGATATTTTCCCCAACCCGGAAGAGGGGGGGCAGGCTCCTTATCAAATATATCAATACGCCTTGGCATCGGGACTTTTTAAACCCACGGGCATGACAAAGACATTGGGGGTGTTAAAAAAGCTGGCCTGTGATGAGGTTCCCGTCATTTCTCATTAATCCCCCTTGAAGAATCCCAGAATGTCCTCCAGGATCATGTAAAATGAGGGCACCAGGGCCAGGGTAATCAGGGTGGCAAACACAATGCCAAATCCCAGGGAGATGGCCATGGGAATCATGTACCGGGCCTGGCGGGAGGTTTCAAAGATCATGGGGGCAAGTCCCCCAAAGGTGGTGAGAGTGGTGAGCATGATGGGCCGAAATCGCTGTTTTCCGGCCATGGCAATGGCCTCCCGGGCCGGAATACCTGCCAGTCGCATTCTGTTGGCAAAGTCCACCATGACAAGGGAGTCGTTCACCACCACCCCGGATAGGGCCACCAAGCCAAACAGACTCATCAAGGAGAGGGAATAACCCAGAAGAATATGCCCCAGAACCGCCCCCACAATGCCAAAGGGAATGCAGGCCATGATCACCATGGGTTGAAAATAGCTTTTAAAGGGGATGGCCAAAAGGGCATAAATCCCAAAAAGGGCTATCAAAAGCCCCCGGATAAGGCTCTGTGTACTCTCCTGCATGCTGGCCTGACGGCCTTCAAAATTACCCGTGAGGCCAGGAAATTGCCGTTGCAGTGCCGGTAAAATTTCAGATTTTACTACCAGGAGGATACGGTTGGTTTCCATACGGGGAACCACGTTGGCCGTGATGGTGGCCACCCGCCGTCCAGATCGTCTTTGGATGGATGTATAGGCCCGTCCCCGCTCCATGCTAACCACTTCCCGGAGCAGGGTTTCCCGGCCATCTGGGGCATGGATAATCATGGTTTCCAGTTGGCTTTCCGTGATGCGTTCTTCCCGGGGCAGGCGCACTTTTACGGTGACTTCGTTTCTCCCTCGCTGGATTTTCAGGGCCGTGGCACCATAAAAGGCATACCGCACCTGGAGGGCCACATTCCGGGCACCCAGCCCCAGGGAAAGGCCCTGGGGAAGCATTCTAAAATCAAATTGCTGTTTGCCCCGGGCCGAGCCGTCGTCAATGTCCTTGGTGGAGGGAAAATTGGCCAGCTCCTGGGCCAGTTTTTCACTGGCCGCATCAAGGGTCTCAATGTCCCGGTGGCTCAACTCGATGGTGAGGGATGATCCAGACCCGGGGCCCCCCCGATCGGACTGGAACACCATGGATTCCAGACCCACAATGGTGCCGGTGGCCTCCCGCCATATCTGGGTGACCCTGGCCGTTGAAAGGGGACGGATATCCGGCGGGGTGAGCAGGATGCGGGCGGTGATGACATTTTCCTTAACCTGGGCATATCGTCCCCGGGACAGGGTTTTTTCCCCATTGTTTTCCACCACCTGTCTGGCTGAATCGGAAATAATATCAAGAATGGCGGCGGCTTTTTCATCGGAGGAACCATAGGGCAGGGTCACCATGACATAGGCGTAATCAGATTCCACCCGGGGCATGAGGGTGGTGGTGATTCTGCCGCTTTTTACATATCCCAACACAATGATCAACACGGCAATGCCGATGCTGGCAGTGATGTAGCGATTGTTGAGCATGGATTCCAGGATGGGATTATAAATACGCTCCACAAATCGAATAAGACCCCGGCTGATCTTTTGCTGTTTTGCCATGGCCCAGCCCATGAGTTTGCCAGGCGTCCTGCCCGGATGGGACAGATGGGCCGGCAGGATAAAAAGGCTCTCCACAAGGGAGATGAGAAACACAACAATGACCACCACGGGAATCACCTTGAAAAATTTACCCATGGTTCCGGTGACAAACATGATGGGAAGAAAGGCCACCACATTGGTGAGAATGCTGAACACCACAGGAAGTGCCACTTCCCTGGCCCCATCAATGGCTGCCTCCAGAAAGGGTTTTCCCTGTTCCCGGTGCTGGTAGATGTTTTCTCCCACCACAATGGCGTCATCCACCACAATACCCAGGGTCACAATAAAGGCAAACATGGAGATAATATTGATGGAAAAGTCGGTAAAGGGTAAAAACACAAAGGCTCCCAGAATGGAAATGGGAATGCCCAGGGATACCCAGAATGCCAGACGGATTTCCAGGAAAAAAGCCAGGAAAAAAAACACCAGGATAAGGCCGATGTACCCATTTCTGATGAGCAGTTCTGCTCGCTGTTGAAATATCTCGGATCGATCGCTGACCAAGGAGATGTCAATGCCCTGGGGCAGGCTTTTTTTGAAAAGTGCCACCTGTTCCTTTACCGCCTTGGCCACCTGGGTGGGTTTTTGATCCCCCACCCGGTAAACCTCCAGCATGATGGCTGGTTTGCCGTTAAAGGTGGCATAGGTATTGCTTTCTTCAAACCCTTCAGTGATGACGGCAATGTCTTCCAGCAGAATTTGGGAACCGTCCCCGGCGGTGATGATGGGCAGTCGAGCATACTCCCGGGCAAGTTCCCGGCGCTCCTTCATGCGCACCATGATCTCTCCCCCCCGGGTGCGGATGCTGCCACCGGGCAGTTCCACCACGGCATTGCGGATGGTATCGGCAATTTCCCCCAGGGTCAGGCCGTAGCGTCTTAAGTTTTCCTGGGGAACTTCCACATGGATTTCGTGTTCCCTTGTCCCCTCCATGTCCACCTGGGTGATGGTGGGGTCCTGGAGTAGACGGTCCCTGAAGGATTCGGCAAATTCAGTGAGGATTGCCTGGGACTGGTCTCCATAAATGGCATGGGAGGTGACGTGGCGTTTTCTTGTGACCACCGATGTCATGGGTCTTTCTGCTTCATCGGGAAAGGAGGTGATGGCATTGACCTCACTTTCCACCTCCCTTGCAAAGCTCTGGACATCCATCTCTTCGCGCACCTCAATGGTGACAGAGCCCCGGCCTTCTGATGCTGTGGCACGCATTTCATCAATGCCGTCCAGGCCCTGGACCGCCTCTTCAATGGCCAGAATGATGCCCCGCTCCACCTCCTCGGGGCTGGCACCGGGGTAGGCCACGGACACGCTGACGGCACCAATGTCAAAATCGGGGAAGACCTCCTGTTTGATGTTGGCACCCATGACAAGGCCGCCCACCAGAAGGACAATCATCAACAGGTTGGCTGCCACGGAATTTCCGGCCATCCATTGAATGGGGCCTTTAAATGCAGGGGATCGGGGGATGGTACTCATTTTTTAACTCCCTTGCTTTTAACACCCTTTTCAGGAGCCACTGGTTTTGCCCCATTATTTTTTCCAGGAAGTGGGGGAGATGTTTTTGCCTGGATTTTTTCAGGGGTATTCTTTTGGGTTCGCAGGGCCATACCGGCCACGGGGGAGGCCATGTCTGAAATGATAATTTCATCCTTTCCGTCAAGCCCCCCACTGACAAACACCTGGTTTGCATTCCGCCACAGGATCTCAATGGGTTTTATGACCAGTTGGTCGTTGTAAAGGCACCACACCTGGTCCCCATCCCTTACAACTTTCCGGGGCAGGGCAATGACATGGGATATCTGTGTGCCCTGGATGCGGATTTGGACATAGCTGTTCAGGAGCATAGGCGTTGCCTCTTTGTCCTGGAGGCTTAGGGGATCTTTAATGGAGATGAGCAGGGTGGCCAGCCGGGTCTCCTGGCCCAGTTCCCCCAACAACCGGATGACCTGGCCCGGATGGCTGGTGCCGTCCCGGGTGGTGATGGTCGCCTTGCTGCCCTTGTCATGGGAGTTCAGGGGGAAGGTGACCCATTTGAGCTGATCCGTGGGAAGGGCGGCCTTTACCCAGTAATCATCGGTGCCCGAAAGGGAGGCAAGGGTGTCCTGGGATGAAACCTGGGAGCCGGGTTCCACGTTCACTGCCATCACCATGCAGTTAAAGGGGGCTTTGATACTGGTACGCCCAAGATCCAGGTTCACCTTGGCAAGATCTGTTTTGGCCCCGGCAATGTCCGCCTTTATCTGCGCCAGCTGGGGTTCTCTCAGGGCCAGATCGGAATTGGAAATGATTTTTTTTGAGCTGTTTTGAAGAATTTTAACCTCTTCCCGGGCCACGGTCTGTTTTCCCATTTCCAGGCGAAGTCCTGCCTTAAGTCTTGCAAGAACCGCCTTTTGTCTCTCCACATTGAGAAGAAAATCTTCCTGTTCCAGGCGGAGCATCACCTCGCCTTTTTTGAAAAATCCACCGGGAATCAGCTCCCTGGATGTCTCCTGCACAAATCCTCCCACCCGGGATTTCAGGGTGATGGTCCGGGAGGGGATGAGGGTTCCCATGGCAGACAAGATGACAAAGTGGGTGTCGGGGCTGACCCTCATGGTTTCCACCAGGGGCAGGGGAATCTGGGGTCGGCCCCGGCGGGCAACGGGTTTGGTGGCGTAAAGGTAATTGGCTACGGCCATACTTGCAATAATGAAGATGATGGGAATGAGGAATCGAATCACCTTGATAAGGGGATGGCGCCGGGGTGCTGTTTCTGAAGTCATGGCATTTCCATATTTTGGGGCCAGTCACCTCCCAGAGCCCGGTAAAGGGCAATGCGGTTTTTAATCAGAACCGCCTTCTGTTCGATGAGCCTGCTTTCCAGTTTCTGAACATTAACCTGTTCGGTTAAAAAGGGAATAAATGGGTCTAAGCCTTTGATATATCTTCGTTCTGCCTCTTGCTTTGCTTGGCGGGCACTGCCAAGTTCTGCCAGGAGAAGGGCCACATAACGGGTCTGGTATTGTTCCGCTGCCAGGCTGCTCTCCACCTCCACAATGGCTGTAGTTACGGTTTTTTCATAGGATACCAGGCGTTCTTTGACAACGGCCATGGCTTGTTCCACTGCTGCATTTTTTTTACCCCCATCAAACACCGTGGCACCGAGGCTGGCACCCAGGGAGAGTATCCAGTTTTGCAATAAGAGATCCAGGGTGCCCTCCCGGAATAGAAAGCTGCCGGTCAAAGAAACATCGGGCAGGCGGTTGGTGCGTGCATGGGTTTCGTACCAGTCTGCTGCCAGGAGCCGGGAACCGGCGGCCCGCACATCCGGGCGCAGGGCCAGGAGGTTGGCCGGTATCCCTTTGGCGGGCAGGGCAGGCAGTTGTTCTGGCAGGTCTCTCTGGACAATGGGGCCTTTGTCCGGTGTTTTTCCAAGGAGAAGTGCCAGGGCATTGGAAAGGGCCGATATCTGATTTTCAATGGGGGGAATGGCTGCCTGGGCACTGGCCACCACCTCCCGCTGCTGGAGTACATCCAGGGCTGTGGACATGGAATTTTCAAACCGCAGTTCCAGAAGGTCCAGCACCGTGTTGTTCAGCGTGAGTTGTTGTTTTGCAAGGGCCAGTTGTTTCCGGGTGGCAATGAGTCCCACCCAGGTATCAGCCACCTGGGCCGCCACGGACATGGCTGCGGTTTCAAGGTCGTATCTGGATGCCTTGGTTTCAAGCTGAGATGCCGCGATGTCGGCCTTTATTCTGCCCCAGAGATCCACTTCGTAGGATGCCGAAGGCCCCGTTGCAAAGGTGTTGTAAGAACTGGTATTTTTTTTTGTCTGGGTGCGGGTGTAGTGTCCGTCCATGGTGATGGTGGGAAACAGGGCTGAATTTCGGGAGGTGGTTGCGGCACGGGCCTGTTCGAGCCTTGCCCAGGCTTCCCTGATGGAAAAATTATCTGCCAGGGCCGTTTCAATCAGGCTGTTGAGTTCCTTGTCATTAAATTGTTCCCACCACTTAGACGACACGGTTGGTGATGCCGAATATGGGGCTGTAGTTTCTCCGGGCAGGGGCTGGGTTTCCAGGTGCCGGGGAACCGGGGTAAATTGTTGACATCCCAGGAACAAAAATTGGGCTACCATACAAATCAATATTTTTTTCAAGAATCGGATCAGCATTGGTGGTTATCTTTTTTTTTGTGGAAATGGCGTAAGTCTTACATCCTTTATTAATTTTCACGTTTTTACCAAAACGTTTACAATAAAGCAACTAACATGCCTTTCTTGTATTGGCGCACGGCCTGGAAAATGCTACTTGATAAATACTGAGGAACATAATATTCCTATCACAACCGAAGCCTTCAGGAGATTTCTGTGAAAAAAAGATGGTTTATCAAAAAAACAGATATGGCAGTTCCGGTGGAGGAGGCCTTTGCCTGGCATGAACGCCCCGGTGCCCTGGAACGTCTCACCCCTCCGTGGGTGGTCATGAAAAATATTCGTAGAACCGGTGGAATTAAAACCGGTGCCACCGTGGAGATGGATCTTTGCGCCCCCGGGTTTTCCATGAAAACAAAGGCAGAACACATAGGGTATGCCAAAAATAATTATTTCCAGGACCGCATGGTCAAAGGGCCCTTTTCCCAGTGGATTCACACCCATTTATTCCATTCCCGGGGAAACACATTTTCCTGCCTGGAGGACAGGGTGCAATATCAGCTACCCATTCACCTGCCCCCCAAATGGGCTGCCATGGTGAAAAAGGAGCTGCATCGGATGTTTTCCTATCGGCATACGGTGATGAACAACGACCTTGAAGCCCATAAAAAAGGGTCCACACCCCTCACCATTGTGATATCCGGTGCCGGTGGTCCGGTGGGCAAGGCCCTGATCCCTTTTTTCACCACCGGCGGTCACCGGGTGATCCGACTGGTGAGACGTGCCCCCCAAGGGCCGGATGAGATCTTCTGGAATCCCTACACAGGGGTTCTGGATCTTACCCCCGCAGGGAAAATTGATGTGGTGATTAACCTTAACGGGTACCACATTGCTTCTGGGCGCTGGTCCCCCCGGCGTAAGGAACAGATTGTTCAAAGCCGTAATCTATCCACGGGTCTTATTGCAAAAACCATTATGGCCCTTCCGGATAAACCTGAGTTGTTTATCTCCGCATCTGCCACCGGTTATTATGGGGATCTTGGCGAAACCGTTGTCAATGATGCCTGCGGACCTGGGGATCTGTTTATCTCCAGGGTGTGTGCCGACTGGGAGCAGGCAGCAGAAATGGTGGAAGGATCGGGGATTCGTACGGTGTATGCCCGTATTGGTGTGGTCTTAAGCCCCAATGGTGGTAT
>Ga0208900_1001448_pt1 | contig 12571 bp, 12 predicted proteins | sample AntAceMetag02UKK_FD_184763 | JGI IMG/M metagenome (GOLD analysis project Ga0208900, IMG submission 184763) | Saline lake microbial communities from Ace Lake, Antarctica - Antarctic Ace Lake Metagenome 02UKK (SPAdes) (version 2) | ecosystem: Environmental > Aquatic > Non-marine Saline and... | reverse complement strand
CTATCTTGATCTGTTCAAGATCTGGATCAATGAAAATACACACGGCCATACCGGCATTTTTCAAGGTGGAGATGTTTTGCTCAATGGTGCTGTGGTGGGTGAGAAGATCCAGACCGCCTTCGGTGGTAAGTTCTTCTCTTTTTTCCGGCACCAGGGTAACGATGTCGGGTTTGATCTCCAGAGCAAGTCCTAACATCTCCGTGGTGGCAGCCATTTCCAGGATCAATTTGCTCTGGACGACCTGCCTTAATATTCTTACGTCCCGCTCCTGGATGTGTCGTCTATCCTCACGCAGATGGACAACAATGCCATCTGCACCAGCTGTTTCTGCTGCAAGGGCTGCGGCCACCGGTTCCGGGTAGTTGATGCCTCTTGCCTGTCTCAATGTGGCAATGTGGTCCACATTCACCGCAAGTTTTGCCATGTTTCCTCCTGGTTCAATTAATGCCCTTTGGGCGGGCTTGTGTTTGGCTCACTATTTTATTTCAGGTCATAATTGCATGGTATTCATTCTGCACCCCAATTTGCAAATCCCTATACTATTAAAATATTTCAAGATCCGGGTTGGGTTCAATCAACCGAATGAGTTCAAGACTTTTTTCTTCCATGTGCCGGGCCTTGTCTTCCCCCTGTTCGTGGTCGTAGCCCACCAGGTGCAGTATGCCGTGTACCATGAGTTGGCTGGTGCGTTCATCCAGGGTAATGGCTGCACTTTTTGCCTCCTGGGCTGCTGTTTCCATGGAGATGACAATGTCTCCCAGAAGTGGGGCTTGGGTTGCATCGTCTTTTACCCCGGGAAAGGGCACATCGTCTGGTCCCCATTCAAGCATGGGAAAGGCCAGAACATTGGTGGGACGGTCAATATTCCGGTAGGTCCGGTTCATCTCCTTTATCCCTTCATTGTCAGTGATCACAATGGAGAGTTCGTGATCCTCATATGCCAAGGCGCTTAAGATTCTGCTGGCTTTTTGGCTTATGCTGTCCTTTGATATTTTTGTCTGATTTGCCTGAATCAGAATCTGTATGTTCTTTTTTTCCATTGGTCTCTTTTTTTGTTTCCTGGGGTTTGTCAGTGTACTCAATGCGATGGTGGTATAGCCCGGTGAGAATTTTGTTGAAACTGCCGGCAATCTGATGAAGATCCTTCAGGGTCAATTCGCACTCTTCCATCTGACCGTCGGCAAAGATGGCGTTGATGAGATCCTGGACCCTGCCTTGAATACGTGCCGAAGTGGGGCGTTCAAGGGTTCTTAGGGCCGCTTCCACCACGTCGGCCAGCATGACAATGCCTGCTTCCCGGGTCTGGGGTTTAGGTCCAGGGTATCTGAAGTCACTGGTTTTGACGGCATCTTTGCCATGGAGTTTAACGCTTTTGTTGTAAAAATAACGGATTAGGCTGGTACCGTGGTGCTGGCGTATGGTGTTCACAATGTCGCTGCCAAGCTTGTGTTCCTTGGCAAAGGCTACCCCCTTTTTTACATGCTGGATGAGTACCAGGGCAGACATGGACGGAGACAGCTTGTCATGTCTATTTTTTCCATCGGTCTGGTTTTCAATGAAATAAAGGGGTTTATTCAGTTTGCCAATGTCGTGGTAATAGGCACATATTTTGGCCTTTAATGTGCTGGCACCAATGGCGGAGGCTGCTGCCTCGGCCAGAGTGGACACGATGATACTGTGGTTGTAAGTGCCCGGGGCCTCCATCATGAGGCGTCTCATGAGGGGTTGGTCCAGGTTGGACAGTTCCAGCATCTTAATTTCTGTGGTAAACCCGAAGATCATTTCCATCACCGGCGTTAATCCCGCAGTGATGACCCCTGCAATGAAGCCGCCGCATGCAGCCAGTATGACATCTTTTAAAATGAGGGTAATCTGGGGGGTGGTGGCGGCGTATAAATACATGAAAAAGGCCAGTACCCCATTGAAAAGGGCCAGTTTAAAGCCTGCGGAAATAAAGGTTTTTCGTTCCCTGCACTCCTTGATCCAGAAGGCCCCGGTCATGCTGCTTAAAAAGAAAAAAAGAAAGACATCCATGCGGCTTGAAATGATGATGGATACCAAAAGAGACAGCAGCAGGGAAAAGCACAGGGCCACATGGAATCCCAGAAACATGCACACCGTCATGGCACCCGCCCCCAGGGGCAGGAGCATGAAAATAGACGCACCTTCAATGGTCACGGGCAGAGCCAGGGCCAGATCCATTTTGCCGGCAATGGGTACCCCAAGCTTGGCAATGACCATAAAGAGGAGTAGTAAAGTGGTTATGAAAATAATGTTCCGGTTGTGGTGTTTCTGGAGTTCTTTATGATCCCTGAGTGAGGTAATATATATGGTGAGGATGGACAGAAAGATCAAAAGCCCAGACCCGATGCGGGCAGTGACGATATTTTTCCCATGGGTTTGTTGCTCAAGTGCCTTGAGTTTCACCATTTTTAGTTCATCCACCCGTTCTCCCTCCCGGAGGATCATCTCCCCTTTTTTAATCTGGTAAAGGACGGGTTTGACGTTGGCTTCTGCCTCTTTGATGCGCCGTTCAGTTTCGTTTCGGTTCATGGTGATATTGGGTAACATCAGCCGCTGGGACATATCCACAATGAGATTACTCATGCCGTAATTGATCCCCTTGAGCAAGGGATCTCCAACGATTCTTACCATGGCTTTGGCCTGGTCCGGACCATAGAAAGTTTTGAGAGTTGTCACCAGGCGTTCCTGGGAGGAGTCAATGGTTTTTAAGAGAATCCCCTTGTCCTCTTCTTTGAGGAGAAGCTCCTTGTTCGCCACCACTCCATTGTCCAGAATTTGTTTGAGAATGGTTTTGATGAGCTGGGGAACGTCCTGGGAAAATTTATTTTTGTGAAGAATCGTATAGGCCCCTTTGCTCATGGGGATGCCAAGATTTTCTTCGAATTTTTCCCTGCTGGCCATGACCATGGCAAGGCTGGGGGGGGCTTCCTGGTCTTTCTGATTGAACAATTCCCGGGGAATGGCAAAGGACTGGTCAATGCGTTGGGCAATGCGTTGGAACAACCCCGGATCATAGTCATAGACAAAGGGGATGGTTCGCACGGTGACCAGCTGGTTCTGGAGGGTGGCCTCCCGATCTTCGATGAAAAAATTTCTGGGGGCCTTGATGTCCCGTTCTGCCACATCTCCCTGGTGATAGGTGGCGGTGACATCGTTCTTATAAGGGCTGAGAACCAGGCTGGAAATCAGGGTCAGACCGATCAACAATACCCAGAGGATGCTGGGGCTGGTACCAATAAAAATCGATACGGCGCGGAATTTGCTGTCAGATTTCATGGAAGACCTTACTGTTTTTCATAGGCGTCTATTATTCTGGACACCAATTGGTGTCGAATCACATCCGCTTTGGTGAAAAAAATGAATTCCAGCCCTTCTATCTGGTGGAGTAACGCCTTTGCCTCCACAAGTCCAGAGGGTTTCCCGGCTGGAAGATCAATTTGAGTGATATCACCGGTGATGACAGCCTGGGAGCTGAATCCCATGCGGGTTAAAAACATTTTCATCTGCTGGGAGGTGGTATTCTGTGCTTCGTCCAGGATAATAAACGCATTGTTAAGGGTTCTGCCACGCATGAAGGCCAGGGGGGCAATTTCAATGGTGCCCTGGTCAATCATCTCCCTTGCCTTTTCAAAGGAGAGCATGTCATAGAGGGCATCATAAAGGGGGCGCAGATAGGGATTGATTTTTTCGGCAAGGTCCCCGGGAAGGAATCCCAGGGCTTCGCCGGCCTCCACTGCGGGTCTGGCCAGAATGATTCGGTTGACCTCTCCCCGGGAGAGGGCTGCCACGGCCATGGCAACGGCAAGGTAGGTCTTGCCTGTGCCAGCAGGGCCGATGGCAAAGACCATGTCATTGTGTCTCACGGCCTTATAATACTGCTGCTGGTTCTGATTTCTGGGGGTGATGGGCTTTCTTTTCACGGTGGTGAAAATGGTATCAAGGAACATTTCTTTGATCTGGCATGAGGGGTCTTGGGTGATGGCTTTGATGCTGGCCTCAATGTCTGCCGGTTGAAGGGAAAATTTTTTTTGAAGTAACTCATAGAGTTGGTTCAATATGGTCTCCGCCACAGCAATACGCAAGGCGTCTCCCCGGAGGGTCAGGGTATTGCCCCTGGCATCAATTTTAATCCCTGCACCATCAGCCACCCGGGCCAGATTGTCGTTATACTGGCCAAACAGTTCCTGGGCCAAGGATATATTATCAAATGTAAGCTGTTTCATGGCCCATAGAGTGCACTCTCTTGGCTAAAAGGTCAATAAAAAATCTTGACCTTGCAGAGTCCCTCCTGCTAATTAAGTTGCAATGAAAAATAAAGAGATCTCTAAATCTAACGGCTGATTTTCCGTTTGTTTACGCTGTAAAATGTGAAACAAGATGAGGGTTGCCAAAATAAAATGGTGAACACATGAATTCTTTTGATATTATTGTGATGGTCATTGTTGTTCTCTGCCTTGTGCGTGGGGCTTTTCGTGGATTTGTCAAGGAGATTGCCTCCATTGTCGGTGTGATGGCCGGATTTTATGGTGCCTCTGTCTATTATACCATGGCAGGAGACCTGTTGGCACCCTGGATTGACGCAGCAACCTATCGTGAACTTCTGGGTTTTTTTATCACGTTCATGCTGATTGTGGTGGGGGTGGGTCTTGTGGCCAACTTGCTTCGCTATTTTCTGAAGATTGCATTGCTGGGATGGGTGGATCGGTTTTGCGGCATGATTTTTGGTGCCGCAAAGGGGCTCTTGGTGTGCGTGGTGATTTTCATCATTGCCACCACTTTTATGCCCGGCCAGGGATCCTGGATTTCCACTTCCCGTCTGTCTCCATATTTAAGTGAAATTTCCCAGTGGGCCTCTCTTTTTGTGGACAATGATATTAAAACCCAATTTCAGAACAAAATAAAAAGGATGAAAGCGCTTTGGGAAAAACAGAAGATGGGTGCCAACATAAAGGCATAGATGAGCTGACACAGATTATAAGAACCCTGCGCGGGAAAGATGGCTGTCCCTGGGACCAGAAACAGACCCCGGAAAGCATGTGGAAGTGCCTCATTGAAGAAGTGTATGAGCTCTTGGAGGCCATTGAAGAAGGCGATGATGCCGGTGTGTGTGAAGAGACCGGTGATGTGTTGTTTCAACTGCTTTTTATTGCTGAACTCTATCACGAAAAAGGCAGCTTTGACATATCAGACAGCATGGCGGCCATTGCGGCCAAGATGATTCGTCGTCACCCCCATGTATATGCCAAGGCCACCCTTGAAAACGAAGCCCAGTTGTGGGAGCGCTGGGAACAGATCAAAGGGGAAGAAAAGAAAAATGCAGGCAAGGCGGCGGCCACCTCTGTGCTTGATGCCATCCCTTCTGGGATGCCACCATTGCTCCGGGCCTCCAAGGTGTCTGAAAAGGCGGTGCGGGCGGGATTTGACTGGTCCGGCATGGATGAGGTACTGGAAAAAGTCCAGGAGGAACTGGCCGAATTTCAAGAAGCCCTGGCCGTTGGAAATCCGGATGACATTGCCACGGAATTCGGGGATGTGATGTTCACCCTGACCAATGTGGCAAGGCTGGCAAAAATTCATCCGGAAACAGCCCTGGCCCGCTCCACAGATAAATTTGAAAAACGATATCGGAAGATGGAAAATGAACTTGCCTGCCGGGGACTTAGGCTTAAAGATGTCCCCCGTCAGGAACTTGAACTTTTATGGGATAAGGCGAAAAAAAGCATATGATTGCAATCGTGGATTATGGTGCAGGAAATTTAACAAGTGTTGCCCGGGCCGTATCTTTTTTGTCGTATGACTGTGTCATCACCGATGACCCGGCACAGATCATTGGGGCAGAACGGGTGATTTTCCCGGGGGTGGGTGCGGCAGGGTCTGCCATGGAAACCATGCGTGAACGAGGGCTTGATGATGCCCTGAAAGAAGTGTTCTCCGCCGGAACCCCCATGTTGGGTATCTGCGTGGGCTGCCAGATCATCATGGACAGCAGTCAGGAAAATGATGCCACCTGTCTTGGACTGATTCCGGGCAGTGCAAAGGCCTTTTCTGACACCATGGCAACGGAACAGGGAGATGGCTGTCTCAAGGTGCCCCACATGGGCTGGAACGGGCTTGATGTGGTCCAGGATCATCCCCTTTTTAACGGGGTGGGCAAAACGGATGAATTTTATTTTGTTCACTCCTATTACCCTGTGCCCCAAAATTCCGATGACGTGTTTGGAACCACAGAGTATGGTATCAATTTTGCTTCGGCTGTGGGAAAGCACAATCTGTTTGCCACCCAGTTTCATCTGGAAAAAAGTGGTAAACCCGGACTTTTAATTTTAAAAAATTTTTGCAGGTGGGCGCCATGTTAAGCAAACGAATTATTCCCTGCCTGGATGTGCGGGAGGGCAAAACAACCAAGGGCATTAAATTTAAGAACAATGTGGAAATCGGTGACCCGGTGGAGATGGCTCGATTTTATTACGAGGCGGGTGCCGATGAATTGGTGTTCTATGACATCACCGCATCCCATGAAAAAAGAGATATCATGATTGATGTGGTGAAAAAGGTGGCCCGGACCATCTTTATTCCTTTTTCCGTGGGGGGTGGTATCAGAACCCTGGAGGATATGCGGGCCGTGCTTCTGGCCGGGGCAGAAAAGGTCAGTGTTAATTCCGCTGCAGTGAAAAATCCTGATATTATCTCCCAGGGGGCCCGGGCTTTTGGTAACCAGTGTGTGGTCCTTGGCATGGATGTAAAACATGTGGGGGAAAAAGCCGGGATTCCATCGGGGTATGAGATCGTCATCAATGGCGGGCGCACCTTCATGGGCATGGATGCCCTGGAATGGGCCCAGCGGGGACAGGCCCTGGGGGCCGGGGAAATTTGTCTTAATTCCATTGATGCAGATGGCACCAAGGATGGGTACGAAATGCAGTTGACCCGCATGATTTCAGAGAATGTCAACATCCCTGTCATTGCCTCGGGAGGGGCTGGAACCCCGGAGCACCTTGCCGATGTCCTCACCCAGGGTCGGGCAGATGCCGCCCTTATTGCCTCCATGGTTCATTTTGGCACCTATACCATTGAAGAGATCAAATCCTTTTTGTCCCGGAAGGGCATAAAGGTTAGAAAAAACTGAAAAACCGGGCATCCCTATATATCCTGTCCAAAGGTACCTTAGAACCACGCCCCATCATCGTTTTCCAGGGAGATGGTCTTTTGGAGACGGATATTTCCTTTTTCCAGGGCAATGAACGAAAAGGAGTGCCTTTTCCGGGGGGACACTTTCCGTAAAGGGGTCACCACGGGCGCTTTGGGCTGGGCATGTAATTCCATATACTGACGAGGTCCCATGATGGTGATTTTAGCAACAATACTTTCTTTCACCTTATTGATTACCGTCTCTTTTTTATTCTTGGAAATGACATTGATTTTTAGCTGTAGTGGGGTGTCCTGGTTTTGGGCCTTGTGCCAGGACTGTTCCAGTTTTCGGCAATAAAGGGTTAAAATGTTTTGTATTTGATATGCAGGCACAGTCATGACAAAAAACTCCTGTGAATTAAGCGGGTTTCCTTGTAATGTGGCCCGTAGAATTTTCCAAAGGGGCCACATGGAAAAATTAGTCATCAAAATCGCCTTCGGGTCCTTTGTCTGACTCTATGAAGGCGGCTTGTTTCAGGATTTTTTCCCGGGTCCATTGGGCGGGGTCTTCAATGCGCTGTCCCTGGGGTCCAGGATTAAAAGACGCTGTACGGATTATGTCCTCAAAAACAAGTTCCGCTGTATCCCCGGCATTAAAAACCGTGGTGAGCAGGTTGTAGACAAAGTCTTCCACACCTTTGGCCATGCGCTCCCGGATATCCCGGGGCTGGGCCATGAATTTATTTTCAAAGGGGAGATTAAGCTTTTTAAAATTTCCCCCTGTCAGCTTGCTTTTTTCTGCAAAGGCGAGCATCTCTTCCCATACCTTCTGGGACGCCCCCTGCCCCCTTTTTTTGATGAATTGATTGTCATCGTCCAGGATGGCATTACCGTAATCATTGACTTCCACCCCCCAGGAGATCATCTGCAGGGCCGTTGCCACATTGGCTTTGGTGGTTCGGGTGTCTGTGGCAATGGCTTTAAGTTTTTCAGAGCTGTTTCCCGATGTCCCGTGCTGCGCACCGGAAACATTGTACTTGAGCAGCGCCTCATGGATCTCTTTGGTTAATGGTACGTCAATGCCGGAGCCACTGGCTTCAATGCCGTGGGTGGTACCGTTGTTTAAGGCAATCCAGTTGGGAAAGATATCGTGGGCATTGAGTCCCTGGATGAGAAACAGGGCCTCCTGGGCCGTGGAAAGTCCCAGTTTTCCCTTTATTTCCCCCACTTCGGTTTCAAGGCCTGCCCAATCGGGGATAAAAGGGGCCAGGGCCAGATTGGCCAGAAGGTTTTGGGCATCGGGCATGTGGGAGGCATCAATGGCAATGGAGGTGATGCCTGCATCAAAAAGGCTGGGGATTTCAATCTTGGCCTGGTCCATATCGGACATGGATTTTATGCCAAAATGGTCTGCATGGATGGCCACGGGGATGGAGATGCCCTTTTGGTTGCAGATGGCATCCACCTGGCGGGCAATGTTCCAGAGGGTGACGGCACAATAGGCCCCGGTACCCCCCTCGGATCTGGCAATTTCAACGATAATGGCAGCATTGGCTTTCTGGGCTGCCATGAGTGCCCCCTGAAGAACAAAAAAGTTTCTGCCGTTGGCAGCAATGGTCATGGCCTTGCCCTTGGTGGTCATGGCCCGGTCAATGTATTTTCCACTGACAATCAGTGCCTGGGAATGGGGGAAAAGTGTTTTGATGGTGGGGGGCCTGCCCAGATCCAGGGCTGTTTTAAAGTGGGGAGACGGGTGGGTAAGAGTGGGCATATAACCTCCTTATCTGGTTTGATTGTTTTCTGTCTGTTTTGTTTCATGAAATGGGGAAAAAATCAAGCGCTTCCGAACAAATGCAGCAATTCTAAATCAAAGGGGGGGCTCACCAACACCGGTTTGCCCCCCATGGGCCATGGGTAGCTGGAATTGCCGTCATTGGAATTAAGGGTATAAATGAATATTTGCTCAGTTTTTTATTTTTTCTTGCATGAGGTGTGTGTTTTTGCTCGAAAACACTGTTTGTATAAAATATCAATTAAAAACAGTGTATTTGATGAAAATTAAAAACGATTATTCCCTTGACAACGGGAAAAGTTATTTGGTAATGATTATGAATAGGTATTCATTTATTGCGCACCCTGAAAAAGGACGAATCTATTTTGTCAAAAGAAAAATCTGAAAAATACTCAAGCATACTCCAAGGGGCCGGGGCGGTCTTTGCCCGTCTTGGGTTCTACAAGGCGACTATCTCCCAGATTGCCCAGGAGGCAGGGGTTGCCGATGGAACCATCTATCTTTATTTTAAGAACAAGGATGATATCCTCTATCAGTATATTCAGTTTAAAACCGCTGCCTTTTTTGAAAAGATGCGCAGTGCCGTGGATGGTGCTGAGGGGGCTGAACAAAAACTCAGAAATTTAATCCGGTGTCACCTGGAAGAGTTTCAAAATGACAGAAACATGGCGATTATTTTTCAGTCTGAGGTGAGATATCTTCGGAACAATTCCCTCCAGGTAAAAGACATTTCAAAATTGTATCTTGATTTTTTAACGGAGATCATTGAATTGGGACAAATGGAGGGACAGCTACGCCAGGATCTTTTCATCGGCCTTGTGAAGCGTTTTGTCCTTGGGGCGGTGGAGGGGATTATTGCCACCTGGGTGGCTGCAGAAAGAAAGTATGATCTTGTGGCCATGGCCGACCCCCTGGTGGACCTTTATCTTGGAGGCATCCAGAAAAGATAAACGGGATATATGACATAAATGATATTCTTTTGATAAATACCTTTTTTTCTTGATTTTTTTACCCTTCTTGATTAGAAATATGGTGCTGTATTCCATGGGATGATAAGGGAACCGCTAAATATTAATATTTTATAATGGAGTTTAAAACATGTCACCACTGATTGGACCAGCAAGTTTTAAGTTTTTCGGGTTTTTCCCGGCTGCTGTTTTTTCCTTTGTGATACCTGTTGTGGGTGTTGCATTGTTTGCCTATATTATGGCCCGGCGACTGGCGCCCCTGGTAAAGGCGGCACCGGACAATCGGCTCAATGATATCCCCAAACGCATTAAAAATCTGGCAGTGATTTGGCTGGCCCAGTACCGGCAGCCACGGTATCGGGTGGCGGGTATTTGTCACATCGTTATTTTTGCAGGCTTTTTAATCTTATCCATTCGATCCACGTCCCTTGTGGTCATTGGCCTTTCCGACGGATTTGTGCTGCCGGGTTTTGATGGGGTTCTGGGCAGTATTTACAATTTTCTTAAGGATTATGCCGCCACTGCCGTGCTCATCGCCTGTGTGGTGGCCGCCTACCGTCGTCTTGTGGTGAAACCCAGTCGCTATTCCGTACCTGAAAAGTACGGAAAAGATCACACCGCCGAAGCGGTGTTTGTCCTTGGCATTATCGCCACCCTGATGATTTCTGAAAGCCTTTTTGAGGCCACCCAGGTGGCTGCCGAAGAAGCCGCTTCCGGTCATGGGGTTTTCCTGGCCCCCCTTTCCCTGGTATGGATATTTAAAAAAATGGTTTCCAGCATGTCCCAGGGGACATTGCAGGCAATCCATCTTCTCATGTATTATATCCATGACCTTACCTTTTTCTTCTTTTTATGCTTTCTGCCCATGGGCAAACATTTTCATGTGATCACCTCCATTTTCAATGTCTTTTTCATGCGGGTGAAAAAGGGAAATATCAAGCCGGTGAAACACGGTATCTCCGAAGAGGAGCTGGACGATCTGGAATCCTTTGGGGTGAAGTATCTGGAGGATTTTACTTGGAAACACATGCTGGATTTCTACTCCTGCGCCGATTGTGGCAGATGTTCGGATCAATGTCCGGCCAATGCCGTGGGACGTCCCCTTTCTCCCCGGTTCATCTCCATCAAGGCAAGGGATCTGATATTTAAGAACTATCCCATGTCCGGTGAGATTTATAAAAGCAAGTTGTTGGTGGAGGAGATTTTTACCGAGGATGAAATCTGGTCCTGTACCACCTGTGGGGCCTGTGAAGAAGAGTGTCCATTGGGAATTGAGTACATTGATAAGATAGTGGATCTCCGCCGGGGCATGGTGGATGAAGGCATGGTTCCCCAGTCTTTGCAAAAGCCCCTTAAAGCCCTGGAAAAAAGAGGGAATCCCTATGGCATGATGGAGAAAAAACGAGCGGATTGGACCAAGGAAAAAGAGTTCGCGGCCCAATGTGACGTAAAGATCCTGGAAAAGGGTGCCACGGCAGATACCCTGTACTTTGTGGACAGTATCTCCTCCTATGATGATAATATACAGGAAATTGCCCGACGTACTGCCAGGATTCTGGACCGGGCCGGTGTTGATTTTGGTATCCTTGGCAAGGCAGAAAAGGACAGTGCCAACGAGGTCATTCGATTTGGCGAGGAGATGCTTTTTCAGGATCTCAAAGCGCAGAACACCGAAGCCATACTGGCATCAGGCGTTAAACATATTGTCACCGCTGACCCCCACGCTTTCAACGCCTTAAAGAATGATTACCAGGGACTGCCCCCGGTGAAGCATATCAGTCAGCTGATTACGGAAAAAATTAAATCGGGTTCCCTGACCCTGAAGCATGCCATCCATCCAGAAAAGGTATATGTTTACCATGATCCCTGTTATCTGGGCCGTCACAATGGGGTATATGATGATCCCCGGGAGGCATTGGATGCCATTGAAGGGCTAAACCGGGTGGAGTTTGAAAAAAGCCGGGATCGCTCCTTTTGTTGCGGTGGTGGCGGGCTTATGCTGTTTTACGAACCGGAAGAAGAGGTTCGCATGGGTGTGCTGAGGGTGAATATGGCAGCCGAGGCGGGTGCCACTGTTATTGTTACGGCTTGCCCTTTTTGTCTTGTTAATATCCAGGATGGTATCAAGGTGGCAGGTAAGGAAGGTGAAATTGAGGCAATGGATCTCACCCTTCTTATTGAACAGCACCTGGCCTGAAAATAACGCATGGCTTTGATTTTGTCCTTTTCCATGGATGAATGAGGCCCGGGCAGGTTTGCACCATTGTTCTTTTGTTAACTATCTTATATTTGGGCTGAAGTTAACAAAAACACAATTATGCAGGCCTGGCTCCAGCCCAACTGGACAAAGTTGGAATCCACGCTTTGAAAACAATGTAGGTAAATTTGCATGTGTCCCTATATCTGCTATTTTTTGCTTTTTATGACATACAATACTATTTTTAAAGAATCAGAAAAGATACAAATCAGATTTTAGCTGAATGGGGATGGAAATGCACGGACGTTTAATTTTATTTGGAGGTTGCAATGGAAATTTTGGTATGTGTCAAGCGAGTGCCCGATACTGCTGAGAATGAATTTGAGCTCAACAGTGCCGGTAATGATCTTGATCGTGATGATCTGGTCTATTCCGTGAATGAATGGGATAATTATGCCGTTG
>Ga0208900_1001447_pt1 | contig 12587 bp, 7 predicted proteins | sample AntAceMetag02UKK_FD_184763 | JGI IMG/M metagenome (GOLD analysis project Ga0208900, IMG submission 184763) | Saline lake microbial communities from Ace Lake, Antarctica - Antarctic Ace Lake Metagenome 02UKK (SPAdes) (version 2) | ecosystem: Environmental > Aquatic > Non-marine Saline and Alkaline... | reverse complement strand
CCATCGAGTTGATCTTTGACGGAATTGGTTTTATCGTTAAAATAATTGACAGCACCAATAAGCATATTATTCGAAATATTATCTAAATGGCCACGGTATCTCAACCATGGGCCAGCCATCGAAATATGATCGGTAGTACATTTTCCTTTGGCTTTTATCAATAACTTCAAACCTTTGATATCCTTACCATCCCAAGGTTGGAAGGGTGAAAGCAATTGAAGTCTCTTCGATTCCTCAGCAACATCAATAACAACAGAGCTGCCATCTTCGGCCGGAGCCTGGTAACCTGCATCTTCCACAGCAAACCCCTGCAAAGGCAATTCAATTCCCTTTGGCTCCTGAAGTTTAACTTTTTCACCTTTTTTGTTGATCAAATAATCCGTCATTGGATTAAAGGTTAAATCGCCAGCAATGGCAAAAGCAGTTACCATTTCGGGAGAGGCCACAAATCCGTGGGTATTTGGATTTCCATCATTTCGCTTGGCAAAGTTCCTGTTAAAGGAAGTAACGATGGAGTTCCGCTCTTGCTTATCAGCACCATGTCGTGCCCATTGACCGATACAAGGGCCACAAGCATTGGCGAGTACAACCCCACCAATTTTCTCGAATACATCAAGATATCCATCACGGTCAACAGTATATCTTACCAGTTCAGAACCTGGAGTAACAGTGTATTCTGCTTTGACTTCAAGATCATCCTCAAGTGCTTGCTGGGCCACTGATGCGGCACGGGAAATATCTTCGTAAGATGAATTGGTACACGAGCCAATCAAACCAACTTCCATTTTTTGAGGCCAATTATTGTCTTTTACAGCTTTGGCAAACTGCGATAAAGGTGTTGCCAGGTCAGGTGTAAACGGCCCGTTGATATATGGTTCGAGTTCCGAGAGGTTAATCTCGATTACCTGGTCGAAATATTTTTCGGGATGCTCATAAACATCGGGATCACCATTAAGATGAACAGCCACTTTATCAGCATGGTTGGCAACTTCCTCACGACCTGTAGTCTTAAGGTAGTCATACATTTTTTCGTCGTAACCAAATAAGGAGGTAGTTGCACCGATTTCGGCACCCATATTACAAATGGTTCCTTTTCCGGTACATGAAAGTGATTCGGCACCAGGGCCGAAATATTCAACAATGGCCCCGGTTCCGCCTTTAACGGTAAGAATTCCTGCAACCTTGAGTATCACATCTTTTGCTGAAGCCCAACCACTGAGGATACCACTTAATTTAACTCCAATCAGCTTTGGCATCTTCAGTTCCCAGGGCATCCCGGCCATTACATCCACGGCATCGGCACCGCCAACGCCAATAGCTACCATTCCCAGTCCACCTGCATTTACCGTGTGTGAATCGGTTCCTATCATCATCCCTCCAGGGAAAGCATAATTCTCGAGCACAACCTGGTGGATAATTCCTGCACCGGGCTTCCAGAAACCGATTCCATATTTATTGGATACCGAAGAGAGAAAATCATATACCTCTTTGTTCGCGTCATTAGCAATTGCGAGATCTTTGTCAGCACCTTCTTTTGCCTGAATGAGGTGGTCGCAATGTACCGTCGAGGGAACGGCAACTTTTGCTTTGCCGGCCTGCATAAACTGCAACAAGGCCATCTGAGCAGTGGCATCTTGCATCGCTACCCTGTCGGGTGCGAAATTTACATAATCGACACCTCTTTTAAATTCTTGTGTAGCATCGCCATCCCAAAGGTGGGCGTACAAAATTTTCTCTGTTAAAGTAAGTGGCCTGCCCAACAACTTGCGGGCTTTTTCGATGCGGCCGGGAAACTTCTCGTAAACTGATTTAATCAATTCAAGGTCAAATAACATATATCCAATTTTTTAGTGAATTTTTTTGCAAAAATAGCAAGAATATCAGGCGATTCGGTGTTAAGAAATGCTAAGAAATGGAGTTATGGAGTGTTCCACCTTCGATTAGGCTTCGGCGGACAGAGGGAGGATTGGAAGTATGGAAAAATTGAAATCTGAAGGTGTAGTGTGAAATTAGGATTAAATACTCTTGATTTTCAACATCCCTAAAACCATCTTTCAATCGTCGCTGCATGCCGTCCGAAGTTTTGCAAAAGCTACTTGGTGTCCGTCTATAACGTCCAACTTCTGCGTTGTTGCTCAAAATCCAAATCCTCATCCCGTACGCACGGGACTGTGGTTTGAATTTTTCTCACGCCTTGAATTTGTCCATAGGACTCCTTTGGAGAACTTTCTATAGCAAACACTCGACTTTATGGACAGGCATGTAACAACAAGAGAATTCAAAACCCAATAATACTGACCGCAAAAACTTCGAACTCCCATTACATTACTATCCTTCTCACACTTCACTCCGCCCTCTCTACTTTCTACCAGCTACTCTAAGCTCTCTGCTCCTTGCCCTAAGCTCTCTGCTCCTTGCCCTAAGCTCTCTGCTCCTTCTACTTCAACGATTCCTCTTTTTCCCCAATAACGGTCCCAACTTCATTATAGGAAATGGTCTTTTTGGTAAGGGCTTCACCCTTGTCGTTATAGTAGGTAAAGTTTTCGCTAACCAGCATGCCATCAACAATGTTGTAATTTACTTTTAACAACTTTATACCTTGTTTATCAAGGGATATATCTTGGATGATACGTCCGTCGTTGTTATACGCAAACTCATTTTTGGCCCATCTCACCTCGTTTCCATCTGCATCATACGAGATAAAAATATTTTCGATTTTCCAGCCATTTTCGTTGTACTTCAAATAATTTACATTCGACATGATAGGATCCCCATTGTCCTCAGTAGCATAATACCACTGCTCAAGGCGGCGTCCGGCATTGTCGTACTTATAAGTGTAACGATTTTTCTTCATTACTTCGCCGTACTTATTGAACATTACGTCGGTACGCTCAATCATGTTGCCATTGTCATCAAATTTATCCTTGATTGTTTCCCGCCTCTTTTGTCCACGTTCAATTTTTGTACTAAATCCGGATTTTGCTTTCTTTCCCAGATTTGGGTCAACCTGCGGCACAGCAGGTTTAGTATTGGCAGTTTTGGGAGGAACCTTAACAAGGGGCTTCTGCTCCTTGCCAGAGTCATCAGGGTTGTTGCTGGCGCAACTAACAATTAAAAAAGCGATTATAGAGAAAATCAATACTGTATTAAACCTCATCGTATTTATTTTTTTTACAAAATTAAACCTTCTGTTTTTTATTTTCTAACAACAAAACTAAGCCGAAACATTATTGAATTAGTGAATTGTTCATTTTAAACTTTATAAAAATAGAAAAATTACCTGAGCCCAAAAAAATTATCCAATTGATACCCTTGGGAAACAAAATCATTACGGTTCTTTTTATAAAAATCAGCAACCGATTCGATGGAAATAGTAAAAGTGACACCGTAATAAATCTCCTTCTCAAGTTTTACAAACACATCCCCTTCGTATGGAATATTTGAATTATAAATCTCCTCATGGCTTTCCTTTCCCGGTTTAATCACATTCTTGTATTTTGCTGACACAGCCCTGGCAATTCCTACCAATTCAAAATTTGGCACACCATCTTTCACTGCCAATACAACACCTCCACTAACACCTGGATTAAAAAGTGCATCAATCAGGAATTCGCCTTTTGTGCCGGGATTTGGGTTGCTCACAATGCCACGGGTTACCATTTGATGGCCACCCGGAAATCCTAAAATGTACACAAAACTACCCCATTCCAAATTTTTGGCCTCTCCGGTTGGATATTTAAAAACCCTGATATTGCTGCCTAGATCATCAAATTTATTTCCCAAAAAAACAATATCCCTCTCCTTATCCATGGCTATAATTTCGAGCAGCCCATCACCGGGCAGATCGCGGATAAAATTTTGCTGCTTGCGTTTGATAGAAACACTTTCGAGAACATCGGTTTTGCTCCCAAGCCCATCATAGAAGTATGCGCAAATTGTGTCGGGATAATCTACAACATGTGCACAACTCAACACAGCAACCCGGCTGCCGTCATTATAAACTATTGTAGCCGTGCCATGCACCGATTCGCTAAAAAATGATTTTTGAGAAGCCGTGCTTTTGAAACGGTTGTCAACTAAAAAATCCTTTTTAATCCGATCGCCCTGATTAAAAAAATACTGGTCGTATTCAACCAGGCAGTAGAGTTTTTTTACAGTTTTCGAAATTTTATCCAACTCCTGAGAACAATTCCGATAAGGAAATTCACTGTCGTAGCGCCCGTCGCTCAGTGTTGGATAGACGGTTTGAATGGTCTTTTTGCTGCATGAAGTAAACACGGCTAAAACCAGGAGGAGCAAAAAGAATGATGGCTTATAACTCATGAACCTTGTGAGACTGCGACGTTCAATTTCTGACCAATGCATACAAATTTTCTTTTTAAATTTTTAGGTTGGAAAGATACTATATTTATTTGATCCCGCATATGCGGAATACTGATGTGGCTAAATATCTTATAAATCCAAATAAGGTAAAAAGCTTGCTTATCTTGTAGCTCCGACGAAGCAGTCCGCGAGACACGATTGATTAATTCATAGCTCGGAAACAGATGAATATTACGTCCCATACGGGACTTATTAATTGACTTGTGCTATTTTCTAGAAATATTTTGTCCCTAACGGGACAGCAGTTACCAATACTCGCTATTTAAAAATCAAATTTGGTATATTCCTGAAATGTAACTTTTGAAAGTCAATTGTCAAATCATAAGAGTCTCCAGTCCCGTAGGGACTTTATATTTATAAAAATTACATGGTAATGAAACCACGAGTCCCGTTAGGGACGTAATATTATTGAATGCAAAAATCGTAAACATGTTAGCAATAGTGGTTTTTTATGAGCCCGTTATTCCATCAGTTCATTGATGTTTTCGATGCTTAAATCTTTTAGTGGATTGCTTGAACGGACAAATACATTTGCCAATGCCGATTTTTTGCGCTGCAGGTTAAGGATTTTTTCTTCGATGGTGCCCATGGTAATAAAGCGATAGGCAAATACATGTTTGGCCTGACCGATGCGGTGTGCCCTGTTGATGGCCTGGTTTTCGACGGCGGGGTTCCACCAGGGATCGAGCAGGAACACATAATCGGCCTGGGTGAGGTTAAGCCCAACACCTCCGGCTTTCATCGTTATCAGAAATACTTTTTTACTTTCGTCCTCTTGGAATTGTTTTATGATTTTCTGCCTTCCCCTGGATGCTCCGGTTAGCATGGAATACCCGGTGTGTGTTGATTTGAGGTAATGCTCAATCAATTTCAAGTGCTTTACATAAGATGAAAAGAGCAGGATTTTATGACCACCCTGAATCAATGTATTAAGGTTGCGGATAATCTCATCATACTTTCCCGATCCGTCACGATAATCGGGGAACACCATTTTTGGGTGGTTGGCCATTTGCCGCAACTTCGACAAGCCCTGCAAAATGGTGATGCCCGATTTCTTCAATCCGCGATCTTCGATGCTTAGCAGAATGTGATTTCTGATCCGTGATTTTTCTTCGCGATAAAGTTGCTTTTGTTCTTCGCTCATTTCGCAACGGATGAATTCCTCGTTCAATTCGGGGAGTTCCTTTTCGACCTGCATTTTCGTCCGTCGCAAAAAGAATGGCCTGATAAGCACCTGCAGTTTTTCCTGTTTTACCACGTCGTTATGCTTCTCTATGGGTTTAGCAAAATAATGCTTAAAAAACTTCAAATCGCCCAGGAGCCCTTTGTTGAGGAAATTCATTTGCGACCATAAATCGGTGAGTGAATTTTCGATGGGAGTTCCGCTGAGGTTGATCCGCCGTTTGCTATTGAGCCTTTGCACCGCCCGGGCAATTTTCGACATCGGGTTTTTTATCAACTGACTTTCATCCAATATCACATAATCGAAAGCAATGCCTGCCAGCACATCTATATCATTTCTAGTAGTTCCATAAGTTGTCAGGAGTAAATCGGTCGAATCCAATTTATCTAATATATCCTGTCGGTCCTGCCCTCTATATTTTAGGAACTTAATCGTCGGTGCAAATTTCTTGATTTCGTCTGCCCAGTTGTGGAGCAGTGATGCCGGCATAATTACAATCGAAAGTGAAGAAACTCCACTGATTTTTTCCTCAACTGGCGCAAACAAATCAAGCTGCCCGGAAGCTTCCACAGGAACATTGCTTTGAGGGCCATTAACTTGATTGGGACCTTTCTCCGAAATATTTTGGACCAAAACACTGAGGGTTTGCAGGGTTTTTCCCAGGCCCATATCATCAGCAAGGCAAACGCCCAATTCCAGGGTCCGCATTTTATTGAGCCACCTGAACCCCTCAAGTTGGTAGCTCCTCAAATTGGCTTTGATTCCGACGGGAACCGGTGTTTCTAAATCCTCTGTAGCACCTCCTTTTTCAGCCTTCAACACTGCATCAATCTTACCGGAAATTGATTGTTCGACCAGGGAAAAATGATACTTTTTGACTTTAAAGGCCTTTGGCCCACCCTTGCCAAAAGTAACCAGGTCTTCATATTTCTCAAACCAAGGCTCGGGGAGGATAGCAATTTGTCCGTTTGGAAGTACAAATTCGCGGATGCCATTGAGTAAATAATCCCGCAGCTTGATCATCGGAATCTCAAAATCATCACCAAACTTTGCCAGGGCATACACGTCAAACCAATCGTTTTGCTCAGAAAAACTAATTTCCATTTTAATGGTGTCAGCATAGTAGGATGCATCTGTGTAGTCCTGGTTGATTTCAATTGCTACTTTTTTTAATTCTTCAGCATTAAGATTTACCCAGGCAATTAAGCTGCCATGACAATTCTCATTGCCAGCAGTGGTGTAATAGTTTTCGAACTTGCACTTTAATCCGAGATCAGAAATAACTTTAACCATTTCCTTTTCCCACTCCAAATCCCTGTAAAAAAAGCGGAAATCAAAACCCATTTTTTTGTCAAACCTTACGTACTTTTTGGGTGTGCTTTGCGGTAGGATGGGTTTGTTGTTGTATTTGAACTTCAATACCAGTGCCGGCAATCCTGAGAAATCCTTTTCAAGGGAGAGGACAGCATGCTTTTCTGGTACGATTTCATCCACGGAAAAACCTTTAACATTTACAGGAAATTTTTCGATGCATTTTTTAACGAAAGTTGAATAATAATTGGCCTCAAGCCTGGTAGGAACCTGCATAAACTCTTTCGAGAAAAAAATCTTAAGTTTTTTACCATCAACAGCCTCCTCGAAATGATAGAGGTAGTTGTTAAGGATTAGCCAACATGGATCATTAGTTAGGATTGAACCATTTTTATTGGTCAAATTAATGGAAGTTCCATCGTGGCGTATGGTCTGAAAATAGCGGGTTTCGTTTTCAAGCTTTTCAAAATTAAAAACAATACTGGCGGGAATAGATTCTATGGTAATCCTGTTCCCCTGGTAAATTACCACCTCCTGATCAATCCGAAAATAAACGGGCAACTTCGCTTCCATTGCCAACGATATAATGGAGGCTATGCGTTTGGCTATGAATGGCCGGATGAAATTTTTGACATATTCCGCATCCAGGCTTTTGGCAAAATCCCGGGCCGAGATTGCTTTATTGGTAAAACGTTTTTTTAAACTAACATCACTGAATTCTTCGGATTCTTCAACAATTCTGATATGTTGTTCACTGAGATCAGGCTTATAATACAACAGGTCGGCACGACTTATCCGATCATGGATTTTGAAATACTCCTTCCCCTCGTCTTCCAGTAAATAGAGATAGGCCAAACGCCCAAGTTTTGGATGGTCCTGAATTAAAATTGCAAACTGCTGTTTCATTTTTGTGCTGACAGATAAAACCGACAAAGGTAAAGTAGTAATCCTTTTGATTGGAAATAGCAGCTAGATATTTTTCTTAACATTATTGATTTTTGCGGGGAATTTTGCAAGGCAATTATTTCAGGCCAGAAGATGGAAGACAGTAGACCGAAGACGGAAGATGGAAGACCACAATACTAATAAGTTAAGGTAATGTTGTGATTTGTGATTGTCGATCAACGATTTTTGATTTAAGATGTACCTGACTATCACTTGACAACAAATCAAAAATCAACACTCAAAAATCATCAATCAGAAATAGAACTCTTAACTTATTGACATTGACTACATATTTTTAATTGTACTCGTAATAATTATTTTCACTAATATTTTACATGTTCCAAATTCAAATCAAAATCCCTACTTTTGCACGTCAAAATTATACAGCGCAAATATGAAAGATAAAGTGATAAATATTACCGAAGATGTAAAATGGATTGGAATCCAGGATCCAGACCTGGTAACATTTGATGTGGTAATGGAGACCAAGTATGGCACTACCTACAATTCCTATTTTATCGAAGCTGAAAAGAAGGTTATAATTGACACCAGCAAGGAAAAATATTGGTCAGATTATCTTTTGAAGATTGATGAGGTGTGTAATCCCGAAGACATTGATTATATTGTGGTCAACCATACAGAACCTGACCACTCGGGCAATTTAAAGAATTTATTGCGGCTTGCCCCCCAGGCCACCGTTGTCGGGTCGGGTAACGCAATTCGTTACCTCAGGGATTTGATGGGAATGGATTTTGAATACCTGGTAGTGAAAGACGGCCATACTTTGTCGTTGGGAAATAAAACACTCAGATTTATAAGCGCACCTAATTTACACTGGCCCGATACGATCTATACCTACCTTGAAGAGGAAAAAGTGCTTTTTACCTGCGACTCATTTGGGGCCCACTTTTGCGACAACAAATTATTTGAAGAAGAAATTGAACGCAGAAAAGAATATGATGAATCCTTCAAGTACTACTTTGATGTTATCCTAAAACCATACAGCAAATTTATGCTGAAGGCCATCCAAAAAATTGAAGGCCTTGATATTAAAACCATTTGTCCCGGCCATGGCCCTGTTTTAAGAAAAAACTGGAAAAAAATTGTAGATAAATCGAAGGAACTTTCGGAAGAAGCTTTGGTTGAGCCTGAGCGCCCAAGGGTTTTCATTCCATACGTGAGTGCTTACCAAAAAACCGGTATGGTTGCCAAATTGATTGCAGAAGGCATTCAGCAAGCTGGCGACATTGATGTTGATGTTTGCGATATCGAAATGTCGCCCATGGGTGAACTTGAGGAAAAAATCACACATGCATCGGCCTACATCATAGGTTCGCCAACCATCAACCAAAATATTTTATTCCCAATTTATAAATGCTTCGCTTTGATTAATCCCATCCGCGACAAGGGAAAACTGGCAGCAGCCTTCGGTTCATTTGGCTGGAGCGGGGAAGCAAAAAAGCTGATCACCGACAACCTTACTAATTTAAAACTTAAGGTTTTTGATGAAGGGATGTTTGTAAAATTTACACCAAACGAAGAAGATAGTGATGCAGCCCTGGCGTTTGGAAAGGCATTCGGGGCAGAATTATTATCGTACAATAATTAATTACAAAATGCCGTTAATTTGCAGGGTAATATTTTGTTTTCATATGTTTAGAGTGGCTAAGTCATACAAGGGTTAAACCTTCAACTTAGCCACTTTCTTTTACATCACCAAATGTTTTCAACAACCTTTCTTTTGAAAAAATCATCACAGCATATCATTTACATTCTTGTATTGTTTTCGATTTTAGCTTCGTGTACAGTCGAGCGAAAACTTGCCAACGATTTCATATACATTAAAGATAGCATATCGCTATTGGTCATTCCCCCAGATCAAATTTTTAAGACAAATGTAAAGACCTGGGAAATTGAAGGTTTTGACGAAATGGAGACCTGGGAACAGGAATCTAAATTATACGATAGCAGTTTATTTATTAAAGATGTAAACGATTCAATTTTTTTCGAAAAGTATTTTACCAGCCTACAAGCCGGGCTTTGGGGCTACGGATTAAATGTATTTTACGAGGATCAAATCATCGATTTTATGGCAGTGAATACCCCGGCCTACCAAGTTACAATTGCCCAACTCGAAATCGAGGAAGATATTTTCCCATACAGGGCCGAAGAGGTTTTTGATGATACTGTAGCCTACTATGAAGATTTTTACCTGAACAACGTAAATATCAATAATTGGTATGAGATCACCAAGCTAAACGATCCACTGGCTGTGAACAACCTTTTATATGCAAGTCATTTTGTTATGGATGCCCTGGAAGGAAGGTTTGTCAACAATGTGTTTACGGGTGAGATAAAGTTTAAGTACGACCTCACACCGATGGATGTGGATCAAATTTACCAGCTTGCTGAGCTATTAGGCGAAAAGTATGCCGGTTATATTTTCGATTACATGCTCAACGAATATGTCCATCGAAACATCGGCAATGGTATCCGGCCCAAATCCTATTTTCATTACGACAAGGAACTCAAATCCCTGTATCCGGCGGGAGATGACAGGTTTATTTTTATGGAGAACTAGGGAAGGTGATCGGTGAGTGGTAATCGATGAGTGGTGAATGGTGAATGGTGAATGGTGAATGGTGAATGGTGAGTGGTGATCGGTGAGTAGTGAGTGGTGAGTGGTGAGTGGTGAATGGTGAATGGTGAATGGTGAATGTTGATCGGTGATTATTTTTCAGTTATCAGTCAGTCAGTCTTCAGTCTTCAGTCTTCCGTCATCGGTGGTTGCAAGTTGTCAAACAAGTTTGGAGTTCGAAGGATAGCGTTTCATGTTTGTGTTTTGTATTGATATTTACTTTTCCTGCATCGTCGCTAGCCGTTCGAAGTTTAAAAATTACTGATGAAACTTCTGCCTAAAATGAAAAATGAAAACATCTAATAATCTGATCAAAAAACTTCGAACTCGCAATTGTCACTTCACAATTTCTTCCTACTGCCCATTGCTGACTATCGCCTTCCGACTTCTGACTTCCAGCTTCTGACTTCCGACTTCCGGCTTCGGACTTCCACCTTCGGTCTTCTTTTAACTTTTCTTAATCTTAATTTAACATCGCTGGATGCTAATTAATTTACCTTTGCCGCCATTTTGGCCTTAAATATAGCATTAAAATACTGGCTAATAACTTTTTATCAACACAAAATCACCTTTTCCAATTTTATCATGGCATTAACAAAACTTAGGAATATTGGCATTGCGGCTCACATTGATGCCGGAAAGACAACTGTTACAGAGAGAATTCTTTTTTATTCCGGTGCTAACCGGAAAATGGGTGAAGTTCATGACGGGCAAGCTACCATGGATTTCATGAAGCAGGAGCAGGAAAGGGGCATCACCATCGCTTCGGCTGCCATTAGCTGTACCTGGCAAGATTCACAAATCAACATCATCGACACACCTGGTCACGTTGACTTTACCATTGAAGTCGAACGCTCGCTCAGGGTCATTGATGGAATGGTTGCATTATTTTGTGCGGTTGGCGGAGTTGAACCTCAAAGTGAAACTGTTTGGAACCAATCGGACAGATACCGTGTGCCACGCATTGCTTTCGTAAATAAAATGGACCGTACCGGTGCCGATTTTTTTGAAGTTGTTGGTCAAATGAACAAATACCTCGATGCAAAAGCTGTTCCTTTCCAGATTCCAATGGGCGCGGAGGAAGATTTTAAAGGGCTGATAGATGTTGTCGAGCAAAAAGCAATTATTTTTAATGAGCATGAAAGGATCGAAACTGAAATCCCGGAAGAATACAAGCAGGATGCTATTGATGCCAGGGCTGTACTTGCTGAAAAACTAGCAGATTATAACGAAGAAATCCTGGAACTGATTTTCGATGATAAAGAGGTCCCGACCGAATTGTTAAAAACAGCCGCACGCGATGCCACATTAAAACTGTTGATCACACCGGTGTTTACTGGTGCTGCCTATAAAAATAAAGGTGTGCAATTATTGCTGGATGCCGTAATTGATTACCTCCCCTCCCCTATCGATATTGGTGCTGTGGTTGGGATGGATATTGATGATCCTGAAAAATCGCATACACGCAACCCTTCCCCAAATGAGCCATTTTCGGCACTTGCTTTCAAACTAATCAACGATCCCTTTGTGGGCCAGCAAACATTTATCAGGATATTTTCGGGAACGCTCACAAGTGGGATGCAAATCCTGAATTCGACTAAAGGTAAAAACGAAAGAACAGGTAGGATTTATAAGATCCGCGCAAAAGACCGTGAAGAGATCAGTTCAGCAGGCCCCGGTGATATTGTTGCATTGGTTGGGATGAAACTTACCAAAACAGGTGACACATTATGTGACCCAAAACAGCCACTGTACCTTGAATCAATTCATATCCCGCCAACGGTGATTGAGCTTAAGATTAGCCCCGAAAAGCGTAAAGACCAGGAAAAATTAGGTATGGCACTGGGCAAACTTGCCAATGAAGATCCATCATTTAACGTACGTTATGATGATGAGACCGAAGAAACCATCGTATCAGGCATGGGCGAGCTTCACCTCGAAATTATTATCGACAGGCTAAAACATGAATTTGGTGTGGATGTTAATGTTGGTGAACCTGCAGTTGCCTACCGCGAAACCATAAGCGGCGAAATTGAAAGCAACTACAAGCACAGCAAGCAAACGGGTGGAAAAGGCCAGTTTGCACATACCGTTATGCGTATTGAGCCAAACCAGGGTAAAGGATAC
>Ga0208900_1001443_pt1 | contig 12624 bp, 6 predicted proteins | sample AntAceMetag02UKK_FD_184763 | JGI IMG/M metagenome (GOLD analysis project Ga0208900, IMG submission 184763) | Saline lake microbial communities from Ace Lake, Antarctica - Antarctic Ace Lake Metagenome 02UKK (SPAdes) (version 2) | ecosystem: Environmental > Aquatic > Non-marine Saline and Alkaline... | reverse complement strand
TTGTGGTAAAAGAAACGGATATTAACAGCTGGGTTTCCCTTCGCCGGGAAAGCCTTAAAAGTGCCTGAGCCGTATGCCGGGAAACTGGCACGTACGGTTCTTAGGGGGCGTAAGCTACCCGGTGTCCTAATTCACAAAAACAACCTTCTCAGTACCTGAGTGGCGGTCATTTTTCCAATGCAGGTAATAAACACCGGGTTTCAATTTCAGATCAGTATCTGCCTGCCATCTGATAACCTTCCCTTTTTCAACTTGCCCGTTATAAACTGTTTGCACAATCCTGCCGGTAGCGTCAAGCAATTGAAATTGGAAATTCCCTTCCATACCGGTGATGTGAATATCAAAGTTTGTATTGAAAGGATTGGGGTAAACTTCGATCCCTTTTCCGGCATTCACATTTAAATCATCAATCGCTACCCATTCGGTGCTGAAGGATATGGTTTTGAGATTTGAAATCCTGTTGTAATCCGTCACCTTAAAAGTAATGTCCCACAGCATATCTACTTCAGTTGGTGTGCCATAAAACATTCCCTCTGGACTAATCTCCATTCCCATCGGAAATGCTTCGGATGCAACCTGGGAAGCATAGCCGGAAGGGATAAGCACACTGCCTGCAATGGCTGAAATCAGGTAACTTGAACCATCACCATTTGAAATCCCCGAACTCCATTGGGTGGAGGGAGTGATATCATCACCATAGAAAAACTGTATGCTGCCATCGGGGTAGAGCGTAGTGGCAACATCCACAAAAAATGCAGGATTATCAAACTTTGACATCCTCCACCTGAATGTGGCGTAGGTTTCATCGCCTTCATAAAAAATTCCATCGTCCAGCGCAGGATAGATCATCAGATCGGAACAATATGCAGCAATACAACGGTTGGCCATAACCGAGGGGTTTTCCCTGATGTAACTGAAATTGCCATCGAAGGTAATCGCCCCATCAGTAAGGATGGTCAATTCGTTATATATTTTCCCGTAAAAGGGGAAGTCAAATTCGATGGTTTGCAGGGCAAAACCGTCATCGTCGTTGCTTGGCTGAAGCTGGTCTGTACTAACAGCGGGGAAAGGGTCGGTAATCTGCTCCTCTTCATACTCCAACTGAAACGACCATTCGTATGGAGAGGTTCCGTCGGTAGCTTCAAGTTGAAAACTGTAAGGCTCGTTAGCTACTCCAGGATCAAGTTCTTCTGTGGTAATCTGTACCTTGTCGAAATCAATCACTTTATTCACCCATAAGCGGGTGGTATCACTATTGGCGATAGGGATATTTTCTTGTGTACTGATTACTTCTTCCGCCCCACTGGTATAGTCGATAATGGAATAACTGACCACTTCGCCTTCTCCTTCAAAATAAGGATCCTGTTCAACAAGTTGCAAAAAGAACCTGTATTCCTCACCCGGCTCCACATAGGTCAACAAATCAGTAATATCCAGTCCAAGTTCAATGGTCTTTTGGGCATTGGATGTTCCGCCCTGCATATAATGATCGCCACCCTGATAGTGAAACATGGGAAAGCTTTTGCTGTATTCAGGACTTTCAGAATTGGGATCAGCAGATACACCTGCCATAAGTTTCAGTTTATTCCTTGATGTATGTTTGATTGTAGCTTTGATGGTTAGCAAAGGTTCGGCAACAGGTTTAGCCTGGACTATATGAACTGCATTGGACCAAATCCCGCCTTCTTCCATGGGATCGGCCAGCAGCTTGTACATCACATAAGCTTTACCAGAGAATCCCCAGCCGGTGCCCCACGAATTGGCCATGACCAGCCCCCCAATTTCGCAATCCCTTAAATTCACTTCACCATCACCATTAATGTCGATATCATCGGTATATTGCCCATCATTGTTAAAATCGAAACGGATTTCGTCATCATATCCCACGAAAGTCATGGCATGGTCGGAGCTGGTCCCCCATTCGATAATCACGGGTTTGCCAGCTTGAGGTGTACCTGATGGAAGGGTTGACGTAGTAGATTGTCCGATGCCTGCACCAAAGTTTACCAAACCACCGGGCAAAGAACCGCCATCCCGTGAATATAGCCATTGTTTCAAAGTTTCGAGCCCTTCGTGCGTACTAACATCTATAGCATAAAAATCAAGTGTACGGTTAAACATGGCATCGTAATACATGTCGTAGCCTGTCATCCACCTTGTGTCTCCGCCGCTGGCCATTCCACCATACGCGGCAACAGTGGGACAACCGGCCTCGTTAATGATCATCCAGCCATCGAAATACCAGGAGCCACCACCCACACCACCATTCAGGAAATCCCATGTGAAATGTGTTGGATATTGATTTTGGGCGACATTGGCAGAAACCTGTCGTTCGTAATCAATTTCGTAAGTAAAATTATAGCCAACGCCACTGGCCTGACCACATGAGCCGCCGCTTTGTGAGAATATAGGCCGGAACCATGGATTGATGGTATTGTCAACCTGTAAGGGCAAATTCTTTGTATTTGCAAGATTATTGGGCTTCCATTGCGGCACTTTGTTTAGCATGTTATAATCTGCCTGTGAAAGTTCACGCAGGCCACCAACAATCCAGGGATCGCCATTGGGATCGGGATTGATATTAGTAGTTTGAGTTTGAGCGTTAAAAACAAGAAAGAGTGCAACGAGGGAAAGTAGTAATTGTTTCATGAGCGTTTTGTTGAGATGAATGATAAAGTACATTGCTGCAAAGGTAGAAAATGATTAGATATGATTGATGCCGATTAGAAGATGATGCAACACATTTGTAAAGTCATTTTGGAAAAGAGTGAGTTTGGTAAGGAAAGCTGAGGGCGAAAAGCAAAGAGCACAGAGCATAGGGCGTTGGGCAAAATTCATAGACTGCATACGAAACTAAAGAGTTTATTAAATAAGTTCGAAGTTTATGCCAGGCATTTTTTTCGCAATCAAAAATGTCAATTTTGATAGAAGTATCAAATTCGTATATCAAACTTCGTAGGGATAGCAGCGACGCTTAAAAATGATGCCCTATTGAACCAGGATTTTCTTAAGCACTTTTTCAGATAGGGTAATGATTTCAACAAAATAAATCCCGGAAGGAAACGCGGATACATCAACACCAGCCTGCTTCGTACCGCATATTTGCTCAACTACTTGTTCGGCACTGGCATTAAAAACCTTAATCATTTCTATTTTGATTTCACTTTTAAACAATAATTTATCTTTCGCCGGATTAGGATAAACCGTAATTTCCACAGCAGAATTCGTCACCAACTCCTCCACCCCAACCATGTAATCATAGCTATAATAAGCCCCTTCGTCAGTACTTACAAAAATTGCCGGGGCACTCATGGTGTGATTGGTTTGGATATTATTGATATTTAAACTCGACAAACCTTCATTCAAATAGATAAACTCGGTAGGTGGTACATTGGGTACGTACCTCGCAATTCCCCACACCTCGTCCCATCCAACAAAAATTTCCTCAAATGCCTCATGGCAAATTGAGCTCAATCCTGGACAATAAAAAAATACCTCCCAATTCTCACCAAAATCATCTGAAGAATATACTCCTGAAGAAAAACTGATCCCGGGTAATACACCAAGTGAATTTCCCCATGCATCAAAATCTATATCCGTAATCATCGGTGCTGATGGAGATTCATTCCAGGTTTCACCTCCATCATCAGAATAATGAATCCCGTAAATATTGCTTAACTCCGAAACCACCAGATGGTCGCCATAAGAATCCATACAATAGGGGGATCCAAACTCAAAATAAGGTATCTGTTCCCAATTTATCCCATCGGTTGATTTCATCATTCCATTAAATTGAAAGCCTGCCCACCAGGTATTGTTAAAATCATCAAACATCAAAAAGTTTGGATTTGCATTCCACTCGACAACTTCAAACTGATGGGTTTCAAAATCAAAAGTCCAGATGCCATCAGACCAACTACCATCGCCCATCACCAACAGCATTTTGTCAAATGTAAACCAGGTGGCATCAACTACCGGAAGCCCATAGGTATAGAAATCACATTCATGTGTGCTATGATTGTAAAGATACATTCCATCATCGGCGCAAAGCACCCAGTATGGAAGTCCAAGACCAAAACAGATTTTGGAGATATTGGCAGTATCCGGGCCAATGGGGTTCCAGGTGTAAGCGTGGGTGGCGAAGGCCAGTGAGAGCGCGATGAGAAGTGTGCTTAGTTTTTTCATGGTGATAACGATTTATATGTTTGTATTGTGTTTTTGTTTTCCGACTTTGTCAGGACCTCCTTGCTCCTCCGCTAAAGCTTCGGCGCACGCGGACGTCGGGCCCTGACAGGTTTTTTCCCAAAAAACCTGTCAGAGTCCGTAGGACCTGTCAGAGTTTACAGGCAAAATAATTCATTCACTTTTATCCTTCTTGATTATTCGACTCTGTCAGGGCCTCCTGCGTCGGACTCTGACAGGTCTTTTCCAAAAAAACCTGACGGAGTTCGAAGAATCTGACAGAGTTTACAACCTAAATAATTCAAACACTTTGATTCTTCTTGACTTGTTCGACGCTGTCAGGTCCGCCTTCGTCGAGATAAAACCTCCTGAGTCGGACTCTGACAGGTCTATCCAAAAAAACCTGACAGAGTTCGAAGAACCTGTCAGGGTTTAAAAGCAAAATAATTCAAACACTTTGATTCTCCTTGACTTGTTCGACGTTGTCAGAACCTCCTGAGTCGAGCCCTGATAAGTCTTTTCCCAAAAAACCTGACAGAGTCCGTAGGACCTGTCAGAGTTTACAACTTAAATAATTCAGTCACTTTGATTCTTCTTGATTATTCGACTCTGTCAGGTCCGCCTTCGTCGAGATAAAACCTCATGCGTCGGACTCTGACAGGTCTCTTCCAAAAAAACCTGTCAGAGTTCGAAGAACCTGTCAGAGTTTCACCCATTACCCGTTTACAAAGTTAGCAAAATTTCATCCAACTCCTTTTCATGCATGGAGTTAAAATTCCCTAAATCATCAAACCAAGCCAAAACAACTTTTCGGGTAACTAATCAGTTAAAACGCTTAATCAAATTGTTCATCCCCTACAGGGAATCCCAGATTGCACACACAATTGGTTTTACTACAATACTAAATCGCCTACAGCGAACACCCTTCGCAGCAAGGCGAGTTCCACGTAGTGCTCGCCTCGCTGCGAAGCGGGGATTCAGTATTGTAGTTTAAATTGACACAACACCTCACTATTCCCCGTAAGGGATCGACTGATTAGTTACAATGCTTTAATGATTAAATGTTGAGCGTTGCGAAATCCCTCTTTTGCGGGGCTTCAATGCGAGAATATGCAAATTAGAATTATAAATGATAATATGTCAAAACTTTACGCATTTCAATTATTCAAGCATTCTTGCATTGACTCATTTACGCATTACATACAGTTATTCATAAAACAACTGATAATTATTTTCACCCATTAAAATAACAGTAGAATCTACTTTACAAACAAGCTGCAAATCATAATCCTGAAAAACCTACTTTTGCCAATCAAAAAACTTCGAACAAAAGTGAATATTTTAGACAAACTTAATGAAGTCCAACAAGCAGCAGTGGTTAATTACCAGGGCCCTTCGATGGTGATTGCCGGCGCGGGATCGGGCAAAACCCGCGTCCTGACTTATCGCGTCGCTTACTTGCTGCAACAAGGTATAGACCCCTTCAGCATCCTGGCCTTAACTTTTACCAACAAAGCCGCCCGTGAAATGAAAGAACGTATCCTGCAACTGGTGGGCTCAACTGATGCCCGAAGTGTGTGGATGGGAACTTTTCATTCGATATTTGCAAGGGTTTTGAGGGTTGATGGACACCTATTGGGGTATCCATCTAATTATACTATTTATGATACTGATGATTCGAAAAGCCTGATCAGGTCAATAATAAAAGAACAAGGCCTTGATCCAAAGGTTTATCCTCCCGGTCATGTTTTGGGACGGATTTCTTCGGCCAAGAGCAACCTCTTATCGCCTGCCGAATACAATACCAATTTTGAATTGACAAACCAGGATAAGGCTTCAGCAAAACCAATGCTCGGTCAATTGTACACCATATACAATATGCGTTGCAGAAAAGCTTCGGCAATGGATTTTGATGACCTGCTGTTTAATATGAACCTCTTGCTCCGTGATTTTCCGGATATTCTACTGAAGTACCAAAAAAAATTCCACTACATACTTGTTGATGAGTACCAGGATACAAACTATGCGCAATATTTAATTGTGAAAAAACTGGCTGCCCGTAACGAAAACATTTGTGTGGTAGGCGACGATGCCCAAAGTATTTATGGATTCCGTGGCGCCAACATCCAGAACATCCTGAACTTCAAAAACGATTACCCGGATTTTAAGACTTACAAGCTGGAGCAGAATTACAGATCTACAAAAAACATTGTAAATGCTGCCAACAGCATCATCAAGAAAAACAAAGATCAAATTTTTAAGGAGATCTGGACGGATAATGATGAAGGCAATCTCATAAAGCTGATGCGTGCTACCACCGATACTGAAGAAGGAAACCTGGTGGCACAATCCATTTTCGAGACCAAGATGAATAAGCAACTTCCAAACAGTGATTTTGCTATTCTTTACCGCACCAATGCCCAGTCGCGCTCGATGGAAGAATCTTTGCGAAAGCTGAATATTCCATACAGGATTTACGGAGGCTTGTCATTTTACAAGCGTAAAGAGATCAAGGACCTGCTGGCTTATTTCAGGCTGGTTATCAACCCTGTTGACGAGGAGGCGTTGAAACGCATTATCAACTATCCCACGCGGGGTATTGGCTCAACAACCATGGACAGGATATTTATCGCTGCCGATCAATCGAAAGTCTCGGCATGGAATATTATTGAAAACATCCAATCATCCGAAGTGAATATTAACCAGGGAATCAAAACGAAGATTTCCAACTTCGCCAATATGATTAAGTCCCATATGGCCCAGCGCGGCAAACGCAATGCTTTCGACCTGGCCAGCGATATTGCAAAGTCCTCCGGGATAATGAAGGCCCTTTACGAAGACAAAACTCCTGAAGGGATCAGTAGATTTGAAAACCTGGAAGAACTCCTGAACGGCATAAAAGACTTTACCGAAACTGAACCCGAAATCCCTACAGAGGAAGATGCCTCGATTAGAACATTGGACATGTACCTTCAGGATATTTCGCTGCTCACTGATGCTGATAAGGATGATCCCGACGACAACAACAAAGTTTCGCTGATGACCATACATGCAGCAAAGGGACTGGAGTTTCCATATGTGTTTGTTGTAGGGTTGGAAGAAAACCTGTTTCCTTCAATCATGTCGCTAAATTCGCGTGCCGACCTGGAGGAAGAACGTCGATTATTTTACGTGGCTGTTACCCGGGCCGAAGTAGCTGCCACCCTCTCCTATGCCGAAAACCGTTACCGCTGGGGCAACCACACTAGCTGTGAGCCCAGTCGCTTTATCGAGGAGATAGATGAAAAATACATCGACATGCCCCGAAAAGTATTTAACCGCCCCGGCAACTTCAGCAAATTACAAAGCGATGAAACCCGCCCTATTTCCAAAGCTACTTTCAACAAAGACAGGTTAAAAAAGATTGGGGATTCAAGAAACGGTGAACCCAAAACGAATGAGCCTTTCGAATCATCGCCATCGGATGACATCAAAGCAGGGGTGCAGGTGGAACATCAGCGATTTGGCAAAGGAAAGGTTCTAAATGTGGAAGGCAACGGTCCAAGCCGAAAAGCAACTGTGTTTTTCCCTGTTATCGGCCAAAAGCAATTGCTGCTTAAGTTTGCCCGGTTGAAGGTGATTGGGTAAGGAATTTTATTTTTCAAATCACTATAGTCCTGATTCATATGTTTTGGTTTGAAAAGATTCTTCGCTGCAATTCCCCAAAGCGTTGGACAAACTGTTTTACTGTCAATGACAAGTATAGGCAAAATACAGAAACACAAATAAAAAAATTGGCCACTCAGTCGCAAGCTCCTTACCAATGACAAGTTTTTATAACAAGTTGATTACCTGCCTCGCGGCCCGCTTCGCTGGAGCGACAGCGAGACGGGCAAATAATAAAATAGATTTCTCAGTCACTTCGCTCCTTCGAAAAGACAGGACAGTAATGTAGTTGGGGGGAGGGGGAGGAACAGTAAATTCTAACAAAAAAACTGATAATTTGAACAAATCTTTACAACACACAAAAAACGATTAAATTTGTAGAAAACTAGAAATAATGGCAAACAAAAATTTAATTCGATTTGATTGGGCTATCAAAAGACTTCTTAGAAATAAAGCTGACTTTTCGGTTTTAGAGGGTTTTTTATCAGAATTATTAAAGGAAAATATTACAATTGAAAACATCCTTGAGAGTGAAAGTAATCAGCGCATAGACAATGATAAATTTAATCGTGTTGACGTTCTTGTAAAAAACTCTAAAGGAGAATTAGTTATAATTGAAATTCAAAATGAACAAGAATATGACTATTTTCATCGTATGGTTTATGGTGCATCAAAGACGCTGACTGAATTCATTTCAGTTGGAGAACCATACAGAAATATTAAGAAAATCTATTCCATAAATATCGTTTATTTTGACTTGGGACAAGGGCACGATTATATTTATCATGGCAAGACTGATTTCATTGGAATACATATCAATGACAAGCTTGAACTCTCAGCTAAACAAACTGAATTGCTTGGAAAAAAGGAACCTTACGAAATTTTCCCTGAATATTTTGTAATCAAAGTAAATCAATTTAATGATATAGCAAAAAACACATTGGACGAATGGATTTATTACTTAAAAAACAATGAAATAAAAGACGGGTTTACTGCTAAAGGAATTAATAAAGCAAGAGAATTATGGCGACTTGATGCATTATCAGAAGAAGAACGGAAAAAATATCAAAGACATCTCGAAGATTTACGTTATGGGGCAAGTATGGCTTGGACAATGAAAGTTGATGAAGAGGATAGGATTAGAAAAGAAGGAATAGAAAAAGGGGAAACAAAAAATACAATTAAAGTAGCTAAAAAAATGAAAAAAAGAGGAATGGAGATATCATTAATTAGTGAAATGACCGGATTAACAAAGGAAGAAATTGAAAAGTTGTAAAAGCCCTACCCCTAACGGCAAATCGTGGCACACAGCCGGTTAGCGGTTCTATAGAAAAATGAGTGAAAAAGGAAACATACGTAACATTAAAAACCTTCCTGCAAGTGGGCAGCTGCGGGCCATATTTGCAGAACGGTCTTTTGACTCGAGGTGACACCAGGTTAGTGTATTTGTTGGAACTCGAAATGATAGGACAGTAATGTTGTTCTTGGGATAACTTTTCAATCACTACTTGATAAAGAATCTAACATAGTTAAGCAAAAGTCATTGTCTTCAAATGATATTACCTTTGCTATACATTTTTTATTACGATTTGCAATTATGCCAAATACAATCTTTAAGCTCCTGGATTCAAAGCTCAATGAGTTAACCAATACAATCTCAGGAAGCCTCCCTTACCGCCAGGGAAGCAACCTTTATCGCAATGGTCAATGCAAGACTTTGAGTGAATCAGAAAGGCATTTTGAGTTTTTGATAGATGATAAGTATGGTGATTTTTTTGTTACGATAAATATTGATGAAGAGCTTAAATCGACATGCACCTGCAAAAGCCATCAGCTATGCCGCCACCAAATTGCCTCCTTCATGCAACTTCGCGAAATGCTAAATGTCGATCACCCATCCCCTCACGGACCGGGCATAAAATATTCGCGCGAAGGAATGATCAAGCGTGTGGTGGATGAACGACGCTCCAAGGCACATCAGGCAAAATATTTGATCGAATTTGCAGATAATGTTTATGGAGAACACCTTTTGACCAACGAAAAAGGGAAGCTGTACTACATTACGTTTCGCGACCTAAAGCGAAAGCATGGGTATTGTTCCTGTCCCGATTACCGTACAAATAAACTCGGGACTTGTAAACACCTGATTTTTGCATTTGATAAAATTACATCAGAAAAAAGTTTTTCGCTTGAAGACCACCCAAGCTATCCTTTTATCGAAGTTTTTCTAAACCCATTCCGAGAATATAAAATCAGTTGGTTCTATCCCGAAAAACCCAGTGGCGAAGTTGCTGAATTGCTGTACAGGTATTTTGGCAACAAAAACTATATCGAAGATGAATTGGCGGAAGGCTTTATCGGGTTTATAAATAATGCGGCAAAATACAAGCAAATTCTTGTCAGGCCCGAAGTACCCGCCAAGGTGGGCAGGATATCCGAAGCACTTTCCCTGGGGCGTTTGCAAATAAATACGAAAGTGGACTTTAGTGAAATCCGTACCGATTTATTGCCATTTCAAAAGGAAGGGATTGAATTCTCAACTTTTAAAAGGGGTTCAATTATTGCGGATGAAATGGGCCTTGGAAAAAACATACAGGCCATTGGCACTGCCCTGCAGAAAAAACAGCTATTGGGATTCGCAAATACACTGATCATTTGCCCGGCAGCAATGATTGATCAGTGGATGGACGAAATTGACAGTTTTACCGATGAAAATGTCCTTAACCTCGACAATACCATTGATGAAAATAAAAAAGTAAATACCGACAACAGGCCTTTCTTCAGTATTGTTAGTTACGAAAACCTGTTTGTTGATTTTGATACAATTAACAATTTCCCACCCGATTTCCTTATCCTTGACGAAGCTCAGCGAATCGTTAATTACGAATCGTTGACGTTTTCGATATTAAAGTCGATACAACGCAAACATGTCCTGGCACTTACCAGCACGCCCATTCAATCGGAACTTATCGATATGTACAGCCTTATGCTGCTGGTTGACGCAAACCTGCTGACACCACTCTGGGAATTTTCGTACCAGCATTGTTTTTTTGATAAAGACCAATCCAACAAAATCACAGGATTTTACAATCTCGAACAACTGAACGAAAAACTTAAAAAAGTAGTGATCCAAAGGCAAAAGATTGAGGTGATTGATGAGTTGCCAAGCCTAAGCCTTTTCAATATCCCTGTAAAGATGCACCCGGAGCAACAACAGCTCCATCGCACATTCGCATTGAATGCACTGGGCCAGGTGAGCAAAAAACTGATCAGCAACTATGAATTGCAGCAGCTTTCAGGGCAAATCAGGAATATGCGAATGGTGAGCAATTCCACCTACCTTGCCGACAATTCGACTGACCATTCACCTAAACTCGAAGAACTGGAACATATACTTTATGGTAAACTGGACATTAGAAACAGCAAGCGTAAGGTGGTGATTTTTACCGAGTGGAAACGCATGTTGAACATTATTGCAAAAATGCTTGAGGCCAACAAGGTACCATTTGTTGAAATAACAGGGGATACATTAGATACAGACAAACGAACCTTAATCCAACAATTTGAAGAAGATAACGAATACAAAATTATCTTGTGTACCGAGGCTGCAAACTTAGGTACCGACATCCAGCTTGTAGATACAATTATCAATTTTGATACACCAATCCATACTGCCCAAAAAAATCTTCGACTTGGCATCATCGACCCAATCAGACAGAGGTCGTCCAAGTTCACCATTATTAATTTGCTGTCGGAAAACTCCATTGAATCATGGGCCCAACAGGAATCAGACAAAAATGGTTTCAATTTAGGCCAGGCCCTATCATCACCGGACCAAAACCCGACTTCGGGAATTTCGTTGGAAACGCAGGATTTACTCATAAAGGCACTCAATGACCTGATTGAAAAATCACAACCATCACAGTCGAAGGATTCGGTTGCCAAGAGGCCAAAAATAAAATCCTGGCAAATGGAACTTGATTTTTCCGACGAAGAAACTGATGTGCTATTGGCTCAGGAAGAAGGGAATCAATCTGATGAAGAAGCACCTCAGAAAGACGTGGATGAAAAGGAAGGGGTTGACCAGAAAGAATTGAAAAAAGCACTCAAGAGTGGGGTGGAATTCTTATCGCAACTCGTAAAAATGAGTACAGGAAAATCCATCGACCTGAAAGGGAAAAACATAGAACTGGATACAAAAACCGGTGAGATTACCCTAAAATTCAAAATCAGACAAGTCACCCCGTGAGTTGTTCAAGCAGAAGCCAAAAATCCAAAACTGGGAAATCTCCCCGTGAATTGCCCTTACCAGAAACCAAAAATCAAAAAGTGCCGGGTGGCAGCATGGGCTGATTCACGGGGTGACTATACTTGAAGACCTCCAAGGTTGGGTGTTAAATATTGTTTTTTTTGTAATTTGTATCTTTTTGTTTATCTGGCTATTATGATTTATCTAAAAAAATGCCTTTTCGTCCCACTTTTATTTCAAATCAGAACACCAGATTGTAAAAACTCAGTATGAGTTTAGCTATTGTAGTAAAAGGGATTTGGGATAATCTTCAACAACTCAGTATGAGTTGAGCTATCAAGAATTGGGCTCATTGAAAGAATTAATCCGTTAATAACGAAACCCGTACCGGGTTTTGGTGCTGTTTCTGGAATCATATTGCTAATCGGGTAGGAAGCGGCTTTCGCCGCTGTCCCCCCACACCACCCGGCATACCTACTCAGTACCAAGGCGGTTTCCATCAACTTTTCAAACCATCATTCTTAATTTCAAGGATAGTAACCCTTGTT